>JAABUV010000912.1_pt1 | contig 44159 bp, 41 predicted proteins | sample 5559971 | NCBI WGS metagenome assembly JAABUV01 (sample SAMN10711881, study PRJNA513362) | rock metagenome | isolation source: Antarctica rocks | place: Antarctica: Victoria Land, Knobhead nord | collected 2015-12-19 | reverse complement strand
ACAGGAGGGTCATCATGCGATAGACTGCGGGTGGCATCGGGAGGCTCCTTCCGGACGATATGGTGTCAGCACCCCTATCCTACCAAAGCCCTCCCGATTGCCCCCTTGTTAGCGAAAACTAGAGGTGATCACTGTTTAAAATAGTCGACGTTAATCTGAATGAATCGCTCATACTGGCTTGGGACTTCGTCTTCCGCGAAGATCGCGTTGACGGGGCACTCGGGCTCACAGGCGCCGCAATCGATGCACTCGTCGGGATTGATGTAGTATTGGTCCGCGTCGTCCGACGAGTAGATGCAGTCTACGGGGCACACAGCCACGCAGCTTGCGTCTTTCACGTTGATGCACGGCTCTGTAATCACATATGTCATTAAGCGTTTCCTTCCATACCCTGGTCGTGCGGCGTGTCTAGCTCATGCTACTTGTAGCGCGGGACATCCGTCTGTCGCCCCTGCTCTTGTAAGGCTAACGGACGTGTCCACTCCAATGCAAGAGAAAAATATCCCTCGCCCCCTTTTTCTATCGGAAAAGGGGGCGAGGGATTCTTTGTTAGGTAGCAAGCGGCCACTATGACGGGTTGGTGTTGCTGCTTTCCGTGACGTTAGCCGATGAACCGGGCGTCGCGCCATTGCTGCCGCCCGGCGCTGTACTATCGGTCGTCGCGTCCTGCGGCGGGCTCGGCCAGTACTTGCTGTCGTCGTCGTCGGTGTCTCCACCGAGGCCTAAATCGCGGCGCAGGTTCGTGACCCGCTCACCGAGGGGACCACTGAGCGGAGAAGAGATGAACGCCACCGCTCCGCCGATCAGCAGGCCATAGAACAGGAAGCGTACCACGCCCCCGCCCTTTTTCTGCTTAGGCAGCGCGTCTTTGGCTTTCTCAGCCGTCTGCTTGGTCGTCTTGGTCAAGTTCTTCTCGGTCTGATCCAGCGCCTTCTCGGCGCGCTTCTCGACATCCTCGATGCCGCTGGTTAACGCGTCGGACAACGAAGATAACCCGTCCTTGGTCAGATCGACGAGTTCTTTGATGCTCTGTTGAGTGGCGTTGGAGGTCGAGTCAATGCCCTTACGAGCTTGCCCCGATATCTTATCCACGTCTACTGAACTACCGCGACTCGCGTCCAGGGCGCTGCCGGGCGCGAAGAGCGTACCAAAGCCGGCGGCCAGCAGGGCCAGGCCACGCAACAGCCGCGGGATATCGTTGGCGTCGATGTCGAGGTTGAGGTTGCCGGCGTTCTTCTGCGCGTCCTGCACGGCGTCGCCGGCGCGGGCGCCGAGCGACTGCAACGCGCCGCCAGCCGCGTTGGCCTTGCCCTGCACATCGGACTTCTTGGCTGTCTTCTTGGCATTATCCGCGGCGTCGGAGAGCGCCTTGCCGGCGTTCTTCTGAGCCTTACGGGCATTCTTCCCCAGGTCGCCGTTGTTGGCGCTCTGCGCGGCTCCAGCCGCCTTGGCACCGAGTGCATTCAACGCCCCGCCGGCCGCGCCCTTGATCGCGCCGACTTTGACATCGCCGATGGTATCACCGACCGCGCCGGCCACCTTCTCGACAGGACTTTTACTGCGTCCCCACATAGACATGATCCTCCTTCAACATAATCAGTGTTCCTCAGAATAGCGGGCAAGATATATGCCACTTGCGAGTAGTCAGTAGTCAGTTGCCAGTTGCCACTTGCGAGTAGTCAGTAGTCAGTTGCCACTAGTATAGGTGATCAGTCGGGGCCGGCATCCTAACTTGCCATTTAGATACCGCGTTTAGCTGACCGGTGACGGCTACCGTGCGGCGCTCCTCTCATTAGCCTACAGCATCATCCTCATCCACCACCGTTGCATAGTACAAGCGGCGCGCCAGCCGGGCAAATGGTTATGAAGACAATTGCCGGCGGAAAACGGGCGTCATGGCGCTCCGGCCCAGCGCCAGCACAAGCAACGCGCCCCACAACGCCAGCGCGCTGAGGCTGATGCGGGCGCCAACTGTAAAAGCGTTCGGTTCGTACGTGAAGCTGACACGATGCGTCCCCGCTAGGACAGGGACGGCGCGGAACACGGCGTCCGCGCGCGCCAACGTGGCAGGGCGGCCGTCGACGCGGGCGCGCCAACCAGAGGCGTATGTATCGCCGAGCACCAGCACACCCGGCGCCGAGCCCTGTACGGTCACATCGACGTCGTTGAGTCCGTAATAGGTCACGACCGCCGAACTAGCGATCTTCCCTCTCCCACTGGTAGAAAGAGGGATCGAGGGTGAGGATATCGTCTCCCCTCTCCCACGGTTAGGGAGAGGGGTCAGGGGTGAGGGTACCGTTGCTGGATCGAGCAGCGCGGTCGTGCGCGGGTCGATAGCGCCAGCGCCCAGCAGCGCGGCTGCGTGCGCGGGCACGGCCCAGCGGACATCGTGGACGACGAACGCGCGCGGCATGACGCTGAGGTTACGGTAGACGCAGCCGGACCCGTCACTGTAGACACGCTGATAGTAGCGCGCGTTCAGGCGCACGGCGCAGGCACTGAATATGTATTTGACATTCATGAGGTTGAGCGCGCGCGCGCCGGCGGGGCTCGGTCCGGCCGCGGCGAGCGCGAGCCGCATGCCGCCTTCATCGAAGCTGGCGGCGAAATACTGTTCATAGGCCGCGGCATAGGCCGGGTCGTAGCCCCGCACGTCTTGCAGCCCATAGAGGCTGGAGAGTGAGGGCCACAGCGCCGTGCCAAGCCCCACCACGCGATACAGCGAATGGTCGCCCTGGATGGCCTGGACAGCTGGAGGCGTCGCCGTCACCGTATCAAGCGGTACGGTGGCGTGGTATCCGACGCCAAGCGCGAAGAGATCGACAGCGCACAGCGCCGGCGTCAGGACGCGCAACGCCGCGCCGTTCAGGCGCCCCGCGCGATACATCCACAGGGCAACGGCGAAGAGGGCTACCCAAACCACGGGAAGGGCCGCCTGAGCCACGGTCGCCACGGGGAGAGCATGGGTAGACAGGAGGAGGGCGATACCCGCGGCCGCGCAACCGCCAAGGCCGAGCAGCCACAGCCAAACCAGCCGCCACGTTCCGCGCCGCAGGCCCGTCTGGACGAGGGTGTCGAGCCCATAGCCAGCCAGCACAGCCACGGCGAAGGCGTACTCGACGCGCAGGCGCCCGTTCTGCGCGACGCGTAAGACCGGCAGCGCGTCGAGTAGGGCGAAGAGGGGCAGGCGCAGGGCCATGCCGAGCGCCACGAGCGCGGCGGCTCCGAAGAAAATCGTGGGGGCGGTACGGCGCCGCCACAGGGCCAGGACGGCGAGCACAAGCGGGATAGCGCCGACGTAGAGGGCCAGTTCGTTGTAGCCACGGTCGACGAGCGGAGGAGCGCCCATGTGCCAGGTCGGATTGCCAAAGAAATCCGGGACCAGCGCGAGCACGAGCGTCTTCCATTGCGTCGGGTCGCCCAAGAGCGGCAGGCCGGCGCCGCCTAAGGCCAGCATGCGGTCGGACGACGCTTCGCTGACCGAGATCTGCGTAAGCGATGGCAGCAGGTGCGCCGCCGCTATCGCCGTCCCCAGCGCGGACGCGCCGGCGAGCAGCGCCAGCGATCCGACCACCGCGCCGACGCGCCTTTCATCACGCCAGGAGCGCACGACGCGGAAGAGCGCATACGCGACGCAGAGCAGCAGGGCGTGCGCGGTGCTCTCGCCGTGGCCCGCCAGCAACTCCAGCGCCACGGCGGCCGTCAGGCCCAGCGCGGGCCACAGACGTCGGCGCGCTGTGACCACGTAGTCGATGGCGAGCAGCAACCACGGCAGCCAGGCGATCGCGCCGCTCATGGGATGTTCGAGCCACACCACATAGGGCAGACCGAGGCCAAACGAAAGCGCGGTGAGCAGGGCGGCCGGACGCGACAGAGCCAGGCGCCGCGCGAAAAAAAAGGCGCCGACGAGCGTCACGGCGAGATGCACGGCCGCGCGTACACCCAAAACATCGGCGGGCGACAACACCCACTCCAGTATGAGGTTTATCGGGTAAAACACCGCCGTCTGCATCGCGCCCAGGAACGGGGTCCCGGCGAACGCGTAGGGATTCCACAGCGGCACTATACCGTGGTGGAGCGCGTTGGCGGCAAGCGCCGTCCAGGGGTAGAACTCGGTGAGGGCGTCCGAGTCGAGCGGATTAACGGGTAGGGGAACCGGATGCGGCGCGAGGGGACCCCACAGCGGGTCGTGCGAGTACAGGATGTCGGCGGGAAGAAGTACCTGATGCAACAGGATGACCTTCCAGAAGAAGGCCGCGCTGACGGCGCACAGCAACAGCACAGCCGCGGGCGACGCCAACCGGCGCGAGAAGCGCGCGGCGACGCCGGCCGCGACACCCGGCGTGGCGGCGTACTCCGCGCCGCGTGCGAGGGCGCCGATAGTGGGTACGGACGTGTAGGATCGATCGTGCATCGGCATAAGTATAACGGCACGTACCGAAAAGGGTCACTCACGATCATTTGACCCTCACCCCATCCCTCTCCCTGTGCGTGGGAGAAGGGAGCCGTCCTACGTGTGGTGGCGTCTCCCCTCTCCCCTTGAGGGAGAGGGGTCGGGGGTGAGGGTGGGTAGTCATCGGATCAACTCAGCCCGTACGACCAGCCGGTCTGTGTCGACGAGGTACGGCGTGCAGGTGATGAGCGTGAGCGTCGCGCCACGCGTCGGCCGCAGCACATCGACGGCGGTGGGCGGGACGACACGCAGCGCGGTGACGCGATAGCGGTAGACACGCGCCCCGGCATAGACGAGCGCCTCGGCCCCAGCCCGCAGGTCGCCCAGGCGGCGAAACACGGCCCCGTCGGCATCGTCGTGCCCCGTGATGGCCTCGTTACCGGCACGACCCGGCCACGCCGTGCCCCTCAGGTAGGCGGCGCCGTACGACGGTGACTGCCAGGCGCCGTTCGTGACGCCAAGCGTCGTCACCCCCGTATCGATACCCACGGATGGCACGACGAGACGCATCGGCGGCCCCAGCGCCCCACCCGTCCGCGGCGCCTGGCCCGACGCGTCGGCCAGCGCGCCAAACCCGACAGCGGCGGCGCGATGAGCCATCACACCATAGACGCCAAGCGCCGCGACGAGCAACGCGGCGCCGATAGCTGGCGCGATGAACCGCCATCGTCTTTTGCCCATTTGAACGCGTGCTCGACCGCCGCGTACGAGCAGCAACAAACCGGCCACGAGCGGCACATCGCGCAGCGGGCCACCCCCCGTCGCGGGGAGCGTGGTCGGGGCAGCGGGTGGGGCAGGTTGGGGCAACGGCGGCGCGCCACGCCGTAGGATTTTGTAGGCCACGAGCGCCTGCTGGATGCGGCCGTCCGGCACGGGCACGAAGCGATTCGTGCCGAAGTCGTAGCGCACCAGGACGGTCCCGGCCGCCAGCGTCAGCGTGGCCGGTCTGGTGAGGTTATCGAATTCAGGCGCATTGCCGGAGGTACGCGACGCGCCCACGACGATCGTCACGCCGCCGGGGGCGTCGAGCCCAACGCCGGTCACGCGGAAAACGGCGCGCGTGCTAACAAGGGGTATCTGCGGCGCTGTGCCACCGCCGGCGTGCAGTGTCGCGCCGCCTAATATTTTTACGACGCAATCCTGTGAAATACCAGAATGGACGTTGATCGTGCCGTGGAACGGGAACGTATTGTGTTGCGGTCCACCGCAGTCCAAAGGGCTCGTTAGCGGGTGCGTTACCATTGTGGAACTGGCTGTGGGAGTCGCGCTGGGCCGCGCGACCGGAACAACAGCTCGCGATGGCTGCGAAGCGCCTACGGCTTGGGCTGGACGCGCGTAGAGGGCCACTAAGAGGGCGCAGGTGAGCGTGAGGAAGCGGGTACGTGTCATGTCCTAATGATGCGCGATCCGACGCCTTTAGCGCCAGAGGCACGGGGCTCCTGCTAAAACGCGCCGCGCCCACGGATAACCGCGCCAAGCGTGCGCGCCAGGATGCGCAGGTCGAGGAAAACCGAGAAGTGCTGGATGTAGAACAGGTCGAGGTGCGTGTTCAAGTGTAGCGGCGCCTCACTGCGCCCGTTGACTTGCCACCAGCCCGTCATGCCTGGCGGCACGACATGCCGCGCGTGCTGCCACGGCTCGTAGCGCGCGACGATCCATGGCAACTCCGGCCGTGGCCCAACCAGACTCATCTCGCCGCGCAGCACGTTCCAGAGTTGCGGCAACTCGTCCAGGCTGGCCCGGCGCAGGTAGCGCCCCAGCGGCGTCACGCGTGGATCAGCGGGTGCTTTATGTGCAATAGAGGCGGTGGTACGGCGCGGCGCTGCTTCGCCACTGGCGGCGTACGCGTACATCGTGCGGAATTTGAGCATGTGGAATACGCGCCCGTGCTCGCCCACGCGCTCCTGACGCAGCAGAATGGGGCCGCGCGACGTCAGGCGTATGGCCAGTGCGATACAGGCTAGCGCCGGCGATAGCAGCAGCAACAGCAGCCCGGCGAGCGCGACATCGAGAACGCGCTTGAAGAACCAGCGCATACCGGTGATAGCCGGTTCGCGCACGGACAGCAGCGGCAACCCCCACAGGTCCGTTACCGTCGAGCGCAGGAAAAAAACATCCAGGATGTCGGGCGCCACTTTGACCATCACGGGAAACCGCTGCAACTCGCTCGAGAGCCAGACGAGCGACTCATGCCTGCTCGCAGGTAGGGCGATCACAACCTCATCGATCCCACCCTTCTCAAGGAGAGCGGGGAGGCAGTTGATCGCGCCGATCAGCGGGACACCATAGACATCGGGGGATGGCGTTCCATCGAGCGTGGAGGGCTCGACGTCATCCACGACGCCGACAAGGCGCAGCCCGCTCCAGGCATGGCTCTTGATCGCCGCGACCACGGCGTGTCCCCCCGCGCCGCCGCCAACGACGAGGACGCGACGCGTGTCATAGCCGTGGGCGCGGGCGAACCGCTGTGTACGACGCACAGCGGCGTGCAAACAAGTGAGCACGCCCAAGTCGAGCAGCCAAAAGTACAGGAAAAACAGGCGCGATGGCGGTATGTCGAGCAGGTAGAACAGACCGGCCATAGCCAGCACGCAGACGGCGACCGCCTTGAACAACCCCTTGAACTCCTGAACCAACGTCGTCGTCCGCTTGGAGTCAAAGACGGGTAGGGCCTGGAAGACCACACCCCAGACAACCGCCGCGACGACGTACGTCTGCCAGTTGAACGTGATCGGTCCGGTGCGCTGCTCGATGCCCAGCAAGACATGCTGGCGCATAACCTCGGCCAGGCGCAGCGCGACCAGAGTCAGCACGACGTCGATGGCCAGATGCAGGAAGAGCAACTGACGCTCCAACCGTCGAATCAAAAGAATGCTCCTCGTATTCAGAACTTTTGTATCAGGACGTTCTATGCTTTGTTCTAGAATGACTCTATGTGCTCTCTAGCAAGTACAATGCCTACAGACGCTAAACGTTACGGAGTTTTGCTACTTTTCCGCTTTATCGGCTTTACCGACGGCTCCGCCGGCCGCGCTGTGACCTCGTCGCACAGTCGTTCATAGGCGTCCGTCACGCTTCGCCACGAGTACAACGCGCTCGCCCTGCTCTTCGCGCGTTCGCCCAACGCGGCGGCCATCGCGGGGTCGGCGAGCGCCTGTCCCATCACCCGCGCCAGGTCCGGCGCGCCCAGCCGCCCATCGTAGCTCAGGCCAGCGTCGCCGATAGCTTCGACATTGGGCTCGTGGTCGTTGACGACGATGCAGTTGCCCGCCGCCATGGCCTCGATCAGCGCGGGGTGTGTGCCGCCCACCTCGTCGGGCAGCACGAACATGTAGGCGTTGTGCAGGAGTTGGCGGTACCCTTCGCCGAAGAGGTAGCCGGTGAATATGACCCGAGGTCCCTCGTGCGCGCGCAAACTCGTCACGTAGTCATCGGCGTAGGGCGCGTCGCCTACGACGACCAGTGGCGGGGCCGCGGACAGAGCGGCGTGGGCCGCGATCAGCACATGTATCCCATTCTCAGGCACGAGGCGTCCCACGAAGAGGATATAGCCGCGGGGGTCCAGGTTGAACCGCTCCAGGTACTCCGCGCCCGTGGGAGCGGGAAGCTCGGCGCCATAGGCGATGAAGGTCGTGGGACGGCCAAAGCGGCGCTCGTAGAGGCGTTGCACCGCGCGCGAATCGGTCACGGTCCGCGTGGCGGCGCGCGCGGAGAGCCACTCGGCGAATCGCAGGTACAGGCGCGCCCGCCCGCCCCACTTGGCGCGCTGCGAGTCGAGGCCGTCGACGTTGAACACCGTCGGGACGCCGGCGAGGCGCGCCAGCAGCACGAAGGGGCTGTTGCCCGCGATGAAATAGAGCGCGACGTCGGGCCGATGCGCGATCATGTGCAAGGTACATAGCGCCGTGTGCGCGAAGGTATCGAGGAACTTGGTGCGGATCGTGGGCAACTTGACGAGGCGCACCCCCTTGTAGGCCGGCTGCTCCCACCGCACCATGTGAGGCCGGCAATAGACCGTCACCGCGTGGCCGCGCTCAACCAGCCGCGTCGCCAGGTTCTCCACGCAGGTCTCGACGCCGCTATAGTTGGCGGGAATACCCCGAGAGCCCAGCATGGCGATCTTCAAAGCTATCCTCCAGGACGAGTTGCCAGTTGCCAGTTGTCAGTTGCCAGTTGCCAGTTGTCAGTTGCCAGTTGCCAGTTGTCAGTTGCCAGTTGCCAGTTGCCAGTTGCCAGTTGCCAGTTGCCAGTTGCCAGTTGCCAGTTGCCAGTTGCCAGTTGCCAGTTGCCAGTTGCCAGTTGCCAGTTGCCAGTTGCCAGTTGCCAGTTGCCAGTGAGAAGCGTACCGGATGGATCAGCCGTCACCGGCAACCACTGAACGATATGCGTTACGTATCTACTGGCAACTGGCAACTGATTACTGGCAACTCATTTACACACAGGCGCTTTACGCGCGTTGAACACACGGCTCAACGCGTCGGAGTAGGCGCCGCGATCGACTTTGGTGGGGATAATAGCCCCGCCCTCGCCGATTTCGTTCCAGGCGAAAACCATCACGATCTTCTCTTTGACGGTATGCTTGGCGTTGTTGTCGACCCACTGCCGCGCGGCGGCGGCGTAACAGGCGAACTGCACCGGGGTGCGGTCCTTGTAGATGATGGCCGTCTTCTGCTCACGATAGCTGAAGCGCTGGTCCCAGCCTGAGGTAATGACGGGCATGTAGGGGTACGTATAGGCCTTCGCCACGCGGTCCCACATGGAACGGTTCTCTTGCACGAGGTTGCTGTAGGGAACGGGCGTGCGGTACTTTTCACCGCCGTTGGAGTGGTAGTTGTAGCCCGTCGTGACATCGTAGCCCTCGATCCTCAACTTCGCGACATTGGCGGGGTTGGCGCTGGGACTGACCGTGGCGCCCACGGCGATGGTCACGCCGGGGAGTTTCGCCTTGGCGACCTGTCCACGCAGGTAGTTGAGGGCGGTATAGACCCCCCTGGAACTGCCGAAGATATCGCGCATGTGCTCGGGACTGAAAATGATAAACAGCGGCTTGCCATTCACACGCACATAGTCGGGTTGCTTGAAATACTGAATCCAGGTCGCCACCAGCCGCGGCCAATCGTGCGCGGCCGGCTGGAACGGCGCCTGGTCGATGAAGGTCAAGCAGAAGTTGATGCGTGAGCGCTGCCGCGAGGTCAAGTAGTAGCCGAGCGCCTCGTTGAGCGTGCGGTCGGTCGGGTAGCGCGACTGGACGAGGTCATAGTAGTCGAAGGCGAAGAAGTTGACGCCCGCGTTGACAGCCTGATTGATGTTGCGGTCGACCTGTACTTGCGAGTCGTCGTACCAGCTGATGAGGGGCTCATAGCGGCTCAACGGTCCCCGCGTCAAGATGGGCGTGAGGTTGTTGTTGGGCGCGTGCGACCAGCCGCTGAAGTAGTAGGCGCCAAGCTCATAGCCGTTGGTACGGCGCACGGTTGCCTTGAAGCCCTTGGGCAAGCTCGGCAGCGTCGCCACGGGGGCCGGGGTCGGCGTGCTCGTCGCGCGCGCGGTTGGGGTTACCGTGCCACCCCCTGCTTTCGACGTTGCGATAGTGGTCGTGCGCGGTGTCACCGTCGCGGTCCCCGAAGACACCCCTGGAACGGGTGTACCGGGCGTGGCCGTCACCGTATTGTCGTAGGGGTAGTCAGCAGTCACAGCCGGTCCGCGGCTCGAATCGGCGTGCGCGGCGCCCACGGCTCCTGGAAAGAGCGGGGCCAGGGTGAACGCGGTCAGCAACCCTGCCGCCGCCAGCGCGCGCCCCACGCGCCGCCGTGTACCTGCCGACGAATGATCAGCGGTGGTCATGTTCTCTCTTCCTACACTTCCGCGATAGCCGGCGCCTGCTCCACGCGCCGGGGGTCGATTGGATCATACAACGTACTAGCCGGACTAGCATGATGCAAAACTCACGTTTTTAGACTCCCATGACCGCAGCCATGAGACTAGCGACTTATCCACCTCCTTCCCTAGCTATCAGCCGTCAGCTATCAGCTGTCAGCTCTACGCGGTACAACCGCTCATCCTAATCTGCATCATCAGAAGCGCATTCACCATTGATTAGCCATAGCAATGGGACAAGAACTGATAGCTGATAGCTGATAGCTACATACACCCCACCGGCGTCCGCGGAGGGCTGGTCGTGGTTCCGAAGATCGCGCCGACGGTGTTGGCGTAGGCGAAACCATCCTGGTGGCTGGGGATGATGGCGCCGCCCTCGCCAATCTCGTTCCAGGCGAAGATCATCACGATTCGCTCCTTGGTCGTCTGAAGGGGATGCGTATCGACCCAGTGGCGGGCGTCCACGGCGTAGCAGGCGAACTGGGCGGGGGTGCGGCCGGCATAGATGATGGCCGTCTGCTGTTCGCGCGCGCTGTAGCGCTGGTCCCACCCCGAGGTGATGACGGGTATGTACGGGACATGCACGCCAGCGGCCACGCGGTTCCATGTCGCCTCGTTCTCCGCGACAAGTTGGCTGTACGGCACGGGCTTGCGATACTGCTCGTTGCCGAGCGAGTGGTAGTTATAGCCCGTGGCGACGTCGTATCCTTCGGTGTTGAGTTCCTGTACCTTGATCGGGTTGGAGTGGGGCGCCACGGTCGCCGCGACCGCCACGGTCACCCCTGGCAGTCCGGCCCCACGGGCGCGCGCACGCAGGTAGTCGAGCGCGGCATGCACGCCGGCCGAGCCGCCGCAGATCTCGCGCATATGCTCGGGGCTGAACACAATGAGCAGCGGCTTGCCGTCGACACGCACGTAGTCGGGCTGCTTGAAGAGCGGCAGCCACTGGTCAATGATGCGCGGCCACTCCGTCGTGCGCCACGAGGCGATGGCCGCCGGATGGTCGGGGGTGGGCACGAACGGCGCGTGGTCCACGAAGACAAGGTTGAACCCGAGGCGGGAGCGCCGCGCGGACGTGAGATAGTACTTCAGCCCCTCATTGAGCGTGCGGTCGGTGGCGTACGGCGAGTACGGGGTGTCATACCAGTCGAACGAAAAGAAATTGACGCCCGCGTTGGCGGCTTGGTCGATGCTCTTGTCGACCTGCGACTGCGAGTCGTCATACCAGCCAATGAGCGGCTCAGCGCCTCGATGGGAGCCGGTCAAGATGGCGCTGATGTTGTCGTTCTGGCCGTGGGACCAGCCGCTGAAGTAGTACGCGCCCACTTTGTAGTCGCGGTACGCCGCCGCGAGAGGCGGGCGCGGCGTGATCGTGGCGGGAGGAACGCGTGTCGGCATGGGCGTTGGGACGCGCGTGGCGGCAGGCGCGATCGTGGCGGCAGGCGCGATCTTGGCGGTTGGGGCGTACGGCGGCTGAGGCGACGATGTGCGCGTCGCCGCGGGCGTGGGCCGGGGGGTCTCGGCGACCGTCGTTGCCGTCGGCGGCGGGGCCGTATGCGTGACGCTCACGGCAGGGGTATGCGTCGGACCCACAAGGGGAATCGTATGCGGGCGCGCGGTGGCCGGCGCGGTGGGCGTAGTCGTCGGTGGGACCGCGCCTGTCGCGCCTTTAACGGTGGGGATAGCCGGCGGCGCCGTGATCGGATTTGTCTTGGCTCCGACCGGCGTGGATTGGCTGATCGGCGGCGCGGTCGCGTGCCCCACGCCGGTCGCATGCGTCGTGGGACGGGGCGTGACGGTAGGCCGCATTGTCGGCGCCGCCGTGACCGTGGCCGGCGCGCCATGTCCGCCGGCGGCGCTCGTGGCCGTGACCGTCAAGACAGGGGCGCTCGCCTTATTACCAGAGCCATGGGAACCCAAGACCCGCGTCGCGATGAGTATGACGGCTATGAGCGCGACAGCCACGCCGAGGGCGCCGAGCAGCGCCGCCCGTGTGCGGGCTGGCGTTTGACCTTGCCCTTCCGGTGAGCGGTTAGACATTGATTATTCTCCACAAAACACTACTAGGCTATACGCTATGCCCGTGGGGCCGCGCTGTCGAAGCGGGATGAAGCGCGCTATAAAATAGGCCGGCGTCGCGGCCATGCGCGCGAGGGGTCGCCCGTGCATTTCCGTCTGGCGCCAGTATCCGGCACGAGCAGACAGAACAACAAGGGTGCGGCGTCAGAGTACTACGCGCCGCGACTCAGCGCAAGGAATACCGTCACTGCCCAGGGTCATTTAGTTTTCCCCCTCACCCCCGACCCCTCTCCCTCAAGGGGCGAGGGGAGCACCACGCGCCACGACAGGCGGCCCCCCTCTCCCGCGTCAGGGAGAGGGGTCGGGGGTGAGGGGGAAAACTAAATGACCCTGCTCACCGCTCAGGGTCAGATGGTAGCGCCTGACGCGGGAGCAAGACGGTGACGGTTGTACCCTCGCCGACGGCGCTCTCAAGGGTAATGCCACCGCCGTGCTGCTCCACGATGGTGCGCGAGCCGGCCAGCCCGATGCCTGTGCCGGCGATGCCTTTGGAGGTCGAGGCGCGGTAGAAGCGCGCGAATAGACGCGGCAACTCGTCGGCGGGGACGCCGACACCGTGGTCTCGCACGATGATGCTTACCCACTCAGCGTCGCCGCCCACACTCACCTGAACAGGGGCGCCGTCGGGGCTATACTTGACGGCGTTGCCGACCACGTTCTGCACCACGCGCTCCAACCGCCGCCGGTCCCCCTCTACGATAAACCCCGCCGCCGCCGCAACTTTGACCGGCGCGGCATTGTTCCATGTGCTGGCCGCCGCGACCATCGCGCTCATGCCGCGCACCATGTCGCCGATGTCGATAGGCTCCAGCTTCAGCGACAAGGGGCGGCCCATCTGCAATTGCGCCGCGTCGGTAATCTCCTCCACCGTCGCCGCCATGCGCCGCGCCGACTGCCGCAGCAGGTCGACTTGCGTGCGGAACCACGCCTCGTCGAGGGGGCGTCCACTGTCCAGGCGTGTCTGGATAAGATCGGAGCGGCCCATCACGCCAGTGAGCGGCGTGCGCAGGTCATGCGACGCCGCGTTCATGAAGTCGTCGCGCACGCGCAAAGCCTCCTCGGCGACCGCCTGAGCGTCACGCGCCACGCGCCTAGCCTGCTCCGCCTCCGCGATGGCGTGAAACGCGGCGCGTAAGGCCAGGACGGGCAGAAGCGCGAGGGCGAGCAGGCCGGGGTTAAAGCGCCAAGCCGCCGCCGATAGGACACCGATGGCGCTCGTCGCCAACTCAGGCGGCACGTTCCGACGGTAACTGTCCCGCCATACGTCCAGCGGCCGCCGGCGCTCCAGCAGGGCTAGCACGCCGACGAGCGTACCCACGTCGATCACATAGTACACGGCAAGGAGCACAGCGACGTACAGGACGGTCTCCGCGCCGCCACCGAACCGTAGTACCCGCGTGGGCGCGACGAACAGAGAGAGGACCAATGAACTGATCCCTACGGAGAGTAGCGGGTGGCATATGTTAAAGAAACGTTTATATAACTCTTGGTCGCCTCGCTGACTCTCCGACACGGCGACGGCCACAAAGGTAATGAGCAGGGGCAAGGGCGGGGGCAGGAGCAGGATCGTAGCGGTATGGACGGGCGTAGCCAACCCCTGGTCGACCGACTCGCTCACCTGCAGGCCGGTACGTTCGCCGACATAAGCCAGCACAACGAACAGTAGCGCCGGCCACAGCACGTCGCCCCGCGTCAACGGGGACAGGCCGGCGGTGAGCGATAGGCCAACGTAACCGACGAAGAGGACAGCGCAGGCGGCGTAGATGACCAACAAATACAGGCGTAGCGCGGGGGGCAATTCTCGCACGTCGACGTCCTTGATTGGCGGCTTCGTCCCACGATAGCGCGCGGAAACGGGGCGCGCTATGTGTTACTTTCCTGTAGGCGGCCAATTAGCGCCTCGGTCTAACCACACGCGTACGTCTTACTAAAATCTATACTGTTTAACCACAAGGGCACAACGCGTACCATTGTGCTACCGCGTACCCGGACCTGACCCAAATGGGGCATGGCACGGCGAGCTAACCTCCCTGATAGTAGCAAACGGATAGGCGCTGTGGCTGCCAACCCTGAGGTGGTGACACCCTGAAAGATAATAGACGTAAGGAAAGCATTGTCATGAGCAAGAAATTTATGCGCCCCTCCCTTCCCATGCTCCGCCGGATCAATGAGGCCCTCCTGCGCCTCTCGGTCGTGGCCGCGCCCCTGATGGCTTTTATCGCCATCATGCCAAACAACGGGCGCTGGCGTTAAACCGTCCGAACGTGATCCAAACCCCTCGCCGCCGCGTATTCCTTTATGGACGGAATGCACGGATCGACTCGCGCTATGTAAATGGATCGACCCGCGCTGTCGATACACAGTACTAGAGATAGTGTGATTCTACTCGGCATAGCGCGGCGGGGGAGACTCGTGGCAAAGGGCACGGTACTGATCATTGACGACGAGATGTTCATCGTCGATTTCCTGACTGAGGTGCTCGAGGCGGATGGGTATCTCGTCTACTCAACGGCCGACGCGCGGGCGGCAGCCCAACTCGCGCGCGGCGTACAGCCCGATGTCATCCTCCTCGACATCCTGCTGCCGTCCATAGATGGCTCTGAGTTGGCCCGCCGCCTGCGCGGCGATCCACAAACGGCCGGCATACCGATCATCGCGATTAGCGCTCTACCCGACCTGCACACGCGTATCGCGCTGATGGACGTCGACGACTACCTCGCCAAGCCCTTCGATCTCGACGACCTGCTCGACCGTGTGCGGCATTGGAGCCATAATCAGGCGCGCCGCGACAGCCTCTCACACTCGTAGCCGCGACCTGGCCACGTCCATTGTGATGGTAGGCGCCGTGGGCCTGCGCTTGAAAGCGCATGGCAGGGATCGGACCTTGAAAGGTCTCTCGAGCGACCATCGCGGTGGCCGCACGCCAGACGGGCGCGACACGCGTCGCGCCCAGACAGACTTTTTAAGGTCAGGCCGCGTGTCACAATCAGGGCGCCTCGACCATAGAAAACGCGTCGCTTGCCGCCACGCGTGAGGGGCAGTACCATTCAGGTGTACCTATCTCAAGAATAGCCGGCGCTACAGAACACCCGGCGCGCGACGATGTCGTTGCTTCCGAATGCGACGCGCGGCGCCATATGCCCCGCCACGAGAGTTAAAAAAGACACAACATGAGCGAGACGATCACCAAAGACATGATCATCCGCACGGTGCGCGACGCGCATCCGGGGATCACCGCCGTCTTCCAGGCCCACGGGCTGCCCTGCGCCGGGTGCAGCGTTGGCGCCCACGAAACGATCGCGCAAGGCGCGCGCACACACAGCCTCGACGCCGACGCGCTCCTCACCGACCTGAATCGCTTCGCACAGGACGGGATGGTACCGGCCGGCAAGGGCCGCGCCGAGGGCTTGAGCGCCGGCGTTAAGGCCGCGGGATCGACGCGCCGTCCCCCCGACAGCGTCCAGGGCATCAAGCACATCATCGCTGTCGTCAGCGGCAAGGGCGGCGTCGGCAAGTCGCTGGTCACCGCGCTGCTGGCTGTCACCCTCAAGCGGCAAGGCTACGCGGTGGGTATCCTCGACGGCGACATCACGGGGCCAAGTATCCCGCTCATGTTCGGCGTCCCCACGCGCTCGCTCACGCAAATCCCTGGGCAGCCCAAGCCGGACCCGCCGCGCTCCACGGGCGACATCCCTATCATGTCGATGAACGTGCTGCTCGACGACCCCGAGGCCGCCGTGGTCTGGCGCGGCCCCATGGTATCGGGCGCGATCAAGCAGTTCTACACCGACATGAACTGGGGCCAACTTGACTACCTGCTGGTGGACCTGCCGCCCGGCACCTCCGACGCGCCGATGACGGTGATGCAGCAACTCCCCACGGACGGCGCCGTGCTCGTCAGTACGCCACAGGGCCTGGCGACCATGGTCGTGAGCAAGGCTATCCAGATGGTCAAGAAGTTCGAAGTGCCGATCGTGGGCATGGTCGAGAATATGGCCTATGTGCCACTGCCCTCCGGCGAGGACTACGAACTCTTCGGTCCCAGCCAGGGACAACGCCTGGTCGGCCTCTCAGGAGCGCCGCTGTTGGCGCGCCTGCCAATCGACCCGACGATCGCCTCGCTCTGCGACACGGGCCGCATCGAGGAGTACAACTCTGACGCGTACGACACGCTGGCCAAAAACTTCCTGACGCGCCTTAACCAGCGCGAGGGCGCACGGCCCAGCCTGCCCATCATCAGCAGCCGCAGCCTCAAGGGCGCGACAGCCGCGCGAACGGCGTCGCCGGCGTCAACACCTACGCCGGTCAAGGCCGGGGTCGCTGCGGTCACGCCCCTGGAAGAGCGGCGCGAGCCTGTTGGCGCGGGCCGCTCTTCCGGGGGCGCGCCAGGTCAGGACGGCACAGGCGCCGACAGTAAGAAGGATGACAAGAGTGGAGGAGGCGCGCTGCTGCGCCTCGGGCGCTTCTTGAAGCAAGACAAAGCGTAAAAGCGTAGGGCCGGTACATCCCCACGGTCACGCTCGATAGAGGGGAAGGGATCGCTATGCCTACGCGGGTGACACAAGGTTTCGAGATCACGGTTGAACGGCGGCGGCCCATCGGCAAGTGGGCGCGCCGCGCGGGCAAGGCGCTGGGCGTCGGGGGCGCCGGCTTCCTCTCAGGGGCGCTCGCGCTGGCCTATTACGTGGAGCACAGCATCACCGCGCCGACGGCGACGACGCCGTTCGACGCGTTCACATTCACGCCCTTCGAGTTTGGCGCGCCCTATGAGTCCGTCGCCTTCCCGACCGGCGGCGGCGCGACGCTGCGCGGCTGGCTGCTGCCGTTCCCGAGTCGCGGCGCGTCGTCATTGCCTGCGGCGGCTACCGCGGCCGTCGCGCCGATCTACTCGGCATCGGCATGGCGCTATGGCGCGACGGCCATAACGTGCTCATCTTCGACTACCGGGGCCATGGCGAGCTTGCCGGCACGGCGGTAACGTTGGGCTATCAGGAGGTGCAAGACTTTCTGGCGGCGGTCGACTTCGTCAAAGAGCGCATCCCCGGCGCGGCTGTCGGCGTGCTGGGGTACTCGATGGGCGCCTCGGTCGCCATCATGGGGGCGGCGCGCCGGCCCGACATAGCCGCCGTGGTGACCGACAGCCCCTTCGCGCGCCAGCGTGACGCGGTGAGCCTGCGTATCCGCCAGGTGCTGCACGTCCCCCACGGTCCGCTGCTCGCGCTCGTCGACCTGTTGCTAGGACGCCTGAACGGCTACCACTTCCGTGACGTCGAGCCGCTGCGCGAAGTTGACCTGCTGGCTCCGCGGCCCCTCCTGCTCATCCATGGCTTGGCCGACAGCATCACGAGCCCGCACGATTCTGAAGCGCTCTACGCCGCCGCGGGCGAGCCCAAAGAGTTGTGGCTCTTGCCGGGAGTCGAGCACTGCGGCGCCTACTTCACCGACCGCGCCGTGTATAGTAACCGCGTGGCCGCCTTCTTCCGCCGCGCCCTCGCTCCGTCCGAAACCGCGATGCCCGAAGCTCAATCGGCGCGCTAGGCGTTGCGGCGTCCGATGATAATGTTGAACAGAACCAGGATCACCGCCACGACCAGGAGCAGGCCCACCACGTTGACGGCGATGTGCGCGACGGCCGCCAGCAGCCATAGAAACACTAAAACCAAAGCGATAGTGTAAATCAAAGCGCTCATAAACATGATTCCCTTGTAGCAACCCGTTAGCGGCGATACTTAGGCCGATGGTACGAGTAGGTACGTTCCTGGGTCTGCGTCTCATCCGCCTTCTCCTGGATCGTCGAGTTGGAGTGGCAAAACGGGCATTCCATGCGGTAGACGCGGCGACCGGCCAGCGTAAGCCGGTCGATAATGTTGTCGGTCGTCAGCTGCGTCTGCTTGCAGTGCGGGCAGGTGACGCCAGTCTTCTCAAAGTAGTCGATGTTGATCGTGATGGTCATAGCCTCAGTATATACCCCTACTGGATGGGCAACACCAGCGACCGCCGCGACGGGAACAGCGCGCGCAGTAGTGGGATGGCCTCGTCGCGCGCCCAGACGTCAGGGAAGGCGTGACGCAGTTCGTCCAAACGACGATAGCCGAAGAGCAACTGCAAAAACACGAGCGGCGGGAAGGCCGCGTTGGCCTCGTCCCACGGGCCGCGCCGCCAACCCTCGGATCGCACTAACCGCCCCGCTTCGAACACCAGACGCAGGCCGTCGCGATAGAAATCGAGCGTCAACTCGCCGCTGTAGCCGGCCGCGACCGAGGAGGCCAGGCGTCGCTCCAGCACGGGCGCGATATGCAACATGAAGCGGGGCAGGTCGGGCACGCGTACGTACCACGGGTAGGGTGGCTTGGTCGGGGGCGGCAGCAGGTCGCCCAGCGCATCATAGACAGGGTGCGCGCGGCCCAACCCGAACGCGATGCCGTCGGCCGGCGCGGTATTGGGGCTCACCAGCACGCTGTCTTTGCGCGCCTCGATCGCGCGCAACACGGATGGCAGCGCCGCGACGAGCGAGACGCCCGCGTCGACGCCGAGGTCCCACACGTTGACCCGGCTGTCGTAGCGCCAGCGACCGAGAAACACGTACCCAACATCTCGCCCGTCCCCATCGACGATGAGCGCGACGCAAAAGTTCTCGGCCGATTCGGGGCTTTGCCCCTCGAACAACCAGCGCAAGAAGGGCTCGTCGATGCGCGTCGAGACCAGCGACGACGCGCGCGACTGATCGTAGAACCGCTGCGCCAGCGGGATATCCGCGGCCGTGGCGTCGCGCAGCCGGTAAGGTTCGGGCGCGCCATCTTTGAGGCGCGGTATGGCGGCGAAAGACAGGGCTCTGTTGCCGTCGAGGTCAAGCGCGTACTCGTAGCCGAACTGGCGGTAGTAGTAGGGGATGCCGGTGATGCCCTGCGCGAGGTCGCCGCGCGCCACGCTGCGGGCGTGGATCAACTCGAAGATCGCGCGGACGAGGCCACGGTCGCGGTAACCGATAGCGGTCCCCACGGCCTCAGGCCGGCCAATTGGGCAGGGAATGCCGTCGTACTCCCACGTCTGAGACAGCAGGCAGGCCGCCGCGACGATCGCGCCGGCGCGCGTGTCTTCTACGAGGGCGAAGTCGGTCGGATCGATCAGCGGGTGGCGCCCGCTCATCATGTCGCGCGTCCACGCCGCCATGTAACTATTGGACGGGACGTCGGCGGAGCGGCGAAACACGTCGGCGTAGAGCGCGGCCAGCCGCTCGGTGTCCTCCGGCCGCGACCAGTGCAACACCAGGCCGTCGCCCAGTTCGCGCCGATAGGCCGGGTCACTCATCGTGACTGTCACTATCGCGTCCCCCTCGCTAACAACATACTTGGCAAAACTATTACGTCGTATCGCTTCCAGCCCCTCCGACAGGCAAAGAACGAATTCGGATGCGTTTCTCGTCGAAAACCACGATACTACCCTGATGCAACGCTTGCTCAATTGCAGTCAAATTCGCTAACAGTAGCGTTGCCTGCTGTTGCGGTCGAGGCACGGCATTACCGCGGTACAAAATGATGGATGGTTCTCGCGCATGCCACAACGCGAGCAGCGTGCCAAAGTCGGTATCGGCGGAGATGACAGCGCGCGCCTCCGCCGACGCACGCACTAAGATTTCTACATCGCTGGCTGCTTGCATCCCATAGTCTCGCACATGAACCGCGTCATGTCCGGCTTGATGCAGCATATCGGCAAGAACGGGCGATAGGGCTTGGTCAACCAAAAACTTCATGCCGGTACGAGCGGGAGTTGACGCTCCCGCACGGCCTCGGCGGCATAGTACAATGCTTGCTGGATATCCTCCAGTTCGAGATCGGGATAAGCGCCTAGTATGTCGGCGTTGGTCATGCCGCCGGCTACCATCCCAACGACCGTCGCAACGGGGATGCGCAAGCCGCGGATACAGGGCACGCCGCCCATCTGAGCGGGATTAACGGTTATACGTTGGAACTGCATGATTATCACCTCTCTCTATGAATCTTCCCTACCTGCTTATTCCTTGTCAAGCTGACCGCTACGCGTCACCAGCGCACGCAACTGGACGAAATCCTCCTGCTGTTGTATGAAAGGGCGGTGTAGCTGGGCGCGCGGGCCAGGGTGGTAGAGAGGCACGAGCGTGCGGCCGGCCCACGGCACACCCGTGGCGACATCGCGGCGTAACTCGATCGCGTGCGGAGCGATTAGGGATAGCGCGTCGAGCGCCACACGGCCCAGCGCCGCGACGTAGGGCGGGTCAAGGATCGCCAGCAGGTCGCGCAGGTGCGCGGAGCAGTTGCGGATCTCCACGCGGGCGGGCGCGTCGTTGCGTCCTTGCGCGTCACGTGGGTTACACAGGATAGCGTTGCTCACGAAGACCTCGTCGCGCCGCCAGCCGGCCGCATCGAGCAGGCGCGCGAAGTTGCGTCCGCTCTGGTCGCTGACGAGCGGCGCGCCCGTTTTGTCCCCGCCGAGGCGGCCGGGCGCCTCGGCCACGAAGAGCACGCGCGCGTCGAGTGGCCCATTACCCGCGCCCAGCACGCGGCGCCGCCCCTCCATGCGCGAACACAGGCGGCAAGCTTGCGCCCGCGCCACCAGCGCGTCATACACCAACGCACGCGCGGCGCTGTTCGTCGCTATGTCATCGCGTCGCTCCATATCTTCCAGTGTAATAGTTTGGAACCACTAGGGTCGTGCAAGGGCTCATCACGGCCTTCGTTTAGCTCATACTGCGGGAGGTGAACGAAAGGCGTCGCACCGCCTCCACCCGCGAAGTGGCCGTGTGGCAGCGGGAGCGTGTCGTGGCCGTGTAGGAACATACGCACACGCGGCGCCGTCGTTCCAGGGACCACCGCCGTGTTGATCAGACGCCCCATCGCCGCAACCGTTGCATGACGCCCTTCTTAACTGTCTCTTGGACAGGAGGCGTAAGCGCTCCTGTGGGTTGTGTAATAGTTGGGGCCTTGGAAGAGAAGACAAGGTACGCGGCGCCCCGAACGATTACACACCTACGTTTCGCCTAAAGTAACGGCGACGTGCGCGAGGGGAACATGTCTATCACGCTATCACGCCACCACGCGCGCGAAGAGCGCGCCGATCTCCTTGTTGGTCAGCGCGTCCGCCGCGTCGCCGAGCGCCAGCTCGAACATGGAGACGCCTGGGACATCCGTCGGGCGCAAGGCGCGGAACAACAGGACGCGCTCGTCACACGCGATGGCCAGGGCATTCTCCATCAGGCGCGTGGGGTCGCCACGCAGGTAGACGTGCATCATGCGCGTCTGAGGCGGGTCCGGCTTGACCGCGACGCCGGGGATGGCTGTGAGCACGCGCGCGACGGCCAAGGCGCGCTGGTGGTAGGACGGGAACAGAGGCAGACGCCGCCGCAGATGCAGGCGCGCCGAGAGCACGAACGGGTAGAGGCGCACTAGGTTGCCCCCGTGACGCCGCTGCCACACCCGTGCCGCGGCGACCACGTCGACGGGGCCAGCGAGCGCCGCCCCCGCGCTCGCGCCGACGCCCTTGTAGAAGGACACGTAGACGCTGTCGAAGAGGGCCGCGACGGCAGCGGGCGATCGCTCATAGAAGGGGGCGGCCTCCCAGAGCCGCGCGCCGTCCATGTGCACGGCCGCGCCACGCTCGCGGGCCCACGCCACCTGCGCCTCCAGGTCGTCCCACGCGGGCAGTTGGCCCCCGATCTCGCGCTGCGGCAGTTCGAGCAACAGCGCTGCGAGCGGGCCGGGCAGCGCGCGCAGGTCGTCGAGGGCCAGCAGGCGGTGCGCCTCGCCGACGGTCTCGCCGCGCAGTCCGTGCAAGAGCGCGTAGCCCTTGCGCTCGTGGAGTTCGAGATGGCAGGTGGGGTGGAACGCGACAACGGGGCTGCCGCGCCGGTCGCTCCAGACGCGCAGGGCAATCTGCTGCGCCATCGTGCCACTGGGCAGGAAAACGGCCGCCTCCTTGCCCAGCAGGGCGGCGACCTCGCGCTCGAAGTCCTCGATCAGAGCGCCCTCGCCGTAGAGGTCGGGCTCCTCGTCCGGCGCCGTCGCCTCCGCCAGCTCGCGTAGCGCCTCGCGCGGCCGCTGGGGCGGGTGCCCGTTCAAGAAGCGCTCGCAGCGCGCGAAAATGGCCTCGCGCTCATGTGCCGCATCGGGTGTCACCATCGATTGCACCATAGTAGGTCCACCTCTTGTCTACCGACAACATCACTTGCCACAAAGAGAGCGCATTCGTCCACACGGAAGGGTATCGCGCGATAGCGCCTCGTTTACGACGGGCGCGGCGCCGCCTCCGCCAGCGCCGCCCGGTACGCCGCGAGGTCGGCGTCGCTGAAGAGCACGAACAGCACACGGCGCAGGCTGCCCTCAGGGTCCGCGCGCAGGAACGCCGCCACCGTTTGTAGGGCCAGCGGCGCGGCCAGCGCGATTGAGTAGCGGTACGCGCCCGTGCTGATCGAGGGGAAGGCGATAGAGGCCAGGCGCCGCTCCTCCGCTAGGCGCAGCGAGTTACGATAGGCGTCGGCGAGCAACTCCGCCTCACCACGCGCGCCACCGTTCCACACCGGACCAACCGTGTGGATGACGTAGCGCGCCGGCAGGTTCCCGGCAGTCGTGATCACAGCCTGCCCCGTCTTGCACCTGCCTATCTTGCGGCACTCCTCCAGAATGGCCGGGCCACCCTTGCAGTGAATCGCGCCGTCGACCCCGCCGCCACCAAGCAAGCTGGTGTTGGCGGCGTTGACAATGGCGTCGACCGCCACCGTCGTGATGTCGCCGCGCAGCAATTCGAGTGTGGCGTCGCCTATGCGCGCCTGATCTAAAGAGTTCATGTCCATGAAATCATTGTACAGGGCTGCGCCCCTCTCCCGCGCACGGGAGAGGGGTTGGGGGTGAGGGAACGTTAGGACGTCTGCTCCTCCGTGCCATCCTGCGCCCAGCGCATGTGGAAAGCGCCGGGCTTGTCGATGCGCTGGTAGGTGTGCGCCCCGAAGTAGTCGCGCAGCCCCTGGATCAGGTTGGCCGGACCGCGCTCACGCCGGTAGCCGTCGTAGTAGGCGAGCGACGAGGAGAAGGCCGGCGTCGCCACACCCTGCTCCACGGCGAGACTGATGACGCGCCGCCACGCCTCCTGCGACCCGGTCACGGCATCGGTAAAATACGGCGCCAACAAGAGGTTCTTGAGGTCGGGATGCTCATCGTAGGCGTCTTTGATGCGGCCAAGAAAACGCGCCCGGATGATGCAGCCGCCGCGCCAGATCGTGGCTAACTCGCCGGGGTGCAACCCCCACTTATACTCCGTCGACGCGGCCGACAGCTGCTCGAAACCCTGCGCATAGGCCACGATCTTGGAGGCGTAGAGCGCGTCGCGTACCGCGTCGACCAACGCTTGGTCGCGCTCACGCGGGGCGGCCTTGGGACCGGGCAGCGCGTGGGAAGCCGTCTGGCGCTGCTCCTTGAGGGATGAGAGTACGCGCGCGAAGACCGCCTCGGTGATGGCGGTGATGGGCACGCCCAACTCAAGAGCGGACTGCACAGTCCAGCGGCCGGTGCCCTTCTGCTCGGCCTGATCCTGGATCACGTCCACGAGCGGCTTGCCCGTGGAGGCGTCCTTCTTGCGCAGCACCTCGGCCGTGATCTGGATCAGGTATGAGTCGAGGTCGCCCTCGTTCCACTGCTCGAAGATATCGGCCAGGTCCTCGGCGGAGTAGCCGCACGCGTTCTTGAGCAGGTCGTAGGCCTCGGCGATAAGCTGCATGTCGGCGTACTCGATGCCGTTGTGCACCATCTTGACGTAGTGGCCGGCGCCGTCGGGGCCGATGTATGTACAGCAAGGCACGCCATCGACATGCGCGGAGATCGCGGTCAGGATCGGCGCGACCACGTCGTAGGCGTCCTTGGGGCCGCCGGGCATGATGCTGGGTCCGTTGAGCGCGCCTTCCTCGCCGCCGGAGACGCCGACGCCAAGGAAACGGATGCCTTTGGCCGCGAGGTCCTGCTCGCGCCGCCGCGTATCGGTGAAGAGCGAGTTGCCGCCATCGATGATGATGTCGCCCTCGTCGAGGTGGGGCAGGAGTTCGTCGATGACGGCGTCGACGGGCTTACCGGCCTTGACCATGATCATGATCGGGCGTGGGCGCGCGATGGCCGCCACGAACTCCTCGATCGTCTGCGTGGGTGTGATCGGACCCTCATGCCCGAAGTCCTTGTAGAACTGATCGGTCTTCGAGGTCGTGCGATTGTGCACGGCGATCGGAAAGCCGTGGTGCGCCACGTTACGCGCGAGGTTCTGTCCCATGACCGCCAACCCGGTCAACCCAAAACGGCTTTCTCCCGCCATTATCTTTCACTCCTGCATACGAGGGTCGGCTTTAACATAATATTCTGCCCTTTATGGGGCGTTCGGCGCGTCGAAATGGCTTGCCGGCGCCTATCCGGCAACCGAGACAGTCGTTGAACAGCGGTGCATCGCCGATTGAACTGCTCCGCAGGTTGGTAATCGCGCATCTGAGGCGAGTGTGACCGCCGTTATCGTCAAGTAAAGGGTCGGAACGAAGCGATGTACAGCGGTGAACGATGCGTAGATTATGTTAAAGCCGACCCTCGCATACGTAACTAATCGTCCACCCACGTTATACACCGTGGGAGACAGGTACCGCGACCCCAAACCCTGAAAGACCATGGCAGGAACCGGACCCAAAAGGTTAAAAATCAGGCTATGTCTTCAAACCCAGCCGCTTGGCGACCCGCTTATGCGCCTTGGCGTAAGATGAGAACAGGTGCACCAGATTGCTGGAGTGCCGTCCGCCGATGCGGCCGCGACGCGCCTTCTCCAGGAAGTCGCGCGGCCCGTCGAACGGCTCCATCTCCAGGTAGGCGTTACCGAACTCGCCGACAGAGTGCGCGTCGCTCCCGGCGGCCATGACGAGGCCGTGTTCCTCGGCGTAGCGCAACGCCTTCTCGTCGTCCTCGTGGCGGATGTTGCGCGCGTTGAGCACTTCGAGCAGATCGACGCCGGCGCGGATCGTATCGAGCGTTTCGCCGCCGATGGCGCCCTTGCGGTACGAGTCAAAGGGGTGCGGCACGTAGACCAGCCCACCCTGCTCCTTGATGCGCGCGACCGTTTCGCGCGCCGAGAGGCCGCGCGGGATGTACTCCTTGAGGAAGAGGCCGATGATTTCGCCCTGCGCCGTGAAGATCTCCTCGCCCACGATGATGGGGAAAGGCGCCCGTTGCTGGAACGCGAAGGCGCCGTCGATCTCGTTGTGGTCGGTCACGGCCAGCGCGCCGATGTTACGTCGCTGGCACACGTCGATGATGGCGTCGTACGAGAGCAGGCAGTCACGCGAGTGCCGCGTGTGGGAGTGCAGTTCAACTTTCATACCTAATAGTATGCGCGATTCGCGCGCAACAGGATGGTCGCCTGGTACGCCTATCCTTGCTACACTAGCGCTATTATGCGTCCAATATCACCATCCGCCACATCACGACGACTCGCGGGTCTATTGCTGGCAACGCTCATCGCCGTCGCGCCAAGCGCGCTACAAAGGGGCCATGCGACGTCAGCCGCAGTCTCGGGGCGCGTAACAAACACGCCGTCGATCACGGATTCTTCGGCCGTCGCCACCTTGCGCGCCTACGCGACGGCCTTTGCCGGCGGCCGCTACGATGCGATGTGGCGCCTGCTGACGCCTGCCGCGCGCGCGGGCTGGGGCGGCCAGGCGGGCTACGCGGCGTACTACCGGCGCAAGTTCGCCCCGGTGCGCCTGCGCGGCGTCGCGCTCGGCGCGCCACAAGCCGCCGGGCCCATCGTCCGTATCCCCCTCACCCTCGACCTGGCCTGGCGCCACGGCGGACAGCCCGACGTGTTGACACTGCTGCGCAACCTCAACACGACACTCACGCGCACGCCTGCCGGTTGGCGCGTCGCGCAGGGCGGCCCGCTCGACCCGGAGGCGCCGATCATCCCGCCGACCGCCCCACCCGCAGCGGTCGCACACGTGCCCATCCTGATGTACCACCACATCTCGGACACGCCGCCGCTGGCCTACTCGCAGGTCGACCTAACGGTGACGGCCCACGACTTCGCGGCGCAGCTGGCCTACCTGTCCACGCACGGCTACCACGCGATCAAGCTCGTCGACCTCTTCAACACGCTCTATTACGGGCGCCCGCTGCCGCCGCGCCCGGTCATCCTCACCTTCGACGACGGCTACGCCGACAACTACACCGACGCCTTCCTCTTGCTGCGGCGCTACCACATGGTGGGCGAGTTCTACATCATCACCGGGTTCGTCGGCACGACGCTGGGCGTCAACACCTACGTGACGTGGCCCCAGGTCGAGGCCATGGCCGCGGCGGGGATGGACATGGAGTCGCATACGGTTAGCCACCCCGACCTCGGCCTGCTCGACGCCGGCCGCGACGCCTACGAACTGCGCTTCTCGCGCGCCGTCCTGGCCGGGTTCATCCATCGCGCCGTGCAGTTCATGGCCTACCCCTCCGGCGCGCCGTTCCGCTCCGGCACGCTCGCCGCGCAGGCGCGCATCCGGACCATCCTGGCGCGCTACGGCTACATCGGGGCCGTGCTCGACCCCATCACCCCCAGCCCACAGCAGGACGCGCGCGAACCCTACGAGTTGCCGCGCGTGCGCGTCGCCCGCGCCACCTCACTGGCTCAGTTCGCCACTCGGCTAAACCTGTAAAAGGCGCCTCCGCTGCTGTCGATCATTTGGCTAATACAGCACAAGGCCAGGAATCCGCTGGAAGTGACGGATGTTGTGCGTGACTAAGGTGAGTAGGTAATCAGACTAATCGCCATTTCCTCAAAAGTCAGTATGCCAAAAAGGTGCTGGGCATCCGTGCGACCATAAGTGGGCGGACAACCGGGCTGCCATACTTGGACGGCATCGAGACGACCTTCCAACTACGAAGAGTAGTCCCTGATGCTACCAGAAGGGCTCCACGTCCTCCACGCGTGGGAATGAGCGGCGCCGTCCATCCGAGGGTGTCGAGGCGTGGCCGGTGCGCCCGTTCGACGGCGCCAGGGGACCGACTGCATAGGGAGCGTATCCGTTCGGCGCCCCGGCGGGATGTGGCGCGTGTCCGTTCAACGGGGCCGTGGCATAGCCCGCGCGGCTGGCTGGGCTCGTCAGGCGCTCCAGCCGGAACAGGCTGATGTCGTGGCGCGTTATGCCGGTGTCGGCGAGGTCGGCCATGATCTCACCGATGACGCTGGCGAACTTGAAGCCGTGCCCTGAGCAGGCTGAGGCGAACGACACCTGGGGATAGGTGGGGTGCAGGTCGATGATGAAGTTGTTGTCGGCGGTGTTGGTGAACATGCAGGTCTCGAGGTTCATCGTCGGGCCCGCGCCGTCGGGGAAATAGCGCTCCGCGAACGCGCGCAGCATCGCCTCGTCATAGCCGTGTACCTCGCGGTCGACGGCGTCGGCGGCGGTCGCCTCCTCGAAGTGGTGGTATTTGCCGAACTTGAAGCCCGGCACACCGAAGACGGGGAATCCGTAGAAGCGCCCCTCCTCGACCAACACATTAAACACGGGGAACACGTCGGGCCGGAACAACTCCGGCCGCGCCGGCTGCAGCCAGGCCAGCACCTGCCGCTCCGGCACGGCCAGTCCATGCAGCACGTCGAGCAAGTCGGGATTCCAGGAGCCCGCCGTGACCACCAGCTTGCCGGCGTGGTACTCGGCGCGATCGGTGCGCACGACGACGCCGTCCCCGCGCGGCTGCCACTCCAGCACGGTCTCGAAGCCGTGGATCTCGGCCCCCAACGCCTGCGCCGCCGTCACATAGGAGACGATGCAGCGCTCCGGCAGCAGGAAGCCGCCCTCTGGCTGCACCACCGCGGCCAGGTCGGACGGAAAATGGTAGCCGGGGTAGCGGCGGCGCAACTCGGCCCCGGTCAGGACTTCGTGCGGCAGGTCGTGCTGTTTGCACGACTCCCACGAGCCCTTGAAGACCCAACTGTCGGGCGGCCCAGCGTCGATCGAGCCGGTGATGTGCAGCAACTGTTCCCCGGCTGTCTGCTGGATCTCACGCCACAACTCGTAGGCGCGGCGCAACAAGAGCACGTACGAGGGATGCTCGTAGTAGGCCAGGCGGATGATGCGCGTGTAGCCGTGCGACGAGCCCATGCCGTGCGGGATGCCGAAGCGCTCCAGGCCGAGCACGCGTTTGCCGCGGCGCGCCAGGTGGTAGCAGACGGCGCTGCCCATGCCGCCCGCGCCGATCACGATGGTGTCGAAGGAGGTAGAGGTCGGATACATGGCGCTGCTTATCGATCGCCCGCGCCGGCCGCCGGCGCCTTGTCCCGGCCCGCCAGCCGCTTGGTCGGCGCGCCGGAGCCACTACCAACGCCATCCGGCGCCCCGTCTCTCGTCGGCGGAGCCACGCGCGCGTCGTCCTCTTGCGGCTTGGCGCGGATGCGGGCGTTTTGCGGGTCGAAAAAGGGCGTCGCGGACACCCGCGCCACGACGGGCCGCCCGTTGATCTCGACGATCAGGTTGTTGCCCGGCCAGGAGTGCGCCGTGTTGAGGTAGGCCATGGCCAGCATCTTCCCCACCGTGTGCCCTTTGGCGCTACAGGTGACGTGGCCGACCTGCTGCTCGCCGGACAGCAGCGTGTCCCGGTAGGCGCCGGCCTCGCTGCCGCTGAACATCTTGCCCCGGAACGTCGCCACGTCGCTCACGCTGTATACTTTGTCGCCGACCGCGGCGGGGACCTCGCTCTCCACGACCAGCCCGACCCAGCGGCGCTCCAACCCGCGCTCGCGAATGCGCAGCAGCGCGTCGCGCCCCACGAAATCGCGCTTCTCGAAGGCGATGAAGCGGTCCAGCCCGGCGTGGAACGGCGTGTAGTCCTCGTTGAGGTCGGCCCCGTAGAGCGGATAGGCCTTCTCGATGCGCAGGCTCTGCATCGCGCCGATGCCATAGGGCTGCAAGTTGAACTCGCGGCTCGTGCGCAGGATCTGCTCCCACAGCACAAGGGCCTGCTCGGCCGGCGTGTACAACTCGTAGCCCAGTTCGCCCGTATAGCCCGAACGCGAGATGAGGAGGTCGATCCCGGCGACGCGCGCGGGGGTGAAGCGGAAGAACTTGAGCCGATCCAGGTCGGCGTCCTCCACCACGGCCTTGAGGTAGCTCCGCGAGCGCGGCCCCTGCACGACCAGCAGGGCGATGCCGCCGGTGATGTCGGTGGCGTAGGCGCTCGCGCCGGCGGCGCGTTCCGCGATCCAGCGCGCCGTCTTGGGACGCGGACCCGAGCTGGTCACGACCATGAAGTGCTCGTCGTTGAATTTGTAGACGGTGATGTCGTCGACGATGCCGCCCGCGTCGTTGCACATGGTCGAGTAGCGCAGCTGGCCCGGCTCCATGTCGGCGATCTCGTTGACGATGAGGCGACGCAGCAGGCGCTCGGCGCCCGGCCCCTTCACGTCGATCTCGCCCATCGACGACAGGTCCTGCATACCCACGTTCTTGCGCACGTTGAGGTGCTCGTCGACGGTCGACGTGTAGGCCAGCGGGACCATGAAATCGCCGCCGCCGCGGATGATCTCCCGCGCCGAGCGGCTGTGAAAATCGTACAGCGGACTTCGTCGTTCTGTCATCGGTCACCTGCTCTTGCTACGTGTACGCCACGCCAGCGTGTGTTGACCTATTATACGGCAACGCGGGCGTGGTAATAGGCGTCATGCACATCCCAGGAGCCTGGCCGCGTTCAACTCCTGAGTTTGGCGCCCTCGGGGTCATACAGGGGCTCGCGCGCCACCGTCGCCGCGTAGCGCCGGCCGAAGTACTCTACCTCGACGCGCGTCCCTTCCTCCGTGCATGAGATCGGCAGGTAGCCGTAGGCGATGCTCTTGCCGACCGTGTAGCCGTAGGCCGCGCTGGTAACATAACCAATCGTGCGCTCGCCGTCGAAGATTGGCTCTTTGCCCAGCGTGACGGCACAGGGGTCGTCGAAGGTCAGGGCGCACAGCTTACGCGTGACCCCCTGCTCCTTGACGCGCAGCAGCGCCTCGCGACCCAGGAAGTCGCCCTTCTTGAACCGGACCGCGAAGCCCAGCCCCGCCTCAAGCGGATTGTAGTCGGGGTGGATATCGACGCCCCACAGCCGATAGCCCTTCTCCAGGCGCAGCGACTCGAAGGCGCCGCCGCCAGCAGCCGTCACGCCGCACGGTTGGCCGGCCTCCCACAGCGTGTCCCACAGGGCCAGCCCGTACTCAGTGGGAGCGTAGATCTCCCAGCCAAGCTCGCCGGCGTACGACACGCGCACCAACAGCGCGGGCACGGAGCCAATGTGCAGGCGACGGGCAGTGAAGTACGGGAACGCCGCGTTGGATACATCCTGGTCCGTGATCCGCTCCACCACGTCGCGCGCGCGCGGACCCCACAACCCAATACAGCAGTAGGCCGAGGTTAGATCAGTTATGTGCACAGAGCCGTCGGTCGGCGCGTTGTGGCGCAGCCACGCCAGGTCGTGCATCCCGACGGAGCCGCCCGTCACCACCCAGAAGCGTGTGTCGGAGAGCCGCGTCACCGTCAGGTCGCACTCGATGCCCCCCCGCTTGTTCAGCATCGCCGTGTAGGTTACTTTGCCGGACGGCTGATCCATGTTGTTGCTAGCGATACGCTGCAGGTAGGCCAGCGCGCCGGGCCCGGCCACTTCAAGCTTGGTGAAGGGCGTGAGGTCGAACATGGCCACGCGCTCACGCGCCGCCTGGTGTTCGACGCCGCCGATGGGCGACCAGTGGCGCGCCGCCCAGCCCGTCCGCGGCGGCCAGTCCTGCCCAATCAGTCCCGCCTCGTTGGCGGCGAACCACTGCGGACGCTCCCATCCGGCGCTCTCGATGAAATGGGCGCCCAACTCCTCCAGGCGCCGGTGGAACGGACTCAGGCGCAGATTGCGCGGACGATCCATCTGCTGCAACGGGTGGATGATGTCATATACCTCGCGGTACTGCTGCGCCGCGCGCGTCCGCACGTAGGGGCGGCTCACGGCGTGCGCGTGGAAGCGGTTGAGGTCGGCCTCGTGCAGGTCGATGCTCGGCGTACCGTCGATCATCCATTCGGCCATGACCTTGCCGGCCCCGCCGCCGTGCGTGACCCACACCGCCTCGGCGGCCCAGAAGCCGCGCACGTCGAGCGACTCGCCCAAGAGCGAGTGGCCGTCCGCCGTAAAAGAGAACATGCCGTTGATCTTGTAGGTCAACTCAGCCCCGCGCAGCGCCGGCATCAGGTCGGCGGCGTTCGCCAGCGCCGGGGCGAAATCGGCCTCCGTGAAGGGTAAGATGGACGGTGTAGCCGTCTCCTCGTGGCGCGGGATGCGGTCCACGTCGACCAGCAGCGGCTCGTGCCGATACGACCCAATGCCGTAGCGCTCACCGTGTTGCCGGAAGTACATCGAGCGGTCCTGATGCCGCACCAGAGGATGGGTGATCTCATCGGTCTGACCGGCCAGCGCGGGCAGCGGCGCGGTCTGGACGTATTGATGCTGCATCGGGCTGAGCGGGATGGGCACGCCAGCCATGCGGCCAATGGCTGGACCCCAGATGCCGGCGCATACAAGCACGTTCTCGGCTTCGATGCGCCCTCGCGACGTTGTCACGGTGCGCACGCGCCCGTTGGCGACCTCGACACCGGTCACGCGGGCGCCGGCATAAAACGCGGCGCCGCGCGCCATCGCCGCCTCGCCCAGGTATTGTGACACGCGAACTGCCTTGGCGATACCGTCGCTCGGCACATATAGCGCGCCGTACAAACGCGCGACATCGAGCAAGGGCGCCTTACACACCGCCTCCTCCGGGCTGATCAACCGCGCCTCGATGTCCCATGATCGGGCGTAGCCCGCCTTGCGCTTGAGTTCCTCCCAGCGCTCGGGTGTCGTCGCGACCTCGACGCTGCCGGACTCGTAGAAGCCGGGCTCGCCGTCGACGCCCGCTTGTATATAAAGCTGCCGGCTATAGGTGGCAAGGGCCGTCACCATCTTGGAGGCGTTGAGCTGAAACATTAGGCCGGGCGCGTGCGAGGTCGAGCCACCCGTGGCGAACAGCGGCCCCTGCTCCAGCACCACGACGTCGGTCAGTCCCCTTTGTGTCAGGTGATAGGCGGCGCTGCAACCGACGATCCCGGCGCCAATGATCACGACCTGGGCATGTTCGCGCATGAGAATCCCCCTAGTTGTGTCCAAGCTTGCGCAGCACGTACTCATTGAAAAGGTGGATATGCGCCTCCAACGGCGCGTAGATGCCGCCATCGGCGTACACGCGCGAATTCATACCAGCCTGAGTCATCTCGCACGCCTCCCAGTCCTGACGATTGACGAGGTCCCAGGTATCGACGGCGTCGGCCGGGCTGAAGTCCGGCTCCCCGATCTCGCGCGGGTCGAACAGCCAGTCGCACACGACGCGCGTGAGGTCGGGCGCGAGCGGCTGTAGGATGTGCGTCAGCACGTAGTCGGGGTGGAAGCTCAGAAAGAGGTTGGGGTTGGTGGTCATGCCATAGTAGCGATGTAAGTCGTCCGGCGTCAGACCTGGCAACGACGGGCGGCTGCGCCGGCCGGTCGGGGTCAGCGACTCCACGCCCTCGCCGAGTTCAGCGCCGCCGCTGCCGTAGGTGGACACGACCCCGGCCTTGAAGCTGGGCACCAGCGCGCTCAACTCAGGGTGCATCACGGGGCAGTGCCCGCACTCGCTGAAGTTCTCGTGCAGCAGCTTCCAGTTGGCCTTGACGTCGTAGGTGATGGTGGCGCCAACGGCGAGATCGCCCATACGGTAGCGCGCGTAGCGCGTATAGATGTCGCCGAGTTGGCCGGCCAGGGTCTCACTATTGGCGGCGCCGGGCTCCACGTTGAGGAAAATCAAGCCTTCCCACACCTCCAACGCCACCGGCTGCAAACCAAAATCGCCCTTGTCGAAGTCGGGGTCCTCTTTCATGTTGGGCGCGCCGATCAGGCGTCCGTCCAACCCATAGGTCCAGGCATGATAATGGCACTGCATGGAGTTCTTGAGCCGGCCGCTCTCCTGTAAGCAGACGCGCGACCCACGGTGGCGGCACACGTTAAAGAAGGCGCGTACGTCGCCTGAGCGGTCGCGCAACACGATGATGTTCTCACGGCCGACCGTGGCCAGGAAGAACGCGCCCGGCTCGGCGATAGCGTCGGCGCGGCCGGCGCAATACCAGGAGCGCGAGAAGAGTTTTTCCTGCTCCTCGACGAAGATGGCCTGATCATAGTAGTAGCGTCCGGGGAGCGTGCGGACGTGGGTGGCCTCGGGGCGCGCGATTGTCACCATGCTAGGGGTACCTCCAACTACATTGCACCGGGGCAATTCGCTCCCCCTCTCCCACGGTTAGGGAGAGGCGCGCTGGACCGTCGGCCGCAGCCGAGGGGCCAGTTAGCCATGGGGTGGGGGGTGAGGGTATTCATCAGCGTGCTGCCGGCACGCGATAGCCCAACCCACGCGAGGCGTCCAGGGCTACCTCTTTGACAAGAGCGATACAAACGTCCAGGTGGCGTTCCGTGAAGCGGAAGCTGGGGCCGGCCGCGCTGATCGCCGCCGTCACCGCCCCCCTGTGATCCCACACCGGCGCGGCCACCGACGTCAGCCCCTCGGCCAACTCTTCCACACTGAGGGCGTAACCGGCGACACGCACGCGATCCAACTCACGGAGTAAATGGCCCCGATCGGTCGTCGTGCGCGGCGTGATGATCGGCAAACCGGCGTCGAGGATCGCTTCGCGCCGCTCGTCGGACAATCCTGTGAGCAAGACTTTACCCGAGGAACTGCCATGCAGAGGGTGGCGCATGCCTACCCACCCGCTGAACTTGATGAGCTGCGCGCTGGGCGCCTCATCGATGGTCAGCAACTGACCCTGATCGAGCACCGAGAGGTTGGCGGTCTCGCCGCTCTCCGCTGCCAAACGGAGCACATGGCTGCCAAACGGAGCACATGAGGGCGAGCCACCTGATACAACGCGTCCCCCGCGAGGGCGGCGCCGGCGAGAGCGACAAGCTGCAAGCCCGGCGCGTAGCGGCCGGACATGGGGTCCTGCCGCACCAAGCCGCCGTCCTCTAGCGCGGCCAGGAGGCGGGACACGCTGCTTTTGGACCAGCCCGTCAGCGCGCTCAGCTCGGTTACGCCCAGGCTGGTCCGCCCGCTCACGGTGAAACAGTTCAGCACCTGCACGGCTTTGCGCACAGCCTGCGTCGCGCTGTTGCGCGTCCCCGCGCTGGTGGACTTCACGGCCGTCCCACCTGTCGCCATTGACTTTGTCGTCTCCCTTGCGAAAGCAACTATAAATGCGCAACAGAGTTGCGCATAAAATACGCTATCACACGAGCGACGATGCTGTCAAGAAACGGCAAGGGCCATGTAGTTCTCGCGGCGACAGTGCGGCCCTCACCCCCGACCCCTCTCCCGTGCGCGGGAGAGGGGGGCCGCCTCGCGTGTGCTGTACGTCTCCCCTCGCCCCTTGAGGGAGAGGCGCGCTGGACCGTCGGCCGCAGCCGAGGGGCCAGTTAGCCATGGGGTGGGGGTGAGGGCCACATCGCCCGCCATTGTCCACTATGTCGAGGCGCGCCCGCCGGTGGGGTAACGCCCACTCTCGGTTACCACGACGTCCATCTCCACGTCATGCGCGCCGGAGGGCACAGCTTCGACCATCTGCGCCTCGAAAGCCCCGGCGACCAGCGGCGGCCGCACGGCCAGGCCCCCCAACAGCCGATCGTAGAAGCCTCCCCCATACCCCAGGCGCCGGCGCCGCGCGTCGAAAGCGAGGCCGGGGACCAGGATGAACTCGACGACATCCGGCTCCACGCGTGCGCATTGATCCGGCTTGGGTTCGAGAATCCCCCATACCCCCGGTTCCAGGTCGCGCGCCTGCTCTCTCACCTCGTACAACTCCAGCGCTCTCTTGGCGCGGTTGACCCTGGGGAGGATCAGCGTTTTGCCTTCGGCCAGGACGTGGCGGATGAAAGCGCCGGTCTGGAGCTCGCTGCCAAAAGTGACGTACGCCATGACGACACGAGACTGGCGGTACGCGTCGAGGCCGATGATATCCTGAATAATCACCCGACTCAAGGCGGCGCGCGCGGCGGTATCCATGGCGTCGCGCCGGCCGAGGATCGTCTCCCGCAACGCGGACTTGGCCTCGGCGAGCCTTATCTGGTCCGAATCGGCGTGCATCAGTCCAGCCCGATGATGCGCCCGTCGGGCCCCACGCCGATGCGCTCGGCCGCGGGAACCTTGCCGAGGCCGGGCATGGTCATGATGTCCCCCGTGAGCGCGACGACGAAGCCGGCGCCCGCGGACAGGCGCACCGAACGCACGGAGAGGCGGAAGCCGTCGGGCGCATTGAGCTTGGCGGGGTCGTCGGAGAACGAGTACTGCGTCTTGGCCACGCAGACCGGGAGCGCGCCGTAGCCGAGCCTTTCGTAGCGCTCCAGGTCGCGCGGCGCCGTCCCCACGAAGTCGACGCCCGCGGCGCGGTAGACGCGCGTGGCGACGGTCTCGATCTTCCGGCGCAGCGGCAGGTCGTCGGGGTAGAGCAGGCGGAAGTCGGCGGGCTCGCGCCCCAGGAGGTCGACCAACGCCGCGGCCATCTGGCGGCCGCCCTCGCCGCCACGCGCGTGGATGTCGGAGCACGCCGCGGCCACGCCTACGCGCGCGAGTTCGTCCTCGATAGTGGCCAACTCGGCGTCCGTGTCCGTCGGGAAGATGTTGATAGCCACCAGGGCGGGCAGGCCGAACAGGCGCACGTTGTCGACGTGGCGCAGCAGGTTGGGCATCCCCGCGCGCACGGCGTCGACGTCCTCCGTGGCGAGATCTTTCTTGTGCGCGCCGCCGTGCAGCTTGAGTGCGCGCGCCAGACGGGCCTCACCCCCGACGCGTCGGGGGTGAGGCCCGTCTGGCGCGCCACGATGTCACAGAACTTCTCGAAGCCCAGGTCGGCGCCAAAGCCCGTTTCCACCAGCGCGTAGCCGCCCAGCTTGAGGGCCAGCCGCGTGGCGCGGATCGAGTTGGTCCCGTGGGCGATGTTGCCGAAAGGACCGCCATGCACGAGGGCGGGGCCGCCCTCCCTGGAGTTTGGCTTTTTGGGGGGAACCTGCGGGTTACGCGGCGGCCTCTGTGTCCAGGAGGGTGTCCAGGTGGTGCAGCCAGTCCTCTTTTGCGGCCCAGGTACCCCCTCCCGCCCAACCGGGGTGGAAAACGGGGCCGCGCAGGGCCAGACGGTCGCCGCGCCAGAGCGTGGCGAGACTCCAGCGCGGCGCGCCGCCCCACCACAAGCCGGCCGGGCGCACGGTGGCCGGATGCCGGTCGTAGCCCCAGGCGCGGTCGGCGGCCAGCACGCACAGGGCAGAGGCCCAGGCCTGCCACGGCGCCGCGCCCACCGTCGCGGTCGGCGTCCAGCACGGCGCCGCGCCGACCCCCGCGTCGCTTTTCATCTCACGGAGCCAGACCTCCACGTCCCAACGCTGCCAGGCCCAGGCCAGCAACTCAGGGGCTGGCCACGGCAGCGCCCACGTCCCGTCCTCCTGTGGAAGGGCGTTGACCACGTAGAAGGCCGGCGCACGCCGGCGGCGCTGGTGGCGCTGCGCCGGGGCCAAGCCGCGCACCACCCGCAGGAACAAATGTGCGACAGAGTTGCGCATGAGCTACGCTATCAGACGGGCGATGATGCTGTCAAGAGGGCGCCGTTGTCAGACGGGGGACCGTAACGATGGACGAGCACAAGGCCATTATCCGTGTTTTCACCGCGTGGAAGCCGCACTGGATGTTCACCGCCTACCCCGTGCGCTACCTGACAGACCCCAAGGGCCTCATGGGCGGCACGGAGCAGCTCTCAGGTATCGTGAGCAAGGGCTTCGCTAAGGCCCAGCCTCAAGCGTACAAGCTGATCAGCCATGTTAGCCTCACCCAGAGTCAACTCGGTTCGCTCGAGCTCGACATCAAGAACGCGAGCGACCCCGCGACGGGCGCGAGCGCCTGGGTGAAAGCCAACCAGAGCGTCGTTAATTCATGGCTTAAGTAGCGCACTCCTATCTATAACGGGCGTGACGCAACGGCGCCCCGTCGCGTGGGCGGCCGCCCAGGAACGGGGCGGCCGCCCACGCGACGGGGCGCGGCTTTTGTGGCGCACAACGGGGCAGCCTTCCATGCGCCTTACAGCCTATCCGGAAAGTGCCTGAATACGCTCTCAGAGGCTGCATAAGCCTCCCTGACGATTTTCCGGATAGGCTGTTAATCAAGCGCAGCGGGAGCCTTGAGCGTGAGCTAGGCCATGAGTAGGCCGAGCGACAAGCCGCCGCGCTAGAGCAACAGATCGCACGCTGGACCCCGCCGCCAATCATCACGGTACAGCGGATAGCGAAGGCTAACGCCGCTATGCTACCCTGGTACTGATGAACGGAGGACAATGGACCTATGAGCACGATGCTGAAGTTACCCCCGGCGCCGTTCGCGCCCTGGGCGGAGATCGTTCCCGGCTATGGGCCGGTCACGGTCAATTTTCTGCTGACTGTGCCGGACGACGGCTACCGGTACGAAGTGGTCGAAGGGGTCTTAGTCCGCATGGCTGGTAGTGGAGATGAGGCGACAACGATAGGCGGCCTCCTTGTCATCGCCCTTGGGTCCTTCGTCTATGCGCATCGTCTGGGCATTGTCACGCCGTCCGATGGGGTGTACAAGTTTCCAGGCGCCGAAACGGGACTCCTCCCCGATGTAGGATTTTACCGTGCCGAGCGGAGGGCGCTGATTGTAGACCGTAAGAAACCCATTCCTTTCGCTCCTGATCTCGCTATCGAGGTCGCATCACCCGATCAGAAGGCCGACGATATGGCCGCGAAGGCGCGAACCTACCTCGATGGCGGTACACCCTTGGTGTGGGTAGTGTGGCCCGACCGGCGCCAGGTTGATGTGTGGCACGCGGGCCGCAGCGTTGGGCCGGTCGCCGTGCTCACGGTCGATGATACGCTCAACGGGGAGGACGTGGTACCCGGCTTTGCGCATCCCGTCGCCGCCGTGTTCGCCGATCCGCTTGGATAGTGCGAAATCAAGGCAGTTAGTGACGCTTGCCAGCGCCGGGCCTGTGTGCTATCGTGACGCCATTAACGGCGACAAGTGGGCCTGTTTCAGCGCGTGGTGGAGAGGCGCCTACAGCGTGGGGACCAACGGCGAGGAGACATCAGGATGCGGATAGGGGTAGAGCTTACAGCCGAGGCGGAGCGCGTCGCGGCCGAGGAAGACGGCGCCGTCGCCCAGACGACCGCTCGTCGCGGCGCCTGGGCGCGTCTGCGCCGCCAGCGCGTGGCGCTGGGCAGCCTCGTCATCATCGTCCTGTTCCTCCTTGCCGCCGCCCTGGCGCCGTGGCTGGCGCCCCACAACCCAAACTTGCAGTACGACGCCGGACTCTCCGCGGTCGGCGCGCCCCTCGGCTCGACCGCGCAATTTCCGCTCGGGACCGACACGGCGGGACGCGATGTGCTCAGCCGCCTGCTCTTCGGCGTGCGCATCTCGCTGACCGTCGGCATCCTCGCCACACTCCTGACGGTTACCCTGGGCGTCGCGCTCGGCGCGATCTCCGGCTACTTCGGCGGCTGGTCCGCGATAGCGATCACGCGGCTGATCGACATCATGCTGGCCTTCCCCGTGGTCCTGCTCGGCCTGGCCTCGGCCGCCATCTTCAGCCCCGGCGTACTCACCACCATCGTGGTCATCGCCGCGACGCAGTGGATGTACATGGCGCGCGTCGTCTACAGCATCGTCGTGGGGCTCAAGGAGTGGCAGTTCGTCGAGGCCGCGCGCGCCGCCGGCGTGGGCGACTGGCGCATCGTGACGCGGCATATCACGCCGCACCTGACCCCGATCGTCATCGCGTACGCCACGCTGGGAGTCGGGGTCAGTATTCTGCTGGAGGCGACGTTGAGCTTCCTCAACGCGGGGGTGCCGCAGCCGACGGCTAGCTGGGGCTCGATGATCTCGGGTGGACTGACCTACTACCGCGCGGACCCCGCGTTGGTGTTGTATCCTGGATTGACGCTGGCGGTGATTGTCCTGGCCTTCACGGTCCTCGGGGATGGCCTCACACGGGCGCTCGAGGCGCGTTAGAGTCAGCTAGAGGGAGATGACGCGATGCTAGCATACCTGACGCGGCGGCTCGGCTGGCTACTGGTGGTCCTATTGGGCGTCCTAACGATTACCTTTATCCTCACCTCGGCCATCCCCGGCGATGTCGCCATCTTCTACGCGGGGCCGCACGCCTCACCGCAGTTGCTGGCCGAGACGCGCCATAACCTGGGGCTGGATCGGCCCAAGATCGTGCAGTATGTGACATACGTCTGGCAGGTCTTGCACGGCAACTTCGGCCAATCGGCCACGCTCGACGAGCCGGTCCTGCAGGCGATCCTGCAGCGTGTGCCGGCGACCGCCCTGTTGGCGGCGGCGGTGATCGTCATCGAAATCATCATGGCCGTGCTGCTAGGGACGCTAGCGGCGCTGAACCGCGACGGCCCGATCGACCGCCTGGTCGCCGCGCTGGCGGCCCTGGGGGTCTCGTTGCCCGGCTTCTGGATCGGGATCATGCTGCTCTTCGTGGTGGCGTTCAAGTTGAGCCTGCTGCCGCTCGGCGGATACGGCGACCCTGTGTGGCTCTACCTGATCCTGCCCGCCGCCACGCAGGGCGTACCGTGGGGGTTCTGGTACGCGCGTATCTTGCGCGCCAGCCTGACCGAGACGCTGCACGAGGATTACTGCCGCACCGCTAAGAGTAAGGGCCTGGGGCAGCGGCTAGTCGTCCTGCGCCACGCCCTGCCCAACGCCGTCGTGCCCGTGTTGACGATCGCGGCGATGGACCTCGGGCAGTTGCTGGGCGGGATCGTGGTCGTGGAGGTGGTCTTCTCGTGGCCCGGCATCGGTCAGCTGGCGTATCAGTCGCTGCAAAACCTGGATGTGCCGATGGTCGTGGGAACGGTGCTGTTCACGGCGCTATGCATCGCTTTGCTCAATATCGTCGCGGACCTGCTGCGGGTGTTCATCGACCCGCGCATCCGCCTATCCTGACGCGGAAAGGAGGTTTAGGAGCGGCGCTATTCACTGTTTATTTCATTTTCTAATACTAATCGGCTCGGGAGGCTTTATGACACGCTCTCGCCGTCTGTTCACCACTACTCTTCTCGCGGCGCTGGTCGCGCTCACCGGCGTCACGCTCGGGACCGGCGCGGCGTCGGCGCGCCACGCGGTGAGCGGCCCCGCGCGCGGGGGGACCGTGCGCGTCGCCTATACCACCAACCTGGCCTACCTCGATCCGGCCCAAGCCTACACCGATGACTGGTGGCTCATCAACGGGACAATCTTCAACGGGCTCTACCAACTCGATCGCAACGGCAAGCCGCAGCTGGAGCTCGCCGCGGCGGCGCCGACCATCAGCGCCGACCGCAAGACCTGGACGTTCAAGATCCGCTCCGACGCGCGCTTCAGCACCGGCGCGCCGGTGACGGCCGAAGATTTCAAGTACTCTATCACGCGCTCGCTCGACCCGCATCTCAAGCCAGCCGTGTCCTGGGGCCAGCCCTTCGACGCAGGGGTCTTCCAGGGCGCGCAGGACTTCATCAATGGTAAGGCCAAGAGCGTGTCCGGCATCCAGGTCGTCGACGCGCACACCATTCGGTTCGTGCTCACCCAGCCCGACGCCGTCTTCGCCTACCTCATGGCGCTAACGTTCAACATGGTCATGCCTGAGGCGGTGGTATCGAAGGAGAGCGAGGACAACGTCAACCGCCATCCCATCGGCGCGGGCCCGTTCATGCTGCAGTCGTGGCAGCGCGGCAGCCAGGCCGTGTTGGTGCGCAACCCACACTATTTCCGCGCGGACCGGCCATACCTCGACAAGATCATCGCCTACGAGAACGTCAACGCCAACCTGATCGCGCTCAAGGTGCAAAAGGGCGAAATAGACGGATTCGGCAACGACCAGGAGGTCGCCGCGTCCGACCTACAGCAGATCAGCGTGGACCCCAAATATAGCAAGTACATCGTCACGGCGTCGCCGGCCTCGGTCACCTGGTTGGACCTCGACGTCCACGTCGCCCCGCTCAATAACCTCAAGGTGCGCCAGGCCATCGCCATGGCGATCGACCGACCACGCCTGGTCAAACTGCTGGGAGGCAACGCGATCCCGGCCACGCAGATGTTCATCCCGCTCGATTCGCAGCACGACCCCGCGCTCGACCAGCATCCCGTCTACGCCTACGATCCCGCCAAGGCGGCGGCGTTGGTCAAAGCCAGCGGTTACCGTGGCCAGTCGATCCAGATCCTCTACGGCACGGACTCGACCTACTACGCGGGGATGGCGCCGGGGATACAGCAGCAGCTACAGCAGATCGGCCTCAACGTCACCCTGCGCGGCGTCAGCACGACGTCACTGCTGGCGCTCGGCCAGCCGCTCACGGGCCACCAGGCGTCGTTCGCCCTGTGGAGCATGGACTACCCCGACGGCTATGACATCTACACGGGCGCCATGACCTGCGGGGCCAACGTCAGCGGGGGCGTCATCGCCGCGCACTACTGTGACAGCGGGGCCGACGCGCTGGTCACGAAATCGCAGGGACTTACCCTTGGCTCCGCGCGCGACGCCCTGCTGCGCCAGGCGCAAACGCGCATCCTGCAATCGGCCACGCACATCCCGCTCGTCTTCGTCAAGAGCGTCGAGGTAGTGTCCCCGCGCGTGCAGGGTTTCTACTACCAGCCGGCCTTCGGCTGGCAATTCGAGAACTACTGGGTGTCTTGACACTAGCGCAAGGACCGCATAATCATGCGGGAGGGAGTCACCGTGCACGAGGCTGTGGTCGCGCCGCTGACCACATGGGAAAACTTCTATACCATCGCCGGATCGGCGGCGGCCTTAACGGGCCTGATGTTCATGGTCATGCAACGCTCCCCGTCACAGGTCGAGGCGAAAGAGTAGAGAACGCTTGATACGCGCGGATGTTGTGGTGGTGGGCGCGGGCGCGGCGGGTCTGGCGGCCGCGCGCCGGCTGACGGAACGAGGCTACACGGTCACGCTCATCGATGCGCGCGATCGCGTCGGCGGCCGCATCGCCACGACATATCATCCCGATACGCTCGTCGCCCTGGAACTGGGTGCGGAGTTCGTCCATGGCATGCCACCGGAGATCTTTACGCTCCCCGCCTCGGCCCTCACGTTGTACGAGGTCGGGGGTGAGATGTGGACGGCGCGGCAGGGGCGCTGGCGGTCGACCACGCGTCGAGAGAGGAGCGCGGGGCGCGTGCTCGACGAGATCGGCGCGTGGCAGGGCGAGGACCGCTCGCTGACGTCCTTCCTCGCCGAGCGTGGACCACACGGTGGCCAGGAGCAGCGGGCCATCCGGGACTACATCGAAGGATTCGACGCCGCCGATCCCGACCGGGTGAGCGTCCGCTGGATCGCGCGGACGGAGAGCGCCGCGGCGCGCATCAGTGGTCAGCGCCAATTTCGTCCCGCCGGAGGGTATGGACAGGTCGTGTCCTGGCTCCACGACGGCCTGCCCGCCGACCGGGCGCGGGTGTCGCTGAGTACGATTGTCGACGAGATCCGATGGTCCCGCGGGGATGTCCTGGTCAGTGCCCATGCCCCGTCTGGGGAGCCCTGTGAGCCGGTCGCCGCGCGGGCGGCGGTCATCACGCTCCCGCTTGGAGTCTTAACGGCGCCGCCGCACGACACTGAAGCAGTGCGCTTTGTCCCCGATCTGCCGGAGAAATGGGCGATCACGGGCAGCCTCGCCATGGGGCCCGTGGTCAAAGTGCTCCTGCGCTTCCGCAAGGCTTTTTGGGCCCGGACGGCCCCGCCCTATCCATCGGCGCCTCGGCTGTCCTTCCTGTTCACGCCCGATGAGATCGTCCGCACTTGGTGGACCGCGTATCCGCTCGTCGCGCCGCTGCTCACGGCCTGGGTGGCCGGACCGCGCGCCGCGGCGCTCACGCACGAGGCGGACGCCTCTATCGTCGGACACGCGCTGGGGGCGCTGGCGGGCAGCCTGCGCGTGCCGTTGACCGACATCGAAGCCCTCCTCGAGAGCGTCCATCTGCACAAGTTGGAGTACAGACCCCTTCTCTCGTGGCGCCTATAGTTACGTGTGCGCCGGGGGTCTTGACGCCCCGCGCCAGCTCGCAGAACCGGTGGTGGACACGCTGTTCTTCGCCGGGGAGGCCACGAATGCTGAGGGCCACACGGGCACGGTCCACGGAGCGCTGTCCACAGGGTATCGTGCGGCCGACGAGGTCGCGCAGGTCCTGTCCCCTTCTTGACTAAACGATCAATCGAGAGTATAATCGCCCTGGCGCCCGTCACGCAGCGCCGGCGTCGTCGAACGCGCGCGCCAACAGGTCGGACAGCCTGAGCCGCGCCGCCCAGTGGCGTAGGTAGTCCCGGTCGATGTCATCCACCCGAACCTTGAGCACGCCCAGGATGTCATCCCATTGCCGGTCGGACACCTCGTTGCCTAGACGGTACCATTCCAACTTCGCCAAGATTGTCCCCTCGGCATCAGCCAAGTAGACGCTATCTTCGCCGTCCGGTGTGATCGGCGCGGATACCCGACGCTCGAACTGCGAACGGTCGAAGGGACGCCCCTTAGGGACGCCGAAAAACTACCATATCCCATGACGTGTATACTTTCCTCACATGGCGATGCCTGACGTCGCCGCACAAGGGGAGGGAGCAATGGAACTAACGGACGACCTCAAGGTCTTCTTGGGG
>JAABUV010000911.1_pt1 | contig 44161 bp, 45 predicted proteins | sample 5559971 | NCBI WGS metagenome assembly JAABUV01 (sample SAMN10711881, study PRJNA513362) | rock metagenome | isolation source: Antarctica rocks | place: Antarctica: Victoria Land, Knobhead nord | collected 2015-12-19 | reverse complement strand
CGGGGGGTTGGAGGTGAGGTGAGTTGAGGTGAGGTAGATACGACATGGCAAGACGACCCACGGATGGGGATTGGATGCGGAGACGGAGACGGAGACGGGGATGATGTCTGTTTGTAGGAGGAGGGGCGAGAGATAGATCAGATGAGATGATTTGTCAAAAGCTGGGACTAACTACCCTTGTCGACGAGACGGTAAGGTACGATGTCCCGAGCGAAATCGATACATGGACGAGTTGAAAAGTGAGCACATAGCGTGGTAATCTCAGAATCTGTTATTATTTGCTAGCCAGAAGACGCCCTGTTCGTGAGAACTTCTATCGGCGGTTTTTGTTTTATCTATGCCTTGCTCCCCCCCAATAATCCACTTCTTGCACGCCATAGAATAGAAAAAGGAAAAGCCCCAAAACACCGAAAAACTCGCCGGCTAAGAAACTCAAAAGTAACATCAGAAATACCTTCTAGAAAAACGACGTTATAACGCCTTTTCCATATCCACAATCTCCATGAAGTCGTTCGCATACTTTGCGCGTTCTTGCGTTGTCGGCCTCGGGAGCGGCTTGCGTGCCACACCACCATAGCCAAAGTGCGTCTCCAGCGCACTCTTCGTACCCACGATACCGCCCGAAATTGCCGCCCAGTCACCCCGCGCTACGATCGCTTGGAGCTTCTGCGCCTCCGGCAGCTTTCCCTTGGTGTATAGCTCAATCACCCTGACGCAGGCTTTGGGTGCCACGTTGCCGATGCCGCAGATCACGCCGGAGCCGCCCACGATGAGCGTCTGGAGGGTGAAATCTGCAGAGCCTCCCATACACATGAAACCGGAGCCGGGATCCCGGGGAGTGACTGCGTTGGTCGCCGCGGCGATTCGAGCCAATTTGCCGGTGTTTCCGCAGGTCAATTTGCATCCTACGATGTTGGGATGCTTTGCCAATTTGTTGATGTCATCCGAGGAGAGGTCAATGCCAGCGACAGCTGCTGGGTAATTGTAAATCAGGATGGGTATCGGCGAAGCATCGGCAACGTCCTGGAAAAACTCGATGACCGTGTCTGACCTGTGCAATGGCTTGTAGTATGATGGGGGAAGTACTAAAGCATAGTCGCCTCTGGACGCCAAGGCCTCTTTGCATAGCTCGATGGTTTCCCGCGTAGATTGAGCTCCACAACCAACGATGAGCGGCAAGGTGTGAAATCCAGCGTCGTTCAATGCCCTGCGTGTTGTCTGGGTGACGAGCTTTCTCTCCTGATGAGAAAGATGGACCGCTTCCCCGTTGGATCCTTGAGTGGCGAGGCCTGCTACGCCAGCTCTGGCAAGCCTTACGGCATGTTTGCCCATAGCTGCAAGGTCGAGATCCTCGTTGGGTTTGAAAAAAGCAATTGTGGGCACGTAGACGCCCGGCTGTAGTGGCTTGCTCATCTGGATGTCGTCAATGGAAGAGACGGATGTGCTGTGTAGAGAATCACTGGACTGCGAAAATGGCGAGTTCGCGGCACTGACGGGGATAGTGATATCAGGTGAAGAGAGCATATATGTTGAATCGTCTTGGTGGAAGCTCGATGGAGGTGGAGGGGTCTTATGGGAGGACATAATGCGAGTCGAGAACAGAATGGGGAAAATTGAGGTGAGACGATGAAGGAAGAAATAGCGGCGACTTATCGTCAGAGTACATGACTTGCCGAAGAGGAAGGGGCGTTCCGAGGTTAAGTACCTGTAGAATATTAAATATTAAATCTTCAATGTTGACAATCGTGTACTCCGTAGCAAGATCAGCAGTGAAGAGGTCCGAGCGCCAGGGACTGGAGGCTCCCCTGTAGAACGTGGGGGTCCAAGATATCCAAGATGGCACATGGTGGTGGTGCTGGCCACCGCAGTAAGCTGATAAACGAGAAAGTTGAAATGAATGGGAAAAGAGGGCCTCCGGAGGTTTATCCTGCATCTTTTCAACCATCCCTGCGTCTTGTACCCTCATTGGCTGCCATGGCTGCTCCGCCTTCGTAGACATGTCATGTGGCAGTGTAAGATCCTCGCTTCCTTACCCCACACTGCCCACATCTATCTCCATACAACCACTCGCCTACCCTGAAAAAGCCAGCAACGGAGGATTATTGCAGGACGTTCTGCGGAACTGAAGGTGTCTCAGATCATAGGTCCTGGATCGTAATTCGGATGCCGGAAGACGTAAGTCAGCGCAACATCTCGTCACTGTCGAATCGGTCAGGCACTGAAGCATGGGCAGACATTGCTAAGTGCGGCAGTTGCCTGGCTAAGGAGGGAGCTGCAGACGACAGGATGCAGATAGCGAAAGGGCAAACCTTCTTTTTCTCCGATAGGTTCCTTGGCGGGCATGGTCAAAGTATCGCACCCTCCTATCATGCTGAGTGAGCAATCAGCGAGCAGATACGAGTCCGATCCGTGGCCAGCATGTGAAGATGCCTGGAGCCGCGAGCCCAAAGGTCGGATAGCCTTCTCGACTCCATCATGCCGGGCTCCACTTTCCGCCTTCATCTCCCGATGCGTGGGGGTTGCGCCGGGCTCGGCGGGGGGATCCGTCACCTGGATGCCGCTAATGCACTGGCGCCATCTGAGCCGAGGTTCATCTCGGGGAAATCCAAGCACACGCCAGAGCAAAGCCTGGTACATGACCAATGCTTTGTTCGCATTCTCAAGATCCAGCAGCCATCGTGAATATTCTCAAGCGTACACATGTAACTAGTTCAGCTCCATCCAATCCACAGGTTATCTTCCATGTGGCTCGAGCGCTGGGATTTTCGATTCGAGCCTTGGCAATCGACTAGCCCCAATTAGGGCCAGTTGGGATATGGCAGTATTTGCCTCCTGCTCCCGTTACCGCATACGTTGATTATCCGAAGGAATTCTTCCGCCATCCGAGCTACACATCAGAGATCGAAAGGGGCTGATCTTCAGCCGGTATGACCTGCATATGTACGACACATACTCGCGTGGAAAGTACTGCCTATCGCCTTAGTTGCAGATTCATGCGTCCGAGCGTCCGAAATAGCTGTCTTTCCCCGCAAACGATCGTAGATGGGGTCTTGCCACTCAGACCGTTGGTCCCTCGTGGGCTTGCCAATGACTAATTAGTGAATCTTAGTGCTGTAGCTCTGCTTCTTTCGTAGGAAGGCGAGTCCCCATGTTGAAGTGCCCGGTCAAAGCTCGAGACTGCATTACACATGAAGATCGTCCTTTCGTATTCGTCTATCTAGCATCCTCTGTTGGGTATTCAGTGGTTGCTGGTCGGAGGGATCTTTCCGTGAAGCAATTCAGCAAGGGGGACTTCGTCTTCATCGTAGAACTCGACATCTTCATCGACCCCAAAGTCGTCCAGTCGATCACCTTCGGAATCACGCCATCCATGCTCACCATTGATCAATCCGGAAGATTCTCCTGGTTCGATCCCGACAGTCTCGGGTGCTTGATCGTTATGATCAACGCCTATCCTATCAATCCGGCGATGCCTGACAGAAGGGAATCCAGGGTCGAAACGCTTCATGTCTTGCCGTTGCCTCTGACGAAATGCGTCGAGTCGATCTTGCCCTGATGCCATTTCGTCATCACGGCTGAAAGCTGGGCTATCTGAGGGTCGGAATCTCGATCTGGGCATTCGACTTGGGTCCGGGGGTGGCCATGAGAGGGAAGGATCTGAGCGGACCCTGTCAGCAGCGCCAAAGGAGTCGTCGAGTTGGGTACCTTCAAATCCGTTGGTGTCAAAATCTTGGCCAGACTCATTCGTGGGCGTTGGGGCTAAGGGCCACAGCCAAAGCAACGGATTACTGCTCATCCCTTGTCTGATATTGGCGTATATTCCTATGTCGTAGGGAAACTCTTGTTTTTGGATCCTGATCCTTGTGCCATCTGGTCCATCCAAGTAACCTCCTTGCTTTCGTGCTCGATGGACAAGGTTTTCATGCCGTTCGATTTCCCAGCCCTCAATTGTCGTGACATTGCCACCTAAACACCAGATATTACGAGCGAAGAGAAGAGCAAGAGCAAATAATGTGGTCGAGTTGACAAGAATGAAGACGAAGAGAAAGATCATTTGGGCGGCAGTTGGACCAAGATACTGAAAGGCCTCACATAAGCATGAGCCTTGATCTGATACAGGCGGGCACGTACGCTTGGAAGGTTGCGTCCTTCCCAAATGTCGGCTGCGCGAATATACAAGAAGTACGCGAGATAGGTCATGGAAGTGACTGCGTAGAATATGAAGCGAAGAAAATGGGGATAGGTGCGATGGGAGACACAATTGATGGTCCACGGGCAATGGTGGTCCATTTTTGGGATACATCTGACTGCGTATATTAGACTTCGAATCACCCAAAGCTGCTGCAATGTCCATTCACCTCTGGCATATCTTGCAGTGATGTGCTCTGGGCGGCTTGAAAGCTTCACACTTCCTGCACCACCTTTGCCGGTCACGAGTCAGAGTCAACCATGACGATTCTGAAGCCAGTCGGATCACAAAACCAGGATTCGTCAAACATGCTCGAATATATGATATCCAGATGCAGATCACAAGGCTATTGAAGATAGCTACTTGTCGAGGCCGCAGTGGATGTGGTTGCATGGAAAGTAAAAGCATTTGACTTCCGTAAGCAAGAAAACCAATCAAGCTGAGCACACCCAGCACTGCGAGCCGCTCTAAGGAGCTTTGAGGCATGGAGTTCTAGTGGTAGATTTTGAAGGAAAGTGCATGGTGGGATACTGCCTCAGTACCTCAGCTGCACCATGCCAAGTAACCTATGAGCTAAGCCTTTTGGGATTAGTGGGCTCGAGTACTTTACGTAGTGCGAGTACGATACGATAGCGTCAGTAGGCGGATTCCTGCCTCTCATGGATCACTACCTAGGTACCATCCAGACTACCCATTTCCGTAAGGCTTAAACCCCTATAATCACAAGCACGAGATGCCGCACTTAAGTTGCAAACTGCGCTTGGAAGAAGCCTCCGGTCATTTCGAAATATCAAAATTACTCTGAATGTGTATGCCTCAAGAGTTCTTGTCCCGTTCGATGTATCCGTAGGCACAACACCAGTGCAACAATTGGGTCTGCGTGGCATCCGAGGACCTCGGGAACCTGGGCAAACGCATTGATAGACCCTGAGACGTAGCACAAGAGTCTCCGAACGCCTGTGGTGCGATTTCGATGACAATAAATTAAAACAAAAGGCTGAGCACAAATTTCGGTATGATAGTCTGCATTGTTCGTGAAATGCTCCCACTCATCCGAGAATCATTTATCTGGTGTGAGTGGCATAAAGCAAAGGTTATGGTAATCGACAGAACGACCGAGTATCGGACCTTTCCCATCATTGCGTATGACTTATGCAATGCCATAAAATATGAGATTTAGTGTTCACAATGATCAATGCCGCCAGGACGCCGTCAAGTCTTTTCATTGCCAAGCAATTACAGTTCACGCTTAGGGTTCACTGCCAATTTCAAGTCGCAAGGGTTAGTTGCAGAATTAGTGATTGATGGCACACATACAGATCCTGAAACCCCCCCGCCTGTTCCAACTACCATGCCCAGCCATCGAAATGGTGCGCCGTGCGTTCTGAAGCCCTCTTCTTGAACATTCAGGTCCACATTGACCAGCTTAGATATCGGGCTGCTGTTTTCTCTTACAGCATGCTGTTGAACGGGCCTTTGAGCAATCGAGGAGTAGGGAAGATCTTGCTTCGTTTGGCTGATTGTGTCGCCCCGCTGATGGCTCTGGATCAAAGACGACAGAGCCTTTTCCATCCGACCATTTTTCCTTCGAGCATACTCGACCTCTTCCTCCAATCGTTTGCCCTTCATCTCTAGGTCTTTGATTTGTTGTATGAGCTGCGATTTTGCACTCTTGGATTGCACTTCGTATCGACATGGATCCGCATGCTTACGATCCACACACCTTTTGCAGGCCGGTAGACCACCGCCGCACTGTTCATGATATCAGCGGCAACGTGATGTGAGCCGATGGACAGCTCCAGATACCTGTGTCTTTGCCTTCTTGCAGCTGGTGCAAGCGTTCAGAGTCATCGACGTTGTGACCCTTCGCCTCTTGATAGATGGGGTATATGTCGGTTCCACTGAGCTTACTCCGCCAGAAGAATCCGATTGCTTCAAAGGCCCCGTTGCATGCTTGAGGACCATGGCTGTAGGTACTGAATTTGCCAATGGCAGAGACTTCAGTTACTACCAATGGGATAGCGAAGCCGGTCGATATATCAATTCACGATACGATGCTGGCGTTTGAACCAAGTCAAACGATCCCTATTGATCCATCTGAGATCTGAGATTTCCAAGCAGTCGAGTTGTAGTTCGTCCAATAGCTATCGAGACACCTGTGATCCTATTCCCAGTACACGGTAGAATGAGTCTATTTGCGTACAGTCTCTTCCCTGGCCCATTGGCTCGGAGACCAGGTGTGGCATGTCAAAGTTAAAAAGATATCGTGATCATGACACGCCTGGTTGTCAATGCCAAGAAACGCGGATCCGCTCCGCGCAAATCTAACTCGAAACCCATACTCGCCATACAAGAGGATGTGTAGACAGAATTGGACCTTGGTTCGGACCAATATATGACGAGTCCAATGACATCCACCCTTATTGCTCGTCTTCAACAGCAGATCAATCCCTTTATGGTACTCTAGCTTCTGCTAATGTCCCGTTGCAAAAACCAGTACCTTCTGTCCATACCTTGACATCTCCACTACGAGCCATCAAGCCAAAGCATGACGTGTGCCACTATTGCCTACCCCTTTCACTCGCAAGTCTTGCTTCATACACCCTATGAGCCCTTCCCATCACAGATCCCAGCAACACCTCGGTTACGCTTATTAGGCAGGCACCCGTTACATCTGTCCGTCTGACATATCTGCTCCTTTCATCAACATGCCGACGTGATGTGAACATTTCCGGACGTACATTAAGACCTGGCCTCCTGTTAAAGCCTCCGCAGAGGTTGAGGATGTTGTAAAGACGGCGACGATCATGAAGCAGCGAAATTTGCATTGGTGAAAAGCTCGATATTGGTATCTACCTCAGCCCAGCAACCATGTTGCGGATAATCGTTCTGAGCGGGCGAATAAATTTGCTGCAGCCAACGACAATATTGTCGACAATGTTGAGCTCCAGAGTGATCGACTTTGCATGCCATATTAAAGACAGCTTTTCCGGCAAGTGTACCAATTTCACACCAAGGTCTTACTGCTCATATTCTGCGACTTACCACTTATAAATGACAGTATAGCCGATGCTTGAATATTGGGTTTACTTTTATGTTTGGGATCCATGTTCGACTCCAGCATCCGGGCTCCTTCCACCAAATTCTGCTTGAGTTGTGCGACATCTGTGGATTTTCCCTCTACGTTCTCCCAGAGAGGATCGAGGTATTCGCATGCTGCAATGCAAACGGCATAAATCAGATATGTTGTACAGTACAGCTCGGATACAGTTTCGTATCCTCGGACAAAATGCTCCATGTCCAGAATGGTATGGGCAGGATGCACCCAAACCCAATAGATGGAAAATAAGTGCTTTATCAGTCGGTGGTCTGACAAATCGGTGGGCCCGCGACAGGCCCTACTTCTCAATTCGCTGACAGACCCAGGAGGTGAGGGTCTTGCATGGGCTTGGCATGTCTGTAAGCTCGCATACAATGTCATTGGTGATGGCTGTGGTAATGGACTGTTGTAAGGCGTTTCAAGTGTCGACAGATCGCTTCCACGCCTCATTGAAGGTGTAGCAGTCGACGGACTTTCGTAAGCTGGGTCTAATCTTGGAAGGCTTTCTTCGTTCTCTGCGAGGGAAGGGACGCGAGACAAAGTCATGCCACAAGAATCCTCTGACGAGCTGCGTTTCATTTGAGGCGGTGATAACAGAGGTGCAATCCGTTGCGCGATGGATGCTAAATGCTCCTGATCGCGCAGTCCCTGGAGGATGCTAGAGACCTCATGGCCACTGCCCAGAGAAGTGAGCAGCTGCGTAGACGAAGCAAGTTGCTGTCGAAGTTGGGTGTTCTCGCGTTTCATTTCGGTCTTCGATGCCCTCAGGCTGATCTCATAAGTACAAACGGAGCCGAGACGGTTGGTACATTTGATGCAAGGGTTCTTGCCATCACACTAACAGCGATTCTAGGGTCAGACGACTTGCGTGAAGAGGCATGCAAGCAACGCTCTGGGCCGGGAGACAACGTTTCACCTTTGTACGCCTTTTCTGGCAATTAGTGCACGCATTGGCTACATTCGCCGAAGCCTTGGAACGTTCTGCTGGTATATTGCCATCTTGCTCCACTTTCAACTTCTTCATCTTGTTTTGGTACGAGAGATGAAAGTCCGAACAGCGTGAAGGGAGGTGGTAAGGTAGCCATCGATGTCGCCAAAATCATTATTCACATGTTGTAGATAGATGCGCCACAGCATCCCGGACGTACGTCCGATCTCCCATCGAAGATCCCCAAAGTACCCGTGTTATTTTGTATTACGTGGGTAACGATCACACCTGAAAGATACTCTAGCCCCATGCGATGAGACCAATAAGATGAGCTAGCAGGGCGTCGAGAGTCTGTGATTAATGGCAAAGGATAGCATACGTGGATAACAAACGATCGATACACTCGTTGCGCGATTCGATCTTGTATGGCCATCATCTCAGGGTCTGCCGATGCATACTTGCTTCCCGATACCTGATATGACTTACCCCTCGTTGACAGCAAGCTAGTATTGGTTCCGCCTGAAACCATAGCTACCTTACTGACTACTATCCACGTTATTCTACGACTCCCTCAAGGTTTGCCATGCTGGAATGCTCTAGAACTACCCAAATCAAAAGACCGTCCTGTCCTGAAGATCTAGAATAGAATAGCTCCTTAGCTCCTCATCGTTTGTCCCTTTCTACGGTCAGGCCATATCATCTCTTTCAAGCCTCCTCCTAATGTCTACCTAAATCTCTTCCGGCTTCAGTACATAACCATGCGCTCCATCTCTTCTCTCGCTGTACAATGACATCCCGTCCTAACGGGCATCAACCATACCATAACGGCTTGATCCATCAAGCAGGAAAGAAGAAGCGCACCTCCGACGATCTACCCGAGTTCATCGGGGACTTTGTACCTGTACTAGATCAGACCACGTATCCAAAATATCCTAGAAGCTTGAAGCGACGCAGGCTGTCCTACAGGGAGCAGCCATGGAGGCAGCTGCTCCAATCAGGCATACACTTCCGTAAGCGGCTCACGTTATGGAAACCTCAGGAGCTTCTATGGATACCCCTTGTCTTAATCATAACATGGGGCATCGTCTTGTGGTTGGGGGAGAAAGCTGTCTTCAGGCGCAAGGTTGAAGAATGTGCCTGGAATCGTTGGGAGAATTGGGTACGCCCCTGTTCCTGCTGTCCAGACGGACTCATCTATCATCACGATCTACCCATTCTGACTATCTTCGTAGCCCGCCGCATCGGAAGCGCACCGCGTCGTCCTCGTCGCGGATCCTCAACTGGTGGATCCCCATACGTATCCTGGACGACCGTGGCCTCTCTCATCGCTCACGGTCCGCTACACTGACCTTTACATGCGTAAGGCGTTTCAGCATATCCTGACTATTCTTTCTCCAGACTCGGTCTTTTTCTTAGGCGATCTGTTCGATGGAGGGCGGGAGTGGTCGACTTATACTGGCAATACCGAAGAAAGGGAGAGCTCTGACAAGAGGTGGAGAAAGTATGATACAAAGTACTGGATGAAAGAGTACGCTCGCTTCAGCCGCATCTTTTTCGATCCCTGGCTTCGAGGAGAAAGGCCTGGTCGAAAGATCGTTGCAGGGCTTCCCGGAAATCATGACCTAGGGCTGGGCACTGGTATACGAATACCAGTACGAGAGAGATTCCAGGCATATTTTGGAAATGGGAATAGATTCGATATCGTTGGCAATCACTCATTCGTGTCTCTGGACACGGTTTCATTGAGCGCGAAGGGACAACCAAACCAAATTCCGAGTGAACAGGGCCTCAGCGCAGAAGCTCATAGTAGAGATGTGTGGGAACCTACGGAACTGTTTTTGCACACAGCGAAGATGGAGAAAGCTAGGGCCATCGATCGTGCGTTGAGAGTGCGCAACGGAAAGCCAGAGAACGAGGTTCTGGAGCATATTACGTTGGAGCTCGATGATCCTAAAGCCCATACGATCACTCTTGGTGAGCAGATGATCGCAGATATTCCAACCGTCGTCCTCACACATGTGCCGCTGTATCGGGCTGAGGGAACACCCTGCGGACCCCTTCGAGAGCGATTCCCTCCGTCGAAGTCCACCGATGGTGAACCACTAGAGAAAGATGCTGGCAATTCAATTCACGTGCAAGCAGGAGTACAGTATCAAAACGTGCTTACTCCAGCGATATCGAGCGAAATTGTAGATCTCGTAGGAGATGTGACACATGTCTTTTCGGGGGATGATCACGATTATTGTGATATCATCCATCATGGCTATACTTCCAAAAATGGGGGAATACGGGAGATCACGGTCAAGTCTATCTCCTGGGCAATGGGGGTTCGCAAGCCTGGAGTCGTCCTACTGAGTTTGTGGAATCCAGTGGATGCGGAGGGAAAGGGAATTGGCAAAGAGTCCATGAAAGCGGCCACGATCCAAGCCCATTTGTGTCTACTGCCTGACCAGCTCTTGATCTTCATTCGATACGCCTGGCTCTTAATCATCACTATCCTTACGCTATTTATTCGCGCGATTAGGACTGTGTACAAATATAAGCATCCGGAGAAAATCGACGGGCAGCTACTGCCACTATCAAGCATGGTATCCTCGCATAGCAAGCGAGGGGACGGGACTGCTGCTTCAGCTCGCTCGCCGCCTTCCAAACCCCGCCTCTCCGTCAGGTCATCTGCTGCGAGGCCGCGGAGTCTAAGCCCCTCCAACGGGTACGGTTACCAGCCGCTTGAGAAGGAAATCGAGTCATCTTGCACTCATGATAGAGGGGATGAGTTCAACCATAGTCTACTAGGAATCCACGAAATGAACAACATTACTTTGGATGAACCCTCCAGTCTCAAGCGTACACAAGGATTACTTGCAATGTACGACGAATTTCGCTTCAGCGTTGTGCAAGTGGCAATCCCTGTGCTCGTTTTCTATGGCTGGCTACTCGTCAATAGTTAATATACCTGCACCTTGTACAGCTACTTCATCATGGGGTCTTTCCAGCTTGCCTGCTGTTTCAAAGCGGAGTCCTCAAGGCGATAATGCCATAAAAGCCAATCTACTAAAGCTCCCGCCTCTAGCAAGCGCTCGCTTTTTCAAGGGAAGACCCATCAAAGGATCGGTGGGACGTTCTTGACTATCGCATTACGGATGTCAAATCCTGAAGTGAAAGATCTTCTCAGTAAACGCTGGCTTCCACAGCGGTTCAGACATAAACACACAGACAACGACAGCACATGGACAGATTCAAAGTCTGCTCATGGCACCCAACCTCTCATACATGCCGATTCGTCGGCAACAGGCAGCGGTCCCAGTCAAGTCCGTCCTCCGGCAGCTTCCCAAGCACAGGATCCATCCTTGAGAACGCCCTCCCTGGGGCTGAGCGGACTTTCTACTCCACCTACGTTTGCATACATCAGCCTGCTAAGTCAAGAGGTAAAAGCCAAGCTTTTCCATATGCACTTCTTTCACGACACCGAGAGCCACTGTTATGGTCGCAAGTCTATTGGCAACATCGAGTTCCGTAACGAGAGCGTGGCAGATAGCATGAGATCAGTCCGCTGTCAGTTAGCGATGAAAGGAGGATGATCAAGTCATGATCAAGTTCCACCTCAAACGCGGGAAGTCCCAAACATACCTATGCACGAAGTCTGTGAAGGATCAGGCATCGGGTCTTAGAAAGTGTAGTGATCGAAGATTGTGTTCAACGATCAATATAATGCCGTCAGACTTGTACATAGTACACATGTGTATCTATTTCTCCTGAACCACTCACCACTGCATGTTGAAAGGTCACATGTTCCGACCAACATGCACCACTGGACTTGATTCCTTTGGTTTGCCAATAACATTTCAGCGAATGGGGGATGACTAAGTCGGTTAATTTGCAACAGGAAACGCCGAACCTCGGCCCATTATCTCCGCCACTATTGCATGCCTGTCAACAACCCCACAAAGAATCCCATATCTCCTCCTTCTTGTCCACACAATATTCTTACACTTGAATCCTACCAGCTTCCCGTCACAAGCTACTTCCTTCCCAACTCTAAGTATATATGGCACCACGAGTGATTGTTGTTGGTGGTGGCCGTAAGCAACGCTCAAAAGCCCCTCCTTTCCTTGAGCGGCCACTGATTTCATGAACAGTGTCCGGCCTGAGTGCTGCCCATACTATCTATCTCGCCGGAGGCAATGTTCTACTCCTTGACAAGAACAGTGCGTACAATATTCCTCTCCCGGTGAGGCCGCCATACTGAAAGAAGCCGCAGACTTCTTTGGCGGAAATTCGACAAAGGCAACGTCCGGTATCAACGCCGCTTTGACTCGAACGCAAGTCGACGAAAAGATTTCTGACAGCGTTAAACAATTCTACGACGACACGCTAAAGTCGGCACGAGACAAGGCCCGCCCGGACCTGATCAAGGTCCTCACATACCAGTCCGCTTCGGCCGTGGAATGGCTTCAGGATGTTTTCAATCTAGATTTGACTCTCGTGTCACGGTTAGGGTATGCATATTCGATGTTGTCCACGAAAGCGTTTTTGCTGACGACTATACCAGAGGCCATTCTCAACCACGAACACATCGAGGGCACGATGCTAAATTCCCTGGTATGGCAATCACGTACGCCCTCATGCAGCGACTAGAGGAGCTCGTAGAGAGTGATCCGCAGCGAGTTCAAATCATCAAGAAAGCCCGCGTGACTAAAGTCAATAAGGAGGGTAATAAGGTCACGGGGGTTTCATACGAGTTCGGAGGTGAGGAGAGCTCAATCGATGGAGTCGTTATCTTGGCTACTGGAGGCTATGCTGCGGATTTCGGGGACACATCATTACTCAAAAAGCACAGGCCCGATACTTTCGACCTGGCTAGCACCAACGGAACCCATGCTACGGGTGATGGGTTGAAGATGCTGATGGAGATTGGTGGTAATGGTATTGATCTAGACAAAGTCCAGGTACATCCTACAGGATTGGTGGACCCCAAAGATCCGGGCTCGAAATGGAAGTTTTTGGCTGCTGAAGGTGTCTATTCCTGCGCGTCTTCCCGGGTTCCGTTCAGGAGCTAATAGATGTACAGCTCTGCGTGGTGAAGGTGGTCTCTTACTCAACGGCGAGGCGGACCGATTCGCTGACGAGCTCGGTCACCGTGACTACGTCTCGGGCGAGATGTGGAAGCAGAAGGAAGCCAATAAGTGGCCCATCCGCTTGGTGCTCAACTCAAAAGCATCCAAAGTACTTGATTTCCATACTCGTCATTACTCTGGTCGTGGCCTGATGAAGAAGATGAGCGGTAAAGAGCTCGCAAAGGAGATCGGGTGCTCTGAAGACAAACTTGAGAAGACCTTCTCAAAATACAATGCTATTGCCGACGGTAAGGAGAAAGACCCATTTGGCAAGAAATTCTTCCACAATCTCCCCTTCAACATCGACGACACCTTCCACGTGGCTGTCATGGAGCCAGTCCTTCATTTCACAATGGGTGGCATAGAGATCAACGACAAAGCCGAAGTCCTGAACTCCGACGGCAAGCCATTCGAGAGCTTGTACGCTTGTGGTGAACTCGCAGGTGGTGTCCATGGCGCCAACCGTCTCGGCGGCTCTTCACTCCTTGGCTGCGTCGTCTACGGTCGTGTGGCAGGTAGCAGCGCCAGTCAATACCTGTTCCAAAAAGTCATCACGGGCGGCATCTCCACCGCTTCCCAACGTCTCGGCCAGATCTCTCTACACATCGATCCGTCAACCCCTGGCAAGATCTCCGTCGAATGGGCCGATGGCTCCAATGCCTCCTCCGACTCAAACTACTCTTCATCTGTAGGCGACAAGAAGCAAGAGCAACAGTCTCAGAAGTCTGTTGCCCCTGTCATGAGTGCGAACGCAGACAGCAAAGATCCAGGAAAGGTGACCAAGCCGAATGATCCGGTGGAGTTCAAGGTTCCGGAGAAGGAGTACTCGATGGAGGAGGTACAGAAGCATAACAAGAAGGACGATCTGTGGATCGTCGTCAAGGGCGTCGTGCTCGATGTGACGAATTGGCTTGATGAGCATCCGGGAGGACCGCAAGCACTCTTCAGTCATATGGGAAAGGATGCTACTGAAGGTATGTCGTCCCTGCCTGCCTTTGTTGACCGAACTGTGCTGACGAATCGATGCAGAATTCGAGATGCTGCACGATGACGAGGTGATCCCCAAGTACGCTGCCAATATCGTCATTGGACGTGTGCAAGGGCAGACGCCAAGCTTGGAGATATAATGACTGTATGAAAGAAATTCAGACTGCGTATGAATTTGGGGGACGGTCTTGGACAAGCATCGGAGGCGTTGGTTAGGCTGTTGTTTGTGTATTGATAGCAGAAAGCAATTGAAAGCAACGTGGTATATCAACCCATTCCATCGCCTTCCATCCCATCTCATCCCGTCATACCTTATTGTTGCCCCACAGCAAAGCTAGCAAGACCTCTCTTCCGTCCACCCTTAATCCCCTCCCCATCCACCCTGCCCCCCATCTCCTTCCCCTTCCCTCCCCCCACCCATACCCAACACATCATTCAACAATCCACTCCCCCTCCCAAAACTCCCTCATCCCCCTCGCCTCCCGCTCTCCAATCCATTCCTCCAACACCCCCCTTCTTCCCCTCTCTCCCGTCATTGTCTTCGTCGTCGACAACTCCACCACTTCGCGGAGCGAATGGCACAGGTCGCTTAGGATGTTTGTGTTGTGTGGTGACAGGGGGAGGGTGGGGGACGAGGATGTGAGATGGGGGAGGAGGGTTAGGGGGGAAGGGAGCGGGGGAGGGGATGGGAGAGGATGAGGGAGCTGGGGAGGGAGATTTGAGGTTGGGGATGAGGGGGGGGTGGTGTATGTTTTTAGCGTTTGGGGGAGGGAAGAGAGGGTTGAGAGGGGGAGGAGGGGAGGGGGGGAGGGGAGGGTGTGGAGGCTGCGTTTTTGGAGGGGTGGTTAGTAGGTTATGTCCTGTTTGTTTGTTCCGATTTGTGAGGGGGGATGTAGGGGGTATGGGAGGGGGAGGGAGTGGTACATTATCTGCAATTGCATCAGGGCGCGTAGAGCGCTATTTGTCGTTTCGTTTTTGTTTCTGGTTTCCGGTACTCCTTCTTTACCTGCTGCTGCTGCTGCGCTGGAAAGTATGAATAAGATCGTGGGAGCGGGATCGGTGGTTAGGGTTGAGAAACGACGGAGGCGTTCGTGGAGGGTGGGGTTTTGGAGGGAGGTGGGTGTTAGGAGGAGGAAGTGTTGGTGTGTGTGTGTGGTTTGGGGGTTGTGGGTGGTGGATTGGGAGTGGATGGGGAGGGCGAGGTCGTGGGTTTGCAGGATGGTTTCGTGGAGGGTGAGGTTGAGGTTGGGGTGTGGGTGGAGGAGGTGGGTGAGGATGCTGGGGAGGTCGGGGCGGTGGCGGAGGGTTGTGCTGAACATCTTTTTTTGTTGAGTGGGGTTGGGGATGGGGATGGTGGAGGGAGGTGGATGTGGAGATGGGGAGGGAGTTTAAGGGAAGAGGTGTGGTTTGGAAAATGTTTGTTATTGGGATGGATACTGGATACAGCGAGGATGGAGATTCTCTTTGGTTTCAAGGAGATTGGGATATGAAATGCAGAATGGAAAGTCTTTACGGAAATGTTGCTCTTTGAAGCAGAGATGTTTGTTTGTAAGAACTAAGCGAGTAGAGTCTTTCTCTGTCTGGGTATCGAACAGTCTGCAATACCACGAACGCCGTTGTACAACGCGAAATGATATCATCACTGAGGGCTTACAGCCATTGCTTTTCCAAATTTTCGCCGAACAACGCCTCATCTATTCATGCAATCGCTAAGGACTTTTATCCTGGCTGTTGTACAGACGTAAATCAGGCTCCGAGACTCGGAGGAAGTTTTGTGTTATCGTTCTTCCGAATTGGCGGAAAGGATCTCTTTTGGCTGCTCACTCGCATGTTCTGAGGTTTTTGATGGGTTTGTGTCTGCTGGATGATTGGTGGCTTGGTGATTGACATCCCGAGCATCAGGCCTTGGTACTATCTTACGGAGGCCACTTGAATAAGGAGTTGAAATGTATGGCACTGGTCTTGCTGTTTCCTGGCGATCTAAAGCATGGATCATGGCTGGTTTCTTAGGTTGACTACCCTCCTTATTGTTCGTTCTGAAGAAGCTTGGCACCCATGAAAGCCACCCTGTTGCGCGAGGCTCGGCGCTCTTTTCTTCGTCTTCCGGTTCCCTGAGCTCTTTTGGCAGTATCCTATGGCTGGTAGCCCCTGGTGTGGCATCTTTCGAGCGCGGCCTGAGTATCTCCTTCTCGACTTCTTTCAGAGCTTGCGTCTGCAAGCGTACCGTTTTCTTTAATTCATCAATTTCCCTAATCTGACCCTCGTCCTTCTTGGTTTCCTGCCTTCCCCTACGCGCGTTTTCGAAAAGGATAAGCGCAATCCCGACGGCAAGCAGGAAGGTTTCGGAGACGAAATTGGCCCCTAGCTCAATTGCTTTGGCTTCGGGGAGTGGCTTTATCTTAGGTTTCTTTGGTTTCAATTTCTCTCTATCAGGGTCTTTTGCTCGTGCTTCAGCTCTTTTCATTTCGGCTTCTGTCCTGACTGTGGGCGGCTTCTGAGCATCTGCGGCGTCTTTGGCGATCTGCTTCTCAATTTCTTTGGTATCTTGGAGGAGGCCTAGCCTGAATCGCATGTCCCATCTGTGAATTCCCTGGGCGACAACGACGCAGCCTCGTCGAAAAGTTTCGTGCTCTCGAGCTTGGGCTTTGATGCGGTTCTGGTGTCTTCAGCGCACTGAAAGAGCGAGAATAGAACCTGATGGAAAAGAGTCCTTGGGAATACATACTGCTATTGGCTTGGAGAGTGTCTTGATGACCAGTGACCCGACCTTAATCACAAGACTTGACATCTTGAACGACCAATTGAGGAGTCTCAAGGGCTATTTTCTTGCAATTGGTAAATGTCGAACCTTTCCAGTACAATCGGGTACTGAATACAGAGGGCTGTGTCTGCGCAAGTGGCTACCGTTCGAATCTGGCTGGCGCCAATGGAAACATGATTCGATGTAGCATCTGATCTACATCTGTGAGCGTTGAGGTAACAGTGCCCTCGAAAGCTACATGGTCCTAGCAATTGCTCGCAATGTAAGATGGTGCCTGGCGAAGATTGAGCCCGTTGATAGGTACGGTCCCCCAGAAGGAGAAGGTTTGCCGCCGTTGCCCCGCGCTAAAGACCCATTGTCAATATTTACCTTAGACACATCAGTTCTCTGGCTACCAACGAAGGCCATTTCGCAGCCTGGCTCTTTGCTCAATTTTGGCAATAGCATAACAGTCTACTTATCAGAGCTGTTGAAGGAAAGCCTTCGGAAGAGTTCCTATACTGGCAGAAAGGCTTGCTACTTTCCACTGCAAAGTAACATTGACAGCGGGCAGCTCTAACATCAGCCATGATCCTAGGGTACAACGCACTTCTTTACTGATACCGAGGCGAATTGCTTGCAGGACACATTTACTCGGCAACACTCTTGTCAACAATGGCAGCAGTACACAGAATGGAAGCCCTTTCTCCACGATCTGCCAACATTCAGATGAAGCCCAAGCTTCTCAAGCAGAAGGAGGCAGCCGATGAAGAAGCCAAGAGAGCAGAAGCCGCGAAGAAGGCATTGAAAGAGAAGGAATACGCTCCTCCGCCCCCCGAGTGGGTATTACAACCTCCCATAGCTAAGGGTGGACTGGCAGAAAAGTTCAGAACAGGTAAATGTCTTGGAAAGGGAGGCTTTGCAATATGTTATGAAGGAGAGCTTCGAAGCAGGAAGAACGTGTCTGGCTCCAATGTCTTCGCTCTCAAAGTTGTGAGAACGAAAATGAACCAGAGGAAGATGGAAGAAAAGGTGTGCTATGAGCTTCTGTTCGACAAGTGGACGACGACTAACCTCCAGGCAGTTTCGCACGGAGCTACAGATCCATGCAAAAATGCAGCATCCAAATATCGTAGAGTTTCATCGCGCCTTCACCTTCAAGGAGAGTACATTTGTCGTCCTCGAGCTCTGCTCGAATGGTTCAGTCATGGATATGGTGAAAAAGAGAAGGTGTCTGAGCCTCCCAGAGGTGCGACGATATACAGTACAACTTTGCGGAGCGATCAAGTATATGCATGCGCGCAATGTCATACATCGGGATCTTAAGATGGGCAATCTATTTCTAGACAGTGACATGAATCTAAAGATAGGTGATTTCGGTTTAGCAGCAGTGCTAGTAAGCCCAGAAGAGTATCAGAAAGGATTGTATGACCAAGCGAAATCACGACGGACAACCTTGTGTGGAACTCCAAATTATATCGCTCCAGAGATCCTCGAAAAGGGGAAGGGTGGACATGATTACAAGGTCGACATATGGGCCATTGGTGTGATTGTGTATGATTTTCAGACCTCTTCGAAGTCCTTTTGCTTAGCTAAAACGTACTAGATTCGCCATGCTTGTCGGTCAACCTCCTTTCCAATCAACGTCGCAGAATGAGATCTATCGCCGAGCAAGGAGCGTAGAATATGCCTGGCCACAAACGGGCAAACATCAGAACGACATTCCAGAAGAAGCCAAGGATCTCGTGTCTCAACTTCTAAGAGTTGATGCCGAGGAGCGACCAGATCCTGACGAGGTCATTGGTCATCCATTCTTTGCCATGCACGGAGGTAACGCGCTGCCCCTGATCATGGAAGAGTATTTCCGTCGAGACAGGCCTAAGTTTCTTGACCTTCAGCGTCTTCCTCGTGGGGACGTAATGCTTAAGGGCACTGAACGCTTAAGCCTACGCACCTTCGCACGTCAATGTGGTGTGGGCCGTTTGACTGGAGACATGTTCGCTCAACCAGCTGTTGGCGGAGATATCGATATCTCATTATACGGACAATGCCAGGCGGAAGAAATCGCTGGGAGTGCTCCAATAGTGCCTATGCCCAAGGACATGGTGTATATTTCTAAATTTACGCCCACGATCACACAAGGCGAAGCAGAGAGCCATCTGAGCTTAGCGGATACTGACGTAGTGATGAATGAAGTACCATTATCTCGGATGGTGCCTGCGGAGCATCACCGTCCAGCGTCTATCCAGAGCCATGCTGCCACGCTTCGAGCTGCTCATGCCCCATCCAGAGCACTCCATTCTCAGACAGATTCAGAACGAGCAACTTCCAGCAGCGGAACCACGCGATCGAGAAATCCAGCCGGTGCTGCTGTCCGCGCACGGCGCGGACTAACAGATGAGCTTCCAGTCCGGACGCTGAAGTCCGCCGATGCAGCCGGCGTAGAAGCAAAGAACTTGGCACGCAATCCCAGAGCTAGCCGACCGAAAAAGTCTCATCTACTGGACGACGGTAGTCCGGAGAAGTTGTTTGAAGCCTCGAAGGCCCCTAAGCCAATCAGCAAAGATCACCATATTGACGAGGCGGATCCTGACCCGGATGCAAGAAGACGAGAAATGTCTGCTCGCACGCGGGCCAGGATTGCAACAAACATACAGGAAGAGCTCGCTGATCCCGGACCAATTGCTAGGAAAAGTTCCGTGGAGATCGCAGCAGTACGGACAAGGCCAAATGCTGATATTCCGAAACCCGTCAACGCCCTTATTGGACCTGATGAAGCAATGGAATGTCTTCCCGATACTAAGCCTGACGAAGTTCTTCATCAACTGCAGAAACTTCATAAGGATCTCGAGACAAGTCTAAACGACATCGGCAAAGCCAAGAACCACTCGCAGGTCCAGACCATGATCACCAAGAACAAGGATATCATGCACCGACCTGTCGTTGTGAAGTGGGTAGACTATACTAACAAGTTCGGCATCGGCTATATCCTTCAGAATGGCACTGTCGGATGTGTCTTCAAGGGCGACGAGACGAGCTTTCCTACCTGTGTGGTTGTTGCGGACACGGAGTCCCATCTGAACAAGCGGAAAAATCCGACCTACAACGACAGGCACCAAATGGTGCTTAGGCAAGGGAGTCCAATCGAGTTCATCGAGAATTGCGATGCTGACGGCCTCAAGCGAGTTTTTGTGTCACCGTCTCGATATCAGGTGAGTGTCTCTGCAGCCGGCATACCGAGTCGCCTTGGCCCTGGGTACGACATCCACGACTTCGAGAAACGTAAGAAGCTCTCTCTCTGGGACAAATTCGGAAGATACATGACTCAAAACCTGGGCAAGAGCGACGAAGCAGACCCACAGTCGCTTGAACAGCCTCTTCCTAGCAGATCAAGACGCAACAATGTTGCAGGTCCCTTCTTGAAATTCTACCAACGCCTCGGTAATGTTGGCATATGGGGCTTCGGCGACGGATCCTTCCAAATTAATTTCCCAGACCACACAAAAATTGTCATTTCAAACGACGGAGCTTGGCTAGATTTTTACCATCTCCCCGTCGCAGCGGCCTACGACGTTCAAGCCGGTAGTCGCGTTAATGCGGCAAGCCTTGCCGATAGAAGCGTACTCTCATATCCCACGAGCGTGATGCTCACTGGCGTCTATCGCAGTCATACATTCCAGGATGTCGTCACGGCGAACCAGCTTGGATCTAAATTAGGATTCGTGAAGGATGTGGTGGGATTGTGGAGCACGGAAGGCGGGTTGGGGTGCATGGGGCCGAAGAAAGGGGTGAAGTGGGAAGGGATGAGAGAGGAGGGGTCGAAATTGGTTTGGGTCACTGTTGGTGCGAAGGGAGGGGATGGGAGGTATGAGATGAGGGAAGAGGGGGGGAAGTTGGGGTTGTATGAGATGAAAGAGGAAAGAAGAAGGATGGCTTGGGTCGCTGTCGATGAGAAGAGTGAGAAGTGATCCATCTGCGTGTCCTTTTTGCTTATCGGCGACGAGCGTGTTGGGTACTGACCAAGCTCAGCTTTCTACTGGATTGTCAGTAGATCATCCCTGTTTGCAGCTGCAGCGATTCCAGCAAGGTGTTATGGATAGACCTTGCGACGGAGGATGGAAATTCCTCCATGAGCAATGCTAGGAGTCAGGATTGGATTATCATCGGCCAAAAACCAGGCGTTTTATATTGACATGGCATAGCATAGGTGCAGCAAATAGGGTATCTATCCACTCAAAAGATCCCCAAAGCAAACATTGTTCCGGGCAAGACTCGCCGTTCCATGCATTCAACGCCGTAGCTTGCAAATGCCTTTCCGGATAACAGCAGAGGAGCCACCGCACGCTATGCCGTAAAGCCAACCAGCCCAAGCAAATTGCAAACAATCATGACTGCAAGACAAAGCTCTAGATATCCGCCCTCCTCTTCCCAAAAACCGATCATAAATCATCCAGACCCCTATCTCAGGCAGAAGCACCATTCTCCTCCCCTCCCCTTAACAAACTCCACAGATCAAGCTCCAGCTCCCCTTCCATCTCCTCCTCAACCGTCATCCCTTCCAATCGATACTGCATCTTCGTCAACGCCTTCACTCTCCTTTCCCAACCCCCCACTTCCTCCTCCGTCACCATAGCCGAGCGTGAGAAGGCAGAGGAGCCGATGACGCCGTCGCTGATATATTCGTCATAGTCCCAGTTCTGGCGTAGTAGAGAGTCAAAGTCGATATTTGCCGTTTTGATGATGTGGATGAGATCGCCTGTGTAGGTTTCTTCGTGAAGGGTTTCGAAGGGAAGCATGGTCGTTTTCCTGCGATTTGTTTTCCGATTCGCGGGGGGTTTGTGCATGTCGCTGTCTTCGGCCTTTTTGGAGCGGATGAGGTAGGCGCGAGGGTCGTCTGCTTCGAAGGCTGGAGGATCGGAGGGGGATGCATGGTTGGTTTTGGTGTGGAGTGCTGCTATCGCTGCATTTTGGCGATTCTTATGTGGGGACGATTTGAAGGGACCAGTAGGCGTTCTATCATCGGTTGCGTTCTGTCTTGCTTGTTGGCGGAGAGACTTGCGATGTTCTTGCGTGGCAAGCTGTTTACGGGCTTCGTAGTCCATCGTCAGCGCTAGGTCTGGATGCAATGGTGGCGTTGGCAGTGGTGAAGTCTCGGAAATCAAAGTGGTGTCTTTATCATCTCTGAGCATGAGGGCGTTCACATTCTGTTGCCTCTGCCTCTGACGTGGTTGTTGCTGTGGTTTCTGCTTCTGACTTTCGCCAGTCTCGAACCATACGCGCTCAGGATCATTGACTGAGGAAATATATGGCTGGTCCGTTTCTCGTTGCTGCTGTAAGGTGACTTTCCGCCTTGGTCTTTCCCTTACGGCTGGGATGTCACATAGAGGGGTACCCTTGGGCAACGAACGAGCAGACACAAAAGGGCCTGGATAGGCGACATCAATATCTGGTGGGCCATGATCTCCGCGGATGTTTTCTTCATCATCGGATGCATCTATGTTTTCCGAATTGCTGCCTAGAGATTTCCGCACCCAAGGGTCTAAGGGGCCCCGCCCGTAGCGCTCTTGTCCTAATGGTACAAAGGTCGATATTGCTTCGTCGACTTTGCGTCGTCCGCGAGCTTTCAGTGGAAAGGGAAAAGGTGATGACGATGAAAGAGTTGGATCATTTCCAGTGCGATGTTGAGATCGTCCAATTGTTGATCGGCCAAGTGCCGATGTTCCCAAGAGCGACTCTAAAGCATTGCCAGCGTCGCCCGTCTGCCGTGCTGGATTAAGTAATTGATTGTTAGACCCAGGATCAAGTGTCTGGCCTTGATCAGTGCGAGCTGGGGGACGGAATGGCGCATTGAGCTTGGCAAAGGCCCATGGGTTGGACACATGGACGCTTTTGAGATTGTCCTCTTCTTCCGCTTCCTCCTCGATAGCCGATTCAGCGAGCGAATTAGGGGACTCGTTAAGTTGGTCGTCTTTGTCTTCGTCGTCACCATCAGCGCACATGGATGACTTCCAGGCGGGAGCCTTATGGCGAGATGCCGTATTATCAGCGATACCGCCACTCACGTCTGGTGAAGACCCTGAGATCCTGCATATAAGATTGGATCTGTCATCCATGGAATGATCGTCCGGGCCATTGTCATTATCCGCAGCTGAAACACTTCCTGACGGACCTGACGGAGTTGACGATGTTATGTTTCTTGATGGATTCGACATTGCCGGAAGCTGAGAGGTAGCAATTTCCTGGGAGTGCCCACGCGCTTTCTCCGAGAGTGGCCGAGGGGCTGAGGTTTCACGTAGTGTTGGGGGATCTTTTCTTGCAAGCATGATTCCGATACCTGATGGCTTAGTTGTGGTCTTGTGTACATTAGCTTGTGGTAGACTTTTCTTAAGCTTGCCATATACGATTTCAAAGCATTTCTCAGCCAAACAGATCAAGAGTTCCGCGTTTGTGAAAAGGAGGTCGTCCTTAGCCGGTTCGACATTTACATCGTAGCTGCGCCTTGGGCAGGCAATGTTCATACACAAGAATGGATCTGTGATCTTCGAGTCATCTTCGCTGCTGTTGGCTGAGCGAAGGTAGGGTTTGTAGATGGAAATGACCTCTTTCATGGTCCCTTTGGCACAGGATACTGGTCTTGAATCCACCGAAAGATATTGACCATTATTGCTAATGATTGAGGCGTCTACATGTGAAGCGTATTAGCTTACATCGATGGCAGCAGAGGCCAGGTTGTTTCACGCACCACAACCTGGGGTGGCGAGTACGGTGTCAAATGTGAAGCTATCCGTGGCGGCTACAACATCCTGGGCCCCCAAGGCCGTGTCGATTTGTTCTCCAGCGCTAGACCAGGTCGATGAAATCCATTGGCATTGATCAGTAACGTTCTTCCCGATGACATCTATCGCGGCACTAAAGTAAGAGGCAGAATTTCTTGAATTACCAACGCCTGTATTCTTAGGATACTTCCAATTGGCCTTCTCATTCTTGGCCTTCAGTACTTTCAGCGAAAGCCGTAGCGAAGGTCTTGCAAGAGCGTAAGCTTGCAATACTCTCTTAATTTTGGCAAGCGTCTTGACCGATGCCTTTTCTGCAGCCTGTCTACGTACAGGCAGAGTTTCGAGGAATCTATCCACTCGCACCGTGGTTCCTACCGGAAGAGATGTACGCTTTTCACTAGGCTGGGGTGAGCGCGACATAGCCAGATGCGGATCTCCAGGTACCTTGCAATCTGACCTTGGCGACCGAAGGTTAGCTCCGAAGCCGTTGCCTCGCCCTCAATCCTCGTTGATATTGTCAGGCATCTGCTCATTTCTGCGGCGCTTGCTAGTGCTACTCCTCTGAAACCTAGAGAGCGACCTCCGATATCTCGCAGGTCAACAAGATCTCGAATCTTGCTTGTGCAGTGCATGGTGCAAGCCAAGGAACGGTCAAGGGGAGCAATACCATGGCCATTATCTTTGACTCGGATATCGTCCAAGGTGTTGAGAGATATGTCGACGGAGATAGTGGTGGCCCGACCGTCGATCGCATTATCGATGAGCTCTTTCACCAAGGAGGCAGAATCCGTAAGTACTTGGCTAGACCCAAGAGCACGGACGGAGTTTTGAGGGAGAGCTGCAATGGGCATGTTTGCTCCGCGAGTACTGTGGGTTCAGACCCGTTTCCTCCAATTCTCATAAGTCTGGACCGTAATGTATGCTTTGGTAAGAAAGAAAATGAACAATCCTGAATTCCAAGAATGATTAAATACAGTAATGAAACTTTTCTCTATCGCAGTGGGATATTCAACCATACCTGGGCTCCGGATTCAAGGGAATGGACGAGGTAGACATATGAAACATTGAATGCTCGCTAAAGAGATATTACTGTTCGTGATATCATATGGGAATCAAAGGCAGATACGACCTTCACACTGCACCATGTTTATCCCAAGACGTTGAACCACTAAGGGCATTACGGGCGACTAACGCCACTGTGGCGCGCTTGGCATTTAGGTACTTCATCCTACCTATTCAGCCTTACCCATCCTTTATCTGCTTGCTGCTCTATCAAGTCTTGATGATACGACAAAGCTCGCAATGGCAGTCGTCGACTTCACAACTTTCTGCATCATGATCCGCTACGACCTACTAGAGAAGAGATCGAAGCTTTTGGAGATGATTGGTTCGTCGCTAATACCGGCTAAGCAGACTTACGCCGAGACAGGTGTCTGTCAGGTTTCACAAAGAAAGATCTCCTATGGTCACATAAACTCGTCCGCTCCTCAAGATGTGGTATAACCCAAACTGTCTTTACAACAATGATGCCCGTCCGACCTACTCGCTCCATAGTTGTTCTCTTTGCCGTCATCAGCCTGTTCTTTACCGGTTCCATCCTCGAAAGCCGGCTTAAAACCTACAGCCGCAATCGCTTCTCCATCATTACAGCGCCCATCCACTCTGCCTCCCCCGCGTCGGTGCAGATCGTTGAATCTTGGGCACAATTTGCGGAATTGTTTGACGAGGCAAGACCGAAGATCCAGCCCATACCGAAGAACCATGACCTAAGTGGGATAGATCCCGGGGGGTCGGACAAGGCGAATGGGGACAGGAAACCGTTTCCAAAAGCCATTGGTATATCGCGGCCGGATGTTCAATCACTTGCCCAATCCCATCTCAAAGTCGTTACACATACGCACTTCGAGACGGCGAATGAGCGATCTTCTGAGCTCTACAGCGGCACAGGCATAGTCACCGTAGCAGGAGGGCCATACTTCGCACCGGCAATCCTCAGCATACGCATGCTTCGCAAGACCACAAATTCTACCCTTCCCATTCAAGTCTTTCTGCAGAACAAATCCGAATACGAGCCCGAAATCTGCGAAGAAGTTCTCCCCTCCATGAACGCAGAATGCTTTATTGTTGAAGACTTCCTTCGACCTGGCAATCCCTTTCACGTATCGGCCTACCAACTCAAAATCCTTGCCATCCTTTTCTCCTCATTCGAAAAGGTTCTTTTTCTAGACAGCGACTGCATGGCCCTACGCGACCCTACCGAGCTCTTCGCCTCTGAACCATTCCATACTACCGGCCTGCTATCGTGGCCGGACTATTGGATTGCAACCGAAGACGCTGTATTCTACGAGATAGCCGGGCTGGCCAAATACCCCGAAGGCATCCCCGCGCGCTCGAGCGAGACGGGGCAATTGATGGTGGACAAGAGCAAACACCTCTCCTCGCTACTATTAGCGGCATACTACAACATTTTCGGCCCAGAAATCTACTACACCATCCTATCCCAAGGCGCCCAAGGCGAAGGCGACAAAGAGACCTTTCTCGCTGGCGCAATCGTGCTTGGGAACATGTTCTATAGAGTCGCCGAGCACGTAGGCACTGTAGGCTACCACTCCCCAGACGGTGCATTCCACGGCGGAGGTATGGTGCAATACTCCGCCGCAGACGAATGGGCCATCCAGCACGGCAACCTGAGCGAAAAAGCAAACCTCGGCACAAAACCCCGCGCCTTCTTCCTACACGCCAACGTCCCGAAAATGAGCGTCGGCCACCTCCTCGACACGGATGCCATCTTCCTCCAAGGCACGGAGCAGCGTATCCGTCTCTGGGGCTCACCGGAATCTACGACGGAACTGTTCGGCTACGACGTCGAGCGCGTGGCCTGGGATGAGATGAGGCATATAGCGTGCGAGCTGGATACCACACTGGCAGATTTCAGCGGGCGGTGGAAGTTGTGCGAGAGGGCGAATAATCACTACAGAGAGATTTTCGATCCGCAGGCTATCAATGTGATGACGAGTGGCGAGAAACGAGAGCAAGACAAAAAGGTGTCGCTGCTATGGTATCATTGAGGATAGTCCATTCGATTGAAAAGGGGAAGGAGATGAAGCGAAAGACAACGTCTTCGCAGCTGGAATATCATTATGGGGACGGCAATTTCCGATCTTTGATATCGAATCAGGAGGGAACCTCCCCCGCCGCCACGGCATGATCAGAAGGAGCAAACCTCTGCACTCTTCAACCACACCGCGAGTGGATGCTGGAACGTGCATATTGCTGCCCAGAGCCGGAATGTGCATATCCGCAATCCTTGCATCCCGTGCTTAAATGCTATGTACACCTTTATCTCGATATCCACATCCTTAACCCCTTACCGAGGGGAGACTCCGGATTCGGAGAGAGCTGCGTATGCCAAGGGGCGGTGTTTCATAGCTAGTGTATAAAGGTTGACATATAGAAAGACTAGGAAGTAACGATTAGAAGACTATAGAGTATAGATCATAAATTACAAACCCATTATGGAATTTACAGACGACATGTCTTGTATATAGCATATATCAACACCCTCAAGGGCGCTGTAAACGTATCATCTGTCGTCGTCGTCGTCGTAGATAGGTTTGAAAGACGCATGATATAGCACAAATACCATTTGGACATAGTTATTGTGAAGTGCAAAGACGCCATGTCCCATTGGCCATCTTTTGAGCAGCATACAACATATGCAGTATATCATTTCAGCATCATCTGCATTCCACCACCATCATTCATTTCAGACTGACCAGCACCCAAGCAGGATATAAATCTCTTGGTAAAGGTCCACTACCCACTACCCTCAAGCAACGAGCAATTCCTAAGCAGAACATACAATTCAACCAAATTCCAAGTCCCGAAATCCAAAACCGACAAACACCAACCAGAAGTATGCCCCTCTCCTATTCCCACGCGCTCCACGCGTCCAGGCTTCGTAAGGTCATGGGATACATCACCGTCCACCATTCAATTCTCCCACCAGAAACGCCATTGCATGCAAGCCCGCCTTTAACCCATCCCAAATTCATATCATCACATCACTCGACACCAAACCGAGCCCATTCCGATACGGCCAAGAACGGACCACCCGATCGTCATCATCCAAAACCTCGTCCGGTAGCCAGTCCACATCCACAAGCACGCTCTGCTCAGACTCACGAGCAAGTCTGCCACAGCCACCCGCATCATGAGGAGCCGAATCCATCATGTCATCCTCACGCTCTTCCTTCACCGCGCTACCCCTCCGCCTCTTCGGCCGTCGATACCCACCGCCCCAACTCCTTTCAAACTCCATCAGACCACCATACATCTCGTCCTGATTCGCGACGTACAGCCTCGACCCATCAGGTGGCATGCTGATGCCTGCAATCTCGCCAAAGAATTCAATCGTTTGCTTGCTTTCAAAAGTCTGCGCATCGACCACGTGGACGAAGTCTGCAGGCTCGGCTATCACGAGCACGCGCCTGCCGCTGCCCAGGGGAGAAAAGTGCAACGTCCGGCTGCCAGCCATCTCCATGGGTATGGTCTGCAGAGATTGGTGTAGCTTCCGGGCGTCCCAGACTTGGACGAAGCCGTCTTGGGCACCTGTTGCCATGGTAATGCCATCGGGAGCCCAGGCGCACGCAAAGCCGTAGTTGGTGTGACCTTGCAGCCTGACAAGGACTTCACCGGTCTCTGCGTTTGAAAGGATGGGATCACAATCATCGCCCACGAGTAATCGCAGACGGCCATCTGGGCTGGTGGCTGAGCAGTTCACTGGATAGGGGAAGTGATGGTTCCGCATGAAGGTCTCGGTGGTGCAATCGAGAACACGAATGGTCATATCGTTGGAGCTGATTGCGGCCTGTGGCAATCCGCTCCGCCGATCTAGAAAGTTTTGGATGTGATTGGTACTGCCAAAATCGCTCTTCTCGGAGATAATACCAGTAGTAGGTCTGCTTTCATAGGGTGCCGATAGAGATTTCATAGCGTACACGCCCTCAAAGCTCCCCACTACCAGCACGCCCTCTTCCGCACTCAAGGTTGATGGCTTCTGCAATCTGGGAGCGTCTTTGTCAATGACTTTTGTAAAGTCCATGACACACTCGTCAGCGGAGGTCTCGGTGTTGAAACACATTATCTTTGCGTCACACCTATTGAAGATATCGATATTAGGTCCATAACCATAATTGAAGGTCGGTCTACGATTGTAGTACAATGCGTTCTTGCTACTCGCAAAGAGATTGTGCCGTAATTGGAAATGTGAGATGTAGCTGTTGCATCGGTTGTTGATTTCCTTGAACTTGAAGAATTTATCAGAACTAGGAAGCGACTGGTTGGAAAATCTGACTTTGAAGCCTGGACTGCCAAATGCTCCTAGATTGGTGAGCGAGCGTCGAGAGTACTCGGTATAATTGATGTGATTCTTGTAAGTCATCCGACGTACTTCTCGGGCATCTTCCTTGGTAGTCTGTAATCTTGACCAATTGATGCCTTGAATGTCATCCTTGTTGGGATCGTTTGGGTCGAGGTCTTCAATCGATATTCTGTCGGGTCTTGAAACTTTGTGTGGATGATTTGCAAGATCACTGATCCGGGGGTAGCCAGGCGCATGGTGAGCATACATATGCTTCCAATGATTGAAGAAAGCATCGCACTGAAGATTTCTGACCCTGTCTTCGATATCATCCCACGAGTCAACCCAACCCTCGTCGACCACTTCCGCTGCAACATCAGCCACTAGGTTTTGAGAGGATTCCATGGTCTGTGTGACGAAGTCCGACCCAAAAACATCGTTTATGGAGAGGAGAGAGGTATCAGAGTCATTATGAATGTCTGCGGGTATAGAGGGTTCTATGTCGAATATATTCTGGTGTGTACCTTGCAGCTGCTCACTCGTAGCAACTCCTTGTGAGGAGTATTCTTGTACTGCCGACATATGCGTTTGTATAGCGGATGGTGTGAGAATCGTCTGAGGTGTACCCAAAGCGTCATTGTCGGAAGAGTCCATATCATCGTCGTCTCCCTGGAAGCCCAAGCCTTGCGGTACGCCTGAAAGCTCTCCAGACAAGGTTTCGGCGACAGAAGTGGAGTTCATTGGCACAAGACCAGCGAGCGGAGTGTGAGCGACACTTTCTTGCAAATGCGACAAAGGAGGTAATGCTGTTGAGAGATTGGGGATTCCTATAGCTTGGGAGGGAGGAGGTCCTGATGGGGACGGGCCTTCGGCTGCTGACGGAGTGGCATCGCCCAGTGTATCGGCGAAGGTAGTGGCTGATTGTATTGGTGATTGTGATACTGATGTGGGAGAAGACTCATTGACTACCTCCATGTCATCAGAGTAGTCGCACGAGGAGACAGCAACGCCTCCGTCTTCACTTTCCGTCTCTGTACGCATGTCCATTTCAATGCTACCGCTCCCCAAACTTTCAGCCATAGTAGGCTGCCCTTTGCAGTCCCGAGTGTAGCAATCTTGCTCGTCGCGACTTCAACTTGGGGTAGGTGATGGGCTTCAGTCAACAACGTTCTTAGTCTTCAGGATAGCCAAGGATGCTTGTTGTACGTTTCCGTCTTCTAGGAGGTTAGCTATCGGGCCGGAGGGGGCAGTCCGTAAGGTTGGAACACAGGCGTTCGCCAGCCTCTACTGGACACCAGCGAAACACTCATAAGGCCATCAGCGAGGCGCAAATGTCGGGGCGACAATTATTGGGCCTACAGCCGGTATTGAGATGGGTGGTACAGCTTTCCCAAGTATCAAGTAGGCCGAAGGTAGAATGTTGAACTGCGCCTTCCGGTTGACACACAGGCGAACGTTGCCCAGCGTCAGCCTGATAGAATTTTGAGTTGAAAAGGCGCCGCAGAGGAATTCGTGGTCGACCCTTCCACCCTCCGACGATAATTGCTGCTCTTATCTCACATGCTTGGATGGGATATCCTAGCGGAGGTCATGCCGTACGTGGGATGTAGTATTTCAATCCTCGACCCAGGGCCATGGTTCGCAAGTGGGACTCGAGGGCCTACTGCCGGTGATTGTCTTGACGGGGGGTCAAATAACTTGATAGGCTGTAGTGCAGGCTCAGATCTGGGGTTGTGGCTGTGTTGGGTATCTGCAGGGTGGACGTGCGTCGGGTAGCTGCTTGAGGAAAGGGTGTGGTTGTGTGGGTCATAGCGCCTTACGGGAGATATCAAGTAGGATCACAGCGTAGATCGAGATCAAGAGCCACAAGGTACAACATACACAAAGGAGGCCGAAAGCGCAATCAGGCCAGACGCACGACTAAGGTATCTAATCAGAGGATTATCAAACCTCTTAGGTCATTCTGGTGGCTTGCAGTCGGGGAATTCATTACTGATATGTTCACGCTGTAGCCTATGTACTCCGCATGGAATACCAATTCATGTTTGGTGTCCTATAGGATTCTGCCTGGACTGACAAAGTATTCGCGATTAAGAACAATGTTAAAGCTGATGGCCGAACTGAACAATGACCAACTTCGGGATGCTACTGACGCCTCTGTCCAATGCGTATATGTACAAATCCATTATGAACCTAGCAATGCGATCGAAGGACAAGCTTGCCGTCCCATACCATAATGCGACAGGATGCGACCTCCCAGTGGTACTATGGGAAACTCCAATTCGTGCTTTTCCCAAATTATGTCCGTGGTTTTACACCCTTGTTCATTCCAAGCCATTCACCTACATATCCGAATATTGTTCGTAGACATGTGGCTTTTCGTTCCCATGCTGCGATGGCCAGCCGGCAGTGCTAGCCTGCTGTGACTGCAAGTAGCCGGTGCTTGGAGCTTTCGATCGGCGCTCTGTATCGATGTCAATGGCTGGCTTTGTCATTGCGGAGGAGGATACTGTACCTTTCTCAAAATCTCCCCACCTCTTCATCGTGATCTTGCTGCTGTCGAATTCGCCCTCATACTCAATCCCGGCTTTCTTTGTCTTCTCTCCGGCCGTCTTCCTCGTATCACCCCAGCTGAAGTCGTCAAACTTCCAATAGGCATATGAGGGAAGAACGAAGTTCCAAATGGGAAGTGAAAGCAGGTAGATCAACATCCACAATACATAAGACCACCGATGCGCTGTCAAGACGATCAATACCGCTGGTAGACCGAGGATCAATGCCAGTAGCACCAGTGGGATGACAGGCGTTGGCGTTCTAACAATAGCGATGATGACAACGTAGAATGTGAATGTGATGGCCGCGGGCAGGACCAGAGTACCGACGAGTTCGATGAAGACAACAAATTGCATGCTGAAGCAGAAAGTACCGCACAGGTCTCTGACCAACACAAGCTCCATCAGATTATGGACAGTACTGTTGATCCAACGCCGTCGCTGTGATAGGAGCACGGAGAATTGTTCCGGTACGGTAGTCTTGCACACAGCTTGCGGTACAAAAACCTGCTTGCGCTTGGGGAAGGTCTTCAGCATCAAAGTGGATAGGTATCGATCCTCTCCAAGAAGAAGAAGATTCTTCTTGTGTAGTGTGTCTACCACGTTCTCGGAGTAGTGTTCCACAACGTCCGGATTTGCTAGGATTGGTACCCAGTAATTCTGACCACCCTTCGGCGACTTGACCCGATACATGCAGAAGCATCCCGGCAGACAGGTGACGCCACCGAAGACGGATTCGAAAGATTTTGACAGATGATGAGAGATGAAATATTCGAAGACTTGAATCATCGACACCCAACTTGCGCGTTTGTTAGCAATCTTAGTTTCTCCGCAAAGACCCATAATCTCCGGATCCTTGACCATGGCGGAGACCATATGGGTAAGGCTATCTGGGAAGACCTTTGTATCTGCGTCAACCATAAGAACGATCTCATAGTAATCTGGCGAAATGCCGGTCACTCTCCAGAGTCCATTGAACATCTCGAATTCCAATTCGGTCATACGCTCATCGAACATGACTTTCTGCAAAAACGACATTAGGATGATTTGGCTGTCGCGTTTTCCTCGATTCCCGGGTTTGCGTGCTGTAGCTTCATCCGGTGTTCCGCACTTAACGACTACCATCATTGGAACGCGCTGTTGCCTGTTCAGAGGCAGCTTGGACTCTTCTCCATAGTCATAGAACCCGGAATACACCTTCGCCATGTTGTGCCGTTTGGAACCACTGGCTACTGCGACATATGAGAAAGCCCGGACTTCGTCGGGTAGAATGGCATGGTCTCTCATCATACTCAAAGCGATCTCAGGTGTGGTGAGGTCTTCACCCTCGCCCTTGATCATCCCGTCGCAGACCACTAGGATCGCTTTATGGCTGTTCGGGTAATCGGTCAAGGCAATAGAATCAAGCGTGGTTCGGAGACCCTCGTAACCTTCTGAGTATGCCGTCACTAAATTGATAGTGTGAGCTAACGGGTAACCGAAGGGCTCCCATTCCGGAGGCGGCTGGGGCACGACGGCCTCGTGTATGAAGCCCGCGGGTCCTGAGCTATCCAAATCTGCCATTACGCTCGAGAGTCTGGGGTTTTGACTTGACAACATCATGCTGGAGCGACTCCCAGCGAGGCTATGTCTTGAGGTAGGGTCAAAGCTGGGCAGTGTAAGCTCACTGCCGTCGCCATGCTGGTACATTGATGTATGTCGGAGCAACCTTGCTGATGAGCTCTGACTGGCCATGGTGGTGGGGGCTGGACGGCTTTTCGTGACTGCTGCAGAGGCATACGGACTGGTAAAGCGAGAGGTAGTGGGCAAGAAGTTGCTGCCTCGCCTGTTGGACTTATCCGAGAGAGCAACGCCCGAATCGGTCATCTTCGGTGGTGGGCGGTAGATATCATCACTCCAATCCTCTATCTGTTGGTTCCGTTTCTTGGAATCACCTTCCACGGATGTCTTAGAAGCTGCGAAGCGTCGACTAAAGAACCATTGGAAGGACAATGCCAGAATGAACTTTGCGCTGACAATTGACAGAATGAAGACGAGCGAAACATAGAGAACCACTTTCGAAGCTATACATCCAACAGTCTCGGTATCGATTGATCCGACACGAATGATCTCGGTCAGACATTTACCAACTTGCTTGTTGTGACCTGACTGGTATGCGTGTGTTATGTCGACCCCTTTGACATCCGGGTTGTTCTTGAGCTTATCGAAATCAGACGGATATTGAACTTGAGAAGTATTGAACCAATTAAGAAGGTCGAGATCGAGCACACTGCCGGAATAGACGACAAGGTTCCGGCTTTTGTTCTTGATATCGTCCCACGTGTAGAAGACTTCTCCAGAGCTACGGAGATGGTAAAACGCACCTCTACCGTCAACGGTCGTGTGACATGCGTAGCCGGGGTAGTAAGGTACCGTCATGTTTGGCTTGCTAGAACCGTCCTGTTTATATGCATTGCACGGAAAATACCAGGCCAAGTCCCCTTGCGCATTTGTAGGCACATCGGAATTAGGTGCCAACGTGATGAGATTCTTGCACGCTCCGTTAACGTTCTGGAACATGAAGCTACCATCCATGCCTCCGTAAGATTGATCAGGTCCCAGGTCGTATAAGATATTGTGATCTTTCAAGATACCCTTGGCTGCAGGGTGCCTCGACTTTTGAAGATTGTATGCGAGTCCATGGAAAATCATATATCCATTGTCGACGTGGTTAGCCCGGAGCATGGTTGCTGGCTGGCTACAAACAGCTTCAGTGAAGCCGAATGTCAGAAATCCGACGAATCCACAGATCAGTAGTATGATACTAATCAAGCCCATCTTTTCTCTCCACGCTCTTTGCTGAGCTTTGGCTGGCATGCCAAAGCATTTAAGCATAAAACCCGGACACCAAAATGTAATCAAGGCACAATACACGTTCCAAAGACTAGGCGGTCGTACTGCATCCATCTCCTTCTGCCGTCTCTTCTCCTCGTCACTCAGATCTGGTTTCGCCTTTCGCCCCATCTTCCGCTTCGGCCGCTTGTTGCCATTACCGACTACAGGTGCCAGCTCACGGTTTCGCCCACGGGGAGGACTCTCAAGAGACACTTGACCGTTCTTCTTCAGTGCCGTCTCCTCCGTAATCAACGTTTCTCCTTCTTCGTCCTGATCCTCAACCACTGGGTCGTTGCCCGTCGTTGAAGGAAATACTTCCATGTTTTGAGCATGCTGGCGGTAGTGGAAATTTGGATGATCACGATCTATACGGCCTCGCTCCGGTCGGATAAGACTACGTTTCCTAGTGATGTCCGCCGACCCTCCCATGTCTTGATCGCTGCCCAAGGTCCGTGATGGCGATGGCTCAGCCTGCATATACGCTTGCTGCTGTGGTTTGTGTTTAGGGGTTCGTGGAGCTCGTGGGCTTTGAGGTGGTGTGTAATGTAGATTTCCTTCGAGGTCGTGCGGCCGCGCTCGTCTTGATGAAGAGTCGCGGTACGGAGAGCCTCTGTTCTCTCGCTTGGGCGAAGTCGCCTGAGGTTTGCGTGGGAAAGACATTCTTCTGAAAGTAGATTAGACTCATTGCTGGTCATACATTCCAGTGATACTTACTTTACATGCAGCGCACGTCTGGGTGATCGCTCTACACAGGCGCCAAAGAATAAGAAATCAGCGCACCCTGCTATATAGCGAATACTCTCAGCCTTGTAGTGCTGTAAAGCTGTCGTTGTTGAATAAGGTAAAGTACAGAAGGCGTAAGATGAGGCGGCAGAGACCAGCAAACTCGAACAAGCGAATGAGTAGACCAAGCGAATGGTAGTCCTACGTAGACTCTGTGGAACGAGTGAGTGCGAAGAGTGGCATAAGCCCAAGGCAGATAGCCAAAAGACGGGTTGAGAACAAGGAAAAGCACTGCATGAGGCTGCAAATCCTGATGGCTCCGATGATTTGTTGGTGTTTTGATTTTTGATTACATAAGATTACCGGTGGGAGTAACTGGGCAACTGGGCCCCTTCAAGATGCCAATTTTAGACGCGGATTGTTTGTGTGCAAGTGAGAACGCGCCCAATTTGCGACGGCTTCGACGCCATTTTAGCGCCTGAAATATACATGAAATTTCCCATTTAATGAAACGGTACTGATTTGTAATTTTACCATTTAATTCTTACGAAAATACGATTGTTGCCCGAATATTCTAGGCCGCACGACTAAGGTGTTAGATATGGGCTTGGTCGCATGGAACACAGATCACCTGCTGATTCATTTTGCCAGTGACAAGAGGGAATGGAATGCTTTATAGTAAGCTAATTACGGCAGCTGTCATCAGGGTCTGCATCCTTAGAATATCTTGAGGTGTTCATATGTCGAGGAATGATCCTGTGAACCGGACTCCACATATATTCAATCACGCCTTTGTTGAGGCTCTTGTACCTCTCTATGTCCCGATCTATCAGAACGACTTTATTATTAGACTAGCTAAAAGATCATCCGCGAATGCGACAGCGGGCACATCGGCAACGACGCTATAAGTCCCCAGTAAATTATCCCACTATTCCCTCATGTACGGCATGTGTCGCTAATGTTCGCGATCATAGTGAGACTGTGGTAGCAGGAGAAGCCAAGGATACCCAGTGCTTGCTGTATTACTTTTCTGGATGGGAGCGTATAACCTCAGCAAAGATGGCCTCAAATCGCCTGGGTTTTGAGAGAGCACATACACACGTGCCGTTCCAGTCCGACCCATATCTAGGCCCAGGACTGTCATGGGGACTGCGCGCTTTCAACCTCGCTTGTCGCCAGAGCTGAATAGCTTCGGGTTTTTTCCTCGCTGTAGGCGCTCTAGGCATCTTGAAAGACTTCTTAGGGCATGAAGTTCCACACGGTTGGATTGAGTGCATAAAAGCTGCACCAGCTACCCACTTGGGGCTGCCCTCTAGATTGCTCATAGATGGGAAACGTGGGACGAGAAGGGGCTCCAAAGGGGTATTGGGGCTTGGGCCAAAGCATCGATCACGTCATGCATGCATAGAAGGGCTCTAAAATTGAGAATTGCCTTCAGAATGGCCTTCCTCACCCACTGCGAGGAACACATGTGACCATCGGCTCACAAAACACCAAATTGATCTTTCTACGAGTTGATGGGTAAGATTTCAGCCTCGGTCCTAGACATCGACACGTATTATAGCCTTTCGTTTCCTCATAGGGACATGCGAAAACTTATACGGCATCTGAAAGGCCTTCTAAAATTGCCGATAAGTCTTGGGATCTGCTTTGAGACGATATCCAGGGTGCCAGGATTCTAATGTTTTCAGCCCTAGCATTTGACAACACATTCATGAATCCTGCTAAGCAAGGAAATTTCGACACAAATCAGTCCATCAACACACTCCAGAGTACGTCAGAAAACAGACGAAAGTTAGTGGACACAGCTTTAGGCTTCAAGCAAGGAAAGGATTAATGCCTGACAAGCAAAACATCTTTTAGTAACAACGAACAGACATATGCTGCGAGCATCAACACAGCCAGAAATACAAATCCACTGAGACGAAAATGATGTCAAGTCCAAGCTATGGATATCGTACTTTCATTGGCATCGCAAGACTTCCTATAGAGCACACGGGTCTTTGCAATCAGCAAAGGCCTGCGTGAGGCCTCGTGTCTAGCTGCAAATCTGCTGTCCATTATTCAATTATGGGCTCACTATATCACATTGGGGGTGAGCTATACCTCACAGACCCTGGAGTATGCGGCCTTGATTCGAAACACTTAGCTGTGGCTCGAAGTCTACAGCCACTTCTTACGATTCTTGACGCGCGCGATCTCAGCAGTAAGTGAAGAATAGATCTAATATATTTTCAGATTCAAGGCCGCTAATTCAAAACTTTTAGAGCTTCCAAAGACCATTGATGATTTTGATGACGCATTCTCGAAATTTGCTAAGATGGAAGTCGACTTATGGGCTGCGCATTCCCGTTCTATGAGCAAACATTTCTTGGTAAAAGTGTCGGGAACCCTCCGGTCTCCGCTCGCCCACCGTGCGAATCAACCTTCGAACACTACTCTTCGCCTATTCAACGGTGAAGTTGCCGATGAGACGAATCCCTGCATTGCCATGATCATGGGCAATGCTTTCCAAAAAGGCCACACTCTCATATATGATCATATACTCAGAAGAGACGAGAATTCAGAAGGGCTGCAGAAGTACCCGGAAGACGTAATACAATGCCATGAGGCATTTGTTCAGACTGTGCGGGAGTCTTCCGAAGCAAAGGTTGAGATTGTCCATGGCGCTAAGGTTAAAGAAAGAATCTTCCGGTGCCCATCCTTCGATTTTGAAGTCTTACCATTATGGTGGAAGTATAAGGGCGTATCAATCGTTCTGGATCACGAATCCAATTATAGAAATGCGGAACCAGGACATAAGTACAGGCATTCCCCAGAGATTCTTCTTTACAAACCCAGAAGAAAGTGTTATGCAGGATAGGTTGATAGCCGTGGCAGCAAAAATTGCGAAGACTGATTTCGTCGAGGGCTACTATACAGATCAAAAATGGAGAAAAGTTGTGCCACCTAACTTTAGGGATCAAGTTAAAAGAAAGTACTTCGATATCGAAATCTCGAACAACCAGTCAGAGACACTGGCCTCAGGTAACAGTGACTTTAAAGGGTCCATTCCGCTCGCTACCTACGACTCGACAGTCGCCGAGGTTTCAACTCCACAAAAGCCGGCCAGAAGATGGGATGTACATTTCAGCGATGGGGCTCCTAGTAGCATCACAGAGTCTAGGGTTCTTGTGGCTCAGTCTCTTGCTCAAATGAGCAATGATGTGGGCTCGTACAACTGGGAGAGCCCGGCCGACTTTCCTGCTATCATTCAACAATGGCTCGGTAAACAAAAGCAAGCCTTGTTCAGGGGTGTCTCATCATGCCACACGGCAGATATAAGGATGTTGTACAATCAACTAGATGCTACTACAAAGGTCTCTCTGGTCGGGAATCTCTCTCTATCAGACACGATCTTGGCCATATTGAAGCTACATGAGAAGGCCCTTAAACGTCATCCCCATTCCAAGTTGGATGACTTAATGTACTGTGACGTCAAGCCTAATGATGCGGTCGAGGTTGCTTGCAACCAATGTCAGGAAACGCTAGCTACAGATACTCAAGTACGGTGGTCGGTGAATCGGCCTGATTACTATGTTGCCCGTCAAAGAAGGTGCAATTCAACTGTCTGCCAAGGGAAACAGAGGGTTGCAGTTCCAAAGAACACGGACATTCCGTTTACGTACGGCAGTCGATCAGATCTGGTAAGCTCGATCACACGGAAGCCAAATGAAAGCTGGCAAAACTTGATCCAGTCTCAGGACCGTCAAGGATTGCTTCCACTGACGGTCACAAGTTGGTGCATCCACTGTAAGGAAAACACAAGGCTAAAAGATGGTCGCAACGCCTATGTGGATATGTCTCCTAGATGGGTATTGGGAATACCGTCGAAATACGTTGAACGCCGACTGAAGTGTTTAACATGTTCAGTGAACGGTAGATCAAGCGAAGCACGATTTGTGCCTGTGGATACGTTAACCCCATCTGTCTACACGAAAAGGCTATCGAGATTAAACCTAAGATGGGGAATCTTGAAGGACAACGTAAAGGCAGAAGTCCTTGGATGCGAGCCAGAAAGTAATAGGAAGCCGAGACATCAAATGAGAAAATCCCGACTGTCAAAGTAGGCGTGGCTTGCTCGATCCAACAATATGCTGAATGTATTGTTGTATTCAAAATTCTGATCCCGATTTCTGTTAGAAACGTACTTTAAATAGTTTCATCTAGTAGACTAATTGCTACAATCAGGTAAATTACTAACTAAGCGTTCAATAATTACTTTAATCAATGCATGTAAAAGTTAATTTCTCAAGTTATAACTGAGCCTTTATTAAGTATAATGAGAATGAATTTACGAAGATGTTTTAAAGATGAACATCTTATTAAAGCTTAAATCACGTGGCTATAGACTAACAGGAAGAACTAGTTTACCCCAGACAACACCCTTATGAAATTCCTCCCCCTGGCGAGTAATCTAGCAACTCAGGACGACTGGGGAAATAAAGAAACAAGAACTTACAAAAAAATCTGACAAGGACGAGATTCGAACTCGCGCGGGTTTCCCCACCAGGAATTAGAGTTAAGGTAGACCTTAACCTGGCGCCATAACCAAGCTCGGCCACCTTGTCGATCGATAAATCTGAGGATTTTAATATATATTATATTCAATCTAAACAGCTAATCACCTTGCCCGTGCATGTTCCTCTTAGCGTAATATATTTTTAGACGCTAGTAAATATAATACCTATAATAGCTTCTAGCGTAATATACCTCTAGACCGTAATAGCCTCGCTATCTTTACTAGGATGAGGCCCATCGGTTCCCGTTTTCTTGGAATATACACAGACCTAAACCTGCCATGCCCATATATGAACTACAATTACGAAGGCCTGCCTTTCAAGTTAATGAACGTGGATCTCTGCGAGCATCAGACTAAATAGGTAGCGTGGGTGAGGCCCTCGGAAAGTCGTGGTCTCGTACACAAACACGAGAGGCATCGTCCTTCTGGATAGTCACAATAGTCTCCGAGGGAACTTGATGAACTACGGAGTATGATAACGCTCCATACAATGGTACTTCTTTTCTCTTCTTCCCATTTCCCCTTTTCCCTTTCCCCTTTCCCGTTCCCCTAGCCCTGTGGACTTCTCCTGTAGATCGCTCGTCACCGTGCTTGGCACTTGCGAATAGACTTTAAACGCCTTTCACGCGAGTGTAAGGCCTTGCATCGCCCACGTGCATAAAGTACATACACTGCAAACAACCCTCCCTGGACTCCATACAGCGTATGCGTCTGCTCACAGCTTTCGCAACATTAACGGATTGTGATTCGCAGAGAGATTGCTTGCAATTGCCGAGCTTGCTGGTCGTTGCTCCCCGGGCTGGTCCCGCATTGTTAATTGCATTTGGACTCGGTTTTCGCCATCCGCCAAACGGATCACCCGGCTTCCGGGGGCAGTGTTTGCTTGCTAGAATACGGAGTAGTTCTTGCTTCGATGCAAATCCTTCTCTTGTGAGTTGACGCTGTCGGTGAGCTAGCTATAGAGAGCTACTTACATATGGAGTTTAGCCGCCTAGACCTGTACATTGCCACCACCACAGTCAGCTTTGTCCCGGAGTTCCGCTGATGGTCAGACGAACAGACTCGATGATAATTCGAAACTTCGTCCCCTGTCAGCCTTGCGATCCTTCTACGATATCCCCGAATCCCATAGCCTTGCAGGTCTCAACACAGGTGTAACCTCTGCAACGACTGAAGCCTAATCGAAGAGGAGGATACCCAATCGCCGCAGGACAAGCTGGACGCCTGACGCCTTAAGGGTCTGGCTTGGTAGAATTGGGTCTTCATTTCCCAAGCCTACATATCGGCCATTGAGACACGATGGACTTCTCGAAACCAGGTCGGCTACCCATTAGTCATGAAAGGACTGTGCCGTCGCCAATTTCGAGCCCGCCGCCGTCCTACTCCCCTAAATTCCCTCCACTGGACATCCCTCCAGATCCACCTCCCCGCATTCGAGAACGAAGACCCCTTTCCTCTTCCTCGGCCAACACGGGTGGAGTATCGTCTGGACAGGCCTCACCTATGTTTCGAAATGCACCAGCCTCAAGTGCCAGGACAGCTTCAGATCGGCAGTCGTCTTACGAGGCTGGAGACGATGCGTACATGAGGCAGCCGGCGCGAAATTCGGATAACTGGGAGCCGGTCCAGGACTATGGTTCAGATCATATAAGGAAAGCAAGCGGACCATCGCCTGTAACGCAGTCAATACCGTTTCGTCAACGGCTCACTCAGGAAGCCCCGAACCTACTGCAGCAACCTCAGACTGGTATTATATCCTCGGTCGGTGGCAGCGGACCAAATTCAAGGCACACCTCTGGTGGAAGTTTAATAAGCAGCGGAGCACCTGAGGATGCGCCACAGCCTCTACAGCCTCTACAGTATCACCATCGACCTATCGATCCGCGCGTCAAGAGGCGATCTACAGATAGCAATCTATCGCCGCGTCAAGTCCGTAGGTCTTCCGAGGGACCTGCGCATCTATCCTCACAGCTATCAAGTCAGCATCTAGCTCCCAGTAGCCCTTTGCACCTCAACGCGAACATGCCACGGCCGCATTCTGCGTATTCGTCCACTTCCGAGCTTGCTGCCTCAGGACGAAGCTTGTCCCCGGGGCAATTCAGCAACACGCGAACACCGTCTCCCTCACGTGCCTCGCCCGATTCCCGGCCAATGTCGTATTTCGATCTCCTAAACGTTCCTTATCCGCAACCTCCTCCGGCCCCTTCCAACCTCGACAACTCCCATCTCCGACAAGCTATTGGCGAGAATGCCTCATTGCTTAGCACGAAAAAAACGCTGGATATGTACCGTGCCAATGTAAAGAAAACGAATGATCCCACGATACAGTACGAGTTTGCAGTGTTCATGATCAATGCTACTCAGGAAATGGTGGGAAATGAAGAGGACGTGGCTCTACGGCAAGATTCTCCAAAGCCAAACCGAGATCTGGATGGCTCCCACGTTGACAATTCAACGCTTGCTGGATCGCGAGCAGAATTACTTCGGGAAGCGCGACATATATTGCAAAAGTTGTCAGACCGAAGCTACCCATTCGCGCAGTATTACCTTGCAGATGGGTACGCTTCAGGACTACTCAATAAGGGTGTCGGAGATAATGACAAGGCATTTCCTCTATTCATTGCTGCGAGCAAACACGGTCATGCCGAAGCTGGCTACAGAGCAGCACTCTGTTATGAGTTTGGCTGGGGCAGTCGGAAAGACTCTCAAAAGGCCGTGCAATTCTATCGCCAATCTGCATCGAAGAATCATCCAGGGGCTATGTCACGACTTGGAAGAGCATGTTTGGTAGGGGATATGGGCCTCGGCAACCGCTATCGAGAAGGCCTCAAGTGGTTGAAAAGAGCAGCAGAGTCTGCCGACTTTCAATATAATGCTGCGCCCTACGAGCTGGGTCTTCTCCACGAAACAGGCTTCGGTGATGATGTATTCCATGACGAAGCATACGCGGCGCAACTCTTTACGCAATCCGCTGATCTGGGCCACGTGGAAGCGAACTACAGATTGGGCGACGCGTACGAGCATGGGAGGTTAAGCTGTCCAAAAGATCCAGCGCTCAGTGTTCATTTCTACACCAGGGCGGCCGAACGAGGGCAACCGTTGGCGATGATGGCCTTATGCGCATGGTATATGGTTGGAGCAGAGCCTGTACTGGATAAGGATGAGAACGAGGCGTATGAGTGGGCCAGGAGGGCTGCTGAATCGGGTAAGGAGTCCTCAGTTCGCCATGCCAAAAGTTGTGCTAACCCGGCATATTTAGGCCTGGCGAAAGCACAATACGCTGTCGGCTACTTTACAGAAATGGGCATCGGCTGCCGCCGCGACACGATGGAATCCAACCGGTGGTACGTGCAGGCCGCCGAGCACGGCGACGAGCGGGCGAAGCTACGACTGGCAGCCATCTCGTCGGCAGCATCGGGGGGCTCGTCCGTCTCCTCGGTTTCGGCGCCGAAGTCGACGACGTCGAACAACAGCAAGAAAACGGCCGACTCGAGCAAAACGACGAAGAAATGGGGGTTGTTTTGATCTATGGGGTTTGGGCATTTACACCTCTTGGTTCCTTTGAAGCGAGCATTGGCAACAAATGGCATTGCGAGATTGTTGCATATCAGGATTGGGTGCATTGGAGGGACAACAAAAAATACCCCCTGGATCCAACCCGGGTCTGGCGTTTTGGCAGGACAAGAAAAGGGGGGGGGAGAAAAGGAGCGGCATCTTGGATCAAGAATAGAATGCACGCGAGCGAGAAAGTTTGTCTAATCATAATCGAGCAAGCAAGCGACCGCATCCTGCTCATACATACTCCACCATCTCATCAATCGTGACGATCCACCCCACCCATCCTTCCTATCCCCTTCCCTCCCCCTCCCATCCCACCCCCTCACATCCCCTCCCCCGCTCCCAACGCCCCCTCCTTCCCCTCCGTCGCCGCCCGATAAATCACCCAATCCCCATAAACCGGAAACTTATGCCCGACCGCCCGAGCGACAACCTTCCTCCCCACCACAAACACCTTTAGGCTCTGCACCGCAGCCGTATCGATGACGGTGTCGTGGAGATCTTGGATGCGCCATTGGAGAGTTTGGGCGAGGATGGGGATTGTGGTGTGGGGTGATGAGTGGGGGGAGGGGGGGAGAGCGTGGGAGAGGGGGAGTTGGCCGTAGGTTTTTATTGGGGGGGGAGGGGGTGGGTTTGGGGGGGGAGAGGGGAATGTGGTGTTTGTATTTGTGTTTGGGGAGGGGTTGGGAAGAGGGAA
>JAABUV010000910.1_pt1 | contig 44167 bp, 41 predicted proteins | sample 5559971 | NCBI WGS metagenome assembly JAABUV01 (sample SAMN10711881, study PRJNA513362) | rock metagenome | isolation source: Antarctica rocks | place: Antarctica: Victoria Land, Knobhead nord | collected 2015-12-19 | reverse complement strand
TCAGCGGTGGCCCCCTCGGACGCGCGGTTCTATCGCTCGATCGCGCCCTCGAATTCATCGCCGCCGAGGATATCTTCTGGACCGCCACATAGACGGCACAAACCGGAAATTGCGGAAAGTCGAGCTTCGCCAGTGGCATACAAGTCGAACATCTGCAGGAACGTGTCCTGCTCCATGCGGAGACACAGGAAGCGCCGGTAGAGCTCCGGGGCGAAACGGCCTGCCGCGAAGCCCTGGGCCCCCACCGCCCGTTCCTGCCCGGCGCGCTCCTTGGCTTGCATGAGATTGAATAAGGTAAGGAAGCTGCGGCTGACGGTTGAGTCCGGCGTGGGGAAGCCGATTTGCGGCGCTAGTCCCAACAGGGCGCGGATCAGTTCCGTGAAACGAGTGAAGCTTTCGGACGGCTGCAAGCTCAATGCATCCACGCCGACGCGCACGGCCGCAAGCTGCGTGAGCATGCCTTCAACCTGTGCGAACTTGTCCGCCAGTGCGGGTTCGGGAGCGTCGATAAGGCGATCCTGGTTCAGGAACGATGATTGCGATGCAGCCGTCGCCCGGCGTTGTTCGGCAAGCTCGGCGCTGAACTGCGCGCCGTGACTGCCCAGCACGATGCCCGTGACGCCACGTTCTTTCTGGAGTTCGTGCACGAGGCCGCCCACGCTCGCGGCCAACGCGGCGAACTGCGCCACCCGTGCCGTTCCGCGGGCCTCCTGCCAGCGCTGTGCCAGGGGCAGGCTGGCAACGAGCAGCATGACCGCCAGCGGCGGCGCCGCGACGAGCAGGAATCGCGTGCGGAGGCTCATGCGGCGGGCCCATGTGAATTGGCGAGTCATGGCGACGCCCCTGGTGAGAGACGCCAGTGTGAAGCAGCGATATTATGAAATCTTTAAAACCAGCAGACGCCGGGCCGAGACACGCTTGGCAACAAGACACGGTGCGCCCCCACCCGCAACGAGCTTTCAGCAACCTGCCGCTTGACCTTGACGCCGTCCGATCGATGTCTCGCCGGGGCTTCCACGCTTCAGGAACTCGGCACGAATGGTCAATTCCAACGGCTCCGATCAATCGCCGAAGTGGACGTGATCCGAGCCTCGTGGCTTACACGAAGCAGAGGGTTTCGGTTTGAGGCAATTCGCAGATATGACGATCTCCACAAGCAGCTCAAGCGCGCGGATCATGACGCCGCACGAGATTGCCGCCGCACGCCCGCTGCCGCCGCGGCTGGCACCGGTCGCCGAGGCGCGGGCCCGCATGCGGCGCACCGGCCAATGGCATCCGCTGCAATCGATGGGTCGCCGCTTCGCCATGGGCTGCGTGGCCCTGGAGGTCACCCAGCGATGCAACCTCGATTGCACGCTCTGTTACCTATCCGACCATTCGGAGGCGGTACGGGACGTGCCGCTCGGAGAACTTTTCCGCCGCATCGACATGGTCCGCGACCACTACGGTCCCGATACCGACGTGCAGGTGACGGGGGGCGACCCGACCTTGCGGCGGCGCGACGAGTTGGTCGCGATCGTCCGGCGCGTACGCGACCGCGGCATGCGCCCGTCGCTGCTGACCAACGGCATCAAGGCCACGCGCGACCTGCTGAAGGAGTTGTGCCAGGCCGGGCTCGTCGACGTCGCCTTCCACGTCGACATGACCCAGGGACGCCAAGGCTACGCGAACGAGACGGCGTTGAACGCGGTCCGGGCGGAGTATATCGAGCGCACGCGCGGCCTGCCGTTGTCGGTGCTGTTCAACACGACCGTGTTCGATGGCAACGCGCACGAAATCCCGCAGGTCGTCGCCTTTTTCGTGCGCTGCGCCGGCACCGTCCGGCTGGCGTCGTTCCAGTTGCAGGCCAATACCGGGCGGGGCGTCGCGGGCGCCTGCGCGACGCCGATCACCATCGACACCGTGACAGCCTCGCTGCGGCAGGGGACGGGCGCGCCGCTCGCCCTCGGCATGCCGGTGGGCCACTCCGGATGCAACCGGTACGGGATGGCCCTGGTCGTGAACGGCCGGGTCCATGACTTGTACGACGATGACGCCGTGCTGGCCGACTTGCTGGCAGCCACTGCGGGGGTGCAGTTCGACCGCCAGCATCCGGGCCGCGCGGTCGCGGCGCTGGCGGGCGCCCTGCTGCGACGACCCGGTGCTGCGGCGCGTTGCCTGCCCTGGGCCGCGCGCAAACTCTGGGCGATGCGGCGCGACCTCGTGGCCGCGCGAGGCCGGGCCCACAAGCTCTCGTTCTTTATCCACGACTTCATGGACGCGGGTTGCCTCGATTGCGAGCGGATCGAAGCCTGCGTGTTCATGGTCGCCACCCAGCACGGCCCGCTGTCCATGTGCCTGCACAACGCCAAGCGCGACGCCTTCATCCTCGAGCCGATCCGCACCGACGCCGGCTGGTGGGATCCGCTAAGCGGCCGCATCTCTGACGCGCCCCACCCGGCGATTCCTGGGCGGTCCCCCGGTTTGCACAGTCGCAAGAGGCTGAAAGGACGGCTGAAGGCCGCGCGACCGCCGGGGCAGGACGCGTGACCTCTAGCGGGAGGAGGGCTGCCGGTTGATCGTCCAGTCATACTCCAGGAACTCGACCCGGTAGCTCATCGGGAGCGGCTGCGCGCGGTAGCGGTTCACGTAGGCGATCAAGCCCGGCGCATGCCGCAGGAAATCGGTGGCGTAGAAGTCAAGGATTGCGGATAGGCGGACGACATGCCGGGCGTCGTCCACCTGGACGTTCCGCGGCTCGGCGAAGAACTGCCGCGCTGCCGCGTCCAACTGCCGGTCCAGGGCGGCGGCCGTGAAGGGGGTGCGCGGCAGGCGCGGGCAGGACACCGACATGCAGTTCAGCACGAAGTGGACGCGCTCCTCGTCCATTGGCCGGATGACGTCGTTCTCGTAATCATAGAGCGAGAGCCGCCGCCCACCCACGACGACATGCGTCAGCTTGAAGAAGCGGAGGCGTCCCAGCAGGGACAGGCGCTCCGGGATGCCGCTGCGCACGACGTGGCCCATCGACAACGCGTTGTAGGAATTAATCAGGAAAGCCAGGCGTTCCTGCCGGACCGCGAACCCTTCGGGCGCGGTGGCGGCGACATACGAAACATACGCGTCGAGCAGCGCTGGATCGCGCTGGATGCCGGTGAAATCCACCCGGCCCTCGCCATCCACCCGGTCGTGCAACACGCTCGCCCATGCTTGCTGAGGCGACGGCTCAGCGTGCATCGGGGACGCCGGCTGCGCCGCTGCGAAACCGGCCAGCACCCCGAGGCTGAACGATGCGCGCCGTGGCAGCCAGGCCGGCCAGGACATCCGTATCCCTTCAACTCTCAAATTTGGCGCACCGGGCGAGCCAACGTCGCCCGGACCAGGTCGGTTCAACGGCGCGTTTGCAATCAGCCCGGTTGCAGATAGCCTCCATCGAGCAAAGCGCCAGGACTGCCGGCGACGGGAAACGACAGGCAGGGCCAGCGTGTGGCGGCCAACGAGGCGCCAACCATCCAAGCGGGTTCAGCTAGCCTAGCTCCATCAGGCCGAGCGCTGCCCGGCCCATTGCCGTATCTGGCCGGTTCAGTTGCTCGGGCCCCCCGAAATGGTTGGTGTTGAACAGCGTGTATCGCGCCGCCAACCGGCCCATGCCGGCGAGCGCGTCCGCGAACACGCCGGATTGGCGCTTGAACTCCGGGCTTTCCTGGTCGCCCCAGGCTACGATGACGGGGCAGGTGATGCGGTCCAGGTGGCGCATCGGGCTAAGCGCCGCGACGTCGGAGTCCGCGACCTCGAGATAGCTGCGCCGGGACGACAGCAGGACCGGGCGCAACTCGTAGATGCCGCTCATCAGCAGGGCGCCGCGAATCGGCGACGCGTGCAGGCCATGCACGGTCCAATCCGTAGTCAGCAACACGCCGCCGAGATGCGCGCCCGAAGAATGGCCAGCCAGGAACACGCGCCCGGGGTCGCCGCCGAAGCTCGCCGCGTTGCGCGCCACCCAGGCGAGGGCGCGCCGGCACTGCTCCGCCATCTCCAGCAAGGATGCCTGGTGGGCGTTGGCGAAATTCAGCGCGACCCAGATGCCGCCACGGTCCACGAAGGTGGGCGCGGGCGCCGAGGCATCGTCCTTCGTCAGCCGTAGCCACGCGCCGCCGTGGACGAACACCATGACCGGCGCTGCCGCAGGCGCAGGCTGGCCGGGTGCAAAGATATCCAACACCTCCGCGTCGCTGCTGCCGTAGCTCTCGGTACGCCGAGGGTAGGCTCGCCGCACCAAAGCGCTCTCCGTGCCGTAGCGCGCCTGGGCCGCCGCCGCCGGCGCCCAGCGGGATTGCTCGTACGCGCGGTCCAGTTCGTCCTGGGTGTAGTCGAGGAACACAGGCCCCTCGGCGCGCCCGGCACGGCTGCCCAGCAGGCTCGCGGCGGCGGCTAGGGCGGAGCGCCGGGTAAGGGCATCGGCCTTGGGCACCCTAACTGTCGGCATGGATCACCGGGCTCGCAGCGTGCCGGATAGCCAGCCGGTGACGGTGGCCGCATTCCGGTCGGGCGGGAAAACCGGGTAGAAGACGTGGGTCACGGCTCCGTCGTCCACGACGGCCGTAAACCGCTTCAGCAGGGTCATGCCCCCGGCCTGGAAAGTTGGCAGGCCCAACGCCCGGGTCAGCTTGAGACTTTCGTCGGACAAGAGCGGGAACGGCAGGCGCAGCCGAGCCACGGCCTCGCTTTGGTATGCCGTGTCCTGGGTCGAAAGCCCGTACAACGCGTTTACGCCAAGCTGCTTCAGCTCGGCGAAATGATCCCGGAAAGCGCAGGATTGAGGTGAGCAGCCGCGTGCGCCGGGGATTGCGTCCCAGTCGTCGGGGTTCGGGATACCGGGGCGGCCGGTTCGTGGGTAGGCATAGACAATCGTTCGTCCCGGGCAGGCCGAGAGGTCGACGCTGGTTCCGTTTGTGGCCGGCAAGGCGATGGCAGGAAAGCTCATCCCGCGCAGGTGATCGACGGCGCCATCGTCGAAAGGCGCCGGGATTTCATCCCAATCCGGTGCGTCCACGCTGTCGTTCACGATGCGAGTTCCACGCGTTCCTGGCCGCTTCCTGGCCACCATTCCGCAACGAGGTAGGCGGCTGCCTTGCCTGGCGCGTCCAATGCCTATGACGCCGCTGGGGAAGATTTCTGGCAGCCCGGTGTCTTGGCCGCGCTGTTTGTCGAACCCGCCACGCCAGCGGGCAACGCCGTGCTGGAATAGACGCAGTTGCGCACGACGCCATCGGTTCCGAAACTCACCGCCACGCTGACGGTGTCTGGTTCCTGGCGCGTTCCATTCGCGGCCGCGCCCGCCAGCCCCAAGCCAGATCCGACGAGGCCGGCATAGGGCACGAAAGCGCCGATGATCCCGGAGGCGGCGGTCGCGCCGTTGATCAACCCTTGCCCGCCGCCGTCGCCATTTTTCGCCTCGTAGACCCAGGTCTCACCGGCCCCGCTCTGCTCGGTACGGCTGGGTCGTCCCAACGCGGTGAACACGTCGGTTCGCGACGAACGCCCGATCACGACCGATGCAAGCTTACCGGCGTCCGGTCCCGCCGCCTGGGACATGGTCCGCGAGCATGCGGCGCCCGCCAGCAACGCGAGCGCTGCAGCCGCCGCGGCCGGCGTCACGCGCCGCGTCAAACGAGGGGCGCCTGTGCGCAGGGTGGTGCCATCACGACCGAATTCATCTCGCCGTATCCCACTCTGCCGCCATTGACACCCGAAACCGTTCCGCAATCGCTTAGATGACCGCGTCGCTGCGCAGGAGCAGCAGCGTGCTCGTCAACTCCTGCACCTTCTCGCCCCGCTGGTTGCGCGTTTCCGTCCGCAGCACCACCAATCCGCGGTCCGGCTTCGAGCGGGAGGGGCGTACCTCCATCACCTCGCTGACGGCGTGCAGGCTGTCACCGGCGCGCACCGGGGCGGACCAGTCGATTCCGTGGACCTTCACGCCCATCCCACGCCCGCTCACCCCCGCCAACACGCTGTTCAGCAGCAAGCGCATCGTGAGCGACGCCGTGTGCCATCCGCTGGCCACCAGCCCGCCGAACAGCGTGTGCGCCGCCGCCGCCTCGTCCATGTGCTGCGCCTGGGTGTCGAACTGCGCGGCGAACGCCTTGATCGCGGCGGCGTCGACCGGGCCCGAGGCTGATGAAGTGAACACTTGGCCGACGATGAAGCCCTCGAAGCCCGTGATTTCGGTCATGCGGTTCCGTTCGACAAAGCGTGCATCCGCCCCGAGCCATAAAGCCGTGAATGTGGATTATCCATACGCGAGCACCTGGTGCAACTGCCTGGCGCCGCGTCAAGCCGTGCGCCTTTCACGCAGTCGGACGACTGCCATCACGGCGCACTGTGAACGAAAGACGCCGCCAACTGAGCGCGGAGCTGCGCCGGGTTCGTCCCGGTGGCGCGCAGGGCAGCCAGGCTCGCCGCGCCGTCCCGCTTGGCCAGGCGTCGCCCGGCTGCGTCCGTCAGCAACGCGTGGTGGCGGTAGGCTGGCTCTGGCCATCCCATCAGGGACTGGAGCAGCCGATGGATCGCCGTTCCGTCCCGCAAATCCTCGCCGCGAGTGACGAGCGTCACGCCTTGGGCCGCGTCGTCATGGGCGACGCATAGATGGTAGCTGGCCGGCGCATCCCGCCGCGCGAGAACCACGTCGCCGAACCGCGCGGGGTCGCACGGCCGCCGCACACCGGCCTCGCTGTAGCTGAGCGGGCCGGTCATGGCCAGCGCCCGCATGGTGTCGAGGCGCAGCGCGTGCAGGTCGCCGGCGGCCCGTCGCCGCTCCCGGTCCAGGGCGGACAGGCGGCGGCAAGTGCCGGGATAGAGCACGCCCTCCGGCCCGTGCGGCGCGCTGGCGGCCCGCGCGATGTCGCCGCGAGTGCAGAAGCAGGGGTACAGCAAGCCGCGCCGGTCCAGCGTGTCCAGCACGGCGCGGTACTCAGGCAGATGCTCGGACTGCGTGCGCACCGGGCCGTCCCACGACACCCCAAGCCAAGCGAGGTCGTCGAGGATGGCGGCGGCGTAGTCCGGACGGCAACGTACCGGGTCGATGTCTTCCAGCCGCAGCAGGAAACGGCCGCCATCCTCGCGCGCGCACCGATGGGCGAACAGCGCCGCGGCGGCGTGGCCCAAGTGCAGGCGGCCGGTCGGACTGGGCGCGAAACGGGTGATGATGGACATGGGCGTGGCCCCAGGATAGGCCAGTCGCGCCGGAACGGGAGAGTGTCGTGGCGGAATTGCGATCGGTGAACTGGGGTCCTGCGACTGGGCCGGCGCAGGGCCTCGTCGTGCTGTGCCACGGCGTCGGCGCTGACGGGCGCGACCTGATCGGCCTTGCGCCGTGCTGGGGCGCCGCCTTGCCACGCCTCGCCTTCGCTGCGCCCGACGCGCCAGAACCGTATGCACAGGGGCCGACCGGGCGGCAGTGGTTCGACCTGACCGATCGGACTCCGGCCCGAATGGAAATGGGGGCGGCCCGGGCACGGCCGTCGCTGGACGCTTTCATCGACGCGGAGCTGGAGCGGCTCGGCCTGGCAGCGGACGCTTACGCGCTGATGGGGTTCAGCCAGGGCGCGATGATGGCGCTGTACGCCGGGCTGCGCCGTCCCGTGGGCCCGCGCGCGATCCTGGCATTTTCTGGCGCTTTGCTCGCCCCCAGCCGCTTGGCCGAGCAGGGGGCCAATGTCGCCCCTGTGCTGCTCGTGCACGGGGAAGCGGACGACGTCGTGCCGGTGGCACTGTCCCGCGATGCGGAGCGGGCGCTGCGTGCGGCGGGCGTTCCCGTCGAGGCAACGTTCCAGCCCGGCCTGGGGCACGCCATCGATGGGGCCGGGCTAGCGGCGGGTGCGGCTTTCCTGCAACGCGCTTTCGCTCATTCGTTAAAATCATGACCGAACCGTGAAACGGCGCGGCTCGGCTTGCGGCACCCCCCACTCGTCTGCGATAATCCTTCTTGGGTTTCGGCAGCGCACATCATCTGGTGGTCTCGCCTCGGATTGATCCCCAGTTCTGGTCTTCAGCGCCGCGCTGCCCTGCAAGGAGCACGTCTTGCCTGACGGCGGAATGCATTTCCCGGCCCTTGTGCTGAACGCGGACTTTCGGCCCTTGTCCTATTTTCCGCTCTCAGTCTGGGCATGGCAGGACGCGATCAAGGCGGTGTTCCTTGATCGGGTCTCGGTGCTGAGCGAGTACGAGACCCAGGTCCACTCGCCCAGCATGTCGATGCGCCTGCCCAGCGTCATCGCCTTGAAAGACTACATCCCCGCCGCGCGGCGCCCGGCGTTCACGCGATTCAACGTGTTTCTGCGCGATGCCTTTGCCTGCCAATATTGCAATGACCGGCTGCCGACACCCGACCTGACCTTCGACCATGTCATCCCGCGCAGCCGTGGCGGCCGGACCACGTGGGAGAACGTCGTCACCGCGTGCGGCGGCTGCAACCTGCGCAAGAGCTCCCGCCTGCCGCGCGAGTGCCACATGCACCCGCGCATGACGCCCCGCCAGCCCTCGACCTGGGAGTTGCAAGAGAACGGTCGTGCCTTCCCGCCCAACTACCTGCACGAGAGTTGGCGCGACTACCTATACTGGGACAGCGAACTCGAGAGCTGAGCTTCGTGCCCGGCACAGGCACAATCCTCTCCCTATTAACCCCTCCGAGCCGCCTTGCGTTTCGTCCTCAACTATGGTTCATCCGCGCCTTCCCTGCTGGGGCGCTTTGGCGGCGTCCCGGCTATGCCCGTTTGGGCCGAACCAGCCATAGGGACTAAACATGCCGATGTATGAGTGCGTGCTGATTGCGCGCAATGACGTGACGCAGCAGCAGGTCGAGGGCGTGGCCGACATCGTCGCCGCCCAGCTCGAAACCGATGGTGGCGCCGTCAAGAAGCGCGAGTACTGGGGCCTCCGCAGCCTCGCCTACCGCATCAAGAAGAACCGCAAGGGGCACTACATGCTCCTCGGCCTCGAAGCGCCGACCGCCTCCATCAACGAGATGGAGCGTCAGTTGGGCCTGAACGAGGACGTGCTGCGGTTCATGACCATCCGCGTGGATGAGATCACCGAGGAGCCCTCGGCCATCCTGTCGCGCAAGTCCGACGATCGCGAGCGCAGCTTCCGCGGGCCCAAACCCGCCGGGCGCTTCGAGAGCGGGCGCAAGCGCGGCTTCGACGACCGCGAGGAATTCCGGGCCCGCGACGATTTCGGGCCGCGAGACGAGGGCCGCGGCTTTCCGCGGCGTGACGAAGGCGGGGAGGAATAAGCATGTCCGCGACAACAGCCGATACCGATGTCGGCCCAGCCGGCCGCCGTGCCGCCGTGGGCGCACGTCGACCCTTTTACCGCCGCCGCAAGTCCTGCCCGTTCTCCGGCCCCAATGCGCCGACGATCGACTACAAGGATGTGCGCCTGCTGTCCCGCTTCCTGAGCGAGCGCGGCAAGATCGTGCCCAGCCGCATCACCGCGGTGTCCGCCAAGAAGCAGCGGGAGCTGGCGCAGGCGATCAAGCGCGCCCGGTTCCTCGCCCTGCTCCCGTACATCCTCGCGTAAGGAGGCAGGTCGATGGCCGCCGTAGAACTGATCCTGCTCCAGCGCGTCGAGAAGCTGGGGCAGATGGGCGACGTGGTCCGGGTCAAGCCCGGCTACGCCCGCAACTACCTGCTGCCGCAGAAGAAGGCGCTGCGGGCCAACAAGGCGAACCGCGAGCACTTCGAGGGCCAGCGCGCCCAGTTGGAGGCGCAGAACATCAAGCGCCGCGAGGAAGCCGAGCGCCTGGCCGAGCGGATCGGCGCGCTGACGGTGGTGGTCATCCGCCAGGCGAGCGATTCCGGCAGCCTGTACGGGTCGGTGTCGGTGCGCGACATCGCCGACGCCTGCATCGCCTCCGGCCTGACCGTCACCCGGCAGCAGGTCGTGCTGCTGCACCCGATCAAGTCGCTCGGCCTGTCGCCGGTGCGCGTGGTGCTGCACCCCGAAGTGTCGATCCCGGTGACGGCCAACGTGGCCCGCAGCCCGGAGGAGGCCGAACGCCAAGCGCGCGGCGAGCGCGTCGGCGCCAACCAGGACGACGACGAGCCGGAGACCGACGCTGCCGACCTGTTCGAACCGGGCGCCGAGGGCCCGGCGGACGAGGCCGACGAAGCCGCCTAACGCGCCTGCGACTTGATTTTCGGACGGCTTTGGCCGCATCGATGGCCCTGGGCGGAGTTCCACCGTCGGTAAGGGGTGGTCGATGCGGCCTTTGCTTGACGGCATCCTGCGGCAATTTATCCGGAAGGGTCGGTTTTCGGTCCGCTACCCGGATGGCCAGCTGATCCGCTACGGTGGAACGCCGGGCCCCGAGTCAGGGATCGACATCCGCACCGGCCGCACGCTCCGCCGGCTGCTCGCCGATCCCGGACTGGCGGTGGGCGAGGCCTATATGGATGGCACGCTGGTCCCGCTCGGCGGCGCCATTTACGACGTGCTGGAAGTCCTGCTCCTCAACTACCAAGCCGGCGGCTGGCATTTGGGCAACGAGGTGCATAGCTGGGGCCGGGCACTGCTGCGGCGCTGGGCGCAGTTCAACCCGGCATGGCGCGCCCGGCGCAACGCCGCCCACCACTACGATTTGGACGGCCAGCTTTACAGCCTGTTTCTCGATCGCGACCGGCAGTACTCCTGCGGCTATTTCCGCCGCGGCGACGAGACGCTGGACGAAGCGCAGACCGCTAAGAAGCATCATGTCGCCGCCAAGTTGCTGCTCGACCGCCCTGGCTTGCGCGTGCTCGACATCGGCTGCGGCTGGGGCGGCATGGCGCTGACGCTGGCCGCCGAGTACGGCGCGCGAGTGGTCGGCATCACGCTCTCGGAGGAGCAACTGGCGACCGCGCGCGCCCGGACCGACGCCGCCGGGTTGTCGGACCGGGTTCAATTCGAGTTGCTCGACTATCGCGCGCCCGCGTTGCTGGCCACCGGCGCGTTCGACCGGATCGTGTCGATCGGCATGCTGGAGCATGTCGGCATCAACCATTACGGTGCGTTCTTTAAGCGCATTCACGCGCTGCTGGCAGCCGATGGCGTGGCGTTGATCCACGCGATCGGGCGGTCGGACGGGCCGAAGGCCACCAACCCGTGGTTGGCCAAGTATATCTTCCCCGGCGGCTACTCGCCGGCATTGAGCGAAGTGTTCCCCGCCGTGGAACGAAGCGGCCTGATCGCGACCGACGTCGAAATCCTGCGCCTGCACTACGCCGAAACCATCCGCCACTGGCGTCGCCGTTTCGCCGCCAAGCGCGACGTGATCGCCGGGCTGTACGACGAACGGTTCTGCCGCATGTTCGAGCTCTATCTCGCCGGCAGCGAACTGGCATTCCGCCAGCAAGGCCACATGGTATGGCAGATGCAGCTGGCACGCGACCGGCAGGCGGCGCCGTTGACCCGCGGCTATATGCTGGCCGAACCTGCGCGTGCGCGGGAAGACGCGGATTGAATGCCGAACAGCAGCGGCGCCGGCACCGATCCCGGCCGTTTGCCGCCGAGGAGCTGCCGCCAATACCCCACCGACCAGGCGACGTGCATCACCATCGCCGGGTACCCCGCCCCTGCCGAGCAAGGCGCACCCTGTCGCCGCAAAGTCATGCCGTAGCCGAAGCAGAGCGTCGCGTAGGCGAGCGCCGGCAGACACGCGGGGCCATATAGGGGGACCAGCAGTGCCAGCCCCACCATCGGCGCGATCGCCAGCGGCAACGTCTGCCGGAGCTTGCGCGGGCCACCATGGCGAGCGACCGTCATCGCGCGACCCTGGCCGTAGCGGACATACTGCCGGAACAGCGCCGCCGTGGTCCGGCGCGGGTAGTACTCGAGCGCGAGGTCGTCGGCCAGCCAGATGCGTCCGCCAGTCCGGCCGATGCGGGCGTCCAAATCGGCGTCCTCGTTCGCGGTGAAGCCGACATCGTAGCCACCGACAGCCATGAACACGTCCAGCCGCATCAGCGCATGGTGCCCATGGTCGACCCAGCCGCCCCGCCCGGCCACGCGATGCGCAGCCCCCCGGTCCCCAGTACCGAGTTCGACGCCGCGGCGACCGCCTGCTGGAAGCAGGTCTCCCCGCGCGTCACCATCGGCGTCACGACGCAGCTCGCCTCCGTCTGCTGCGCTTTCGCCACGAGGCGGGACGCGTAGTTGGGCGGGTAATCGGCGTGCGCGTCCACCCGCACCAGCCAGCTTCGCCCGGCGCCGAACAGCTCCACGGCGCGGTTGATGGCGGCGCAAACGCCCAGCTTGCGGTCGCTCGACAGGATTTGCACGCGCGGGTCGGCCTGTCCAAGGCGGGCGACGATCGCGGCCGTGTCGTCCTGGCTGTGGTCGTCCGCCACCACGATCAACGCGTCCTGGCACCCGACGTCGGCCTGCATGGCCGCGATCACGTCGGCGATGTGCGCCTGTTCGTTCAACGCCGGGATCACGATCAGCACGTCGCCGCCCCGGTTCATGGCGAGCCCGCCAGTGCCTGCACGAGCGCGCGGCAATCAGCCGAATCCGCCACGACATCGCCTCGTGGCAACGCGCGGGACGCTTCCGCCAACGCCTCGTAGCGTTCCGGCGTCAGCGCGCGGAGCCACGGGCCGATTTCGGTGGCCGGATCCTGGAAGGTCATGCCGATGCCGTGCCGTTGCAGCCAGCGCCCGGTTTCGGTCCCGGCGCGCGCCAGAGGGATGGCGGCGAACTGGCCGCCCTCGTACAGCCGGTTCGGCAGCAGCCAGGCGGAATTGGCGGTCTCGTCGAGGTAGTCGAACGCCCAGCACAGGTCAATGTCCGCGTACATGGCCGGCAAATCCTCTGGCGTGTAGTTGCCGCCGAAACTGATCCCCGGCGTGCGCTTCACCTGGCCGTGGAAATCGGTGAAATCGACCAGCGCCGGGCGGCCGCGGATGACGACTTCCGCCACGCCGGGGTTCCCGGCCGCGATGCCGGCCAGGATGTCCAGCGCCTTCTGCGCCCGAATCACCCCGAACCAACCGATACGCCAGGGCGGCCGCGGCCCGGCGCGGGATGGCGTCGGCGGCACTTCGCCCGGCGAGAGTTTCAGCGCCTTGTTCTCGACCAGCAGCACCGGCGTGGCCAGGTTCTGGTGTGGCCTGAAATACGCGTCGATGAATGCGGGGGAGCTGACGACCAGCAAGTCGCACCGGCGTAGCAGAGCCCGTTCGACCGCCCGCAGCACGCGCCCTTTCCGCCCGGGATCGACCATCGCCGGGTGGATGTCGAGGCACTCGTAGACGAAGCGCGACCGCGGCGCCGCCAACTGCCGGACCCGGGCCGCGATCGCGAGCATCTCGAGGTTGCGCGCCAGCACCACCTCGGCTCCCCGCGCGGCATCACGCAGCCGGGCCGCCAGCAGCACATGCCGCGCCACCGCCGCTGCCCGCTGCCCCAGCTTGGTGTCGAACGTCTGGCCGAGGTCGGTCACGGGAACGCCGCTCACCTCGCTCACCGGTTTCTCCCCTCGGCGGAAGCCCATGATCGTCACCGCGGCGTCGCCGGCCTTCAGCATGGCGACGCGCCTGCGGATGGCCGGATCGCCGACGTCGTGGACGAAATACGCGACCTTGACCGCCATCTCAGAGGCCTCTCTGGGTTGGTTCAGTCAGTTACTACGGGATCGCACCGATTTAAACTATCCCCCTTATCCACAGCTATCCACAGGCAAAGCGGGTGCGGCGGCGGGCGCGACGCGCTAAGGTTCGAACTCACATGAACACCGTCATCACCCCCCTCCTCGGCCTGTCCCAGCGGCTGCCGCCGTCCAACCTACAGGCGGAGCAGGCGTTGCTGGGCGCGTTGTTGGCCAACAACAAAGCCTTCGAGCGGGTCTCTGATTTTCTCGTTCCAGAGCACTTCGCCGACCCGCTGCACGGGCGCATCTACCAGGCGATCAAGCGCCGGGTGGAACACAACCAATTGGCCGACGCCGTCACCTTACGGGCGGAGTTCGAGCACTCGGGCGTGCTGGACGAGGTCGGTGGCAACGCCTACCTGGCGCAGCTGCTGACGGCGATGGTAGGTATCATCAACGCCGGCGAGTATGGCCGCGCCATCCACGACACTTGGCTGCGGCGGCAACTCATCGACGTCGGCGAGGAGGTCGTCAACAACGCGTTCGGCGCGGACCCGGAGCTGGCCGGCGTGCACCAGGTCGAGGCCGCCGAGCAGCGCCTGTTCGAACTGGCCGACCTGGGCGGCGCCGAGAGCCGCATGGTGCCGTTCGACACGGCCTTGGCGTCCGCCCTGCACAGCGCCGAGCGCGCCTTCCATCGCCAGGGCCACGTCAGCGGGCTGTCGACCGGGCTGCGCGACCTCGACAAGAAGATGGGCGGCTTGCATCCGTCCGACCTGATGATCCTGGCCGGGCGGCCCGGCATGGGCAAGACCGCGCTCGCCACCAAGATCGCGTTCGGCGCCGCCCGCGCGCTCTTGGCCGAGGCGCGGTCGGACGATCCCAACAAGCTGCCGAAAGGCTCGGTTGCGATCTTCTCGCTGGAGATGAGCGCCGAGCAGCTCGCCATCCGCCTGCTCGCGGAGGAGGCGCGGGTATCCGGCGACCGCATTCGCCGGGGCGAGATCGGCCAGAAGGACTTCGACCGGTTCGTGCAGGTGTCGCGTGAGATCGCCGGGCTGCCGCTGCACATCGACGACACGCCTGCGATCAGCATGTCCGCCCTGCGAACCCGGTGCCGGCGCCTGAAGCGCACCAAGGGCCTGAGCCTTGTCGTGGTGGACTACTTGCAGCTGATGCGCCCCTCCGCCGGAACCAAGCCCGAGAGCCGCGTGCTGGAGATCAGCCAGATCACTCAAGGGTTGAAGGCGTTGGCCAAGGAGCTGGAGTTGCCGGTGCTGGCGCTCTCCCAATTGTCGCGCGCGGTCGAGAGCCGGGAGGACAAGCGCCCGCAATTGTCCGATTTGCGCGAGTCGGGCACGATCGAGCAGGACGCCGACAGCGTGATGTTCGTCTATCGCGACGAGTACTACCTACAGCAACGCGCGCCCAAGCAGATGGGCTACGACTCCGACGACAAGTTCCACACCGCGGTCGAGAAATGGCAGCGTGATATGGACGCGGTGCACAACCGCGCCGAACTGCTGATCGAGAAGCAGCGGCACGGTCCGACGGGGAAGATCGACCTGTTCTTCGAGGGTGAGTTCACGCGGTTCGCAGATATCGACCTGACGCATTCGGGGGATTAAGCCAAAGGTTGAGCCCCTAGCCGTGGGTTCGGTCATGCATTGACGGCGCGAGCGGCGTTCGCCATAACCCGATGCTTCCGGCCAACCAGCTATCTAAGGATTTTGCGATGTCTCGCCGCTGCGAGTTGACGGGCAAGGGCGTGCTTTCGGGCAACAACGTCAGCCACGCCAACAACAAGTCCCGCCGCCGCTTCCTGCCCAACCTGCAGGAAACATCGGTGCTGTCCGACGTGCTCGGGACTTCGATCAAGATTCGGCTGAGCACCCACGCCCTGCGCACGATCGAGCACAACGGCGGGCTGGACGCGTTCCTCCTCGGCACGCCGAACCGCAACCTGCCGGAGACGGCGCAGGTGCTGAAGCGCCGGATCGCTCGGGCGCAGATCAAGCGGGCGGCCGTCTAAGGCGAGGGCTGGCCCTCGAACTCATCGGGGCCGGAGGCTCGTCACCTACCTGCCATGTATCGAACGGCGAGTTGCATCTTCTTGCCGTAGGGCGCGGCGAGGAACGTGAAGCCGCTGAACCTACCGGGCTTGTACACGCCACGGGCGTGGGACAGCCGGTAGAAGCCGTCCCGGCCGTGGTAGGCGCCCATTCCCGACAGGCCGACGCCGCCGAAGGGCAGGTCGTCCTGGATGCAGTGCAGCAGGGTCCCGTTCACCGTCACGCCACCCGAGATCGTGCCCGCCATCACCGACTGCGTGCTCGCCGCATCGTTGGAAAACACATACAGCGCCAAGGGCCGAGGGCGAGCGTTCACGAACTCGATGGCCTCGGCCAAATCCTTGTATCCGACCACCGGCAGGATCGGCCCAAAGATTTCGTCTTGCATCAAGGGACCGTCCAGGGGCGGGTTCAGCACCACGGTCGGCGCCAACCGCCGTTCGGCCTCGGCGTCCTCCAGTCGAAGCGCCCGGCCGCCAGCCTCGGTCAGCAAGCCGCGCAGCCGGGTGTAGTGCCGGTCCGAGACGATGGAGGTATAGTCGGGATTGCCGGCGATGGTGGGAAACATCCGCCGCGCCTCGGCCAGCACCGCCTGCGCGAACGGTTCGGCAAGGTCGGCCGGGACCAACGCGTAGTCGGGCGCGATGCAGGTCTGCCCGGCGTTGAAGAACTTGCCGATCGCGACCGTCTTGGCTGCCGCTTTCAGATTGAAGTCCCGGCAGACGATCACCGGGGACTTACCGCCGAGTTCCAGGGTCACCGGCACTAGGTTGTCCGCGGCCGCGCGCATGACGTGCCGGCCGATGCTGGTGGAACCGGTGAACACCAAATGGTCCAACGGCAGCGCGCACACTGCCTGGGCGATGTCGGGGCCTCCGGTCACCACCGTCACCTGCGCCGGATCGAAGGTTTCGGCGACGACGCGCGCGAGCAGGGCGGAGAAGCGGGGCGTGAGCTCCGACGGCTTGACGATCACGCGGTTGCCAGCGGCCAGCGCGTCCGTCAGCGGCGAGAGCGTCAGCAGCAGCGGGTAGTTCCAAGGCGAGACGACGCCGACGCAGCCCAGCGGATGGTATTCCACCCACGCCTTCCCCGGCTGGAAGTTTAGCCCGACCCGGCGGCGTTGCGGCCGCATCCAATCGCCCAGGTTGCGCCGCGCGAACGCGATCCCGGCCAGGGTGGGGACCACTTCGGCCAGCATCGTCTCCGGTATGGCGCGGTTGCCGAAATCGGCGGAGATGGCCTGGGCGAACGCCTCCTTGTGCTTGCGGACCGCGGCTTCAAGCAGCCGGAGTGTCGCGACCCGCTGCTCCCGCGTGGGCGCCGGGTCGCGGCGGGCGGCGAGGCGCTGCATCTCCAACGCGCGCGCTGGGGCGGCGGTGTCGGCCGGAAGGTCCGTAAGGATCGTCGCGGTGTTCATGGCGTGTCCCTATGTGTTCGCGCGCGTCATCAGGTCGGCGCATTTCTCGCCGATCATGGCCGACGCCGCCTGCGTGTTCCCGCCGACCAAGGTGGGCATGATGGAGGCGTCGGCCACCCGCAAGCCGTCCAGCCCGCGCACCCGCAGCTCCGGGTCCAGCACCGCGCCGGCGTCGCCGCCCATGCGGCAGGTGCCGACGGGATGGTAGATCGTGTCGGCGTGGGCGCGGATCATGTCGCGCAACGCCTCGCCGTCCTCGTCGCCGCGCCCGTGCACGTCGCGCCCGCCCAGCCGTGCGAAGGAGGGGGCGGCCATGACGCGCCGGGTGATCCGGACGCCCTCGGCCAGCGCGTCGAGGTCGGAGACGGCGCTGAAGTAGCCAGGGTCGATCAGCGGCATGTCGGCGGTGTCGGCGCTGGCCAGCCGCACCGTGCCGCGGCTTTTTGGGCGCAGCACGCAGACATGCACCGACAGGCCGCGCGCCAGGTGGAGCTTGCGGCCGTGGTCGTCGGCCATCCCGATGACAAAATGCAGTTGCAGGTCGGGGCGGGGAAGCGCCGGGTCGGACTTGATGAAGGCGCCCGCCTCGGCGAGGTTGGACGTCACCGGTCCGCGCCGCTCCCGTTTCCAGCGCAGGATGTCCGGCACGACTTGGACCATCCAGCCCGGCGTCGTGCCGATCAGATGCCGGTTGGCGACCTTCCGGACGATGACGTAGTCGAGATGGTCCTGCAGGTTGCTGCCGACCTCGGGCGAGTCGTGCACGACCGCAATTCCGTGCTGCTTCAGGTGTGCCGCCGGGCCGACCCCGGACGCCATCAGCAGTTGCGGCGACCCGAACGCCCCGGCGGCGAGCACGATGTCGGCCCGGGCGTGCAAGGTCTGCGTCGCCTCTCCCCGGCGGACCGCCACGCCGGCCGCGCGCCGGCCGTCGAAGATGATCCGCTGCACCTGGGCGTCGGTCAGGACGTGGAGGTTGGGACGCTGCCGGTCGCCGAAATACGCCCGGGCGGCGTTCCAGCGCTGCCCGTGCTTCTGGTAGGTTTGATAAAGGCCGAAGCCTTCCTGCTCGGCCCCGTTGAAATCCGACGTTGCCCGGTACCCGGCCTCGACGCCCGCCTGGACGAAGACGCTGGACAGGGGGTTCGGGTCGCGCAAATCCGCCACGTTCAACGGGCCGCCGGTCCCGTGGAAATCGTCGCCGCCGCGCTCGTTGTTCTCGGATCGCTTGAAGTAGGGCAGTACGTCGCGGAACCCCCAGCCGGGGCAGCCTGCGTCCTCCCAGTCGTCGTAGTCGGTGGCGTGGCCGCGCGTGTATACCATGCCGTTGATCAGGCTGCTGCCGCCTAGTCCGCGACCGCGCGGTTGGAAGCCTCGGCGGCCATCCAGGCCAGGTTGTGGCACGGTGGCATAAGCGCTGTTGCGGGCAGATTTACGGGGCAGCAAGAGGGTGATTCCAATCGGCACATCGGACAGCAGCCCGGATTTTGCCGGACCGGCTTCGATCAGCGCGACTGTTTGGCCTGGGCGGGAGTCGGCGAGCCGGGCCGCCAACGCGCAGCCAGCCGGGCCACCGCCCACGATGATGGTGTCGTACGCCTGACTGGTGTCCGCCATGCGACGGAGGGTAGGCACGACATGAAGCGGGCGCCAGAGAGAATTTAGGCCAGCCACCGGCGGCGCATCGGTTTCAGGACGGCCAGTGCCAGCACGGCCGTCAGCGCGTCCGCACCGATGGCCACGGCGAACACGCTGGTCCAGTTGCCGGTGTAGCCATGCAGCAGGGACGCCATCGGGCCGCCTAAAATCGAGCCGACGCCCTGCGCGATATACAGGCAACCGTAGTTGGTGGTGGCATGGCGCGTGCCGAACGTGTCGGTGAGGGTGGAGGGGAACAGCGAGAAGATTTCGCCCCAGCCAAAGAACACCAAGCCCGACAGCAGCACGAACAGCACTGGGTCGCCGCGGGTCAGCAGCCACGCAGCCATGGTGGCGGCCTCCAGCGAGAAGGCGATGAACATGGTGTTCTCGCGCCCGATCCGGTCGGACACGGCGCCGAAAAACGGCCGGGTCAGCCCGTTGAAGAAGCGATCCACGCTGAGCGCGAGCGGCAGGGCGGCCATGCCGAGCACCAGCGCGCTCGAGACGCCGAAATCGCTGGCGAAGAAGCCGATTTGCGTGATCACCATCAGCCCGGTGGTGGACATCAATGTCATCATGACGAACATCAGCCAGAACACGGGTGTGCGGAGCATGGCACGGGTCGGCGTGTTCCGACTGGTGGCCGTGAGCGGGCCGGCGATGGAATGTGATGGCGGTGGCTTGAGGAACAGGGCCGCTGCAACACCGACGATGCCGAAAATCACGCCGAAGCGCAGCAGCGTGCCCTGGTATCCAGCCGCGGCGATGCTGTTGGCGATCGGGAACGTGGTCATGATCGCGCCCATGCCATAGCCTGCGGCCACCACCCCCGCCGCGAAGCCTCGCCGGTCGGGGAACCAGCCCACCATTTGCCCGACCACCCCGACATAGACGATGCCGGTGCCCAAGCCGCCGATCAGCCCATAGGACAGGTAGAGCATTGGCAGGGTCGTCGCGAATGACGCCAGCACCCAACTCAGGCCAGTCAGCGCAGCGCCGAGGCTGATCAGCATCCGGGGGCCGAACCGCTCGATGAGAACACCCTGGAACGGGGAGAAGAACGTCTGCAGCACGATCAGGATGGTGATCGTCACTTGCAATGCGGCGGCCGGCACGCCCAACGAACCGGTCAGCGGCTTGGTGAATAGCGCCCAGGTGTATTGCGGGCTCGAGATCGCCATCATGCACGCCAGCCCCAGCCCAAGCTGAATCCACCGGGTCGAACTGGCGGGGACCGCCAAAGCAGGTGAGAGGGTCGTGCTCATTGAACGTGCTCCGGCGCTGATGTTCGCCGATGCCATGCAACCGGTGCGCCAAAAGCCGATTGCTGCCGTAACCCACCCGTCATAGATTCCACCCCCTCCACCGCCAGGATCGCGCGATGATCGAACTGCATACCTACGACACCCCGAACGGCCGCAAAGTCAGCGTGGCGCTGGAGGAGATGGCGCTGCCCTACAGCGTCCATGTCATCGACATCACCAAGGGCGACCAGCACGCGCCCGGCTTCCTGCGCATCAGCCCGAACAACCGTATCCCCGCGATCGTCGATCCTGACGGACCCGGCGGCGCTCCGATCAGCGTGTTCGAGAGCGGCGCCATCCTGCTGTACCTGGGCGAGAAGACCGGCCAGTTCCTGCCCACGGACTTGCGGGCGCGTGTGCCGGTGCTGGAATGGCTGATGTGGCAGATGGGCGGCTTCGGCCCGATGCCCGGCCAGGTGCACCATTTCCTAGGCGTCGCCGATGACGCCGACCGCCGCTACGGCCTCGCTCGCTACTCGGCGGAAACGCGTCGGCTCTATGGCGTGCTGGACCGGCGGCTGGCGGACGTTGATTATGTGGCGACGACGCTCTCGGTCGCCGATTTCGCCATCCTGGGTTGGGCTTGGCGGCATGTACGCCACAAGGTCGACTTGGCCGACTTCCCGAACGTCCAGCGCTGGTTCGACGCCTTGATGACCCGCCCCGGCGTGCAGCGCGGGTTCAACGCGAAACTCGCATGATCGTTGACCCGGCGGTGGGCAACCCGTAGAACGCAACGGCAAACGTCGTGTCGAGACCCCGGCGGAGGGGTGGCCGAGTGGCTGAAGGCGGCGGTTTGCTAAACCGTTGTAGGGGGTCAACCCCTACCGTGAGTTCGAATCTCATCCCCTCCGCCAACATACCTCGGACTATTTTACGTGCTTCGGGAACACCAGCCGCACGGTGGTGCCTTTGCCGGGGCCGGTTTCGATGCGCAACCGCCCGCGGGATTGTTCCACGAAACCCTGGACCATCGAGAGCCCAAGGCCGGTGGCGGTGCCCTTCGTCGTATAGAACGGCTCGGTCGCCCGTTGCGCCACCTCTGCCGGCATGCCGAAGCCGTCGTCGATGACCGCCAGTTCCGCCCAGTTCTGCCCGGTGTGGCCCTCCAGTGCATCCCAGGACCGGTATTCCCGGGTCGCTATGCCAATACGACCCCCTTGCGGCATTGCGTCGGCTGCATTGCGAACCAGAGCGATCGAGGCAAGCTCAAGCTGGCCGGCGTCAAGACGTGCCGGAATCGGATGAGCGGCCAGGTCGAACTCGACCTTGATTTGGTCGCCCACCATCCTGCCAACCAGATTATCGAGATCGCCGACGAGTTCGTTCAAGTCCACGGTCTGTTCCTCGAGGAACTGGCGGCGGGCGAATGACAGCATCTGCTGCGTTAGGCGGCCGGCGTCCCGGGCGGCTTGCTCGGCCCGTGCCAATTGCAAACGCTGGCCGTCGCTGGTGGCTTGCGCAGCAGCCTGGTCGATGCTCGCCACCACGACTGTCATCAGGTTGTTGAAGGCGTGGGCGACCCCGGACGCCATGACGCCGACCGTGTCGAGGCGCTGCTGCTGCTGTTGGGTGGCTTCCTTGCGCCGGGTGACATCCACTTGGCTGCCGAAGTAGTAGAGCAGCTTGCCGTCGGGGTCGAACACGGGACTGATGTAGAGAGCATTCCAAAAACCCCGTCCGTCGTGGCGGTAGTTGTAGATGTCCTCTGACACGATCTCACGCCTGGCAAGTCCCTCGGCAATGCGGCTTATGGTCGTCGGGTCCGTCGCGGGACCTTGCAGGAAGCGGCAGTTGCGGCCGAGCACCTCATTTTCCGGATAGCCGGTCTGCTCGCAGAATGCCGCGTTGCAGAACACGATTGGGCTGTCGTCCTGATTGGGATCGCTAAGCACCATAGCCATCCGGGTCATCTGCACGGCGACTTTGAAGACATCGCTGGAGTGCCGTTCGCTTGCACGCGGCAGAACGCTGCCTTCGTCGTGCTGGCCTAGATCGTCGGTCATACTGCCCCCTAAGGCCCGCGGCGAGACTTAGGGTTTTGTCACTCCCGCGAAGCGGAGGCAACTTGGCGTCAGCGGCGCTGTTAACAAGGCCGGGCTACGGTGCGATCCAGGTAGTAGCGGCTGAGAGTGTTGAGGATATTGAAAGTAAAGCTGAGTGGCACGCATCCTTCTTGCTGAGGACGAATTCTTGATACGGCTAATTTTAGCGGAGGTGCTGGCTGATGGCGGTCACGAGGTTGTCGAGGCTGGGACTGCGGATGAAGCAGCCATTCTCGCCGAGACCGGCGGGCTGTTCGACCTTCTCTTGACGGATATCCAGATGCCCGGTGAACTCGATGGCTTGCAACTGGCGCGCTTGATGCGGGGGCTGCAACCGAACATCCCGGTGATCTACGTTACGGGGCGGCCTGAGGTCCTGGGCAAGGCCGGCGATCTCGGACCACGCGACGTCTTCGTACGCAAGCCGTATTCCGCGCGCGAGGTGGTCGCCGTCATGGAGAAGCTTCTCGCGGAAGCGTAGGCCGAAGCCCCTCCTGCCGGTTGGCAGAAGGGGCTGTCCACACTGAATCTACGCCGCCGCTGGATTACGCCGCTCCGGGGGCATGGCTGCTTAGGAGCGCCACTTGCGGCTTCTCCGTACCGCCAGTCGGTTCCACCGAGAACATGTAGTTGCTCGACCAAGCGCCGCCGGTGAAGGCTGTGGCGCCCTGCCAGACGTTGGAATGCTGGTCGAGGAAGTTCAAAGTGTTGCCCAGCGCGGTGAGGCTTGCCGGATCTTGTGCGGCGCCGAGTTCGCCCAGGAAAAGCCGGTTGCCAGTGCTTTGCGCCCACTGCGTGATCGCCGCCATCCGATCCGGGCCGATCGTGGGCGAGTCGACCTGGGTGCTGGCACCCTTATTGTAGTCGTCGAAGTACAGGTGCACTTCGAACGCCATGTTATGGCCGGGGTCGTTCACGTTTGCGGCGACGACTGAGGCGTTGCCAGATTCGACCCAGGACTGCGCGCCCGTCCAGTTCGTGCCGGGAGTCAGAATCTCCTGCGTCGCGCCCGTGGCCCGGATGGCGTTGACAGCAGCCTGTGCCGCACTTGCCCACTGCTGGGGTGATTGGTCGTGCGGTTCGTTCATCAACCCAAACATCACGTTCGGGTGCGAGTTGAAGTGGCTGGCCATCTTGCCCCAGAAATCGGCGAACTGGTTCGTCGATTCGGTCGTGCCGCCAATCAGGTTTCCGAAAGCATATCCGTAGTTATGCGGATCGATGTCGACAGTCACGCCACGTTGGGCTGCATAACTGATCACGTCATCCATCAGCGCTGTTTGTTTGGCGTCGAGCGCTCCGAACGGGGTCGGTTGCAGCCGCTCCAAGGAGATGGGCATGCGGATGACGTTGAGGCCGTGGGACGCGTAGTAGTCGATTTCAGCGTGTGATGGATAAGTATAGTCGTAACCGAGAGTGCCGCCGGAGCCGTTGTACTCGGCGCCCGATATATTGACTCCGAGCATCGAAATATGGCTTGAGCTTGGTGCGGCAACGGCTGACGTAGCTGAATTTTGCGCTGTGGCGCCAAAACTTGCGGTTGCGGTATTGCCATTCGTGAACAAATTCGCGCCGACAGGCTGGGTTTGCCCGTTAAGAGTCATAGAATTTACATACAGATTACGGTCGGCATTTACGCTGCCACCGTAAAGATCATTGAGAAACGTAACCGCAACATTATGAGTGCCGGACCCAAAATTACCCTGAACGGTAACGTCCTGTGATTTACCACTAGAATGAGAGGCTGTTGCGGTTTGTGTTCCTCCTACTACTGTTCCATCGACAGTAATATTGAATTGCGCATCTCCTTTATATGCATCTTCGGAAACGTTAACGGTAAGTGTGTCTGGTTGGTTCTGTGTTCCGCTCATGGCGACGCAAATGACTGCACTCACGGAGAAGGTCAATTGTGAGTTGGCCCAAATTGGAAATATCGGGCGATTCTGTCACGACAGCGAGCGAGTTGCCCAAGGTATTAGGACAATTTTCTTAAATTCACGGCGTCGTGAGGCAGCTACTTAGCTGTCATTTGTGTATTGTAGAAGTCAAGGCGTGTTGGAATGCCAATCCAGGCACTTAGGATCTCGATAAATAATCGGAATATCCACTGCGGCATTAGAGAGGCCACGTGTAAACTGAAATGATCTCCCAAAATGATGCCGAACCTCCCACTTTTGCTTTGTTGGCTATCTGTAAGCAGTCATCGATTACGACGTGGCCAAACCCGCCGACTCCAGGATGCGTGGAATTGCCGTTTTCACCTGAAAAAATCCCCGCGCCGCCCTCGGCCACGTCAAGCTGTCCCACTCGCGCCGGACCCGGACGCATTGCGGCAGCGCCGTGGCAGATGGCCCAACCGGCGCCCAGGGCGCCACAATCGGGAGGTCACCGGCCCAGCCCTCCCCGGCCAGCCCGGCCGGGCAGCCGAAATGCGCCGCAGCCCGCGCCAGCGCATCCGCCATCGCGTACTGGTCAAACCGGCGCACGCGTTCTACGGCGCCTTCGGGATGGGCCAATAAGCCGCCGACCCGCGTAACCCGGGCCGTTCCAAGCGGCAGGCTTTCGGGATGCAAGTCGTCCAGGTGCAGCAACAGCGCCACCTCGCCTGGCGGCGGCTGGTCGGCACGCGGTAAGGGGCCGGCCGCGGCAGACTAGGGCTCCTCCAGAGCCACCGGGTTCTCGTCGAGGCCGACCGGGGCATAGCGGTCACCGGTGTAGCGGCGGATGTTCTCCGATTGGGCGGCGTAGGCCTTGCCCCGGGTGTGCAGCCCGGCGACCCAGCGCCAGGATAACGTGTTGCTCGCCGGGTCGCCGTCGATCAGATGGCACAGGAAGAAATCGGCCCCCAGCGCCCAGGGCAGCCGAAGCGTGAAGATCCAGATCGAAGCGAACCACATGGGCGCGTGGTTGTGCAGCCAGTTGGTCTCGGCCAGCTCGCGCGCCCAGTCGTCGAAGCCGTCGATCCCGGTGCGCCCAGCGACTGCGTCCTCGAATACACGGCGCAGCCCAGACTCGGCCGCAAGCCGGTGCCGCCCGTGCACGACCAGGCGCTGGTAATCGGTCCATAGCGCCGGGCGCGTTTCGAGGTGTACCTTGAAGTAGGTGCGCCAGAACACTTCCTGGACGTATTTGTCGGCGACCGCCGGCCCATGTACGGCCAGCGCGCCGCCGATCGCCTCCGTCTCAAGCACCAGCCGGCGGCGCAGGTATGGCGACAGGGCGGACGTCGTTGCCTCGACATCCGGCCCACGATCGGTGTTGCGCCCGGCGGCATAGGCATGGCCCATGCCGGGCGTGAATTCGGCGAGGCGAGCCAGCCCGGCGGCGCGGGTGGCGGGGAATGTTCGGTCCATAGCCGCGATGTGGGGCCGAGCTACTCCACCGCCACTGCAGCCGATCGATGCAGCAGCGCCGGGCGCAGGCACTCGCACACCAACTCGCCGCGCTGGTTAAACAGGCGATGGTGAAACGTGACCACGCCCGCGTTGGGCCGCGACGCGCTGGCGCGCACCGCGTCGACCGTCGTTTCCGCCCGCAGCGTGTCGCCGATGAACACCGGCTTGGGCAGCCTCACTTGGTCGAAGCCGAGGTTGGCCACCAGCGTGCCGAGCGTCGTATCGGCGACCGAAAGCCCGATCATCAGCGCGAACGTGAAGGTGGAGTTGACCACGATGCGCCCGAACTCGGTGGCCCCGGCGTATTCCGCATCCAAGTGCAGCGGCTGCGGGTTATGGGTCAGCACCGACATCAGCAGGTTGTCGGTCTCGGTCACGGTGCGGCGGATGTCATGGACGACCGTGTCGCCGACCGACCATTGATCGAAGCATCGCCCGGCCATCAGGTTGCCTCCCGTCGCAGTGCGCAGCCGTGCAACACGAGATCGGTATGATAGTCCACGATGTCGGCCTCCGATAGGCGTCCATCGGGGCGATACCAGGTGCAAGCGCCCGTGAGCATCGCCAGAATGGCGTAGGCGGCAATGGCGGGGTCGCGCACGTGCAAGCAGCCCTCGTCGACGCCTGTCCGCAGCAGCCCGACCAGCTGCGCTTCGTAGGTTCCGCGCAGGGCGACGATCGTGCGGTAGTTCGGCAAGGTCAGCGACCGCAGCTCGAAATTCGCGACGAACACCTCGTGCTTCCGCTCCATGTGGGTGCGGAGGTGGTATCCGATGAAGCCGCGAAGTTGGGCAAGCACGTCGCCGGGCGTACCGGCTAGGGCCAGCGCGGCGCCAGCAAGCAACTCGTCCATATGATCGTGGATCAAGCCAAACAGCAGATCCTGCTTGGTACGAATATGGTTGTACAGCGACGCGGGCTGAATGCCGACCTCTTGCGCCAGGTGCCGTAGGCTCATCGCCTCGTAGCCGTGCCGATACATCAGGCGCAGCCCGGCGCTGCGGATCGCCGCTGCGGTGGTCGGTCCGTGCGATCCTGCGATCCGCGACATTTGCCCTCCGTCCCCGTCGCCGCCATGCTGCCCGGCATCCGGCTTGTCGCCAACCAGAAACTAACGTATGGCCGTTTCCAAGGCAGAAGGGATCGCGCGCATGAGCAATCGTTGGCAGTCTCTCGACTTCGACCTCGGCGACACCGTCGCCATGCTGCGCGGCCAAGTGGAAGCGTTCGCCGCCGACGAGATCGCGCCACGGGCGGCCGACATCGACCGGAGCAACGATTTCCCCGCCGACCTCTGGCGCAAGTTCGGCGATTTGGGCGTGCTCGGCATCACGGTGCCGGAGGCGGATGGCGGCGCTGGCATGGGCTACCTGGAGCACGTGGTCGCGATGGAGGAGATCAGCCGCGCATCGGCCTCCGTCGGCTTGTCCTACGGCGCGCACAGCAATTTGTGCGTCAACCAGATCGCACGGAACGGTAATGCGGATCAGAAGGCACGGTATCTGCCGGCGCTGATCTCGGGCGCGCATGTCGGCGCGCTGGCGATGTCGGAGCCGGGCGCCGGGTCGGACGTGGTCGGCATGCGTATGCGGGCGGAGCGTCGCGGCGACCGGTACGTGCTGAACGGCAGCAAGATGTGGATCACCAACGGGCCGAACGCCGACGTGCTGGTGGTGTACGCCAAGACCGACCCGGCTGCCGGCCCGCGCGGGATCACAGCTTTCTTGGTCGAGCGCGGGTTCGCCGGGTTCTCGACCGCGCAGAAGCTGGACAAGCTGGGCATGCGCGGGTCGAACACGTGCGAGCTGGTGTTCGAGGACTGCGAGGTGCCGGCGGAGAACGTGCTGGGCGAGCTCGGCCGTGGCGTGAACGTGCTGATGAGCGGGCTGGATTACGAGCGCGCGGTGCTGGCGGCGGGTCCGCTGGGGATCATGCAGGCGTGCCTCGACGAAGTTCTGCCCTACGTCCACGAACGCAAGCAGTTCGGCCAGGCGATCGGCGAGTTTCAGCTGATGCAGGGCAAGCTGGCCGACATGTACACGACCATGAGCGCGTGCCGAGCCTACGTTTACGCCGTGGCGCAGGCCTGCGACCGAGGGCGGACGACGCGCAAGGATGCGGCCGGGGCGATCCTGTACGCCGCCGAGAAGGCGACCTGGATGGCGCTGGAGGCGATCCAGTGCTTGGGCGGCAACGGCTACATCAACGACTACCCCACGGGACGGCTGTTGCGCGACGCCAAGCTGTACGAGATCGGCGCCGGCACCAGCGAAATCCGCCGAATGCTGATCGGGCGCGAGCTGTTCAGCGAAACCGCCTGACATGCCCGTCCTCGAGACCGCCATCGATCCGCGCAGCCCGGCGTTCCGCGCCAACGCCGCGGCGATGGCAGCCCTGGTCGCCGACCTTCGCACCGTCGCCGCCGGCATCCAGGCGGGCGGCGGCGAGACAGCCCGGGCACGGCATCTCTCGCGGGGCAAGCTGCTGCCGCGGGACCGGGTCGACGCGCTGCTCGATCCGCTGTCGCCGTTCCTGGAGGTGGGGCAACTGGCGGCGCACGGCATGTACGGCGGCGAGGTCCCGTCGGCCGGGATCATCACCGGGGTCGGCCGGGTCGCCGGGCGCGAGTGCATGGTGGTCGCCAACGACGCGACGGTGAAAGGCGGCACCTACTTTCCGCTGACGGTGAAGAAGCATCTGCGGGCGCAGGAGATCGCGCAGCAGAACCGGCTGCCCTGCGTCTACCTGGTCGACTCCGGCGGCGCCAACCTGCCGAACCAGGACGAGGTGTTTCCCGACCGCGACCATTTCGGCCGCATCTTCTTCAACCAGGCCAACATGTCCGCGCAGGGCATCGCCCAGATCGCCGTCGTGATGGGGTCCTGCACCGCGGGCGGCGCCTACGTGCCGGCGATGTCGGACGAGAGCGTGATCGTCCGCAACCAGGGCACCATCTTCCTCGGCGGCCCGCCGCTGGTGAAGGCGGCGACCGGGGAGGTCGTGACCGCCGAGGAGCTGGGCGGGGCGGATTTGCACAGCCGGGTCTCGGGCGTGACCGACCACATGGCGGAGAGCGACGCGCACGCCCTGGGCATCGCCCGGCGCATCGTCGGCAGCCTCAACACCGTCAAGCGCCCGCAACTGGCGCTGCGCGCGCCGGCCGCCCCACGGTTCGACCCGGCCGAGATCGGCGGCATCGTCCAGGCCGACCGGCGGCATCCGTTCGACGTCCGCGAGATCATCGCGCGCGTAGTCGATGGTAGCGAGCTGGACGAGTTCAAGCGGCTGTACGGCGCGACGCTGGTGACGGGGTTTGCGCATATCTGGGGCATCCCGGTCGGCATCGTCGCCAACAACGGCATCCTGTTCAGCGAGAGCGCGCAGAAGGGCGCCCATTTCATCGAATTGTGCGCCCAGCGCGGCATCCCGCTGGTGTTCCTGCAGAACATCACCGGGTTCATGGTGGGCCGGAAATACGAGGCGGGCGGCATCGCCAAGGACGGCGCCAAGATGGTCACGGCGGTCGCGACCGCGGCGGTGCCGAAGCTGACGGTGGTGATCGGCGGCAGCTTCGGCGCCGGCAACTACGGCATGTGCGGACGCGCCTACAGCCCGCGCTTCATGTGGATGTGGCCGAACGCGCGCATCAGCGTCATGGGCGGCGAGCAGGCGGCGTCCGTGCTGGCGCAGGTGCGGCGCGACAACATGGAGGCGCGCGGCCAAACCTGGTCTGCCGAGGAGGAAGCGGCGTTCCGCGCACCCATCCGCAACCAGTACGAAACCCAGGGCCAGCCGTACTACGCCAGCGCGCGGCTGTGGGACGACGGCGTCATCGACCCGGCGGACACGCGACGCGTCCTCGGCCTGTCCTTGTCGGCGAGCCTGAACGCGCCGATCGAGCCGACGCGCTTCGGCCTGTTCCGGATGTAGGGGATGTTCACCAAGCTGCTGATCGCCAACCGCGGCGAGATCGCCTGCCGCATCATCGCCACCGCGCGCCGCCTGGGCATCGCGACCGTCGCGGTGTTCTCCGACGCGGATGCGCACGCACGGCACGTCAGCCTGGCGGACGAGGCTTGGCCGATCGGCCCCGCGCCGGCCCGCGACAGCTATCTGGTGGGCGCCCGCATCGTCGACGTGGCGCAGCGGTCGGGCGCGCAGGCGATCCACCCGGGCTATGGCTTCCTGTCGGAGAACGCCGACTTCGCCGAGGCGTGCGCGGCGGCGGGCATCGTGTTCGTCGGCCCGCCCGCGAGCGCGATCCGGGCCATGGGGTCGAAATCCGCGGCGAAGGCGCTGATGGAGCGGTCGGGCGTGCCGCTGGTGCCGGGCTATCACGGTGCGGCGCAGGACCTGCCGTTGCTGGCGCAGGAGGCCGGGCGCATCGGCTATCCCGTGCTGATCAAGGCGTCGGCCGGTGGCGGCGGCAAAGGCATGCGCGTGGTCGATGCGCCCGGCGGCCTGCACGAGGCGGTCGAGGGCGCCAAGCGGGAGGCGCTGGCCGCGTTCGGCGATGACCGCGTACTGATCGAGCGCTACCTGACGCACCCGCGCCACATCGAAATCCAGGTGTTCGCCGACACTCACGGCCAGGTCGTCTCCCTGTTCGAGCGCGACTGCTCCATTCAACGGCGGCACCAGAAGGTGGTCGAGGAAGCACCCGCGCCGGGCATGGATGGGGTTCGCCGGGCCGCGATGGGCGAGGCCGCCTGCGCCGCCGCCCGCGCGGTCGGCTATGTCGGCGCGGGTACGGTCGAGTTCATCGCCCAGGATGGCGAGTTTCATTTTATGGAGATGAACACCCGCCTGCAGGTGGAGCACCCGGTGACGGAGATGATCACCGGGCAGGACCTGGTGGAGTGGCAACTGCGCGTCGCGGCCGGGGAGGCGCTGCCGCTCGGCCAGGACGCGCTGTCCATCGCGGGCCACGCGATTGAGGTTCGGGTGTATGCCGAGGACCCGGCGCGCGACTTCCTGCCCTCTATCGGCACGCTCGCGCACCTGCGCCAGCCGACCGGGACGGCGTCGGTGCGGGTCGATACCGGGGTGCGGCAGGGGGACGCGATCACGCCGTACTACGATCCGATGATTGCCAAGTTGATCGTGCACGGCCCGGACCGCCCGGAAGCGGTGCGCCGGTTGCGGGCGGCGCTGGCGGAGTACGAGGTGGCCGGGGTGCAAACCAACCTCGGCCTGCTGCGCGCGATCGCCGCCGATGCCGAGTTCGCGGCGGGCACGTTCGACACCGGGTTTCTTGGCCGTAACCCAGCGCTGTCCCAACCGGCAACCGAGGCGGCGAACGATACGGTCATCGCAGCGGCGTCGCTGGCGTGGCTGAACGGCGTCCGTGCGGCAGCAGCGGCCCAGGATGTGTGGTCGCCCTGGACGCTGGCGGACGGGTGGCGCGTGAACGGGGCCGGGCAATATAGGCTGCAATTCCTGCACGGCGATGGCATTGCCAAGGTCGACTTGACGCCGTTGCAGGGTGGCTTGACCGCGCTTGACTTCGACGGCAGGCGGCTGGTGGCCGAGGCGAATAAAGACGGGGACGGCATGGCGCTTCGTCTCGATGGCGTGCTGCGCCGGCTCCGCGTAATCCGCATCGAGGCGGCATTCGTGGTGATCGACCGCGGACAGACGCACGTGTTGCGCTTGGTCGACCCACTCGCGCCGCCCAGCCTGGCCGTCGCCAGCGACGACCGCCTGTCCGCGCCCATTCCCGCCCGGGTCGCCCGGGTGCTCGTGCAACCGGGCGATGCCGTCCGCAAGGGTGATACCCTCGTCGTCCTCGAAGCGATGAAGATGGAGCTGACCTTGTCCGCCCCGTTGGACGGCACCGTCGCCACGGTGCCGCACGCCGTCGGCGAAATGGTCGAGGAGGGCACGGTGCTGGTGACCTTCGCGACGAAGCCGGGCTAGCCCTCCAGTTGCATGACTTGGTTCTGGTAGGTTTGTTGCACGGTAGCGTGACGGCAGCGGCGTCCAGCGGAAAGGCTAGGGCCGCTGCGACCCCAACTTGTCGTCACGGATAGGCAGATTTGATGCTGCCCGCCCGACTGCGTAGACGACGATCCGATTCGGAGTTGGATCCTCGCAGTTCCACCCACCACACATCCGGCATGCCAGCGGAGGTTATCCTAACCATTGCAGGCTTTTCCGACTAGGCCACTTTAGCCCCCACGCGAATATCGCCGTGCGACATTAGTTCTGCGAGCGATGTGTGCACTCCACCAAGCATAGCGATGACTTGGGCGAGCCCCCGCCCCCGGTTGGATCGATCATGATCGCCGTTGCGCTACCCTGAAACTGAGTCGAGACAAAACGACTGATATTCGACAGATCGGCAGCAATAGGAAGTCCTGCGAGTGCCCGTGTAAAGTCGAGGATGTCGTGGTTCGTGATTTTGAAACCGGTGAGAGTGTCTAGGCCTTGCCCCGCACCGTTCAATACGAACGTGTCATAACCATTGCCACCGTTTAGGAAGTTCATCCCTGGTCCGGCGTCCAGCAAGTTGCGCCAACCGCCAACGGAAATCGTGCTAGCGCCTCCGCCCGTATGCACCGAAGCTTGCCCAAAGCCAGCCGTAACGGTCGAAACGCCCTTGCCGATTGTCACGCTGTTGCCCGAGCCACCGAGCGTAATCACATCGTTGCCATCGTTCAAATTGATTGTCGCGCCCCCCGACATGCCGGTGACAACGTAATTGCCGTTCCCGACTGCGCTGATGACGTTTCCAAATCCCGTTGCCTTCACCGTTGTGATGCCGGAGGAGGCTGTCGCGCCGAGAGTGACATGCGCAAAGCTGGCGCCGGCGTCGATCACGCTCGACCCTGCGCCGGTCGTGATGGTGTTCGAATTGCCGACGACAGTGATCGCCTGGTTGCCATCCCCAGTCACGATGGTGTTGCTCGAGCCCTGAACCGTGCCCGGCGCCCCGGTAAGGTGGATTGTCTGGTTGCCGTTGCCGAGATTGATCCAACCACCTCCACCCGTCCCAGTAATCGAGAAATTGCCATCGCCTTTGTTGATCGTCTTGCCCCAGTAAACCAACGTCAGCGGAGGCTGAACGGCCATGGGGGATGCGTAAGCGCGGACGTAGTCCACCAATAAGTGACCGGTTTCCCCCGTGGCCGCGCCCGGCCAGCTGCCGGCCCCGCCCACGGTTAGATTGACGATCATGTACATTGGTTTGTTCATGTCGGCCGGCGTCGCGAGACTGCTGATCGCGTTTCCGTCGAAGTAGTAGGTGACCCGATCAGGCTCCCAATCCACGCCGTAGGTGTGAAATCCCTTGGACGTGTCGCTCACCTGGACTCCCACGGTTTTCGTGCTTGCAACTTGGGAATGGGTTGATGTGTAGATGGTAGTGGGGTTGTTCCCTAGCATTTCCATAACATCGAGTTCAGGCGGCCAAGTGCCGTCTGTCGGCAGCAGCCAGAATGCTGGCCACATTCCCGCACCCGCTGGTAGTTGCGCGCGCATTTCGAAATACCCATAAGCCTGCGCGAATGATCTCGCGGTGTTGATCTCCCCTGATGTATAGGGCAGGCTGGGAGCAATCGACGTGGGACTAGCGGTGATATCCAGCACTCCGTTGCTCAAGCTGAAGGGCCCACCCGCGCCAACCGTATTGGAGTAGTACTGCGCCTCCTTGTTGCTGGACAGCGTGCCTGATACCGTCCGCCACGTTGTCTTATGCCCGTCGGTCGAGGCATTGAACGTATTGAACTCATCGTCAAACGTTTTCTGAAACCCAGCCAGGTTGAGGGGTAAGGTAAAATCGCTGGCCTTGAATTGCGCCTTGGTCGCATTCGCGAACGTCAACGTCTGACCGCCAAGATTCACTATCACGTTGCCGCCAACCTGGGTCATGGCAGATTGCAGCTTGGTGAAGCCCTGAGCACCCGAAAAGCTCGCGAAATTGTCGAGTTCGACCGTGTCTATTCCGTGCCGGAACCCGATGACGACAGCGCTGCCTCCCCCTTGTGTAACCACAAAGCGGTCCACTCCGGTTGCCGATCCGATCAGGAGGTCATTGCCCGTTCCAGCGTGCAGAGTATGGGCGCCGGCACCCGTGACCGTCAGGATATTGTTGCCGGTGTTGCCAGTGATCGTTCCGGCGTGGCTCAACACACCGTTTGAAAACCCTTTCGGAAGTGTGACGTTGCCAAAGTACGTCGTGATGGTGTCGATGCCATCTCCATTGCCGGCCACTGCCTGATCGCCGCGGCCCAGGGCGAACAAGTTGTCGCCTCCGCCACCGACGAGAGTGTCAAATCCAGCGCCAAGAAGGGCGTTGTTTGCTCCAGCGGTTCCGACAATCGTTTTTCCTGGCTTGACGCTCGTCCTAACGTTCGGCGTCAGGCCATATTGCCAGGTGAGCCCGCCGAAGGTGAGTGATTTGCGGAGTGCCATGGTGAGTGACGTCTTTCACGTTAGGAGATTTACCGATAAGCGAGACAAATCTAATATCGTGGAAAGACGTCAACAAAACATTGCTTCTGTCAGAAAATAGAGACAGAACCTAGCGGATCATACGGTGTGCCGTGCCGCTACGTTTCAGGACCCAGCAGGCTCGCGGCAAGCTTCAAATCGGCCACGAACAAGGCATACTCTCGCTGCTGGCTGGCTTCATCGGGGAGCCTAAGCAGGTAAGACGGATGCACCGTCACGAGGGCACGGGCATCACCCTCCATTGGAAGCGCCCGGCCACGCTCCCGCGAAATAGTAACGGTGCGCCCAAGGACCGCGCGAGCGGCCGATACGCCGAGGAGGACAATCAGCGTCGGCTGGACTTCGCGTCGCTCCAGGTCAAGCCAGAATCGGCAAGCGGCGATATCGCCGTTGTCGGGCTTGGCATGGATCCGGCGTTTGCCTCGAGGTTCGAACTTGAAATGCTTCACGGCATTGGTCACGTACGTCGTGGCACGCTCAATGCCGGCATCGGCCAGCGCCCGGTCGAACATCTTGCCTGCCGGCCCCACGAAAGGTCGCCCCGTGAGGTCTTCTTGATCACCGGGTTGCTCGCCGACGAACATGAGGCGTGCGTTCGCTGGGCCTTCGCCGAACACGGTTTGGGTCGCAGGCTCCCACAACTTGCACGCCCGGCATGCTTTTGCTTCGCGAGCGGCACGATCCAGGGGAAGCAGGCTCGCGTTGTCGGGTTCGAGTTCCACGATCCGCGCTGGTTTTCCAGGTGCTATCACAGGTTGCTCCATCATTTGTGCGACCCGGCCGGCAGCGCCGCGGATCAAATCTGGAATCGCCGCAGCCTCAGGCAGGTTGCGCCAGTATTTCTTCGGCATCTCGGACTTCATCGCGCCGATTTTAAGCCGGGCCGGATTGAAGATGCTGCTGAAGTAGGCGCGCCAATACACCTCCAACGCATCATCGTCCGGAACCTGCGAGGGTGCGGCGCCGGCAGCGAACTCAAGATCGCCGCCATTCCAATGCACGCTGCGATACGGCGTCAGGATGGACCACGACATGCCGGCGAAACGCTCGACGAAAAACGAGGCGTTCGCCTCCACGATGAAGTGGTCGGGCTCGAACCAAGCCACATGACGAACGGCATCCGTCTCCACAACTTCCCGGAAACGCACGAAAGCACGCATCTTGTGGGTATCTCGGCGCACAGCTTGTGCAAGGCGCTGGGCTCGCTGCACCTCTGGATCCGTCACCTGATCCAGCAACTGGCGTTCGCCGCCATGGAACCGCCAAATCAGGCGATACAACAGCGAAAACCGCGCCGGTTCATTCGACTGGATGACCGTTTCGGCCAGTTGCACGAGCGCACGGGACACATTGAACGTGCCCGCGGCAGTGGGGGTCGGCAGATCGCCGGCGAAAAGATCATCGGCTGCCTTGACCGACCATGTCACCTGATCCGGTTCTACCCCACTGAGGGCAAGTGACCGCGCCGCGTCGCGCCAGCCACCCCAATCCACTTCATGGGCCAGCACGACGGAGTGCATCAGGCGAACAAGTCCGCCTGCTGTGGTCGCGGCGTCAACCGCTGCAGGAGCCGGCTCGAATCGAGAGTGGCACCCGGGGTGTGCCCGGCGGCCACGATGAACGGGGCGACCTTGGCGATCGGAAGCCGGAGCCGCGCCAAATCCTCCAGGCGCAGTTGTCGGTGCTGACGTGCCCGCAGGATGTTGTCTACCGATTTGACCCCCATCCCCGGCACACGAAGAAGCGCCTCCCGATCGGCGCGGTTGACATCCACGGGAAAGCCCTCCCGATGCTGGAGAGCCCAGGCCAACTTGGGGTCGATGGTCAGGTCGAGATTGCCCACTGCGTCGGTGGCCAATTCCCGAGCTTCAAATCCGTAGTACCGCATGAGCCAGTCAGCCTGATAAAGCCGATGCTCACGCACGAGTGGGGCACGGATGGATGGCAAGGTGGCCGATGCGTCTGGAATGGGGCTGAATGCGGAATAATACACCCGGCGCAATCCATACGCGCCATACAGGTTCGTGCTCATCGCCAGAATGTCGCGGTCCGAGCTCGGGTCAGCGCCCACGATAACCTGCGTGCTCTGCCCAGCCGGTGCGAACCGAGGCGATCTGCGTTCGGCTTTAGCCTCATCGATCCGCAGCCGCATGCGTCCCATCGAACGCCGGATGCTTGGTAGATCTTTCTCCGGCGCTAAAGCCGCAAGGCCGGCTTCCGTCGGCAACTCGACATTGATGCTGAGCCGGTCGGCATACCGCCCGGCCTCGATCAGCAGCGCGGGATCGGCATCCGGTATGGTTTTGAGATGGATATACCCCCGAAACCCGTGCTCCTCACGCAGGGTGCGCGCGACATGGACGATCTGCTCCATCGTGTAATCGGGATTGGCGATGATGCCGGAACTGAGGAACAGCCCCTCGATGCAATTTCGCCGGTAGAAACCAAGAGTGAGCTTGACCACTTCGTCCACGGTGAAACGTGCGCGGCGGACGTTCGAGGAGCGGCGATTGATGCAGTATGCGCAATCGTAGATGCAAGAGTTAGTCAGCAAGAGCTTGAGCAAGGATATGCAGCGGCCATCTGGTGCGAAGGCATGGCAAATTCCCATGCCTTCGGTCGAGCCAATTCCCCCATCCAGCGAGTTTCGCTTTTCCGTCCCGCTTGACGCACAGGACGCATCGTACTTAGCCGCATCGGCCAGTATCTCAAGTTTATGAATAAGCTGCATGGCCATCCGAGGGTTGGCCTATGGTGTGGGCATTCTCGCTTCAATTTCAACCGTATCGGGCCGACACGGGGGTGGCTCGCGTCGGCCCTGCATCAGAAACCGACGATGACATCAGCAGCCAACGTGACCGCTCCCCGACTGCGGCCATCGTTGTAAGGCCTCGAGTTGTTGAGTGCGCGATCATAGCGCACTTCCGGACGTATCAGCAGGTTGGAAATCGGCGCTGGCATTCCCGACGGCTTGTAAGTGACGCCCAAGGTAAATTCGGAGTAGGTCGTCGGACGCGATGCGACATAGAAATTAGAGTTGTAGCCTCGTTCCGCGTTGACATAATCCAGATTGTTGACAGGAGTGTTGACAAAAAAGTTATTGTTATCTCGGTAAACTTCGACTCTCCCGTTCAAAACAAGAGTGTCAGATAATGTGTACGCCATGTATTGAGCGACCCCATAGGCTTCCGCTTTAAAGCCATCTTCTTTAGCGTAATTGACTTCAGTAGTGAAAGCTAGTTTATCCGAATGTTTGTAGGTAATGACTAAGTCGTTGTAGTAACGTAATGCCTCATTTGCAAAAACCGTATTCCGCGTGGCATCTTCGGGGCCTATATGGGTCAGCGCTAAAATCGTCAAATTACCGCCATATAAATTAAGCCCAATGCCGGCGATGCCGCCGGGGCGACGATTGTTATCGCCGCTGCCAATCGTCGTGTTGGTTCCCGTGTCAATTCCGAGGTAAAGGTCCAAAACACTGGTCACGTGCGCCGTGCTCAGTAGCCCAAAGTGCTTGTAGGGCAACCCATAGTTGAAGATGTACGAGTGCGAATAGAACGGGTTGGTCTTTGGATCGATCAGCTCGAACCCAAGCGGCGTTGGGTAGATGCCGCCTTTGAAGTCGATGCCCCCCTCGAACAGCCAAGGCGTGTGCACCGAGATGTTTGCCTCGACGATGTCGATCTGGTTGCGATCGTGGATCGCATGGTCGAACAACCCGAGCGAATGGACGATGCGCGCATCCGACCCATACAGTCCCTGCAGCTTGAAGCCGAAATCGTAGCTCGTCGCTTTCGGGTCAGTGTCGCGCTCGAGCGTTAGGAGCAATTGGTTGAGGATCGGCCGGTTCGCCTTGTCGGTGAATAGCTGGCCAAAGTTCACGCCATTGTTCGGATCCTGCGGGTTGCCCACAATCCCCGCGTCAACCTGTCCGGTGAACTTAATACTGCTAGCCCAATCCGACAGTGAAGCCGGAGGCACCCACGGCTTATCAGCGGACGTCGAGACTGCCGTGTTTTCTGGCATTCCCGTCTGAACAGGTGGGGTATTCTGCACCGGGCCGGTCTGCGCGCAGGCTGCCGAGCCGGTAAGGAAGAGGGTCGCGACACTCGCTGCAGCCAGTTTCATCGATAGAAGCTTTCATATTCAAAAATGCCGGCCGTCGCGATGATGGCCGCTCGCCCTCTTGCAAGCGCGAGGCCAGGTTAGCCAGCGATCACGCGCCCCATCGCTTGTCTCATGAAGATACGCTTGAGCCTAGGCAACCGGTTCACGCCGGCAATTCCGAGGTCTCGGACCGCGCGCAACGTTGGATCGTCCGTGCTGAATAGGCGATCGAGGGCGTGGGTGGCGGCCAGCATCAACAGATTGTCCGGCCGGCGCATGGCCTGGTAGCGTCGAAGCAGCGTGACGCCCCCCAAATCAACGCCGGCCTCACTTGCCTCGGCCAGCAGTTCCGACAACGCGATCGCGTCCCTAAACCCCAAGTTCAGTCCCTGGCCAGCAATTGGATGAATGCCGTGCGCCGCATCGCCTACCAGCACGAGGCGCTCGCCGACGTAACGCTGCGCATGCAGCGCGCCGAGCGGATAGAGCCAGCGTCGCCCGACCGGGCGAATCGTTCCAAGATGGTTTCCTAGGCGCCGCGATATCTCGCGCCCAAATGCCGCCTCGCCCAAGGCCATGATGCGAGGGGCGAGATCGGCGCGCTCGGTCCAAACGATCGCGGAAACATTCGGCTCGCCATCGATTCCAGACATCGGAAGCTGTGCGAAGGGTCCGGCGGGCAAGAAGTGTTCGAGTGCCGCGTGGTTGTGGGAATACTGGTGCGCGATCGCACAAACGATGCCGCTCTGGCGATAGGTGATGCGAGTGACTGGAATGCCTTCGCTCTCGCGTGACGGCGATGCCCGTCCTTCGGCACCTACAACCAACCGGCAGGCGATACGGGGGCCATCGGTAACCTGCACGACTGCGCCGTCCGGCTTACGATCGATGGACACGGTGGCTGGCGCGTGCACTTGCAGGCCGGGCAGCCCATGCATGTGCGCGTTCAACGCGACCCTGAGGCTGCGCGCTTCGACCATCCAGCCGAACGGGCCGCCTTCGGCCTCGTGGTGGTCAAAGTGGAGAAAGAACGCGGAGGCTTGCTCGCCGACGCGGCCATCCGAAACGCGGATGTCGTGAATGGGGCATGGAAGCTGCGGGAGAGCGGACCAAATTCCTGCCTGCTCCAGAAAAGCTCGCGACCCCGAGGCGACGGCGTAGGCTCGGCCGTCAAACTCCGGACGCTCCATTGGGGGCAGAGGCGACCGGTCTATGACCGCCACCTTCAACCCGGCGTTTGCGAGAGCGCAGGCCAAGGTGGCTCCGACTGGCCCAGCCCCCACAACACAAACGTCAACTTTCGACTCGCTTGCCGTCACGCCTCTCTCCTGCCTAAAAACTGGGCAATCCGTCACGCTGCCGTGAGGATTAAATGCACGTTCGGTTGCCTCCAAAAAGGCATCACAGCCGCGGTTGCCGCATTGTGCCGTCCGCAGGTGCGGCACGCTTCTTGATAAGCCACCCGCTACGCCGGGAGCTTCCACATGGCGCGGGCCGGTGAAAAAGGAATGAGGGTGATGCAATGAAGCTGATCATGGCGGTCATCAAGCCTTTCAAACTTGATGACGTGCGTGAAGCTCTAACGCCCTTGGGCGTGCAGGGGCTGACCGTGTCCGAGGTAAAGGGGTTTGGCCGGCAGAAAGGGCAGACGGAGATCTACCGGGGTGCCGAGTACCACGTGAATTTCCTTCCCAAGGTGAAAATCGAAGTGGCTGTGCCAGCCGACCTGGCCGAGCAGGTGGTCGAAGCCATCATGAAGGCTGGCCAGACTGGGAAGATTGGCGACGGCAAAATTTTCGTGCTGGATATCGAGCGTGCCATACGAATTCGTACGGGCGAAGTTGACGCTGAGGCGTTGTGAGAGGACTTATAGATATGAAGCGAATTTTCGCTTTGCTGGTTTTGATGCTATTCTCGGCTGGACCGGCTTTCGCCCAAGACGCCGCTGCAAAAATCGACACTGGTGATACTGCTTGGATGCTTACGAGCACCGCATTGGTGCTGATGATGACCATTCCAGGCCTAGCGCTTTTCTACGCCGGCATGGTCCGCAAAAAGAACGTGCTCGCCACGCTGATGCAGTCCTTCGCTGTCTGCTGCCTTGTCACGATCACCTGGATGGTCGTTGGCTATAGCCTCGCATTCACCAACGGAGCGGGCGCGACAGCGCCTTACATCGGAGACCTGTCCCGGCTGTTCCTGAACGGTATCGCCGATCATATCACCAAGGGGAGCGACGTCGCGTTCACCCTGGGCGCCGGCACCGATAATGCGACGGCATACACGATTCCAGAGACCGTGTACATGATGTACCAAATGACGTTCGCTATCATTACGCCTGCATTGATCGCTGGCGCCTTCGCCGATCGCATGAAGTTCAGCGCCATGTGCGTATTCATGGTTCTGTGGTCGATTATTGTATACTGCCCAATCGCTCACGTTGTCTGGAGCGCGACTGGCGTCGTTGGCACGAAAATTGGTGCCATTGACTTTGCAGGCGGCACGGTCGTTCACATCAACGCTGGCGTTGCCGGTCTCGTCTGTGCGCTCGTGTTAGGTAAGCGGGTCGGTTATGGACATGAAAATATGTCGCCGTTCAACTTGACCTATGCGGTCATCGGCGCCTCCATGCTTTGGGTGGGCTGGTTCGGGTTCAACGCCGGGTCGGCAGTCGGCGCCAATGGACGGGCTGGCATGGCGATGACTGCCACGCAGATCGCAACTGCGGCCGCTGCTCTCGCCTGGATGTTCGCGGAGTGGGTGGCCAAGGGCAAACCATCGGTGCTCGGCATCATTTCTGGCGCTGTGGCCGGCCTTGTCGCCATTACTCCGGCAGCGGGCTTCGTGCTGCCTGGATCGGCACTCATCATTGGTGTGGCCGCTGGCGTCGTATGCTTCTGGTCTGCGACCAGCTTGAAGCATCTGTTCGGCTACGATGACAGCCTCGATACCTGGGGCGTCCACGGTGTCGGCGGCATTGTCGGAGCCTTGCTGACAGGCGTGTTCGCCTACGGTCCGTTATCAGCAACCGACGCAAGCCCCGACGGCACGGTCGGCGGCTTGGATCAGCTGATTAAGCAGGCTGAAGCCGTGGCGGTGACCTTGGTGTGGAGCGGACTGATGTCCTTTGTGCTGCTAAAAATTATCGACGTCGTCATCGGACTGCGTGTGACGAGTGACCAGGAAATGGAAGGGCTGGACGTCGTCTTGCACGGCGAGCGGATTAGCTGAACGGACATACATGTGGCAGGCTGCCCCCTTCTACGCATGCTTGGACTTGCAGCCTGCAATCCCGGTGTGTTGAAGGAGGGGGTGGAACGCCTAAGTGGTCTATTCCTTCGCATACGGCCCCGCTTGCAGCGAGCGAGTCGCAACGTCGCGGTTTTGACACGTTGTGACGCTAATTCTGCCATGATCAGCGTCGACTATCAGGTGACGGAGCGGTTGTATAAGGAGGTTTAGGATGCGACGCTTTTGCGTCTTCCCGGCGCTCATTGGCGCAGCTTGCGTGTCCCTTGCAAGCTGCGCGCCTGATTACGCAACTGGATACTCCGGCACTTACGGCTACGCCTCACAGCCAGCCTATGTCGCTGAGCCGACCTTCGCGCCTGACCTAGGATACGCGTCGCAGCCGATGTACCTCCCCCAAGGTGGGTTCTACGCTGAACACGAGTACCGCAACGGTGACCGGTACCGGGGGTGGCATGGCGAGCATCAATCCAGCGATTGGCAACAACAGCATAATAATTTTGATTCTTTGCGGCAACAACAGGACTATAATAGAAATCTCCTCGCACAACAGCAGCAGCAGAACGCCGTTGTCGTGCAGCAACAGCAATACAATCAAGCCCTCGTAGCGCAGCAGAACGCCTACAACCAGGCCCTCCTTGCACAGCAGCGGGCGGCACAAGGCCACTAACGATCGAGCTGACAAGTGACGTAGGCGGTGCATGGCAGCCGGCGCGGGAGCGACCGATCTCAATTAGGACGGCGTTGGGCAAGATGGCATTGCTTCTGCTCGGATTGCCGGGCGGCGCCTCAATCAAACGCGATGGGCCGACGGTGCGGGTGAGCACGCCCATCATGTTCGCGCCGGAACGCCCGTTGCCGCAGCGGCAACCCGGTCTGATCCTCACGGGTGCAAACGCAACTATGGCAGCCGCGTTTAACCTACCGTTCCGGGTATTGCGTTCTGACTTGAGATGAGCCGCTCGTTCGAGAGGCGGCGTTGTCCTAGGTGGGGTCCTCGCTGCGGGCAGCGTGTCCCGAGCACATCAGGGTGACTAACGACACCTATTTTCGACATACACGCGCGCTGTCCTGGCAAGAGTTCAGGAATGGCTCGCAGCCCTGCTCCTTGGCGTGCTCGTCCGGGGGTTAGTGGCAGGCTCAGCCGCATCCCCATCCTGTTCGACGCCTTTGCAGCCTCGTTGTCGCAGGTTGCGTATTCATCGGGTGAGTATTGCCTGGCGGTTCTGACCTGGCCTGGTGATCTTAGGGGTGCTTGTACGGGTGCTGTTGAGATTGGAGGCGGTTTGGGGTGGGGATCATCACCGGGGTTGGGCGTCGTTGTCGCTGGGGGTGTGAGGAGAAGCGGCGGATTGTGGCCGAGGTTGAGCGGCCTGGGGCGTCGTTTGCCGAGGTGGCTTGCTGGCACGAGGTGATCCGGGGTTTGTTGTGGACCTGGCGGCGTCAGGTGCGCGCGGGTGTGCTGGCGCCGGAGCCGATGCCGGTGTTCGTGCCGGTGCAGCTCACCGCTGACGTGCCGTCTCCTGACCGCCTGGCGCTTCCATCACCCTGTCCCACCTCGAACAAGACGGCGTTGGCCGAGGCGGAGCGGATCGAGATCGCGCTGCCGGACGGCACCTGCATCCGGGTGGGTGCGGATGTCGGCTTGGTGGCTTTGCGCCGTGTGATGACGGCGGTGCGGCGATGGTCGCGCTGCCCACGGGCGTGCGGGTGTGGCTGGCCAACGAGCCGTGACCCGCATGCGGGTGATCTCTACGTGTTCCGGGGTTGCCGTGGCGACCTGGTGAACATCCTGTGGCACGACGACACCGGCATGTCGCTGTCGGCCAAGCGGCTGGAGCGGGGCTGGTTCGTGTGGCCGCAGGCCAAGGATGGCGTGGTCTCGCTCACCCCGGCCACGCGTTCGATGCTGCTGGAAGGCACCGACTGGCGCAACCCGCAGCGGAAGCGTGCCGCCCTTGCGGCCGAGCAGCTGGCGCGCCGCGAGGCGGAGGCGGGTGCGGAGGCGATGGTGGCGCATCTCAAGCTGCAGAGGCAAGCTGGCCAAGCTCGGCGAGGACGTCACCAAGACGCTGGAGGTGATCCCGCGCCAGTGGAAAGGGGTGCGAACCGTGCGCGAGCGGTTCACCTGCCGGGCGTGCGAGAGCATCACCCAGCCGCCGGCGCCGTGCCACCCCATCGCCCGCGGCCACGTCGGGCCCGAGCTGCTGGCCATGACCCTGGAGGCGAAGTTCGGCCAGCACCTGCCGCCGAACCGGCAGGGCGACACTTATGCCCGCCAAGGGGTCGAGATCGACGTCTCGACCATGGCGGATTGGGCGGAACTGGCGAAGGTTCCGCGGGGTCAAAGGCCAGTGCAAGGCGGCGCAGATACGGCCGGGCGCGTCCATGGCGACGACACCACCGTGCCCGTGCTGGCCAAGGACAAGACGGCGACCGGCCGCCGGTGGACCTATGTGCGCGATGACCAGCCGTTCGGCGGACCGGACCCACCTGCCGCCATGTTGCACTACGCGCGCGACCGCAGGGGCGGGCACCCGAACAAGCACCTGGCAGGCTAGGCCGCCATCCAGGGCGCAAGCCTGGGCCGGTGACGGAAGCGGGAGGCGGGGCGCACGGCAGGCGCAAGCTGTTCGACTTGGCCCGCGCGCGCGCCGCCGAAGCCGTGCGACGGATCGATGCCATCTTCGACGTCGAGCGCAGCATCAACGCCCTGCCGGCAGAACAGCGCCTCACCCTACGGCAGAGGCCACCCTAGGGCAGAGGCACGTCGCACCATTGGTAGGTCGCCCGCGCCATGGAGCACAGGCTCCGACGCTGGGAACACGTTCAGCCGGTTCCTGGGCGACGGACGTCTGTGTCTCAGCAACAATG
>JAABUV010000909.1_pt1 | contig 44228 bp, 38 predicted proteins | sample 5559971 | NCBI WGS metagenome assembly JAABUV01 (sample SAMN10711881, study PRJNA513362) | rock metagenome | isolation source: Antarctica rocks | place: Antarctica: Victoria Land, Knobhead nord | collected 2015-12-19 | reverse complement strand
CTCCTGACCGTGGGGTTGACGAACGAGAGGTCGGCCGATTCTCGCGTGTTGTAAATCGCTACTCGTCCATTCTACCAAGGGGTCGCGAATTTGTCTGCGGCTGTAGAATTATCCGTCCGGGACTTGAGGAGATGCATGGCGGAACGACCAGGCCCGCCCGCGAAGTGCTGGCCGAGTTTCGACGGAAGTCCGGCATCCCGGGTTGAGCAGGTTCGAGCCCGGCCGTCCGGCGATCAATCCCCCCCCAGGCCGGCAAGCTGGTGCCCGAGGACGTCGAGATTCCGGGCGGCCTGCTCGACCTGACGGGTGGCGACGAGGTTCTGGCGGGAGACGCGGTCGAGGTTGCGCATCGCCTGGCCGATCTGGGCCATCCCGGTGGCCTGCTGGCCGGCGGAGGCGACGATCTGCGAGGCGGCCAGGGCGGCGTCGCCCAGGGTGTCGGCCAGGGCGTTGATGGTCTCGCCGGTCTGGCCGCCGACCCGGATCGCGGCGGCGACCCCCCGGGTCACCTCCTCGGTCGACTGGACCGCGGCATTGGTGGCCTTCTGGACCTCGGAGAGGATCTGGCGGACCCGGGCGGTGGCCTTCTTGGACTGGTCGGCCAGGGCCTTGACCTCGCCGGCGACGACGGCGAAGCCCCGGCCGTGCTCGCCGGCCCGCGAGGCCTCGATGGCCGCGTTGAGGGCCAGGAGGTTGGTCTGCTCGGCGATGTCGCCGACGCTGGCGATGATCTCGCCGATGGCCTGCGCCTGCTCGGCCAGGGTCAGGATCCCCTCGGCGGTGGACTCGACCTGGCCGTTGAGCCGGTCCAGCGCCGCGATCGAGCCCTCGATGGCGGACCGGCCGGCCTGGCCGATCTCCAGGTTCCGCTGGGCGGCGGCGCCGACGTCGCGGGCCCGCTGGGCGGCCTGCGCGGCGGTCTGGGCGACCTCGTCGACGGTGGTGGCCGCCTGGGAAACCGCGGCGGCCTGCTCCTGCATCCCGTTGGCCTGCTGCGCGGTCCCGGCGAGGATCTCGGCGGTCGCCTGCGAGAGCTGGCCGACGGCCCGGCGGACGCTGGCCAGGATCGCCTCGGCCCGGGCCCGGGTCTTGGCCTCGGCCTCGGCGCGGACCATGGTCGTCTTCAGACTCTCGGCCATCTCGTTGAAGGCCCCGGCCAGGACCCCGAACTCGTCGCGGGATCGGAGCACGATCCGGTGGCCGAACTGGCCCTGACCGATCCGCTCGGTCCCCTCGAGCAGGGCGTGGACCGACCGGGTGATCCCCCGGATCGTCAGCGAGGCGATCAGAGCCGTCAGCAGGGCCGCGACGACCGTCCCGGCGGCGACGGCGGCGACGGCCTGGCCGGCGGTCGCCCGCTCGTCGGCGTCGCGGAGCCCGAGCACGACCTTTTCGGCGGCCCGGATCCGCTCGACGGCCTTGCGGGCCTGTTCGACCTGCGGGGCCGCCTGCGCCAGCCCGACCAACCTGGCGGCGGCCTCGGCCCCCCCCTCGGCTCGGAGCCCGGAGAGCCGGCCGGCCTCGGCATACCACGAGGCGACCAGGGGGGCCAGCGCCTCGATCCGGCCGAGCTGGGTCGAGTCGTTGGCGACCAGCTCGCGGAGCCCGGCCAGCGAGCCCTCGACCAGCGACTGGCCCGTGTGGTGCGCCTCCAGGGCCTCGGCCTTGCCCGAGAGCAGGTACAGCTCTTCTCGGCTGGCGGAGTCCCCCAGCCGCGAGGCCAGCGCGTCGAGCCCCTCCAGGACCCGGTAGGAGTGCCGGACCCGCTGGCTGGATCGGATCAGCCGTTGGGTGCAGCCATAATCGATCCCGCCGACAGTGGCCAGGATCACCACCGAGGAGGCGAAGCCCAGCGCGATCTTCTTGCCGATGGACATGGCGTCTGGATTAACTCCCGGGCCCGAGGGCGGGCTCGTCGGACTGGTCGATGAAGAGGGCCTCCTCACGGAGCAGCGCCGCGCCGTCGAGGACGATCCGGGCGTCGGCGGTGACCCCGAGCAGGGCGGCCCGGCCGCCTCCGCCGGGGAGCGATCCGGGGGCCTCGAAGACCTCGTCGACCCGGAGCGTGGTGACCTCCTGGACCGCGTCGGCCATGATCCCGAACTCGTCCCGATCCAGGCCCAGCACGATGATCCGCGACAGGTCGGTCAGCCCCGGTTGGGCGATCCCGAAGAAGGCCCGGAGGTCGATCAGGGCGAGAATCTCCCCGCGGAGGTTGAGGACCCCGCCGAGGAACTCGGGGGTCCCGGGGACCGGCGTGAAGTCGGTCAGCCGGACGACCTTGGAGATGTACTTCGTCTCGACCGCGTAGCGCTCGCCGGAGAGGGTGAAGGTGGCGACCTCGATCACCTCGGAGGGCGCCGGGGGCTGGCTCGGGACCCGGGCCAGGGCTCGGGCCCGCTCGTCCATCAGGGCCCGGGACTGCTCGGGGGTCGGGCCCAGGGCCTGCCGGGTCGCCTCGGCGGCCCGGTCGAGCCGGGCGAAGGCCTCGGGCCAGTCGAGCCGGCGACCGGGTCCGGAGGGCGGGCTCGGGCTCATCGGCGGCCCCCGACCCGTTCCAGGAGCCGGGCCATCCGCGACTCCGCGAGCCGGGCGAGCCTTCCGGCGGGCTCGCCCTCGGAGAGCGGGACGACCTCTTCGGGGGGCCGGGCCCCGGCCAGGTCCCGGGCGTTCCGGTAGGCCCGCCAGGCGCCCGGGCGGTCGCCCCGCCGGTCCAGGATCGAGCCCAAAGTGAAGTGGGCCATCGCCGAGCCTCGGTCGAGGTAGACCGCCCGGCGGGCCTCCTCGGCGGCCTCGGCCACCCGGCCCAGGCCGAGCAGGAGGACGGCCCGGAGGTGGTGCAGCTCGTCGGAGAGGGGGTGCAGCGCCGTCGCCTCGGCCGAGGCGCGCTCGGCGAGCCCGGCGTCGATATTGGCCAGGGCCCGGATGTGCAGAGCCCGCGCGGCGGGCCCGGGGAGGCCGCGGGTCCGCTCGGCGGCCCGGCCGGAGTCGCCCATGGCCAGGGACCGGAGGGCCTCCTCGATCGCCACCGGGTCGTCGTCGGGGCTTTCTCCCGGCGGGGGCGAAGTCCAGGGGGGGGCTGGCGCGGGGAGGGCCGCCCGGGCGGCGGCCTTCGCCCGGCGATAGAACAGGCCCCACTCGGTCGCCACCGCCTCGAACGGCGCGTGCTCCAGGAGCGGCGGGTCGGACGAGGCCGCGATCAGCCAGCCCCCCTCGGCCAGCGAGGCGTGGAGCCGCCGGGCCACGGCCCCGACCACCGCGCGGTCGAGGTAGATCAGGACGTTCCGGCAGAAGATCACGTCCATCCCCCAGACGCCCGAGGCCGCCGAGGGGTAGCCCTCCAGCGCCAGGTTCAGGTACTTCGGCGCGACCAGGCGGCGGATCGACTCGGCGACGACGTGGCCGCCCCCCTCGGAGCGGAGGTAGGGCCGGGCGGCCTCGGCCCCCTCGCCCCGGAGCGACCAGTCGGAGTACCGGGCCGCCCCCGCCCTGGCCAGCGAGTCGCGCGCGATGTCGGTCGCCAGGAGGTGCGCCCGGCCGGCGGGTAGCTCCTCGTGGAAGGCGATCGCCATCGAATACGCCTCCTCGCCCGAGGCGCACCCGGCGCTCCAGGCCCGGAGGGTATGCCCGGCGCCCCGACGGGCCCGGACCTCCGGGACGACCACCGCCCGGAGGAAGCGGAACTGCTCGGGCTCGCGGAAGAAATAGGTCTCGGAGACGGTCAGCTCGGCGATCAGGTCGTCCAGGGCCCGGGGATCCGGGTCGGGGCCGAGCCGCCGGAGATACTCCTCCGGCCCGGACACCCCGGCTCGGGCCAGGACCCGGCCGATCCCCGCCTCGGTCGCCCGCCTCCGCCCCGGCGCGAACGCCAGCCCGGTCCGCTCGACGAGCACCCGTGCCAGGTCTTCGAAGGCGGGCCGGGACCATCTCACCGCCGACCGCCGCCCGCCGGGCCCACGCCGGCCCCGGCCCCGGCCTTTGCCCCTGCCCCCGGAGCCAGGAGCGGCCCCAGGTCCAGGAGCACCACGAGCCCCCCGGGGGCCTTGGCCACGCCGGTCGGCGGGTCCCCGACGGCGTCGATCAGTCGCGCCGACTCGATGTCCCCGAACTGGAACGTCGCCAGGTCGAGCGCCCGGTCGATCCGGAAGGCGATCCGGCGTCCCCCCCGGCGGGCGATCACCAGCGACTCCGACGCCTCGGCCAGCTTGGCCGGGAGCCCCAGGTGGGCCCGGAGGTCGAGGACTGGGACCACCGAACCCCGGAGGTCGATCACCCCCTCGACCGGACCGGAATCCGGCGGCGGCGGCGTGATCGTCACGATCCGGACCAGCTCCTGGACGTCCGAGGCCGGCACGCCGAACCGGCGCCCCGCTAGCTCGAAGATCAAGGTCTCGCGCCATCGAGTCTCCACGACCGGACCCCCTTCGGCCACCCTGGGTTGGTGCCCTACAGTATTCGCTCCGGTCGCCCCACGGCAAGGTCATTGGGGGCCCAGCCCACCGCCGCGATGCCGGCGGGAAACACCCCGGGTCTCCCGGAGACCGACCAGCGGCGATCGGAGTCCCGTGGCAACATGGTTGGAAAATCCGTCCAGGCGGACTATGATGAGGGGGTCCGGCCCGTCGGTCCCCGGCCGGATCCCCCCGCCAGCGATCCCCCCGCCTCCGAAGCGTCCCGAGGTCCTTCCCATGCGATCGACGATCCAGCGAACGGGACTCGCCGTCGGCCGGCTGACCGGGGCCGCGCTCTTGCTCTCCTCGATCGCCGGGGCGGCCCGGGCGGACGGGCCGGAGTCGCCCGAGGCCGCAGCGTTCTTCGAGGCGAGCGTCCGCCCGGTCCTGGTCGAGCAGTGCTGGAAGTGCCACGGCGCGGAGAAGCAGTCGGGCGGGCTCCGGCTCGACTCGCGGGCCTCGATCCTGGAGGGGGGCGACTCCGGCCCGGCCGCGGTCCCCGGCGAACCCGACAAAAGCTCGATGATCCTGGCCGCCCGGCACCAGGGCGAGCTGAAGATGCCCCCCAAGGCCAGGCTCCCCGGACCGGCCGTCGAGTCGCTGGCCAAGTGGGTCAAGATGGGGGCCCCCTGGCCCTCGGGTCCGGTCCCCTCGTCCGAGGCGAAGGCCGCCGCCGCCCGGAAGCACTGGGCGTTCCAGCCGATCCGCGACCACGCCCCGCCGACGGTCCAAGGCTCGCCCTGGGTTGCCTCGCCCGTGGATGCCTTCGTCCTCGCCCGGCTCGAAGCGAAGAAGCTCGCCCCCTCGCCGCCGGCCGAGAAGCGGACCCTGATCCGCCGGACCTCCTTCGACCTGACCGGCCTGCCCCCCTCGGCCGCCGAGGTCGACGCCTTCCTGGCCGACGAGTCGCCCGGCGCGTTCGCCCGGGTCGTCGACCGCCTGCTCGCCTCGCCCCGATACGGCGAGCGCTGGGGCCGGCACTGGCTCGACGTCGCCCGGTACGCCGACACCAAGGGGTATGTCTTCACCGAGGAGCGGCGTTATCCCTACTCGTATACCTACCGCGACTACGTGATCCGATCGTTCAACGAGGATAAACCTTACGACCGCTTCCTCGTCGAGCAGGTCGCCGCCGACCGCCTCCCGCTCGGGGATGACAAGCGGCCCCTGGCGGCCCTGGGGTTCCTGACCGTCGGCCGCCGATTCCTCAACGACCCCAACGAGATCATCGACGACCGGATCGACGTGGTGACCCGCGGCCTGATGGGCCTGAGCGTCACCTGCGCCCGGTGCCATGACCACAAGTTCGACCCGATCCCGACCGAGGACTATTACTCGCTCCACGGCGTCTTCGCCAGCTCCGTCGAGCCCGCCGAACTGCCCCCCCTGCCCGACCCCGTCCCCGAGGCGGACAAGACCGCTTACCACCGCGAGCGCCAGGCCCGGCTCGACGCGGCCACCCGCTACCATCATGTCCACAAGGCAATGATCGAGAAAGAGTTGCGCGATCACCTCGGGAAATTCACCGAGGCCGCCTTCGCGATCGGGTTCGCCCCCGAGGGCCCCAAGCTCGAAGAAGCCGCCCGGGGTCACAAAGTCGAGCCCGAGCGGCTCCGATTCGTGGCTCGCCGGCTCGGCAAACTCCTGGAGATCAAGGCCGAGGGAGACGACCCGGTCTTGGCCCCCTGGCGGGCCTTCGCCACCCTCCCGGCCGGCGAGTTCGAGCCCAAGGCGGCCGAACTGGCCAGGAAGCTGGCCGAGGCCGACCCCGCCCGGCCGATCGACCCGGTCGTCCTCAAGGCCCTGACCGTCGACCCGCCGAAGTCGCTGGCCGAGGTCGCCCGGCGCTACGGCGAGCTGTTCGAGCGGGCCGCGAAGTCCTACGCCCCGAACCCGGAAATTGGCCCGCCCGCGAGGATCCCCGACCCGGCCCTGGCGCCGATCCACGACCGGCTCGCCGCCGCCGAGGGGCCGATCTCCATCCCCTCCGAGAAGCTCGGCCGCGTCTTTAACCGGGCCGAGCGCGAGAAGCTCCAGGCCATCGAGAAGACGGTCGCCGAGCTGGACGTCGCGCATCCCGGCTCGCCCGCCCGGGCCATGGTCGTCAACGACGCCCCGAAACCGACCGATCCCCACGTCTTCATCCGGGGGAATCCTGGCCGGCCGGGCCAGGCGGTTCCCCGTCGGTTCCTCCGGGTCCTCTCCGGCGGCGAGGCCAAACCTTTCGCCGACGGCTCCGGCCGGCTCGACCTGGCCCGGGCCATCGCCAGCCCCGAGAACCCGCTGACCGCCCGGGTGATGGCCAACCGGATCTGGCACCACCACTTCGGCGTCGGCCTGGTGGCCACCCCCAGCGACTTCGGGGCCCGGGGCGAGCCCCCCTCGCACCCCGAGTTGCTCGACTTCCTGGCCCGGAGGTTCATCGAGAACGGCTGGTCCGTCAAGGCTCTGCACCGCCTGATCCTGCTCTCGAACACCTATCAGCAGAAGTCCGACCGCCGCGACGACGGCTTCGCCGCCGACTCGCTGAACCGACTCCTCTGGCGGCAGAACCGCCGCCGGCTCGACTTCGAGTCGATGAGGGACGGCGTCCTCGCCGTCGCCGGCAAGCTCGACCCGGCCCTCGGGGGGCGGCCGGTCGAGCTGTTCAACCCCAAGGCCCTCTCGTTCCGCCGGACGGTCTACGGGCTGGTCGACCGCTACGACCTCGACGCGACCTACCGGACCTTCGACTTCCCCAGCCCCGACATCAGCGCCCCGATGCGGCCCACGACCACGGTCCCGCAGCAGGCCCTCTTCCTGCTCAACAGCCCGTTCCTGCTCGAACAGGCCCGGGCCCTGGCCAACCGCCCGGGTCTGGACTCGGGGCCGCTCGAAGCCCGGGTCGCCCGGCTCCACCTCGACCTCTTCGGCCGCCCCGCCGAGGCCCGCGAGGTCGACCTCGCCCGCCGTTTCGTCGAGGAGTCTCCCAAGGCCGAAGGGGCGCCCTCCCCCTGGGAGGAGTACGCCCAGGTCCTCCTGCTGACCAATGAATTCCTGTTCCTCGATTGAACGAGGGTGGAAGCATGAACATCGAACGCATCCGGTCGTTCTACCGCCAACGCCCCGTCCGCCCCTTCACGATCCACACCGCCTCCGGGGAAAGCTACACGGTCAAGCACCCCGAGACGATGGCGATCAACGAGGAGGACGATGTCATTCTCCTGCTCCCGGGGCGCAATCAGTTCGCCCTGCTCGACGTGTCGAGCATCACCGAGATCACCCAGGATTCCACGAAGCCGGGCGGGACCGCGGCAGAGTGACGACGGGGCCAACCCGGCCGATTCCAGCTTTCTGGCGAAACGAGGCGAGACGATGGCGAACCATGGACCCCGGATCGAGGATTCCCTGCTGACCCGGCGCCAGGCCCTCCGCCGGGCCGGGATGGGCTTCGGCTCGCTGGCCCTGGGCACGCTGATGGCCGAGTCCGGGGGGCTCGCCCGGGCCGCGGACCGGGCCGGGCCGAAGGGGTTCACTTCCTCGCTGGCCCCCAAGGCCGCCCCGTTCGCCCCCAAGGCCAAGCGGGTCATCCACCTGTTCATGAACGGCGGCCCGTCGCAGGTCGACACCTTCGACCCCAAGCCCGCGCTGGACAAGTACAACGGCAAGCCGATCCCGCTCCAGCTCCCGACCGAGCGGAAGACCGGCGCCGCGATGGCCTCGCCCTTCAAGTTCAAGAAGTATGGGCAAAGCGGGATCGAGGTCAGCGACCTCTTCGCCAACGTCGGCGAGTGCATCGACGACATCTGCGTGATCCGTTCGATGCACGCCGACGTCCCCAATCATGAGCCATCGTTGATGCTCATGAACTGCGGCGACGCCCGCCAGGCCCGGCCCAGCCTCGGCTCGTGGCTCCTCTACGGCCTGGGGAGCGAGAACCAAAACCTCCCCGGGTTCGTCGTGCTCTGCCCCGGCGGGATGCCGATCTCCGAGGCCCAAAACTGGCAGTCGGCCTTCCTCCCCGGGATTTACCAGGGGACCTACGTCAACAGCCAGCACACCGAGATCGAGAAGCTGATCGAGCACATCAAGAACGGCCGGATCAAGCCCGCCGCCCAGCGAGCCCAGCTCGACCTCCTGATGCAGCTCAACCGCGAGCACATGGAACGCCGCCAGGCCGAGGCCCAGCTCGAAGCCCGGATCCAGTCGTTCGAGCTGGCCTTCCGGATGCAGTCCGAGGCCGGTGACGCCTTCGACGTTTCCCAGGAGCCGCAGCACACCAGGGACCTCTACGGGCCCGGCGTCCAGGCCCGGCAACTCCTGGTCGCCCGCCGGCTCCTGGAGCGAGGCGTCCGCTACGTCCAGGTCTATCACGGCGCCGGGCAGCCCTGGGACAGCCACGACGATATCGCCTCGGCCCACAAGGAACTGGCCAACCAGTGCGACCGCCCGATCGCCGCGCTCCTGAAGGACCTGAAGCAGCGCGGGATGCTCGACGACACCCTGGTGATCTGGGGCGGCGAGTTCGGCCGGACCCCGACCGTGGAACTCCCCACGCCCGGCGCCAACGCCGGCAAGATGAACGGCCGCGACCACAATCATTACGGCTTCACGATCTGGCTGGCCGGCGGCGGCGTGAAGCGGGGCCACGTCCACGGGGCGACCGACGAATTCGGCTTCCAGGCCGTCCAGGACAAGGTCCACGTCCACGACCTCCACGCCACCATCCTCCACCTCCTCGGCTTCGACCACGAAACCTTCACCTACCGCTACGCCGGCCGGGATTTCCGCCTCACCGACGTCCACGGCCGCGTCGTCAAGGAATTGCTCGCCTGACGCCCGGGGTCGAGAAGCTTCCCCAGGACTCGAAGTCCAACCGCCGCCCGATCGACTCCCTGAACCCCCGGCCCGGTCGAAACCTCGCACTCGACCGGGCCGAGAGCCGCGCCCGATCCAGGAGAATCCAGAAAAAATTTTACCCAAACCTCCCAATCGATTAGAATCTCCTTGGCCCGAGATCCGATGGTCTCTTGCCAGGTCGAATCAATCGGCCCAACTTGATAGGCAACGGGAGGATGACGACGATGCGAGTTCGAGCGACTGGTTCCTTGGTGGTGGCGGCGGCCGTCGCGCTGATCCTGGTTCCGGGAACGGCCTCGGCCTGCCATCAGTGCCGGAGGACGCCCTGCGTTCTGGCCCCGGCGCCGGCCCCGGCGGTCCGGTGCGTGACCGAGATGGTCCCGACCACGACCTACCGGACGCGGACCCGGACCGAGTACCGGCCGGTCACCGAGACGATCCTGGTCAAGAAGGCCGACACGACGTTCGTGGAGCGGCAACGGCTGGTCTGCAAGCCGGTCTTCGACACCACCTACCTCCAGCGGACGGTGAGCTTCTGCCGACCGGTCCACGAAACGAGCTTTGTCCAGCAGTCCGCCACCGTCTGCCGCCCGGTATCGACGACCCGCCAGGTGGTCGAGTACGCCTACCAGCCCTCGACGAGCCTGGTGAACGTCCCGGTGGCGGCCCACGGCTGCGGCCACTGCGGCAAGCCCAAGGTGGCTTGCGGCTGCGTGACCGTGGCCCGGACCTGCTACACCGCGGTCCCGGTGGTCCGCGACGTGGTCGAGACGCGGATGGTCGCCGAGGTCCAGCACCGGCAGGTCCCCGTGACCGTCACCCGGATGGTCCGTGAGACCCGGGTCGAGAACGTCCCGGTCCGGCACTGCCGGATGGTCCAGGAAGTCGTGACCGACCGGATCCCGGTGACGACCTTCCATTGCGAGCCCCGACAAGTCACCCGCCAGGTCCCCTACCCGGTTTGCGAGACCGTCGCCGAGACCTGCTACCGGCCCGTGACCCGGATGGTCCCTGTTGCCTACGCTGCCCCTGTTGCCTACCCCGTCCCACAGTCGGCCCCGACCGCTTCGGGCCAGGGGACCGGCCCGTCGAAGCAGGGCTGAACCTCGGCCGCCGAGCCCTCACCTCGGCGGCTTCAACTCGAAGGAGACCGTGACCGAGAGGCTGACCTCCTGCTCCCCCGCGTGGACCGGCATCGACGCCGGATCGGCGACGGGGGCCGGGGCCGGCATCGCCTGCCCCCCCAGGGCCATCGGCGCGGGCATCGGCCATCCCGCGTCGGCCTCGGTGATCCCGACGACGGGGCCTAGCTCCATGCCCGATCGCCCGGCGTAGAGTTGGGCCTTGCCCTTCGCGGCGTCGAAGGCTTTCGCCCGCAAGCCTGCCAGCACGGCCTCGCGGTCGTCGATCCGGAACGCGATCCCGTAGATCTGGTTCGATCCGGCCTTCGTCGCCGCGTCGATCAGCTCGCCGACCTTGGCCGGGTCCCGCGCGGTGATCCGGACCGTGTTCGCGACCCGGTATCCCACCACCTTGGGCACGGTCGTCTCGGGGGGCGCGAAGGGTTCCGGCTTCGCCGGCTGAGAGTACTGGGGCGAGATCGAGACCTGTGACGTCTGGATATCCTGGCCGGCGATGGCCCGGGCCTTGATAACCTCCACCAGGCCGGCCATCGCCCGGTTGTTGGCCGCCAGCGCCTCGGGGGCGGTCGGTCGACTGCTCGTCACCCCGATCGAAATGTCGGCCACGTCGGGCACGACCGAGAGTCGCGCGGACCCGTGGACGTAGACCTGGCGGTCCGGCGTCCGGAGGGCCTCGACGGTCTCCCGGTCGACGCGGAGGCGGACCTCTCCGGGCTCGTCGGCCGCCCGCCGGTCGGCCTCGGCGTGGGCGGAACATCCCGCGATCGCGGCGGCGAGGCCGCCGAGCAGATAGGCCGGTCTCATGCGGATCATAACGCTCTCCTTGGTCGAGACGGGCCGGTCGCGGGTGGGAGGGTCGATGCCGGCATCGGGCACGATCAGCGTAATCGGGCGATCCGGTCGACGCCAGGGACCGGCCCGGCCGATTCGCTCAGCGGTGCCCGGCGACCCGGCCGATCAGGAGGGGACGAACCCTCAGCGGTCGGGAGGCGTCCATGATCCGATCGGGACGGAGGACCAGGGCGATTCTCTGGCTCGCCGCGTCGTCGATCGCCGCGATGGCCTCGACGGCGGCGGGGGATCATCCCGCCCCCGAGCTTCCGCCCAACGCGGTCCAGCCGCCGGGCGCCAGCTTCGAGCGGCACGTCACGCGGCCCCAGAAGGTCCTGCTGGTCAAGGACACGCTCCGGGCGACTTTTGTCGAGGTCGTCCGTCACCCGGCCCGGTCGGCCCTGGTCGGCACGGGCCGACTGTTCGAGCGGATTGGCGTCCTCGTCGCCGAGGCGGTCCCCTTTGGCCCGCCGCTCCCGTTCCACCAGAATCCCGAAGCCGGCGGCCCCTGCACGCCGGCGCGGATCACGCCCCTTTTCGGCAGCCGCCTCGCCTTTCAGGCCCTGCTCGACCTGATCGGGTCCGCGCGATGCCGGGTCGACCTGTTGATGTTTAGCTGGGACGACGACGTCGCCGGCCGTTCCGTCGCGGACGCCCTGATCGCCCGGGCCCGCGTCGGGGTTCCCATCCGGGTGATGATGGACCACGGGTCCTACGTCTCGGGCGAGGGCAACGCCAAGGTCCCGCTCGGCTGCCCGACGTTCCTCGACGCCCTCCGTGCGGAGCCCAACGTCCAGGTGATCGAGACGCCCGACCCCGGCGTCCGGTTTGACCACCGGAAGCTCGCCGTCATCGACGACCGGGTTGCCTGGACCGGCGGGATGATCCTGACCCGGCCCGCCCAGTATCGGTGGCACAACTTCGCCTTCCTGGCCGAGGGCCCGATCGTCCCCCAGTATGCCGCCGTGTTCGCCGAGCGCTGGGGGCAGTTGGGAGGCCCCCCCGCGCCGACCTGCCCGGAGGCCGCCGGGACCGGGTTGACCGCCCCCAACGCCTCGGTCCGGATGATCCGGACTGATATCGGTGTCCGGTCGCTCAAGGAGGCGGTCTACGGCGCGGTTGATTCGGCGAAGCATCACATCTACCTCGAAAACTGTTATTTCAGCGACGAGATCCTGGTCCGGAAGCTGGTCGCCGCGCGCCGCCGGGGGGTGGACGTCCGGGCCGTCCTGACGATGCGGGGCGATGTGAAGCAGATGAACAAGTTCGCCGCCATCATGGGCAATCACCTGTACCGGGCCGGGGCGAGAATCTACCTGTACCCGTCCATGTCCCACGTCAAGGCGATGTCGGTCGACGGAACCCTGGCTTACATCGGGACCGCGAACTTCGACGACCTGAGCCTCCGGAATAATCGCGAGGTCGCGCTCACCGTCCACGGCCCCGATCTGATCCGCCAGATCGACGAGGGCCTCTTTCTCCGCGACATGGCCGACTCGGAGAAACTCCGGGCCCCGCTCCCCATGCCCAAGGGCCGGCTCCTCCTGGAGGCGTCCTCGTCCCTCTTCTGATCAGAACGTGCCGCCGAGAGACCGGTGCTCGATCCGCAGGTCAAGGACCGTCGTCACCAGGAACGGCCCGGTCATCGTGACGAGGTACAGGATCAGGACCGACCAGGATCCGAGCCGGGCGTGGAACCGCCGGGCGAAAAGCCAGCCCAGCCAGCCCAGGACCCAGTCCGCCGCGAACCCGGCCCCGGCCAGCCCGAGCAAAAACGGCTCGGTCCGGCGGTGGTCCTGGATCTCGGCGATCGCGACCGCCACGACCGCCACCAAAAAGCCCGAGGTGCCAGACCCGGACCCGGGCGAGCGGCGAGGCCGGGCGGCCTGGTGGTCCGGTCGGCTGGAGCGGATTCATGGCGTCCCCCAAGGTCCGAGGCTTCGGACGGACTCCGATCGATGGTCCGACATCGAACCGTCCCCGTCGGGATGAGACCCGTCCCTCATGCTCCGGACGTCTTTACTATCGCCAAAGTCGGCAACCATTAACACACGATCCCCTGGAATCGCGTCCCGGATGGCGGCGGCAAACGGGCTCCCGGTCCCTCGCTGCAATCCGGTTCCTCGACGGATCCCGGAAATTCGATCCGACCCACGAGCGGAACCCGGTCCGAGTTGCGGAGCCCCGGCCCCGGCGGTTATCGTGGGCGGGCAGGCCCGGGACCGCCCCCGGGCGTCCTCCTCGCGACGGAAGGCCCAACCGATGCTCACCCGCCGGTCCTTCGGCTCGATCCTTGCCGTCTCGGCCGCCTCGCCCTGGGGCCGGGCCCTCGCCCAGGACGCCCCGGGCGTGATCCGTTCGGACCGGGACCGGCCGGCGATCACCCACGGGGTCGCGGCCGGCGACGTCGGCGGCGGGTCGGCGGTCGTCTGGTCGCGGACCGACCGGCCGTCGCGGATGATCGTCGAGTACGCCACCACCGGCTCGTTCCGGGACCCCCGCCGGGTCGAGGGCCCGGCCGCGCTCCCGGAAGACGACTTCGCCGCCAAGGTCGTACTGACCGGCCTCCCGCCGGGGCAGGAGGTGACCTATCGCGTGACCTTCCAGGACCTGGCCTCGCCGAAGTCCCGGAGCGTCCCCGCCGAGGGCCGGTTCGGGACCCCGCCCGGCGAAAAGACCGACGTCCGGTTCGCCTGGGGCGGCGACGTGGCCGGCCAGGGGTACGGGATCGACCCCAGCCGCGGGGGGTTCCGGATCTATGAGTCGATCCGGCAGGCCCGGCCCAACTTCTTCCTCCATAGCGGCGACCACATCTATGCCGATAACCCGATCCCCGCCGAGATCCGCCTCGACGACGGCTCGGACTGGAAGAACCTCGTCACCGAGGAAACCTCCAAGGTCGCCGAGACCCTCGGCGAGTTCCGGGGCCGCTACCGCTACAACCTGGCCGACGCCAACCTCCGCCGGTTCAACGCCGAGGTCCCCATCCTCGCGCAATGGGATGACCACGAGACCACCAATAACTGGTATCCCGGCGAGATCCTGGACGACCCCCGCTACTCGGTCCGGAGCGTCGACCTCCTGGCGGCCCGGGCCCGCCGGGCCTTCTTCGAGTACCTCCCGACCCGGATCCATCCCGACGACCCGTCGCGGATCTACCGGTCGGTCCCTTACGGGCCGATGCTGGAGGTCTTTTTGATCGACCAGCGGACCCACCGGGGGCCGAACTCGGCCAACCGCCAGCCCGAGCCCGGCGCGGCGACCGCCTTCCTGGGCGAGGACCAGGTCGCCTGGCTGGCCCGGTCCCTCAAGGCGAGCACGGCGACCTGGAAGGTGGTCGCCAGCGACATGCCGATCGGCCTGGTGGTCCGCGACGGCCCGCGTGCCTTCGAGGCCCTGGCCAACGCCGAGGGCGGCCCGCCCCTGGGCCGGGAGCTGGAGCTGGCCGCGCTCCTCCGGTCGATCCAGGGGGCGGGCGTCCGGAACGTCGTCTGGCTGACGGCCGACGTCCACCACGCCGCCGCCCACCGCTACGACCCCTCGCGGGCCAAGTTCACCGACTTCGACCCGTTCTGGGAGTTCGTCGCCGGCCCGATGCACGCCGGGACGTTCGGCCCGAGCGACCTCGACGCCACGTTCGGTCCCGAGGTCAAATTCTGCGCCGTGCCCAAGGGCATCAAGCCCAACCGGCCGCCCTCGGAGGGCCTCCAGTTCTTCGGGACGGTCCGGATCGACGGCAAGACCGGGGTGATGGCCGTCGCCCTCCACGATGTCGCGGGCAAGACGCTCTACTCGGTCGCCCTCGACCCGGTCGCCTGAGCGGGACTTCCGCCGTCACGCCGATGGGTCTTGCCGGCTGAGGCTGCCCTGAGCCAGAGTAGCGAGCCACGTGGCCACCCCAGACCCGGACCCGACATCAACCCGGGCCCGTCGCGGATCTGCTTGAGTCGTTCTCAAGTCGATGACCTACATCGGATTTCACCCATGTGGAAGATGGCTCGACCCATGCAAAAGCCGGCACGGCGGATCGCCTTGATTTTGGGCCTCGCCCTGGCGGGCCGGGGCGGCCTCGCCCAGGAGAAGGCCCCGCCGGTGCCGGACCGGACCGCGGCGTTGGACCGGATCTCGGCCGACTCGCTTCGGGGGCACCTCTCGTTCCTGGCCTCGGACCTCCTCGAAGGGCGGGACACTCCCTCGCGCGGCCTGGACCTGGCCGCCGAGTATATCGCCGCCCAGTTCCGCCGGGCCGGGCTGGAGCCGATCGGCGACGACGGGTATTTCCAGACCGCGAGCTGGGAGCTGTCCGAGCCCGACGCGGCGGGCTTCCGGTTCGAGCTGACGGGCGAGGGCGGGCCGATCCTCGTCGACCTGGGCCGGGTCTCCCTGACCCAGCCGGTGGGTCTCGACGTCCCCCCCTCGGGCACGATCAAGGTCGATTACGGGGCGTACGCCGCGATGAAACCCGAAGACCTGGCCGGGAAGGCCGTTTTGGTCGAATTGCCGGACGTCCGGAAGGTCGCCCGGGCCGAGCGTGACGCGGTCCGGTTAGGGATCGGGATCTTCCGGGCCTGGGCGGCGGTGGGCAAGGCCGCCCTACTGATCAACGTCGCCCGCGACCCCGACGGCGGGACCGGCCTGGGATCCGGTCGGCTGATCGACCTCAAGGATCCCGAGGCGTCGGAGCGGGCCCGCGTTGAATCGCCGGGGCGCCTGCCGATGGTCACGGTCCACGATCCGAGGGTCGCCCAGCTCTTCGACGCGACTCCCGCCGGCCCGGGCCGGATGACCGCCAGGCTCCATGTCGGCCCCCCGACCCCGCGCCCGGTCCGGCTCCGGAACGTCGTGGGCCTCTTGCGGGGTTCGGACCCGGTCTTGAAAGACACTTATGTGATGGTCACCGCCCACTACGACCACCTCGGGGTCCGGGGGCCGGCGGGGACCGACCGGATTTACAACGGGGCCAACGACGACGGCTCGGGGACCGTCTCGGTGATCGAGCTGGCCTCGGCGCTGGCGACCCTCAAGGAGCGGCCGAGGCGGAGCCTGGTCTTCGTCACCTTCTTCGGCGAGGAAAAGGGGCTCCTCGGCTCACGCTACTACGGCCGGCACCCGGTCGTCCCGGTGGACAAGACCGTCGCCGACGTGAACCTGGAACTGGTTGGCCGGACCGACAGCAGCGAGGGGCCGCAACTCGCCTCGGCGAGCCTGACCGGCTTCGGCTTCTCCGGGGTCTCGACGGTCCTCGCCGCCGCCGGACGGGCCGAGGGGGTCCGGGTCTACCGGCACCCGACCCACAGCGACGCCTACTTCGAGGACAGCGACAACCAGGCCCTGGCCGACCTCGGGGTTCCCGCGCACACCCTCTGCGTGGCCTACCAGTACCCCGATTACCACGGCCCGGCCGACCACTGGGACAAGGTCGACTACGCCAACATGGCCCGGGTCGATCGGGTGGTCGGCCGCGCCCTGCTGAGGATCGCCGACGACCCCGACGAGCCGAAATGGGACGAATCCAATCCCAAGGCGGCGAAATTTCTCAAGGCGTGGAAGGACCGCCGGGGCCGATAGTTCGGGATCGGGCCCCGGCCGGACGCGAGGCCCGACCGGCTCGCTCGGTCAACCGCCGCCGCCGGTCTTGGGGCGCTTGGTCGAGGGGGTGACGGCCGGGCCGACGGACTTCCGGCGGGCGGTGATCTTGCCCACCGGGCCGGCCTCCGGCTTGGAGCTCCGGGGGGCCGTCCGCTCGGCGTCGGCGGACTTCGCGGCCTTGGTCTCATCCAGGTCGCGGGCGATCGCCTGGGCGGTCTCATCCAGCTTGCGCTCGGGGCGCTGGCTCGGCGGCTTGCGTTTCGGGATGGCGGGAGCCTCCAGAGGCGGGGATGAAAGCCCCAGTATGGCGGTCGCCCGCGCCCGAGGCAACGCCAGTTGCGGGCCGAGGCCCGGGGCTGGGTGTCACCGCGGATTCTTGGGCTTCCGCTCCTTCGGAGGTTTTGACCCCCTCTTCCCAACCCTCCCCCACGAGGAGGGAGTCAGAAAGGGCTCCCCTCGGGCCCCCTCGCCCCTCGTGGGAAGGGTTGGGAGAGGGTCCGACGACGAGGCTCCACCAGAAACCGCGGTCAGACCCCCGGGGCTCGCGATCGGCGGTCCGGGGGCGTGAGGGCCCTCCGGGGTGGCATCGCCCCGATCCTCCGCCTCGATCCGGATCGACCGGACCCGATCAGGCGGGCCCGCGAGGGGCCGACTCGACCGATCGCGGCCCGTCGCCCGGCTGTCCGAGGGACGACGGGCGTGCGGGAAGGGTCGGCGGGGCCGGTCGGGGGCCGATCGCGGGTTCCCGGGTGGGGGGCGGACCCTCGGCGCGGGACGAACCCAAGGACTCCTCGTCCGACCCCTCGTCGCCAATCTCGGCCACGACCGACTCAGCCTCCGCCCCCACCTTGCGCAGCTCCCTCAAGGCCCGGTAGACCTCGCGCTCGGCCGCCGCCTCGTAGCGCCGGGCCAGGGCCGCCTCTCTGGACGGGTCGAAGAGAGCGCGCCCGGCTGCCCCGGCCCGGTCGGCGTCGATCGCCGCCGGGTCGGACGCTTCGAGGTCGGCCAGGAGCCCCTGGATCTCCCCGTCGATCCGGTCGGCCATCGCGTTCCGGGCCCAATCGACCCGGTCGGCGGGCGGGAGAGCCGGGCCATCGCCGGCTCGGAGGAGCCCGAAGTCGCCGGAGATGGCCCGGGAGAGCGCCCGGACCCGCGTCACCGGGACGTCCAGCCATCGGGCCCCGGTCAGGTGGGCCACCCGCTCGCCGTGGCGATCGTCCCAGCGGCCGGTGTCCAGCTCGTCCCTCAATTCCAGCAGCGCCGCGATCATCCGGTCGATCCCCTCGGGCATCGAGCGGAGCTTGCGCGCGAAGGTGGCCGGCTCGAAGCCGATTCGGGTCATCGCGTCGTCGACCTCGGCGAGCCGGGCCTGGTCGAAGGCCGCCCCGGCGTGGCTCACGCGGTTGTCGGTGGCGGCGCGATCCTGGCGGGCGCAGCGCTCGACCCGGACGGTCAACTCGGCCAGCCGGAAGACCAGGAAGCGGCCCATCTCGGTCCTCGGCGCCATCTCGGCTTGCATCGCCCGGCCCCGGCGCTCGACCTCGGCGGAGTCGACCGGGGGCAGGACGACACCATCGCCCGCCATCCCATGCTTGTAGGCGTTTCCCCGGGATCGATCCTTGCCCTCGGGGGTCACGGGCCCTCGGCTCTGGCTTCCGTTGGCACGAGCGGCGGCGATCCGGGCTTCGCTGGCGGGCATGGGTGCGGCTCCTGGTCGGGGGTCCGGTTGCACTTCCCTCCCCTACAGGATCAGGATTTGGGGGCCCGCTTAGCACACTTTCTGGCAAATTCCCGGGATCGCCCCCGGGCGGCCCGATCCCACCCGGTCCGGCTGGCAGCCCCCTCCCCGCGATCCTTCATCGGCTCCCGGAATTCTCTCGGCATCGACCCGGCCGTCTGGGATAATCCGCCGGCGCGACTTCGGCCCGGGGATGACCGAGGGCCCGATCCGATCGAGGATGTTGCGACCTCGGAGGAATGAATCCGGTCGGGCGCTTTCCCAGAGTCCGAGGTCACGGTGATCCAGGAAGCTCCGGTGGGGGATCCGAGCCCGAGCGGCGATGAAGCGACCCGAGAGGTCCCGGCGAGGGTCCCGGGCGGCCGGGGGGGGCGGGCGGTTTGCGTCCTGGCCTTGGCGGGGCTGGTGGTCGCCGGCGGGATGGCCTGGCGGTCGGCGATCCTCCATCGGGGGTTCGACTATGACGAGGTCCTCCGGGCCCATGAGGTCTGGCTGGTCTCGCGTGGGGTCCGGCCTTATCTGGATTTCTTCGAGGTCCACCCGCCGTATTTCGTGCTCCTGGCCCCGGTGATGGCGCGGTTCGCCGACCCTTGCGACGCCCTGGTGGCGCTCCGGGTGGTCAGCGGGGTCGGCAACCTGGCCTTCGTGGCGGCCCTGGCGGCGATCGCGGTCTCGTCGGTCCGATCGGGGCGGCTCTGGGCGTTGCTGGGGGTCGTCGCGGTGGCCTTCCATCCGGCGGTCCTGGTCTTCCTGGCGGAGTTCCGGATCGACGGTTGGGGGTATGCCCTGGCGGCCTGGAGTCTGGACCGGTTCCGCCGCTCCAGGGGCCGCTTCCGGCATGCCGAGATGGGGTTGGTGACGGGCGTGGCGTCACTTCTGTTTTGCCTCAAGATCGCCATGCTCGCTCCGCTGATCGTCCTGTTCGAAGGGTTCCTCACGCGGGAGTCGCCGCGGCGGTTCCTCCGGGACGCGGGGGCGTAAGCCCTGGGCCTGGGGGTGGCGGCGGTGGCGTTCGTGGTCCTCCTGGCCGCCGGCCGGCCCGAGGCCCTCCGGATGTATCTGATCGGGCTCCGGTTCCAGTCGGATTACAACGCGATCTACAAGTCCCAGGCCGGGTTCGGCCTGCTCCGCGAGCTGGGCGTCTGGCGGGCCCTGGCCTGGCTGACCGCCGCCGGGGTGGTCGCCTGGGTGGCGGACCGGGTCCGGCTCCGGGCGCTTCCCGGGCCCTATCACGCGGCGCTGGGGGTCTGGCTGGCGACGCAGGCCGTGCTGGTCGCGCTGCCGTTCAAGCAGTATTACGCCCCATGGTTCCTGTTCGCGACCGGGTTCGTGGCGTTCCTCGGGCCGATATTGGTCCGGGCCCCGGGTTGGCTCGGGGTTTCGGCGTTCGTCGCCGCCTGCGGGGTGTCGGGGTCCGCGGCCTTGGCCGAGGCGAGGGTCTGGGCCCGCGACGGCTCGGCGGGGTACGAGCGGCTGATGATCGGGTTCATGCGGAAGGTCGCCCTGCCCGGGGATCGGGTCGTCGCCGCGCCGCCGCACCACCCGATCGACCGCCGCGACGTCTTCTATCTCGCGCTGAGCACCCTGAACCCCCGGGGCGACGCCGAGTCACTGATCCGCCCGGTTCGGTCTCACCTCGCCTCACCCGTTCGCGACCGGCCCGAAGACTTCGTCCGCCGCGATCCGCCAGCCGGGCACGGCCGGCTCGGCGTCGGCGACGGACCCCCGGGCGAAGGTCACGGCTCGGCTCGGGTCGTCGGATCGATAGGAATGAATCCGCTCGGCGACCGGGTCGACGTCCCAGACGGCCAGGGTCCCCGCCTCGAAGTAGTCGAGCCGCTTGGCGGCCATGGCGGACTCGGCGGAGGGGCCGTAGTCGTGCTGGCTCCGGACCTCGACGGCGAAGGTCGGCGGGCCGTCGATCCAGCGCATGTCGTTCTCCGGAAACGGGCCGAGGTAATAGGAAACGTCGGGCATGAAGGACTCCCGGCCCGAAGCAAGTTCCGGGACGCCGAACGTCATCCCGTCGGTGTAGGCTTCGCCCCGACGATTGGCCTCGGCGTACTCGTCCAGGCTCCGCACGATTCGGTAGCCGACACGACTCGGACGTCTGCCGGTACCCATGAATCGAACGATCCTCCCGCCGATCAACTCGGCCTTGCCTTCCACGGCGGAGAGCTCGAACAGGGTCGCTCGGACTTCGGTCGAAGGGGGCATCCGGATTTCTCCCGGGTTGGGGGCCAGGTCGCCCGATCACCGTTGAGGGGCCGGTCATCTCTTGAGCAGGTCCTGCAAGGCGTAGACGCTCAGGGGTCCCTGGCGGAGCCGCTCCAGGGCGGCGACGGCGGCCTTGGCGCCGGCGACGGTGGTGATGCAGGGGACGCCGTGGCTGACGGCGGAAGCCCGGATCCGGCCCTCGTCGGTCCGAGCCCCCTTGCCGCTGGGGGTGTTGACGATCAGGACGATCCGGCCGTTGGCCAGGTGGTCGAGGAGGTTGGGGCGGCCCTCGGCGATCTTCCGGACCGGGGCCACGGCGATCCCGTGCTCGGCCAGGGCGGCGGCGGTCCCGGAGGTCCCCATCAGGTCGAAGCCCATCAAGGCGAGCCGGGCGGCGACCGGGACGATCGCCCGGCGGTCGCGGGCGGCGACGCTGACGAAGACCGTCCCCGAGTCCGGCAGGCGGCAGCTCGCGGCTATCTGGCTCTTGGCGAAGGCGGCGGCGAAGTCCTTGTCGATCCCCATCACCTCGCCGGTGGAGCGCATCTCGGGGCCGAGCACGATGTCCACCCCGGGGAACTTGGCGAAGGGGAAGACGCTCTCCTTGACCGAGACGTAGCTGGGCTCAACCTCGGCTGTGATCCCCTGCGACTCCAGGGTCTGGCCGACCATCACCCGGGCCGCCGCCTTGGCCAGGTTCAGGCCGGTGGCCTTGGAGACGAAGGGGACCGTCCGCGAGGCCCGGGGGTTGACCTCCAGGACGTAGACCTCGCCGTCCTTGACGGCGAACTGGATGTTCATCAGTCCCCGGACCGTCAGGGCCTCGGCCAGGGCGTAGGTCTGCCGCTTCAGCTCGGCGACGATCTCCGGCGTGAGCGTGAACGGCGGGATGGCGCAGGCCGAGTCGCCCGAGTGGATTCCGGCCTCCTCGATGTGCTCCATCACCCCGCCGACGATGGTCCGCTCGCCGTCGGAGACGGCGTCGACGTCGACCTCGCGGGCGTCCTCCAGGAACTTGTCGATCAGGACGGGATGGCCGGGGCTGGCCTCGATCGCCTCGGCCACGAACCGCGAGAGCGCCGAGGCATCGTAGACGATCTCCATCGCCCGGCCGCCCAGGACGAAGCTAGGCCGGACCAGGACCGGGTAGCCGATCCGCTCGGCGATCCGCCGGGCCTCCTCGTACCGGGTGGTCGAGCCGTTGGGCGTCTGCTTCAGGCCGAGCCGGTCGATGACCGCCCCGAACCGCTCGCGGTCCTCGGCCAGGTCGATGCTCTCGGGGCTGGTCCCCAGGATCGGGACGCCCGCCGCCTCCAGGGCCCGGGCCAGGTTCAAGGGGGTCTGCCCGCCGAACTGGACGATCACGCCCAGGGGCTCGACCCGCTCGATCACGTTGAGCACGTCCTCGACCGTCAGGGGCTCGAAGAACAGGCGGTCCGAGGTGTCGTAGTCGGTGCTGACGGTCTCGGGGTTGGAGTTGATCATGACGACCTCGTAGCCGTCGGCCCGCAGCGCGAAGGCGGCCTGGCAGCAGCAATAGTCGAACTCGATCCCCTGGCCGATCCGGTTGGGGCCACCCCCCAGGATCACCACCCGGGGCTTCTCGCCGACCCGGGCCTCGTCCTCGTCCTCGTAGGTCGAGTAATAGTAGGGCGTGACTGCCTCGAACTCCGCGGCGCAGGTGTCCACGAGCTTGAAGACGGCCGAGATTCCCCGTCGCTTCCGGTCGCGGCGGACCTCCATCTCGTCGGACCCCCAGAGGTGGGCGAGCTGGCGGTCGGAGAAGCCGTCCCGCTTGGCCTCGCGGACCAGGGCGTCGTCGGCCCCCTCCAGGCTCCCGGCGGCCCGGAGCCGGCCTTCCATCAGGACCAGCTCGCGGAGGTTGTGCAGGAACCAGGGGTCGATGTTGGTCAGCCCGTGAATCTCTCCCAGCGAGAGCCCGGCGAGGAAGGCGTGGCGGATCGACCAGACCCGGTCGGCGTTGGGCGTGGCCAGCTTGGCCCGGATCTGGTCCTCGGTCGGCTGGTCGGGGGTCCCCCAGGCGTCCTTCTTGTCGGAGCCGAAGCCGAACCGGCCGACCTCCAGGCCCCGGAGGGCCTTCTGAAAGCTCTCGCGGAAGGTCCGGCCGATGGCCATGACCTCGCCGACCGACTTCATCTGGGTGGTCAGGACCGGGTCGGCCTCGGGGAACTTCTCGAACGCCCAGCGGGGGATCTTGGTGACGACGTAGTCGATCGTCGGCTCGAAGCAGGCGGGAGTCTCGCGGGTGATGTCGTTCCGGATCTCGTCCAGGCGAAACCCGACGGCGAGCTTGGCGGCGATCTTGGCGATCGGGAACCCGGTGGCCTTGCTCGCCAGGGCGCTGGAGCGGCTGACCCGGGGGTTCATCTCGATCACGATCATTCGCCCGGTCCGCGGCTCGATCGCGAACTGGACGTTCGATCCGCCGGTCTCGACGCCGATCTTGCGTAAGATCGCCAGCGAGGCGTCACGCATCCGCTGATATTCCTTGTCGGTGAGCGTCTGGGCCGGGGCGACGGTGATGCTGTCGCCGGTGTGGACGCCCATGGGGTCGAAGTTCTCGATCGAGCAAACGATCACCGCGTTGTCGGCGCAGTCCCGCATCACTTCCATCTCGTACTCTTTCCAGCCGATCACGCTCTGCTCGACCAGGAGCGACTTGACCGGCGAGAGTTCGAGCCCGAAGGCGACCATCCGGTCGAATTCCTCCTTGTTGTAGGCGATCCCGCCGCCCGATCCGCCCATGGTGAAGCTGGGCCGGAGCACGCAGGGCAGGCCGATCTCGTCGCGGACGGCGCGGGCCTCCTCGAGCGTATGGGCCAGGACGCTCCGGGCGCTCTCCAGGCCGATCTCCTGCATGGCTTGCTTGAACAGCTCGCGGTCCTCGGCCATCCGGATCGATTCGGCCGAGGCGCCGATGAGCCGGCAGCCGTACTTCTCCAGGACCCCGGACTCGGCCAGCGCCAGGCCGACGTTCAGGCCGGTCTGGCCCCCCAGGGTCGGCAGGACCGCGTCGGGGCGCTCGACGGCGATGATCTGCTCGACCACCTCCGGCGTGATCGGCTCGATGTAGGTCCGGTCGGCCATCTCGGGGTCGGTCATGATCGTGGCCGGGTTCGAGTTGACCAGGACCACCTCGTACCCCTCCTCGCGGAGGGCCTTGCACGCCTGGGTCCCCGAATAGTCGAACTCGCAGGCCTGGCCAATGACGATCGGGCCAGCGCCGATGATGAGGATCTTGTGGATGTCGGTTCGCTTGGGCACGGGCGTCTCTCTCTGGCGGACTCGCTCCGGCGGTCGATCGGCGCGCGTGGCGAGCCGCGCATGACCTCCCGAAGCGGCCCGGGGAGGTGGCGCGGCCCGATAAACCCCACGATCCTAGCAAGAAACCCAAGCCACCGACAAGGCCGAGCCGCCCCGCGCCGCGGACCTCCCTCGGACCGCTCGGGTCCGTCGGGAATGCCCCGGATCGCCTGGCCCCGGCCATTCCTGCTCAAAAATGAGGGAGGGGACGCCCCCGGCCTCCGGTCGGGCGTCCCCTTCGCTGTGGCTCTTGGCCGTTCGATCCTGGCTCAGTAGCTGTCGGCGGAGAGCACCTCGCCCCCGGCCTTGGTCCCCAGCGCGTACCAGGCTCTCAGGGCGATTGAGTCCTTGATGAACCTGACGCTCCCGTCGGCCATCAGGGCATTAACGCCCCCCGAGTGGGCGCTGGAGGCCGGCTGCGAGACGCTGTTGTCCATGTTGCAAGACGGGCCGCAGCCCAGCCGGCAGAAGTTGAACTTGTAGGACCCGCCGTTCGGAGGCTGGATGTGGTTGAACATGGTGAACCCGGTGATCCCGATCCCCCAGCGATAGCCCCGGTAGTCGGCGACATTCGTGCTCGCGGCGTTGAATTTCTGGAGGCAACTCTGGAGGTAGCCGGCGACCGTGGCGGGATTCGTTCCCGCGCTGACGTCGTAGATGAAGGGGACATCAGAGCCGGTGGCACCCATGACGCCGTTGCCGCGGTAGAGGCTGGGCGGATTCTGGCCGCCGCGCCCGCTCCCCCGATTGTCGCCGCAGAGGGCCTCGGCATAGGCGACAATGGCGTCTGGGCGGCGATGGCCGGACCTCAGCGGTCGTCCGGGTTGAGGAAGTTGAAGGTCAGTCCCGCGAGCGCCCCACCGGCCAGGGTGGCGGCGAGGAGGACCGCGACGTGGGTGGCCTTGGCCAGGCCCATGATCGCCACGCCGATGGCCACGGCCGGGTTGAACGCCCCGCCCGAGATCGCGCCCACGGCGAAGGCCCCGGCCATCACGGTGAAGCCAATGGCCAGCCCGTAATGCGAGTTGCCCGCCGTGGCCTTCGAGGTCGCCACGTTCAGCACCACGTAGGCCAGCGCGAAGGTGTAGAGCAGCTCGACCACGAACGACTTGACCGTGTCCGGGTCCTGGCCCGGGACGGCCTGGTGCCCCTTGAGGTAGATCACCAGCGCCGCGGCGAGGGCCGCCCCGAGGACCTGCGCCACGACGTAGGGGAGCACGTCGGCGGTCGGGCATCGACCCCGGATCCAGACCGCCAGCGTCACCGCCGGGTTGTAGTGGCCCCCGGAGATGTGGCCCCCGGCATAAATCATCACCATCAGGATCGACCCGATCGCCAGGGGGGCGACCACGCCGGAGCCGGACGACACGTCGACGACGCACTGGCCAACCGTCAGCACGAGGAAGAACGTGCCGATAAGTTCGACGAGAGGCTTCCGCGAATTCATGGTCGGACCGATCCCTTCTTCGAGGAGCGTTGCCGGCCGAGCGAGCCCGATCGGCCGGGGCGGATGGCTTCGGGGGCGGCCCGACGGGGCGCGATCACCCGTCGGGCCCGAGTAAAAAGGCGAGGGTCGAGGCGACCACGCGGTCGCGGTCCTGGTCGAGCGCCAGGAGGTGGTCCGATCCGGCGAGCCAGATCAACTCCTTGCGGGGCGAGCCGAGGTGCCGGGCCAGCCAGACGGAACCGGCGGGGGCGACCACGGAGTCCCGACGCCCCTGGAGGATCAGCGTCGGGGCCCGGATCGACGGGACGAGCGGCTTGACCTGCTGGATCAGGTCGAGGGCGCTGAGCGCCGCCCGGACGCTGAACGTCCGGAACGGCGAGGCGCTGCGGAGCCGACGCCGGGCCTCCCGGTCGCGGACCGCCGCGGCGCGGCGCGGGAGGTCCGGGAAGACCCGGCCGATCGGCTCCAGGTAGCCCTCGGGCCGGATCGGGATCAGCCGGCCGAACCGGATCGCCAGGAACGGGGCCAGCAGCGCCAGGCGAGCCACCGGCCGCCGGGTCGCCAGCAGGAGGGCCAGCGTCGCCCCGGTCGAGAACCCGACCACGGCCACCGGCCCGCCCCCGGCCGCCAGGGCGTCAAAGGCGGCCTCGGCCGAGGCCGCCCAATCCACCCACGCCGAGGCCGGCATGACCGGGCCCGGCCCTTCGTGGCCCGGCAGGATCGGGGCCGAGACCCGGACGCCCGAGCCTTCGAGGGCCTCGATCACCGGTCCCAATTCGTGAGGCCCACCCCCCAGCCCGTGCAGGGCCAGGCAAGTCGGTCGATCGGCCATCGCCATGTCCCGGGGTCATTTCCAGACGGGATCGACTGCGTTCCCGCCCCTCGCCGGCCCTTCGCCCGGAGAGATCTTACCCCGAGCCGGCCGCGACCTCAAATTTCACCGATGGCGATTCTCGACGCCGACGGGGTCCATCGGAGCAGGGTCTCGGCGACCGGTCCGGAGAAGCCGAGTGCCCGGGCCAGGCCGATCGAGGCGGGGTTCCCGGCGTGGGTGGTCCAGAGGAGCCGCTGCCGGCGGTCGCGGAGAACGTGGTCGAGCAGGGCCGAAGCCGCCGAAAAGCCCAGGCCGAGCCGCCGGGCCCGGGCGGCGGTTGCGACCCCGATCTTGTCGGTCCGGTCGTCGGACTCGTAGATCCAGGCCGAGGCCGCGAGCCCGCCGGGGCTCGGGACTCCGAACGCCGCCCCGCGCTCGATCATCGGACCGAAGCCGCCCCAGCTCCGGAGGGCCCAGCGCGGCGCGAGGGCCTCGAAGGCCGGGGCATCGTCGAGGCCGAGTCGCCGGGCTCCGACCGGACCGGGCCGGGCCGGCGGCGAGTCGGGCCGGCTCCAGGTCAGGACGGTCGCCCGATCGAGCCGGCCGGCCCGGGCCAGGACCGGCCCCTCCCACGACGGCGGAGCCATCAGCGCGACCGGCCGGCCCCCGGCCCGGGCCGCGATCCAATCCAGCGCCGGGCCGGCGTCCCCTGCCCCGAACGCCTCCCACTGGCCGTCGTCCCCCTCGCGGAGCCAGGCGACGCTCGAAGGGCGGTCCGGGTCGTCTCCCCAGAGCCCCGGCCGCCCGTGGATCGCGGCATGGCGCAGGGCCACGGCCCGGGCCGGCCCGTCGTCCGGGCGGACGATCCGGCCCATCACGACCGCCGCGAGCGGGACCATGATCGGGTCGCCCCATCGGCTCGGGCGGTTCAGTCGATCCATCGGGGATAATACTCCCCGGGCAGGAGCCTCCTGGCCGCCTCCTTGCCCACCAGGCCGGGGATCACGTCGAGGATGACCTCGCGGATCGAACCCCGGGCGGCGAAGGAGGTCCCTTCCAGGCCGGCGGCCAGGGCCCGGGCCCGGGCCTCGCCCCGGAGGCTTTCGGTCGAGCGGAGCAGGGCCCGGCCGTAGCGGTCGCCGATCACCTCGCGGACCCGGATGTCGGGCCGGAAGGCGTGGCCGCACGACATCTCGTAGGGGTTCGGCAAGTCGAACGAGAAGATCCGGTGCAGGGCATATTCCAGGGCGACGTCGCCGCCCCCGTCGGCCTCGCCCTCGGCGATCCGCCGCCGGACCGTCGCGATCGAGCCCGCGTCGAGCGGGACGAAGTCGCCGCGATCGAACCGGCCCCGGGTGGCCTGGGCGTCGAGCACGGCCCCGAACGTCCGGAGCGCCCGGCGGTCGTCGCCGGCCAGGACCTCGCCCGCCGCCCGGAGGACCAGCACCTCCTGGAGCGACTCGCCGCGGAGCCCGGCGCGGGCGATCAGCGCGTCGACGCCCGCCGGATCGATCGAGGCGTCTCGGAGGCCCATCCCGACCTGGAACTCGTCGACCGCCCGGCGGCCTTCGAGGTGGGCCAGGAAGCCGGTCGGGTCCGACGGGTCGGCCGCCCGGAGCGCCGCCACGCGATCGGCGAAGAACCGGGAGACGAACCGGGCGTCGACCTCCGCCAGGCCGTCGGCCAGCGCCTCGGCCCGGGCCCAGCCGTCGCGTTCCTCCGCGCGGGCCAGGGCCTCGCGGAGCTTCCGACCCCGCCCGGCGAGCGGCCCGAGGTGCTTCCAGTAGCCCGCCGGGGTCTGATCCGCCTCATGGTAGGTCGTCCGGGCGTAGGGCCGGCCGTCGGGCGTGGCCAGGAGGACCGTGGGGAACGACTCGATCCCGTAGCGGGCTTGCAGGTCCTCGTAGCGCCGCTTGCGGTCGGCGGCGATCGGGGACCGGGCGGGCAGGTCGATGTCCACCAGCACGAAGTCGGCGCCGGCCGCCTCGATGAACTCCCGCTTCGAGAGGACCCGCTCCTTGAGCCACCGGCAGGGCAGGCACCAGTCGCTCCCGCCGAAGTCGATCAGCAAGTCCTTGCCGGCGGCCGACGCGGCGGCCCGGCCCTCCTCGAACTCGACGAACCAACCCTCCGCGCCCCGGGCCGGCCGGGCGATCAGGATCCCCAGGGCGATCAGCAAGGCCGGACGCGCCACGGATCCCATGACCACCCCCCGGAGTGCAGGCTCGGACGATTGTCTTAGCCTAGCCGGAACGGACCCGGCGACGCAATCCCCCGGGCCGGTCGGGGTTCAGGACGCCAGCCAGCGGAACGCGACGTAGAGCCCGGCCGCCAGGGTCATGCAGACGGGCAAGGTCAGGACCCAGGCCAGGGCGATGTTCCGGACCGTCGACCACTGGAGGCCGGTCCCGTTGGCGGCCATGGTCCCGGCGACGCCCGAGGACAGGACGTGCGTGGTGCTCACGGGCAGGCCGCCGTAGTCGGCAAGGCCGATCGTGGCCATCGCCACCAGCTCGGCCGCCGCCCCCTGGGCGTAGGTGAGATGGGTCTTGCCGATCTTTTCGCCGACGGTCACCACGATCCGCTTCCAGCCGATCATCGTCCCCGACCCCAGCGCTATGGCCACGGCGATCAGGACCCAGTCCGGAGCGTAGTAGACCGCCGATCGGAGCCCGGCCCGGCTGTGGGCGAGCCTCCCCCGCTCGTCGCCGGAGAAGTTCTTGCTCGCGTGCTTGTCCATTTCCATCAGGGAGTTGTCGACCAGGATCAGGTCCGCCCGGAGTTCCCAGCGCTGCTTCTCGGGGACGTCGCGGAGTTCGGCCTTGCCCGCCAGCCGCTTCCGGAGGTTGTCCAGCTCGGCGATCCGGCGGTCGACCTCGGCGGTCGGGACGTGGTCCCGGATCAGACCCTCGGACTCATCGGCGGCGGCCAGGATCCGGGCGACCTCGCCCTTCTGGTGGCGGGGGTCCAGGGCGTAGTGCGCGGGGAGGACGCCGATCAGGATCAGCATCACCAGGCCAATCCCCTTCTGGCCGTCGTTGGAGCCGTGCGCCAGGCTGACCCCGGAGCAGGTCAGCATCAGGGTTCCCCGGATCCAGGGGGGCGGGGGCTTGTCGCCTTCGGGGGGTTGATAAAGCTCGGGGGCCTTGACCGTCTTCTTCAAGACGAGCAGCAGGCCCGCCGCGCAAACGAAGCCGATCAGCGGCGAGATCAGGAGCGAGGCCCCGACCTCGGCGGCCTTGGTCCAGTTCACCCCCGAGCCGAACCCCTTGCCCTCCAGAGCCGAATTGGCCAGGCCCACGCCCAGGATCGCCCCGATCAGGGTGTGCGAGCTGGACGCCGGGATCGCCATCAACCAGGTCCCCAGGTTCCACGCGATCGCCGCGATCAGCAGGGCCATGACCATCGCCAGCCCCTTGGCCGAGTCGATCGAGACCAGGAGGTCGACCGGCAACAGGCTGACGATCCCGAAGGCCACCGCGGTCCCCCCCAGGTAGACCCCCAGGAAGTTGCAGAAGCCCGACCAGGCCACCGCCTTTCTCGGGCCAAGGGTCTTGGTGTAGATCACCGTCGCGACCGCGTTGGCCGTGTCGTGGAACCCGTTGACGAACTCGAACCCCAGGGCCACGGCCAGCGAGGCGACCAGGACGACCTGCGTGCCCAGGCCGAGCGAAGAGTCGAGGATATGGAACCCATTCATGAATGTGTTATCGCGAGGACCATCGATCGAGAGCCGGCCGCCGGACCGTGACGCTAGCCCGTGGCCGTCGCCGTTGTCAATGCCGGCGAGTCATTTACGTCGAATGTCCCTTCGCCGCCCGGCCCGCGATATTGCCGCCGGCCGCGCCCGGGAGTCGAAGCACGCGGAATCTTCACGCCCGGTTCACGCGGTCCTCAAACTCCGGCCGGGCCGGTCAGCCCCCGACCGCGATCCCCCGAGCGGCCAGCCAGGCGTGATAGCCGGCGAAGTGGCGGTCGACGGTCGGGGCGTCGAGCCCGAAGTCTTCGAGCCGGTAGCGGTGGGCGCCGTGCTTGTGGCGGGGGTGCTCGGCCAGGTGGCGGCGGGCCCGGGATTCGTACTCGGGGCCGAAGTCGTAACCGAAATGGCGGCAGGCTTCGCGGATGACCTCGATCGGCTCGGCGACCGCCCGGTCGTAGGCGACGTCGAAGATCCGGGCGGGGTCGATCTCGGCCCGGGCGGCGATCACCCGGTCGGGGCCGATGGCGATCGCCTCGGCGAACTCGGCGCCGAGGCGGCGGAGGTCGAGCCGGTCGGTGAAGATCCCCCGGAGGCCCGCCGCCATGCTGCAAATCGAGGGGACGACCTTGAGCGGGTCGCGGTGGGTCACGATCACGCAGGCATCGGGGAACGCTCCCAGCAGCGCCCTCAGGCCGTACTGGTGGGCGGGGGCCTTCAGGATCCAGTGGTCGGCCCGGACCTTCCACGAGAGGAGCTGGAGTTGCCGCCGGGCGTACCGGTAAACCGGGCCGAGGTCCTGCTCGCGGAGCCATTGGACGTAGTCGGGCACGTCGAAGAGGAACCCGAGGATCCCGGAGGTGAAGTCGTGGGCGAAGAAGTTGTTGTCCTCCTCGGGGATCTGGGCCCCGAACTCGTGGGCGGTGGCCAGCCGGGGCGAGAGCCGCTCCAGGAGCCCGAGCTGGCGGCGGGCCCGGGCGATCCGGGGGTCGGTCGCATAGGTCGAGGGCTCCGGCGGGGGCGAGGGCTCCATCGCCTCCCAGGTCAAAAGGGGCCGCCCCTGGGGGTCCTCCGACATCAGCCGGTGCAGGTAGGTCGTCCCGCTCCGGGGGAGCCCGGTGATGAACAGGGGCCGGCGGATCGGGACCTCGCCGATCTCGGGGTGCCGCGCCAGGTCGGCCTGGATTTTCAGGCGGTTGACCAGCAGGTTCGTGCAATACTCGCGGAAGAAGAACCGGCCGAAGGCGTGGACGTCCTCGCGGGCTCCGAAGGCGGCGACCAGGACGCCGAGCCCCTCGCCGAACCCGCCGTCGCCGAAGTCGTCGAGCCCGGTCCGGCGACGGGCGTCGGCCATCAGGGCCTCGGGTCCCAGCCGGGGCCAGCGGACGCCCACCCGCCGGAGTCCGCCGCCGATCGCGTTGACCGCCCGGACCATCGGTGGCCGGCGGACCTGCTCCCAGATCGGCCCGGAGTTCCGGCCGTTCGATTCCGCCATGATCCCTGGACCTCCCCGCGTCCCCCCCCGCGTCGGGCCGCGCCGGACCGCGTCCGGCCGTCGTCGTCAGGTGGGGCCCGAGCGTAGCGGGCCGGCTTCGCCGGGACAATGGAGTGGCATTCCGGGGGCGGGGATATCCGGCGATCACCCGGGATCGTATGCTCGCCTCTGGAACGAGGGGGAAAGTCGTCATGGAATTCTCTGGCGGGATGATGAGGGCCTGGGCGGTCGGCTGGGCCGTCTGCATGATCGCAATCGTGACGACCGATTACGATGGGATCATGACGGTCATCTTCGGGACCTTCGTCGCCGTGATCGTCGGCGGCTTCGTCGCCGGAGCGGCCTCGCTTTCGGGCCTGATCCTCCGCATCCCTCCGCTCGCCGGGTTCTGGCGAGGGCGTCGGAGCTTGGCAATCGCGGCCGTCATCGCCTGCCTGGCCGTGATGGCGTTCGGATCTTCGGTGGGTCTCCCGGATCTCTACGTCGACCCCGTTTCGGGCCGACGGTTCGTCGGGTTGCACCCCGCGGCGGTCCTGTCGAGTTATTTCCTGCTCCTGTTCGTGGTCGCGAACTGGCCGGCCGGTCGACCGACGACGATGGCCTCGGGCGATCCCACCTGAACGAAGCGGACGCGCCGACCTCACGCAACGGGCCCTGACCATGCCGACCTACCCGATCGAACTGGACCTGACCGGCCGGCTGGCGGTTGTGGTGGGGCTGGGGGCGGTGGGGCTCCGGAAGGCGTCGGGGCTGGTGGAGGCGGGGGCCCGGGTGGTGGGGGTGGATCCGGGAGCCATCAAGGCCGGGTCCGGGGTTGAGTGGCGGGCGGAGCCGTATCAGGCCGGGCATCTGGCGGGGGCCTCGCTGGCGTTCGGGGCGGCTCCGGCGGAGGTCAACCGGCGGGTCGTGGCCGACGCCCGGGGGCTGGGGATCTGGGTCAACTCGGCGAGCGAGCCGGGGTCGGGGGACTTCGCCCTGCCGGCGACCTGGCGCGAGGGGCCGCTGACCCTGACCGTCTCGACCTCGGGGGCCAGCCCCGCGCTGGCCTCGGCCCTCCGCGACCGGGCGGCGGCGGCGTTGGGGCCGGCGGCCGGGGGCCTGGCGGCGCTCCTGGCCGAGCTCCGGCCCGAAGTCCTGGCCAGGGTCGCCGACCCCGGGGACCGTCGCCGGGCGCTGGCCGAGGCCGCCGACCCTCGATGGCTCGACCTCTACCTCGCCGAGGGGGCCGGGGCCGCCCGCCGGGCGCTCCGGGTCGCCCTGGGGCTGGACCCGCCCGGTGGGCCCGGGTGATGATTGGCGGCGGAATCCGACTTCCCGCGGATCGAGACTTGCCTTAAACTGCCGATTGTGCATCCGGGGGACGAGGGACGTCCCCCCGGGAGGCGTCCGCGCGACGGACCGGCCTCCGGGACCCAGGGTCGAGGGGAAGAACCCGTGAAAATCGCCGTCGTCGGAACGGGATATGTGGGCTTGGTCACCGGCACCTGCCTGGCCGAGAGCGGCAACGACGTGGTCTGCGTCGACAAGGTCGCCGCCAAGGTCGAGATGCTCCAGGCCGGCAAGATCCCGATCTATGAGCCGGGCCTGACCGAACTGGTCCACCGGAACGCCCGCGACGGCCGGCTCAAGTTCACCACCGACCTGGCCTCCGGGATCGCCGAGGCCGAGCTGGTCTTCATCGCCGTGGGGACGCCCCAGGGCGACGACGGCGGGGCCAATCTCAACGGGATCTGGGCCGTCGGCCGCGAGATCGCCCAGCACCTCAACGGTCCCAAGATCATCATCATCAAGAGCACCGTCCCGGTCGGGACCAACGCCGAGCTGGCCCGGCGGATGGCCGAGATCACCGAGGTCCCCTTCGACATCGCCAGCAACCCCGAGTTCCTCAAGGAAGGGGCGGCGATCGACGACTTCAACAAGCCCGACCGGGTCGTCGTCGGCGCCCGGAGGCCCGAGGTCTTCGAGCAGCTCAAGGACCTCTACCGCCCGTTCCTCCGGACCGAGCGCCCGCTCTTGACGATGACGCCCGAGTCGGCCGAGATGACCAAGTACGTCGCCAACTGCCTCCTGGCGACCAAGATCAGCTTCATCAACGAGATGGCCAATCTCTGCGAGCGCTACCACGCCGACATCAACGACGTCCGGCGCGGGATCGGCCATGACCAGCGGATCGGCTTCAGCTTCCTCTTCCCCGGCGTCGGCTACGGCGGCTCGTGCTTCCCCAAGGACATCCGCGCCGTGATCCACATGGCCCGGATGGCGGGCGTCCCCTCGAAGATGATGGAGGCCGTCGACGCGGTCAACCTCGCCCAGAAGGACGTCCTGACCCGGAAGATCCTCGACCACTTCGACGGCCACGCCAAGGGCAAGACCGTGGCGGTCTGGGGGCTGGCCTTCAAGCCCAAGACCGACGACATCCGCGAGGCCCCGGCCCTGGTCCTGATCGACGCCCTGCTCGCGGCCGGCGTCTCGATCCGGGTCCACGACCCCGAGGCCCTGGCCAACGTCAAGGAACTCTACGGCGACCGCCTGATCTACTGCGACCGCCCCTACGGCGCCCTGGAGCAGGCCGACGCGCTGGCGATCGTCACCGAGTGGAACGAGTTCCGGAACCCCGACTTCGAGGTCATGCAGCGGCTCCTCCGCCACCCGGTCATCTTCGACGGCCGGAACCTCTTCGACCCCGCCCAGATGGCCGAGCAGGGCTTCATCTACCACGGGATCGGCCGGGTCGTCCCCGAGCCCACCGCCGAGCGGGGCAAACTCGCCGCCGCCCTCCAGGCCTGAACGCGAGGGCTCTGGCCACCGTGGCCGATCCCGGTGCCGGAACGGGAGGCCCCGCGCCGGTCATTTCTTCTTGGCCGCCTTCTCCTGGAGCTTCATCATGTCGTCCGAGGTGCCCGGGGGCGGGCCGGGCTTGGAGTTCTCGGGCGGCGTGGGGATTGCGGCACCCCCGCAGCCGACGAGCGTGGACGCCAGGAACAAGCCGCAGAGCGTGGCGATCGGGAGTCGCATGGGGCGGTTTCCGTCGGGGAGAATGCGGGTCAGAAGGCGGTCGCGTCGATCACCTCGCGGCCGAAGCGGGTCCCGACGGCCCACCAGATGCTGAGGTCGACCGTGTCCTTGACGAACCGGACCGAGCCGTCGGCCATGCAGACCTGGACGCCCCCGGAATGGTTGCTGGTCGCCGGCGACGACCCGCTCGGCCCGACATAGCCGTTGGTGGCAATGAAGCTGGCGTCCCCCGTGGTGTTCTGGCAATTCAGGCTGTTCGGCGCCCCGAAGTGGTTATAGCTGACCATGCTGAGATACCACGGGTTCGTGGCGAAGGCGTCGCTTCCCAGGTGGTCCGAGTTCGCCGAGGCCGTCGTTCCGCTAAGGGACTTGCAGCTCTGGATGAACGTGGCGGCCCCGGCCGGGCCGGAGGTTGGGCCGGGGCCCGAGGTGGCGAAGGTCCCGCGCTTGCTATTGGAACTCGGACCGGGTTGGACGGGCGGGTTCCCCGCGAGGCCGTGGAGCCGCTCGCTGAACAACGCGGTGTTGGTCACTCCGTCGCGGACCGCCTCGATGCTCACCGGGCCGACCCGCCCCAGCGCCGGGCCCAGATTCAGGATGACGTTGGGGTCGCCTGTCGGGATGATGGTCCCGCTATAGCCCGCGATCTGGCCGGGGCCGCCGTAATTGCCGACGTAGTTCGTCGTGGCCGTCAGGGCGGGGCGGACTGGGACGTTCTCCGAGGCGCAGAGAAAGGTGGCGACCTGGGTGGAGGTCACTGTCAGGTTCTCCAGCCCGCCGGTCCCCGAGGCGAGCACCACCGCCGGGGCCGAGTAGTTGTAGGCCGAGGCCATCGCCGTCTGCTCGATGTAAGGCAGGATGGCGACCATCCACGACGCCGACCAGCCGCTGCTGGCGGTAAACTGGCCGCCCGGGTAGGTCGATAGCGGTGGGATCACGTTGGTGGTGGTGTGGTAGCTGTGCACGGCCAGGCCGAGCTGCTTCAGGTTGTTGCCGCACTGCGTCCGGCGGGCCGCCTCGCGAGCCGACTGCACCGCCGGCAGGAGCAAGGCGATCAGGACCGCGATGATCGAGATCACCACCAGGAGCTCGATCAGGGTGAATCCTCGACGTGAGCTTCTCACGGCCATACCTCGATCGAAAAATGGGAAGAGGGATGTGGTCGCATGGTCGGTGCCCGGCATCGACGAGCATGCGCACCGTCGATCATCAATGCGCACGAGGATTTTCGCAACCCCCTTCCCCGATCACGGTCGCCTGCGGGTCGGGGCCCGGACGCGATCAATCGTCCTCCGGCTCGGGCGGGATCCCGTTGCTCGGGGCGGGGGCGGTGTCGTCGATCCGGTAGTCGCTGAGCTTCTTGTGGAGGGTATTCCGGTTGATCCCGAGCCGGGCGGCGGCCTTGATCTGGATCCGCTCGCAGGCGGCCAGGACCTGCTGGATCAGCTCGCGCTCGACCAGGCCGACGATCCGGTCGTGGAGGTCGTTCGCCTGGGGGCCGGCGGCCCGGATCCCGTGGCGGACCAGCTCCGAGGTCAGCGCGTTCAGGTCGCCTCCGCGGGCCCGGATCGGCCGGGGCGGGGCCTCGCCCCGGAGCTGCGGCGGGAGGTGCTCGGGAAGAACCTCGGGCCCCTCGCCCAGGACCACGGCACGTTCGATATAGTTCTGCAACTCGCGGATGTTGCCCGGCCAATCGTGCTCGCGGAGCAGCCGCATCGCCTCGGGGTGGACTCGCCGGACGTCGCGGCGGTTCTGCTCGCCGTACCGCTTGAGGAAGAACTCGACCAGCATCGGGATGTCCTCCCGGCGCTCGCGGAGCGGGGGGAGGTAGATCGGGACCACGTTGAGCCGGTAATACAGATCTTCGCGGAACCGGCCGCCGTCGATCTCGTCGAGCAAGTCGCGGTTGGTGGCGGCGATGATCCGGGTGTCAACCTTGTTGGTCCGGGTGTCGCCGACCCGCTCGAACTCCCCCTCCTGCAAGACCCGGAGGAGCTTGACCTGGAGCTTGGGCGAGGTGCTGTTGATCTCGTCGAGGAAGATGCTCCCGGTGTGCGCCGCCTCGAATCGGCCGGTCCGGTTATCAACGGCACCGGTGAAGGAGCCCTTGACGTGACCGAACAGCTCGCTCTCCAGGAGGCTCTCGGTCAGGGCCCCGCAATTGACCCGGATGTAGGGACCGGACTGGCGGGGGCTGAGGTCGTGGACGGCCCGGGCGACCAGTTCCTTGCCGGCGCCGGTCTCGCCTACGATCAACACGCAGGCCCGGGCCGGGGCCACCTGGCGGGTGGTCCGGGCGACCTCGCGGATCGCCTCGCTCGCGCCGATGACACCGGGCAGGGCGAGGTCGTCGCCGGCCCGGGTCGGGGAGCGTTCGGAGGGCGGGTAGGCCATCAACACATCCTTGATCGGTGGGTCCTCGATCGTCAGGGGGAGGGGGAGCGATACGCCCGGAGGCGGGAGCCCGAGGCATCGGGCCCGGGGCGGAGCGAGCCGGCGGCGGCGGCAAGGGCATCGCGGAGGGTGGGGTCGGCTTCCCGGGCGAGTTCGGCGACCAGACGTTGCTCTTGTTCGCCGGAGAGCCTGGGCCCGAACCGCCGGATGTTCCGGGCGAGCTGATCGGCGGCGACGAGGCGGAAGGCCGGAGTCTGGGAAGCGTCCAGGGCCGCGTCGGCCAGGGCCCGCTGGGCGGCCGGGCCCGGTACGTCGCCCAGGACCGCGGCGGCGTCGGGACCGGCGGTCGGACCGTTCAGCGCCTGGGAGAGGGCGGGCTCGGCGGCCGGTAGATCGGCCTCGAACGGGCTCCCGGGAAGGCGGGCGATCTCGGCCAGGAGTCCGGCGGCCCGACGGGCGTAGTCGACCCGCTCGCGGTCCGAGAGCGGACGGACTCCCATCAAGGCGAACGCCCGGATGAGCTGGGCCTTGAGCATCACCGTCTCGGTCGGGGTGACCAGGAACCGGACTCCGGGAAAGCTCTCCAGGCTCGCGTTGTATGTGTCGTGGAGGTCGAGCGGGCCGACGACGAAGACCGGGATCCCCGTGGTCCGGGGGTCGGCCTTGAGGTTCGCCAGGAGGTCGGGGAGCCGCCAGGGGTCGTTGATGAAGTTGGGGTCGACCGCGATCAGTTCGACGTCGGCGGAATCGGCCGCCAGGGTGAAACCCTGGGCCCCGGTGGCGGCGACCTGGGCGTCGTAGCCGAGGCCCCGGAGGAACCCGCCCACCTGCGCCCCTCGCTCGGGGTTGCCGTCGACCACCAGCGCCCGGGGCGCGGCCTGGCCGGCGACGAACCGGGCCAGGAGCGGAACCAGCCGGCTCGAGCCGGCGAACCGACGCCTCGGGTCGAGCTTGACCAGCGCCTCGGCCGCGGCGAACTGGAGCCGGCGGTCGGGGGCCGAGAGAGCCTCGACCAGCGGATTGGGACGGGCCTCGGTCAGCAATTCGTTGCGGTCGACGACCTGCCCCAAAAGCGTCGTGGCCAACGCGGCCAGGTCGGGCCGGCCGTCGGCGATCGCCGTCCGGACCACCCGGCCGAGGATGTCCGGACCGGCGGCCAGGGCGGACGACCGCCAGTCGCTCGGGGCGTGGTCAAGCCCCAGGCTGAGCAAAAGAACCTGAGCGGGGACGTCGGTCGGGTCGAGTTCGACCGCCTCGCGGGCGGCCCGGAGCCCGAGGAGCCCCTCGGCGTCCCGGACCGAGGCCACCGCCGGCGCGGGGACCTTGGCCGCGTCGTCCCAGAGCCAGAGGACGACCGGGTCACCGGGGAACCGGACCCGGTGAAGGTGGTAGTTCCGGGCTTCATCGGTGAGGACCCGGGCCGGCGTCCTCGGCTGCGAGCCGAACTCGGTCCCGGTCAGCTCGCGGATCGCCTGGAGGACCAGCGGCCGGGCGGCGGTCTCGGGCTTCCGGCGGGCGGCGACGTAGGTCAGGGCGGGGACCGCCCGGGGGTCGCCGATCCGGCCGAGGGCCCGGGCCACGTCGCCGACGAGCTTGTCGTCGGTGCCGTCCAGCGCGGCGATCAGGGCGGGGACGGCGGATCGATCGAGCCGGCCGAGGTTCTCGCCGATCGGGGCCCGGGCGACCGGGTCGAGGCCCGCCACGCTCAGGGCTCGGATCAGGGGGGGGATGGCGTAGGGGCCGGCCTCGCGGAGCCGCTCGACGGCGTAGTCCTGCTCCTCGCGGGTCTTGGAGAGCCCGGCGATGAATCGGTCGATCCGGCCGGGGTCGGTGGCTTTCCGGATCGCGGCCTGCGCCAGCTTCTGGGCCAGGGGCCGGGCGTAGGGGAGGGTCGCGGGGTCGTCGGAGAGGCGGAGGACGGTCCCGGCTCCGTAGGTGTCGCGGACCTCCAGCAGGGTCGCGTCGTCGGGGTTGGCGTCGAGGAACCGCTTGACGTAGGGGGCAGCCTGGCCGGGCTGGCCGATCCGGATCAAGTAGCTGGCGACCTCCCAGGCCTCCAGCGGGGTTCGGGGCTCGCGGGAGAAGGCGTCGCGGGCCAGGATCTGGGCGTGGGCCTCGCCCCCCGGGCCGGCCCCGATCGGGGCGGCCAGCAGCGCGGCGGCCAGACCAATAATCCGGGTCGATCGGGATCGGGTCAGCATGAATCGACCACCTGGCACGGGGCCATTGGGGTGCTTACCATCCGGGCGGGGTCATCCTGGCGATCCGGGGCCGACCAGCGCGGCCCGCTCCTGCTCGATCAGGTCGTCCAGCGTCTCGCGACGCCGGGCGACCAGGGCTCGCGTCCCGTCCACCAGGATCTCGGCGGCCCGGGGGCGGGTGTTATAGTTCGAGGCCATCACCATCCCGTAGGCCCCGGCCGAGAACGTCGCCAGCAGAGCCCCCCGGTCGAGCGGGGGCAGGGCGCGATCCTTGGCCAGGAAGTCGCCGCTCTCGCAGACCGGCCCGACGACGTCCCAGGGCTCGGTCCCCTCGATCGCCCCCTCGAAGTCCGAGGGGGGGGCGGGGAGACCTGGCGGCACGTCGACCGGCCAGATCCGGTGGAACGACTCGTAGAGGGCGGGCCGGATCAGGTCGTTCATCGCGGCGTCCTGGATCAGGAACCGCTTCTCGCCCGACTGCTTGGTATATAACACACGGCTGACCAGGATGCCGGAGTTCCCGGCGATCACCCGCCCCGGCTCCATCGCCAAGCGGCACCCGGTCGCCCGGATCGACGAGATCACCGCCGCGGCGAACTCGGCGATCGGCCGGGCCTCGTGGCCCCGATAATCGATCCCGAACCCCCCACCCATGTTGAACCAGGCGATCGGGTGGCCCATCTCCCGGAGCTGCCCGACGATCCCGACCGCCTTGCCCGCCGCGCCGGCGTGGGCCTCGGTGGTCGTGATCTGCGAGCCGATGTGCATATGCACGCCGATGATTGAGACGGACTTCAACCCCCTGGACCGCTCGGCCAGGGCGATCGAGCGGTCGATGTCCATCCCGAACTTCGACTCCTTCTTGCCCGTCGAGATGTACCGATGCGTCTTGGGGTCCACGTCGGGGTTGACCCGGAGCGCCACCGGCGCCACCTTGCCCGCCGATCCGGCCACCCGGGCCACGGCCTCCAGCTCGGCCTCGCTCTCGACGTTGAACATCAGGACGCCCGCCTCCAGGCCGGCGGCGATCTCCCCGTCGGTCTTCCCCACCCCGGCGAAGACCGTCCGGTCCGCCCGGCCCCCCGCGATCAGGACCCGGTCCAGCTCGCCGCCCGAGACCACGTCGAACCCGCTCTCGTGCTCGGCCATCAGCCGGAGGATCGACAGGTTCGAGTTCGCCTTGATCGCATAGCAGACCAGCGGCTCGACCTCGGCGAACGCCTCCTGGATCGCCCGGAGTTGGCCCACGAACGCCGCCTTGCTATAGACGTAGAGCGGCGTGCCGAACTTCTCGGCCAGGCCGGAGACCGGGAGATCCTCGCAGTACAGGTGGCCGTCGCGGTAGCGAAAGTGGTCCATGCTTGCCCTTATTCCAGGTCCAATACCTGACGGACTTGTTCCATCGTGTCAGACGGGCCCGGTCGCGATCGCTCCTCCAGGAGCGCCATCAAATTTGGCGGATATTCGAATGGAACCTCGACCTAAGCCGTTTCGACCATCATCGGCATGCCGAGTTCCGCCCGAACTTCCAGACAGAGCTTGATCGCGTCCTTAGATGTTCTCGATCGCCTCCTCCCGCGTATCCCCCTGGCTGACGCATCCGGAGATCGACGGGCATTCGATGACAGAATCGCCGTCCTCGTCGCGATCAATCGTCACGTTGAAGAGCATGGATTTTTCTCCTGTTTCCATCGAGCAATCCCTTCCACCGGGCCAGTTGCCCGGCCACCTCCGCCGGGGCCGTCGACCCATACGACCGGAACGCCTTGACCGCGTTGGCCACGCCGAGGGCGTCCTTGACCCCCGCTCCGAGCTTGGGGTGGGCCTTGAGGAACTCGTCGGCGGGGAGGTCGGCCAGGCGGCACTTCCGGGACTCGCAGAGGCCCACCAGGTGGCCGACGATCTCGTGGCCGGTCCGCTGGGGGACGCCTTGCTTGATGAGGTATTCCATCAAGGTCGTGGCGTCGAGGAACCCCTCGTCGATCCGGGCGGCGATCCGGTCGGCCCGGAGGGTCGCTCCCCCGACGACCACGGCGGCCAGGTCGAGGCAGGCGTCCACGGTGTCAAAGGCGTCGAAGAGCGGCTCCTTGTCCTCCTGGAGGTCGCGATTGTAGGCCAGGGGGAGGCCCTTGATGAGGACCAGGAGGGTCGTCAGGGCCCCGACCACCCGGGCGGTCCGGCCCCGGATCAGTTCCAGGACGTCGGGGTTCTTCTTCTGCGGCATGATGCTGCTGCCGGTGCAGAGGGCGTCCGGCAGGGCCAGGAACGAGAACTCCTGGGTCGACCAGAGAACCCACTCCTCGGCCCAGCCCGAGAGGTGCTCGGCAATCAGGGTCAGGACGAAGGCGGATTCGACGGCGAAATCCCGGTCGCTGGAGGTGTCCAGGCTGTTGGCCGTCACCCCGTCGAAGCCGAGGGCCCGGGCGACATGCTCGCGGTCGATCGGGAGCGTGGTCCCGGCCAGGGCCGCCGCGCCCAGGGGAAGGACGTTGAGCCGCCGCCGGGCATCGGCCAGGCGGTCGCGGTCGCGGGCGAACTTCTCGACGAAGGCCAGGAAGTAGTGCGCGGCCAGGACCGGCTGGGCCCGCTGGAGGTGGGTGTAGCCGGGGAGGATCAAATCGGGATGCCGGTCGGCCGCCCCGACCAACGCCCGCTGGAGGGCGATCAGCCGAGCGTCGATCCGGTCGATCGCGTCGCGGGCCCAGAGCTTGAGGTCGGTCGCCACCTGGTCGTTCCGGCTCCGGGCAGTGTGGAGCTTCCGGCCGACGTCGCCCAGGCGGTCGATCAGGGCCGCCTCGACGTGCATGTGGATGTCCTCGCGTTCCAGGACAAACGCGAACTGGCCCGACTCGATCTCGGCACGGATTTCCGTCAGTCCCCGCACGATTTGCTGGCATTCATCGGCGGATAATAATCCCACATGCCGGAGCATCTCGGCGTGGGCGATCGAACCCCGGATGTCGTGCTCGAAGAGCCGACGATCAAAGGAGATCGATTCGCTGAACTCTTCGACGCGGCGGTCGGTTTTCGCGCCGAATCGGCCGCCCCACGGTTTGCTCGCCACCAGTCACCGCTCCGGGTCCGACCCTCTCGCTGCATATCTCTGCGGCATCACGGTGGGATTCTAAGGCAGAGGTTCGTTCCCTGTCAACCATCGTGCCTGGGTGGCGGCAAACCCAGCCCGGATTTCCGGCAACCGTGCCGTTGGTCTTTTCGAGGATCCGAAATCGCCCTGGAAACGCCGAGGGCCGGAAGGGGGATCTCTCCCGCCTCCCGGCCCCTCGACGGTTCGGATCCGGATCCGGCCCGGTTCAGTTCCCCTTGGCCACGCCGATCACGCCGACGGCGAGCCGGCCGCCGGCGTTGCCGACGGGCTGGCCGAAGTCGTCGGCCTTCTCGTGGACGACGACGCCGTGGCCGAGGATCATGTCGAGCGGGAGGTCGGGATATTCCTTGTCATAGGTGGCCTTGCCCGAGTCGTCGGCCTCGATGTTGCCGAGGTCGCCGAGGTGACGGACGTCGGCCTTGGAGGGGTCGCCGTGCTTCTTGGTCCCCTTGGGGTCGAAGTGGCCCCCGGCGGCCTTGCCGTCGGGCGAGCTGGCGTCGCCGAACTCGTGGATGTGGAAGCCGTGCTTGCCGGCCGGCACGCCGGTCAGCTCGGCCAGGACGCGGGTCCCCTTCTCGCCCTTGCGGAAGGTGATCGTCCCGGCGATCGAGCCGCCGGTCTTGGTGGGGATCAGGACGGCGACGGCCTTGGTCGGGGCCTCCATCTTCATCTCGGCGTTCTGGGCGGTGGCCGCCATGGTCGCGAGGGCGACCACGGCGCCGGCCGCGGCGGCGGAGGCGAGGTTGCGGGTGCGCATCGGGTTCTCCTGGATCCTGGGGGCTCTGCCGACTTCGGGCGCCGGCCCGGGCGCGCGAGGGCCCGGCTCCGAGCAAACTAGCCGGCCCCTGCGGGCCCCACAAGGGGGCGCCGGCCTCCCGCCCGTAAAACAAGCTAAGCGTCAGACCTTGATACGAATTCTCTCCTGCCGGGACGTAGGCGGCGATTGCCGCGGGCCCGCCTTCGGCCGTCGACGCATACGAGAATTCATCGAGCTGCTGACCGGTCGGTGCAGGGCTCACGCCGAATCTTGCTTTGACGATCGCTCGATTTGCGGTCGTGATCGGCGAACCGGCTCCATTGTAGGTAAGCATATACCACAATGGATTGATCGCCAGTGCCGTCGTATCCAAGGCATAGATGGCCGGCCCGGCACTTTCAACATTATCCGGACAGGTCGGCCTCGATGCTATTATCGGACTGGTTGCGAACCAGACTGATAAATAGTCTTCCAATCCTAATAACACCGGCGTAAGCGTTCACGGCCGGTCGAGCTTCCAGCCCAGATACTGTTCGATATCATCGGCGGCGGATGTCGCCTGCCCCCTGACCCATTCATCGGGGTCCCTGAGTGCGGCCTCGAGCACGGGCCTCGCGGCACACTCGGTCAACCTGCGGTGGATTCGCGCGATGTGACCGAGCCCAAGGACCGAATTACCCCGGGTGATCCCGTCCGCATGTCGGGCCAGCCGTAGGCAGATCTCCTCGGCCTGCTCGGGATTCTCGGAGTGCAGGGATCTCGAGAGGGCGACGAGACGAAGTTCCGCCAGGTCGCCTCGCGCTAGCACCGCATCGATGTCGTAACCGCCGGGCTCGGGGATGGCCTCGTAACGCATGCAGGTCGTCCCGTGTGGTGTGGCTATCCCACGGCTCCGCCCGGAGTCAGGGTGAAGGAAGTCAGGGTGAAGGGGTCATCCCAGTCAGGGTGAAGGGGTCATCCCAGTCAGGGTGAAGGGGTCATCCCAGTCAGGGTGAAGGGGTCATCCCTATTGATGACCATTATTTAGGAGATTTGGGTAAGGTTTGTTCCCCGTCGCTGACCTCCTCGCGGCCTCAAACTGAACTCAAGACCGAGTCGCTTGGCGGTGCCCTGGGTCCATTGCTCAGAGCCGAACGGGCGGCCGCGACGAATTGCCCGTCGGATCGCCTCG
>JAABUV010000908.1_pt1 | contig 44232 bp, 75 predicted proteins | sample 5559971 | NCBI WGS metagenome assembly JAABUV01 (sample SAMN10711881, study PRJNA513362) | rock metagenome | isolation source: Antarctica rocks | place: Antarctica: Victoria Land, Knobhead nord | collected 2015-12-19 | reverse complement strand
ACCCCGCCCCCCCCCCCCCCCCCCCCCCACTTCTGCCAGCAGGAGCAGGCATGCCAGGCGTCTGCAATGGAGACAGCTGTGAATGCTCGTCAGCCAGGCTGGACGGGCTGGGAGCCCGTGCCTGTTCCGCCTGGCTGCGGCGGCCAGCGGCGAGCTCGCGCGGAGTGCAGACGAGGTCCTGCTGCTAGGCATGGAAACGACACGCTGGTCGGGTTCCTGCCTCCCGCTTGCCGGGCTGGACCGGGCTGCCGGCCCGCCAGCATGCCTGCAGACCCTGAGGCGCCGGGAGCGCTGACTGGCTGAGGGAGGTTGTTGCCACTCAAGCTCCTCGCTCTCGCTGCCGGTCTTCTGCGGTCCAAGAGCGCTGTGCGGGGGCGGCAGACGCGGCGGGCCAAAACCACACGCTGGCGACCACGCAGTTTCAGGCGCAGGCCGCCCGGCTAGCCTTCCCCTGCTTTGACGAGCCGGCGCTCAAGGCGCGCGCCCGCGTATACCTGGCGCTGCCGGCGCCGCGCGAGCGGGGCCCCGGGGCCACGGGGACCGCCGTCTCAGTCGCATGGGGTCCCCACAGCGAGCCAGTGGAAGCTGTTGTGCGGGCGGCAGTGCAGGCCGTTGCCAAGCTGCGCTGACCCACATTGTGATTAGCCACGGTCGTCCCTGCCTGCTAACATGTCAAGGTCAAGGATGCGTTTGCCTGATGTCCAGGTCCCCCAGACAGACTCCGCGCGCGAGAAGACGCGCTCGGCTCACCGCGGCTGCCGGGGCATGCGTGCGATCGCGGGCGCAGCCTGCGGCCCGCGCCCTGCAAGCGGCCGTGACACTAACAGCTTCGCAGCGCAGGCCGAGTTCGCGGTGGAGCTCGTGGCGCCGGCCGGCGCCGCGGCGCTGTCCAACATGGCGGAGGAGGGCGAGCCCGCGCCCGGCCCGGGCGGCCTGGTCAGGCACCGCTACGCGCGCTCGCCTGCGATGTCGACGTACCTCGTCGCGGCGCGCGCCCCGCGCGCGCGGCGCCCCGCCCCGGCAGCGAGGGCGCCAGCAGAGCGCTGCGCTTCAAGGATGCTGGGCTGCAGCGCAAGCATGTGTTCTCACATGCTGTCATTTGCTCCAACTTGCTGACACTGCAGCCCGGCCCGCTCATGCTCTTGCACATGTCTACCAGGCAGGGTGGCTGAGACCGGCGGTGCCGGCGCAGTTTGTGGCTGGCAACCTGACGAGCGTGGAGCGCAGCCTGCCGCACCCGGGCGCGGGCGTGGCGCGCCCGCTCCGCGTGTGGGGCACGCCCAACAGGTGCGCGCCTGCCGGGCCCCCGACTCTTAATCCCAGGAGGCGGGCCCCTGCCGGGTGCCGCGTCGGCATTTTCGGAGTGCACTAGCGTCCCGTCTGGCACGCTGTGCATGCCGAGCAGGCTGCCAAATCCCGGCCCTGCTGGGCCCCCCGCTGTCACCACCGCAGCTGGCAACAATGGCATGTTGGTTGCTGACAGACGACCTTTTCCTGCTGTACTACGCTTGCGCTGCAGCGAGCACTGGCTGGTGACAGCACTGCGGCGTATCTCAGCAGTGAAGTGTCTGCACGGCGATGCTGAGGCTGTATATACCATCTGTATGCGGCCGGTACCCTATTGATGTCAGCGACCTCAGTCCTGTCACTGGCCGCGTAGGGGCCCTGAGCTGCAGTGGGCGCTGGACGTGGCGGCGGCGGCGATGACCGCATATGAGGCGCTGCTGGGCGTGCCCTACGCGCTGCCCAAGCTGGACCTGGCCGCCCTGCCAGGTCCGCAGCAGACTGCAGGGCTTGGCCACAAAGCTGGGCAGCCAAGCTTTTCTGGTGAGTGGGAGAGGGAGCTTTGCCCTGGGCCCTAGTGGTGCACAACCCTGTAGACATCGTGCGCTCGCGCGTTCGCGACCTGGGGAGATTGCGTTGCAGCGCGTAACGGCCGGCGCCCGGCGCGCGGGCGCAGACTTTGGCGCGGGCGCGATGGAGAACTGGGGCCTGGTGCTGTACCGCGAGACGGACCTGCTGGCCGGCAACGCGAGCGGCATTGAGCAGCGCCGCGACGTAGCGCTGACCGTTGCGCACGAGCTCGCGCACATGGTGCGCGCGCTGGCCGCCCCTGACCGCGCTGGTTGCGCGTGGCCGCGGGGTTTCAGGGGATCTAAAAATAATATCTCCCCACGCATTTCAGCAATGGGCGTGCCCGGGGCGCGTGCGCAGTGGTTCGGCGACCTGGTGACCATGGGCGCGTGGGGCGAGCTGTGGCTGAACGAGGGCTTTGCGACCTACCTGGAGACCCTGGGCGCCTCCGCGGCCGCGCCGGACCTCGCCCTCCTCGCCGGCTTCTTCCCCGACATCACCGCGGTCGGCCTGGCGGCCGACGCTCGGAATCTGTCCACGCACTCGCTCTCGCAGGCCGGCGGTGCGCGCCCCGGAGCATCGTGGCGGCTGCTGCCCACAGTGGTTGCCGCGCTATGGCTGCGGGACAGTAACGACCTTTTTGCCTTCTCGCAGCCGGCTGGACCACGACTGTAGAAAGTCTGCTGTAGTAGGGCGCTGGCGCGCATGACAGGCGTGGCGCGCACCCGGCACGGCGCCGCTGCCGAGCAGCGTGGAGCGTTGCCTAGCGCGGCCCGCTTACCCGGTTCGTCGCGCGGTAGGCGTGGACCGGCCGGACCAAATTGAGGCGCTGTTCGACGCGGTTAGCTACCAGAAGGGCGCGGCCGTGCTGCGCATGCTGCGCGCGTACCTGCTGCGCGACGCGGCCGCGCCGCCGCTGCTGCGGCGCGCGCTGCTGCGGGCGCGCGCCTGGCCCGTCTGAGCATCAGGCCGTGCGGCTGCTGCCCTATGCTGCCCTTTTTGCTGTACCAGGGCTGCCCGCGCTTGTGCCCGCAGGCAACAGGCACGCGTGCGCCTGTTTGGGGGGTGACCGCAGGAACAGGACCCATTTTTATAAAGCTCAGAGCCTTAGCCTTGCGGCCACATGCGCCAGGAGTACGAAGAGGACGACGAAGAAGAGACGCGGGAGGAGGCGGAGGCGCGGAGGAAAGGCGAGGAGGAGGGGAGGAGAGGCGGGGAGCAGGTGCAGGGGCAGGGCGCCGCGCGGCTGGGCACGCCCGACGGCGACGTGTTCCTGCGCGGCCTGCGCGCCTACCTGCGCGCGCACGAGTACGGCGCCGCCACGGCGGCGCAGCTCTGGGCGGCGCTGTCGCAGGTGCGCCTGCCGCTGCCTGGCGCACCCGGATGCGAATTACCTGGCGCACCCCGGATGCGACTTGCCTGGCGCACCCGGGTGCGAATCCTCTGCCTGGTGCCATAGAGTCCACCGAGCAGCGGGCAAGCCACCACGCCACAAGTCACACAGTCACCGCCTGCTCAGAGCCCTTTCGCCTCGTTGAACGGCCCGGGACGCGGCGCAGGCGAGCGCGGAGAATGTGACCGGGTGGATGGAGCGGTGGACGTACGCGCCGGGCTTCCCGGTGCTGAACGCCACGCTGGGCGCGGACGGGCGCTCGGTGATGGTCACGCAGGCGCGCCGCTGGCGTGTGGCACTCCCGCGGCCCCAGGCGGCTGCGTTGCACACATGGCGGCGCATGCCTGGTGCCGCTGCGCATGCAAGGTGCTGCTGCGCGGCTTCCAGTGTGTGCCCCTGCGACCCTAGGCCGGTCCGTGTTGTGCGCATGGCGCGGCGTGCGCGCTGCCAAATGAGCTGCTTCGCGTGCATCCAGCAGCAGGGCGCCGCGCACGCCCGCCGGCGCCAGGCAGCGCGACGGGGCCGGCCGCCGCGCGCAGGCGCCGTTCACGGCCGCGGGCGCGCAGCGCTGCGGCGCCGGCGCGGGCGAGCGGCCGCCCTGGTGGGTGCCGCTTGCCGTCGCGCGGGGCGCTGGCGCGGCGGGGGCGCGAGACTGGCACGTCGTGGACGAGTGCCGGCCGGCGTCCAGCGTCGCCGAGCTCGGGGTGCGCCGGCCCGCCTCGGGCAATTGCCGGCGCCTGCCCCGGGCGGCTGCAGGCGGGCCCGCCATGCAGAGCGCTCTGCTCGGGGTCGGAGGACGTTAAGTGCACGCCGCGGCGCCGCATGAGGGCGTAGGCCTGACTGCAGGGCAAGCGAGCGGGCGCCATGCTGTCTGGCCCCGCCGAGCGAGTCGCCTTGCGTGACGTCAGACGAGCGGCAGGCATGCTGGGACCCCGACGGGGAGTCGGGCTGCGCGCGCGCGCGGCAGGAGGGCGAGTGGGTGAAGCTGAACGCGGGGCAGCTGGGCGCGTTCCGTGTCGCGTACGCGCCCGAGCTCTGGGCGCGCCTGGCCGCCGCGGCGGCCGCGCCGGCGCGGCCGGGCGGCGCGCCCGCGCTCGCGCCGGCCGACCTGGCGGGGCTGCTGGACGACGCGTGGGCGCTCGCGGAGGCCGGCGCCGCGCCCATCGCCGCCTTCCTCAACCTCACGCGGTCCGTGTCGGTGCCCTGTTGCCCTGACCCTAACCCCTGATCCCCTTGCACCGCCTGCTCACTGCGTGCGCTGCTTTTTATGCGGCGCCGCTGCCACCGTCTACCCAGGTCACAAGCTCGAGGGTGCCTTCTCCGCCGTCACGACAGCGCCTTAGGCACATGTTGAAGCTGGGTTTGCAGCGGGCGCGTGCGCCGCCGCCCCGTGCGGCCGGCTGCCGCCAGGCGCTCGCGCTCCAGGCCGCGCGGCCGGGGGGCGCGCAGGGCCCTGGGCGCGCGCACGGAGCTGGAGTACGCGCCCTGGGCGGTCGCGGCGCCGCACTTCCTGCGCGTGCGGCGGCTGCTGGCGGGCGGCGGCGCGGCGCCGCCGGGGTGCGCCGCCGCGTGGGCCGGCTACGTGCGCGACAACGTCACCGCCGCCTGGGTAGGCGGCGCGCGGCTGGCGCAGTGCGCCCCGGCCCCGGCCTGGAGGCTGTCTGGGGGTGGGGTTTGCACCGCCGTGGCGGCCATGGAGCGCGCTCCGGCGGCGCGCCTTTGGGCGCCTGTGGCCCATGCGCCGCTGCGCGCGGCGGTGCAGCGAGAGGGCAGCTGCCTCCTGCTTGTTCACATGCAGCCGCCAGCCAAATGCGTATCGAGCTGACCTTGGGCAGATGCGCAGCACACAACAGTACGCCTCCATTGCAAGGTTGGAAAAAAGGGAAGAAGCCTAGTCTCTTCCCCGGCTTGCCTGGCAGATGTGGCAACCCCTGACAGATGTGACCAGCCCAATGCGTGGCGCCGCGGCGCGGCGGGCAGGGGCGTGGCGCTGCGCCTGGGGCAGCCGCCGGAGCAGCTGGCGCGCGCGCCGGGCGAGGCGCGGCTCACGCGCCCGCTCGTGCTGGGCGCCGCCGGCGAATTCGGCCAGGGCAGCGTGGAGGCGCAGGCCATGGGGCTGCTCCAGGTGACCGCAGAAACCCTAACCCCAGCCCTTTTCTAGGTGTTAGACCATGTGGCTGCTCCCGGGTGGCCGCTGCCGCTGCTGCGCTAGCTGTTGTCTGCGAGCGTGGGTGCGCGAGTGGGGGGTGCTTGCATGCTGACAGGCAGGCGGACTGCCTACTCTTGCGCGTGCGAGGCTGCGTGCACCCTGGTGCCCTGCTGTGACATGTGGCGCCCGCTGCTCGGCCGGAGCGCAAGTGAAACTGGAGTGTTCAAATTGCTAGGCGCGTGCATGTGTGCGGGGAGCCGCGCCGGCCGCAGCGCCTGCATCGCCGCGCCGCTGCGGGGCAGCGGCGCGCTGCCTGATCAGGCGTGAGCAGGCGCGGGGCGGGGCTGCAACGGCAGGACGCGGCAAACGGCGCGGTCGCGGACGCCGACGTGCGCGACGTCGCCTATGGCCTGGCGGTCGCGCGCGGCGGCGACAGCGCGTACGAGGCCATGCGCAGCCTGTGGGCGTCGGTGCGCCGCTGGGGCGTCTGCGAGGGCTTGCAGCAGTAGCCGGGCCGGCCCGGCACTGCAGGCTGCCACGAGTTCTTTTGCGCTGTGACCTTCCGACCCCTCAAGGTCTGGTCATTCTCAAGCTCGTCCTTGGCCTGGTTCGTGAGCGCGTCTCATCCTTGGCCTGGTGCGCGAGCGCGCTTGGAGTGCGACAACACGCAGCAGCCGGCAGCATGGCCGCGTCGATTGATTGCAGAGGTTTGGGGGCCGAGTCTTGTGGTCACTCCCCTGGCAAGGGGCGTTCCCGGGGCACCACACCCCCTCCCTACGAAGCGGCGCGGGGCAGGCGCGGACGGCGGACGAGGAGGCGCGCGCGCTGGCCGCGCTGGCGCATGCGGAGCGCCCGGAGATGGTGCAGCGCACGCTGGCGCTGGTGCTCGCGCCGGAGGTGCGGCCGCAGGACGCGCCGGGGCTGCTGCGCGACGTGGCGGAGCGCGGCGGGCCGCAGCTGGACGCCGCATGGGCGTTCCTGCAAGCGTGCGCCCCTGCTGAAGTCCGCCCTACCGTGAGGCTGCCCGGTGCGGCGGCGCGGCGGGCCGGAAATGGACGCCGTACAGGGCGATTTTGTGCGCACACCCATCCTCAGCTGCAGCCGTTGCAGGCTCGGGGCGCTTTTCCCTCGTAATTGAGTATATTGTATTGGTTTTGCCTATCATCTCTCAGATGACGGCCACCGTGCTACACCGGCGCTGAGCGGACCTTGCGGGGGCACGAGGGCGCACTGCGTGGCGCTTGCGACTGCGACTGCACTGTGCGCAGGGTCATCACCCGTGCTGTTTGATGGAATATATACCAAAGCAAGGGCAGGCAAGCTGTGCGGGTTGCAGACCTCAATGGTCCACACATGCGTGCCACCAGCCACCACACACCGCTGCGCGCAGGCGGTGGCGGGAGCTCGCGGCGAAGCTGGGCGGCGGGCAGGGCGCGGCGCGCGAGCTGGGCGAGCTGCTGCAGGGCATTGGCGAGCTGCTGGTGTCCAGCGATGCGGCCGCACAGGTACGCCTGAGATGCCTGCTGCCTGCAAGCTGCGCATACGCACCGCATAGGCATGCCCGGGTGTCTGAGCGAGAGACATCAGACAGGACGTTGCCTGCCGTTGTCGTTGGCTGCGATTGAACTGCGGGAGATGTGGGAGCTATGCCTGGTGCATGATCCGGGCTGTGCGCGCTGCGCCACCCTGTGGGCACACACCTGCAGGTTCGCCAAGACTGAAGTGTGCGCGCCTGTGCGAAGAGTGCTCTGCATTGTATGTCAGTATCTGTGGTGCCCAACTTGTCCCCCGTGTTGCGCAGGTGGACGCCCTGTATGCGGACTTTGGGGAAGCGCTGCGCGAGGAGCGCTACGCGCAGGCCGCAAAGGAGGGCATTCGCGCCAATGCCGCCTGGCTGGCCCGCAACGCGGCGCCGCTGTGTGTGTGGCTCGGCGCCGCATAGGGCGCAGCAGAGCTATGACGCACAGGGTGTAACGCAGGCAGGATAGCATCTGGACTGGGTTGCCGTGAGCGTGGTTCACTGCTTGGTCTGTGACCACTAAAACAGACATTTGTTTTTGTGCTGGAACTGTATGTGTTGGCCAGGCAAGGTGATGAAATGAATTAGCTGATAACTCAAGTAGGGTAGGGTACACCTGCTTTGCGTGGAGCTCAAATGTCCGAGGCCAGTGACACACTCACAGAGCGCGTTTACAGACAAGCACTTGCTCTGTGCATAGCATCTGCCGCCCTGCAAGTAGACAACTTGGTGCTTGATTGCAACCACTGCTGCAAGAGCCGCTTTTATATCATTACCTGCGAGCGCTCGGTTGCCGGGCATGACTTAGCAGGAGTGCAAGCCTTTGACCCCAATGGCAGGCGGCGGCTCCGTATGCACTCACACACAGCTGGCCAGGCCCGCCCTGCATTGCGCGCCGTGCTTGCGGCGGCGGCAGAGCGTGCAGAGGCTGCGCCGGCAGTGCACAGCGGTGCTCACCCAGGCGAACGGGGACACGCTGCTGGCGGCCAGCCAGGCCGCCTCAGTTGTCAGCAGGTTTGTAGACCTGGTGGCGACCGCCAGCCCAGCGCCGCTGCAGCCGGCTGTCAACGTGATCGGTATGGACATTGCCAGCACTGTAGCACTACAGCCTACCATGCCCGGCGTGGCCAGGCTGGCGGTGCGGGCCCTTTGAGTGACCACTCCTTTCCAGGCCCCGTCGCTGCTTGTCGGCCTTCGCACAGGGAGGGTGTGCCCCTTGTACAGTGGCTGCCACAGGCCGTGGCCTGGCCTTGTTGACACGTATGCGCTCAGCACAACAGGCACACAGCGCTCGGGCAGCGTGCCTAGCGGGGTCGGCACCCTTGTGCTACCCAGGCTGCTGGAGCGTTGTCCCATGGCCATCATCATGTGCATGCAGGCATCATTTCAGGGCATCATGGACTATGCATTGGCATGGATGTGCAAGGACCTGTACAGGATCTCAACCTGACAGGTTGAGGGCAGCAGCAGGCAACAATGCTTAGTTGCTGGGAGAGCATGGTGATCTGGAAAGAAACTGATTGTACACCCTGCTGCTGGTCTCACTCATTTCTTATCAGGTCGCTGACGTGCGCAGGCGCTGTACTACGCGCTGCTGGGGCGGCCGAGCCCGATCCTAGGCATTCTGGACTTCTATTTGCTCGTGCCGCTGGGCCGCGTGTTTCAAAAGCGGTGGCGCGTCTCGGATCTGACCCTGCGTGACCGCATGGGCGGCGGCAACTTTGGCCAGGCGCGGCTCGCCCGTGTGGTCGTGTGCCAGGCAGACTACGGTGGCTTGCTGCAGGTCTGCACGTTGACTGAGCGGCAAGCCTGTGCATGAATGCCGCGCAGTCCCCAAACCCCCGGCGCATAAACGCCGCAGCTGTACACACAGAACCCAGCAGCATCTCTTGTAATGCGTCACAGCGTACCTTGATCCTAGTGCAACACCCATGGTCATGGCACGGGCTGCAGCTCAGCCGCAGCTCGCATGCGCCAGGTGTTTGAGGGCCTGCGCGGCGAGCGCGTGGCCGCGCGCGAGCTGACGCCGGAGCAGAAGCGGCGGCGCGTGGTGCTGAAGCGCGTCAACATGGACGGCACCGACGTGCGCCGCGACTTCCTCGCCGGCGGCACCATGGCCAAGGGCGCCGCGGAGACCGGCAAGGCGGAGGCCTACATGAACGCGCGCATCATGCGCGACCCCATCGTGCGCCGCAGGTGTGCGGCCGTCGCATGCTCGCACAGCTGCTTTGTTGCATGAGCTCCCTGCACGTGTCCTCATCATGTCTGCTCATACCTTGCGTGTCCATGGGGTAGCAGGTGTTGCCTTTCCATTATGCAATAAAGTTGAGCATGGTGGGCACGCTGGTGCTGCAGCGTGGCGGAGTATGAGGGCGAGTTTGTGGCGGACGCCAGCGATGGCGGCTTTCTGTGCGGCACGCAGTGGCTGGTGTGGAAGTTTGAGAGCGATGCCACGCTCGCAGACGCGTGCCAGGTGCATCACTGCCTCTGCCAGTCGCTGCGGCTCGCATGAAGCTCGATGTGCACGCTTGGTGCTCGAAGTTGCGGTGAAATTGTGTACTTGTCAGGATTGGGTAGTGGTGATACTGTGCATGTGTTGACCAGCTTTGGCAGTGAAAGTCAAGGGATTACATCTTGGCGTCGAGTTGTGATGGTGGTAGAGTAAGCGTGCTTATGTGACTGGTCAATGGGCAAGTACACACTACGTTGTTGCTCTTGCAGGGCTCGATCGGCGCCTTCCCAGGATGCCTCGAGAAGATCATGCTGGGGCGCGTGCGCGAGAGCCTGGACCCTGAGAAGCGGGACGCCAAGGTCGTGCGCACGATCCTGCGGAAGCTGCTGAAGGGGCTGCGGCGGCTGCACTCGCTCGGCATCGTCCACCGGGACATAAAGCCGGAGAACATATTGGTCACCGTGAACGGCGAGGCGCGCGCCTGCCCTGGCACTGCTGCAGTAGGCCTTGCTCAGGCAAGCCACCCGGAAGTTTCTCATGACGCTTGAATTGCTTAAAATTTGGTGGCATTTATAGCATGTACAGCACAGTGCTAGCTCGTGCAGCAGGGCGAGCCTTTTGGATACCAACGGCGCACATGCGCACGCGCAGGTGAAGCTGATTGACTTTGGCGCGGCAGTCGACATGTGCACCGGAATCAATTTCAACCCGCAGACCGGCATGCTGGACCCGCGGTATAGGTATGAACCTGGCCGACCAAGTCAACAGCTACCTCCCAACTCTGCTGAATAGTGCATGTGGGTATGCAGAGCAGGACATGAAGAGGCACAGCAAGCGTCGCGCATTCTGTTGCATGAAAGGGGGAGGGATTCTTATAGCAGAGGATCATGCCGCTCGTGACCTTTTAATTCATGTCTATGCCAGGGCCGGGGTGTATGGGTGAGCTGCTGCACCATGGCGTCACCTGCCCCCGCACTGCTGACTGGGAGCCCGCGCCGCTGCGCAGCCCGCCGGAGGAGCTGGTGATGCCGCGCAGCTTCCCGCGCGCGCCGGTGGCGTTTCTGTCGGCGGTGCTGTCGCCGCTGGCCTGGCAGTTCGGACGGCCTGACCTATTCGACACCTACTCGTTCGGCATCCTGCTCATGCAGCTCTGCGGTGTGGCCCAACACGTTCTGTGCTCGCACGTTTGGCAGTCACATGGCCGGGGACATCTCATGTTGCGGGGGTTTGCGCGCACGCTCATACGACAAGGTAAGGCGCACACACGGTACACAAAGTGCGCAGCGAAGGACGTGTAAAAGCCATTGCCAGGGGCATGCTCCGCTGTTGCAGGCTGGCAAGCGCTGGGATGCAGGGGAAGCTCTGGGGAAAGATGTTGCCGCCTGGTACGGGTGCACGCCGTGCTGCTGAGTCGGTGCTGATGCCCTCAAGCGGTGAAGCTTCCAGGCTGCTGCGCATGCCCGATATGCCATGCAAGCTCCTGTGCGTGGGCTCAGCTCCGACAAAGATGCAAAGCAACGCATGCGCATCAACGCATGCAGATGGCCGCGCAGTGCCGGAGCTGCGCAGCCCGCAGGCCGCGCGCACGTTCAACGTGGAGCTGGCCAAGTTGGACTACGACCTAGAGGCCTGGCGTCTCACGCGCGGCACCCGCTGCAACCTGGCGCTGCTCGACCGCCGCGACGGCGCCGGCTGGGACCTGGCGCGGCAGCTGATCAGGCGGCGCAACTCGCTGAATCGCGGCCGCCTTGACGCAGGCGGCGCGCTGCGCCATCGCTTCTTCCGGCGATCGATATGAGCCTCGAGGGCTTCACACCCACCAGCGCTGACAACGCTGCTAGCTAAGTGCTGCCTGGTACCGCGACCACAGCCGGCTGATGCTGTGACAGCGCATGTCCGGCACGGGGGTGCAATCTTGACACAGCCGCTTGCACCGGGCGCTGCCGTATGGCATGGTTGGCATGGTGGGCATGGTATGGCATGGTCTGTCAAGGGTAAATTGTGGGTGAGAGCAGTCGCGCCCTGTTCAGTCAAAGCCTGAGCAGAAGGGCCTTGTATGCCTGTGCTCTGGTGCTGTGCTGAGGGACAGCGGCTTTCCCCGCGTGAGGTGAGTCTGGGCTGGGCAGTGTGCATCTTCGAATGCAAGTATAAATCTGATATGTATGCGTCTAGTTGTATCATGTGATGCGAGACCCAGTAGCGAAGCAGGAGTTGCCCAGCAGCTGACCGAGCCCGGGCTGCGGACCCGGCCTGTGCATAGTGCGGCACAAGCATTGTAGGGCAATTTCAGTGATTAGAGCGCTTGTCGCAGTGTATGCTGCCAGCCATCTGCACAGGCCAGTCCCGGCAAATAGCAATTTGGCTGCAGCGTAAGTATCGAAAAGTATGGTGAATAGTGGATTTAGCGCATCTGCTGACACTGTTGCAATCTATGATTCTACTTTTTGCCCCTTAGCAGATTCTTTTACCTTTTCGCAGATGCACAGAAGTTGACAGGAAAGCTGGAAGAGCTATGCTGATGATCTCATAGCATAACTCGACCTTCTTGAGGCTGCTCATGCATCCTGCACCCTCTTGAGGCTTGCTGGGCGACTGGGCGGCTGGCATGCACTAAACACGTGGCAGTCAGAACTGTTGTACACTGCTATCCATGCGTTCAAATCAATCACAGACTACATGCAAGCGCTACCAACTTCTTGCGTCCCTCGAGCTCTTCATGACGGCTTCACTCATCCACCCGCTGCAAGACGAAAACATTGCCCTTGTTGGTAGAGAAGCAGCGCATGTCCTCATCCACGTACTTGAGGCTCCAGTGCCCCTTGAAGCCCGGCGGAAAGTCCTGCAGGGACCCGCTTTCCAAGCTCAGCCTCTCTGCACCAGGAACTTTTGCACGCCAGCCGACTCAGTACGGGGGGCTGGGAAGAGCGGCCTCACCTTCTTGAACTTGAACGGCCCAAGCGAAAACTCGGTCCACAGGAACAGCAGGTTTATCCGCTGCCGGCTCTGCTTCATGTAGTTGCCCAAGAGGCGCGCTTTGACCAGGCCGCCGAAAAAATCGACCTTGTTCAGGTACTGGCCGGGCAGGTCTGCGGGGAACTCCTGCGGCGCCACAGAGAGGCGTGGGCACAGCAGCTGCAATGCGTGGGTGTTCCTCCTGCCAGTGCGAATTTATTTCAGATGAGGTTTCGCTGAGACGCAGTTGCTGCTGTTTTGCAGCGGTGCTACCTATTGGAAGCGCACAGGCAGGTCACAGCTCTCGCGCTGCACCACTGCGGCTTTACGGCTGAAGCATGGCAGTGCAGCCAGTTCTGTGACGCTTGGTATAGAGCAACTGAGGTCGGACAGTGCTGGCAGTAGCGCATTGTGCAAAGTGTAGACCGGGACCGCGCCTGCCGCACGCGCCCCGTGAAGGGCCCGAGCTTGCCGGCAGACTCTGTCGTGGACGTGCTGAACGCCAGGCGCCACGTTGTGCCGGTGAAATCGACGTCCTTCACTTTACCAGTCCTCTCCAAGTCCTCCACAACCTCCACCACAGCCGCTTTCTGCGCCTCAGTCCTGCGCTGTACGAGCTGACATCAGCGCGTGTAAGGCAACGTGAGAGCTTGGCTAAGCGCATATTTCAAGCCGCGTTTGCCACGCACTTGTCCAGGCCACAATTCATCCCCGCCTGCGATAAGATGGAGCGCTTCAGGTCTGCGACGCTGGCTGTGCTCCGTCCCTTTGTCAACGCTGCTCTGCAGGTCAAGCTCTGCCGCCGCTGCGCGGGCCGCTGCTGGGGGCGAGGTGGCGCAGCAGCACCGGGCCTCTGCACACAGCGGCAGGGCAGCTTTGGCGCGCTGTGCAGAGCACGGAAAGCCATGACGTCCCTCAACGCTTGCTCAAGTGTGTGGAGCTTTGGTGAAATATATGGTGAAATATAGTTTTGGACAGCAGCAAGCAAAGGTCTTGGGCAGGTCAGTCTCCAACTTCTGTTTCGCAGTGCCCTCGATCAAGTAGATCCTGCAGGTGCAGCTCCTGCATCTGCACGGTGCCTGAAAGCACGAGTGCAGCCGATAAGCGCCCAGCCTTGCCATGCACGTCGCAGCCTTGCACACTCCAGCCAGGTGCAGCGGCGCCGGCACCGCCAGCACACTAGAGTGGTCCCACAGGCCGTTGCCAACGCATCCGCGCTGTCCAGACCGCAGTTCGCCTGTGCACACAGCAGCTTTGCACCTACACTGCTCTGTGAGGGCGCAACCAGCGAGCCAGCAGCTTCGGAGGCGGGGCAGGAGGCTACGCTGGCGGCTGCGGGCAGCAGATGATGCAGGCGGCGCCGAGGCAAGCTTGCACTTGGGCTGCTTCGACATATCCTACGACAAGAAACAGCAGGCCCACGCACTGCCTACACATACAGAGTTCGCTGCTGTCTGCGGAAGCAGCACTGGCACGCGACTCACACAAGCACCTTTGGCGGCAAAGTAGCATGCCCTGTGCTGTGCTCGCAGGCGGTGGACGAGAATGCGCTGTTCACAGAGCTCAACCTGGCGCTGCAGAGCGAGGACTACGGCCGCGCGGCGCGCATCCGTGACGCGCTGCGCCGGGCGTCGCCGCCCGGCGAGGCGCCCACGCTGCTGGACTGGAACGCCTACGACATCCCGGCCTGGCTCTGTGAGCGCGCCGAGCAGCTGGGGTGGCGCTACCCGACCGGTGCGGCCCATGCCGTCTGCTCAGGCTGCCGATACAAATGCATGCATGTGCGACTTGCGCTTCATGTGACAAGCTCTTTGTGAGTCTTGAGGCTGGCAGCTGGGTGTGTGGCCAGGGTGCATGCATGCTAGCATGCATCTGTTCAGCTCAAAGCCCTTCGTGGCTGTGCCATCATGATGCTGGAGCGAAGTTAATTGGACTGTGCAAGCGTGCGCTGTCTGCCCAGCTGGGCTTCGTATGCGCGCACAGAAGTGCAGCGCCGCGCCGCGACGGTGCTGCGCACGGGCGCGGATGCAGTCATTGGCGCGGCCACAGGCTCGGGCAAGACGCTGGCGTACCTGCTGCCGCTGCTCGCGCGCCTGAGCTACCCAGAGGCCGCGCCTGATGAGTCGCAGGCGCGTGCTGCATGCGCACCAGGCTCAGCCGCAACCAAGGCAGCATATAATAAACACTATGCATGCAAGGTCTCTGTCTGCCTGTGGCAACATGGGGACAGGAGTGCATGTGTGGGTGGCCGGGCCCATGAAAGGTAAACCACACTTCAGCTGTTGCCCTTGCGTCACGGCTGGGCAGCACGGCGGCCTCTGCCGGAGTGCACACACACGCTTTGTGTGTCATGGCCATGCAGCGTGCTCAATAAGTCTGCATGCGCGCGGTCTCACCACGGACTGCACGCGCATGTGCATGCGCTCCACAGGTGAGGGGTCAGCGCCGCGGGCGCGCGCGCAGGGCCCGCAGCTGGCGGTCGTGGTGCCCACGCGCGAGCTGGGCGTGCAGACGGCCTTGCTGGCGCGGGCCCCAACCAAATGAGGCGCCGGCATGGGTCCCGGCGCATTGCGCCGGCCTGTGCCTGACTGCCACCGCACCGGGTCTGCTTGCTGCACGGGGCGTGGCCTGTGCTGATCGTGTGGCGGGCCAACTAGAGCAGCGCGGTGCTCACCACCTGGCAGCCAGCCGAATGCGGGAGTATTTGTTCCCTCTTGTGGTTGACAGTGCTTGCCACCCGTGGCTGGCAGTCAGTGGCGTGCCCAATGGCGAAGTGCTCATCAATGTGTGAACCCCTTGGCAAGCATACGACTTTGTCGCAGGTGTACAAGCTGTTCGGCGGCTCTGTCGCGGTCGGCATCCCCGGCAACCCGGCCAACATCTTCGCGTACTCTGGCCCGCGCGGGCTCCAGGCGCGCCCTGGCCTCGCACACACTCTGCGCTTTGCCACCGCATGTACACAGTTCTTGCACACACTCTGTCCTTTGCCACCGCATGTACACAGCATCTGGCTTTGCTCTCAAGCCAGTTAGCGCTCAGCGCTCAGCACAGTCTGCAGTCATGCGCTCCTATCCAGTGAGGCTGCAGGGTTTAGGGCCTGTGCCGCCGTTGTACATATGCCAGTGCGTGCGCGCAAACAAACATGCGCAGCACATGCGCGCGCGCAGGTGCGCGGCGTGATGGATGAGGCTGAGGCTGCGGCAGCCGGCGACGGCGCCTGGCTGCGCGGCGCGCATGTGGTGGTCGGCACGCCGGCGCACCTTGCCGCCGCCGCCGCCGGGCCGGCCGGGCCCGAGCTGTGGGCGGGCGTGCGCGCGGTCGCGGTGGACGAGGCTGACGCCTGCCTGCAGGTGGGCGCACAGCGCGCTAACCCTAACCCTTTACATACAGGGCAGGGGCCCGGAACCAGGATCTTTGCGGCGACGCGCGTGCGGTCCTCATCGGCGCTGTTCCGCAGGCGCACCCTGCGGAGCTGGCGGCGATCATGGCCGCTGCCTGCCGCGGGCGCGGTGAGGATCGCGGCGGCGCCGCGGACGCGGGCGAGGGCGGCGGCAAGCCGCAGGTCGTGCTGGTCGGCGCCACGATGCCGCCCGAGGCGGCGCTGGAGGCGGCCGTGCGCCAGGCGCGCGACACAGAGCCCGTCCCTGCGGCCGCCAGATCGGGTGCAGGGCCCGTGGCGCAGGCCTCGCCAGGGGCACGCGCTGTCGACCGGGTTGCGAGCCCGGGGCGCCGCGGCCGCCCTGCGGCACCCCTGTATGACGCGCCAGCGCTTTGCCGGTCTGGAACTGGCGCGACATGCGCAAAATCTGAGCCAGGCACTGCATGCTAAGCATGCGCGTCCGCTGAGCGTGGGTTGACACCCCGCCCCGCAGGGCTGGCTGGTCGACCCCGTCTCGCTGGCCGTGGGCGCTCCCGGCCGCCCGCCGGCCGGCCTGCGGCACCGCCTGATGGTCGTGCGCGGCAACGCGCTGGCCGCGCTCGCGCGCCAGCTGCGCGCCGACCTGGCCGAGTGCGCGCACGGTCAGGTCCTGTACTGATCAGCACCTTGTGATGATTTGCACCTGACCAGGCTGCAAAACGTGGGCTGTGTGAGTTGTTTCTGGCGCTTGTACTTTTCACTTCTGCTAAGATATTACTTCTATCATAAGTGTTGTGCCCATTGTACTGCAAACCAATGCCTGCTGCATTTGGTGCTGTAAGCACTGCCCCCCGCTGAAGCACGCTGGCAATTATGTTCCATTTGGCCAGCCCTTACGCTGCTGTTCTGGCACAGCTGCGACTGATCCGGGCGCTCCAAGTTTCACTAAATGCATCTTAGTAATCAACGGCGCTCCTTGGCACCCATGGGACACCCAGGATAGATACCTTTGAAGCTATGAGTCCGCCGCGCGCGCGCGCAGGGCGGGCCCGGACGCGCCGCCTGCGCGCGTGATTGTGTTTGCCGACACAGAGGAGGACGCGCGCGCGGCGGCTGCGCCCCTGCGCGCCGCGCTCTGGGGCGACCACACGCTGAGCGTGCTGCTGCCTGGCGGCGAGGAGCCTACTAAGGTGAGGCCGCCGTGCCAAGCGCTGCGGCACGCTGGCCACGGCAAGGTGCCTGTATGGACGCTTGAAGAGCGCACAGCGCACACACGATCAGTGCTGTCAGGGGGCGTTTATGTGTACCTCCTGCGCCAGCTGCATGCTGGTGTCAGACGCGCTGTGTGCATACAGTGGCCAGTGGGTGCGAGGCGGAGCAGCCGCGGCGGCCAGTAGGGACTGTGGCAGCGGGATGTTGCAGGCAGTGGTGGTGGCCGAGATGCTTGCCTGGGCTCGATTACAGGCCCGAGCCGCCAGCAGACATGTGTGCCACAATAGCAGCTCGGGCGTGTCCACACAGGCGCCAACTGCGTCCTGCTCTGAAGAGTGCGTTCGGACCATACTCAAGCCAGGCATGTGGACGCGCAGCGGGCTCTCGCTGGCAGGGCCGCCTGGGCCGTGCAGGGCAGTACGTTATGGGGATGCTGGTTGATTGTTTGTAAACGCCACTTCTGGGGAACCTGGAGGAAGGAGAGCCAGGGGCGGCAGAGCGGCCCGCTGCGGCGCCGCCGACGGCGCGCCGGCCGCGCAGGCGCTGGCCGCCTTCCGCGACGCGCGCGCGAGCTTCCTGCTGGCCACGCCCGCGGCCGCGCGCGGGCTGGACCTGCCAGCCGTGTCGCACGTGTACAGCCTGGCGCCGCCGGCGTCGCCCGCCGACTACCTGCACCGCGCCGGCCGCGCCGGGCGCATCGGCGCGCGCTCGCCCGGCGCGCCCCCTTGCGCGAGACGCATTTTGTAAAACGCCAAGACGTTAACGGTGGGGTTTGCTTGGGTATACCGCTGTCGTGTGCCATGTTAGCGCTGTGTGGCTGACGCCCGCTCATCTAAAAATTCGCGGGCATGCGTTTGCAGCAATCAGCCCAAAATCATGGGTGCTGATGCGCCTGGTGGCTCACCCAGCACCAGAGAAGCACGTGCTCGTAGTGATGCGCTCGCGCGCGGCAGGCACGGTGACGACGCTGGCGGCGCCCGACCAGGCGGCCGCCGTGCGGGAGGCGGCCACGGAGCTCGGCCTAGAGCTGGGCGACCTGCCAGAGCCGGGCGCGCCGGCGCTGGCGCCGGGTGCGGCGGGCGGCGACGGCGCGCCGGCCGATGTGGACGCCGCCAAGCGCGGGCTGGAGGACATCTTCCACCTGTTCTGACGCGGCCCGCCGGCCCGTGAGGGCCTCTGCCGAGCTTCCGGCCTCAATGGAAGGTCTGGGGAACTGCTGACGCCACAAGGTGGCCCCTGGTGTCTGTGGGATGTCCCAAACCCCATCCATGCTGGTAAAACTTATGCGAAGGGTAGAGGCCCAGGGCGCCGTGTGCAGGGCTAGTGCGGCGCGCCGGAACCTCTGCTTGTTGAACGGCCGTGAGCTTATATCATCACCTGACCCAGCCCTGTCTGGGGGAGCCTTGTGGCTGCACCAGGCTCATGCTGCACTGACAGTGTATGCCTGTTATAGGCTGTTTCTCTTGCTCAGTAAGAACAGCAGGTGCTGGTACATTGGAACGCTTGTTGTGGGCGCGCTTGCTCGCGGCATGTTTGCCCTTCAGGTGGCACCTGCCACCGCAACTGGCACAATGCAGTGCCCAGAACCCCTGTGGGCGCCCACATCTGTGCGCAGCTGCAAACTAATCTAGGTAGCATGCATGCTAGGCATTGGTCGCGTAGTGCTAACTTTGTTTTCGCAGTTGCGTAAGCTTTGCGTGCCAGCGTGGGGCTCAGAAGGCTGCAAGCGCTGTGCTTGCTTCGTTCAGTGTGCTGCTGTTGAGTAAGCTGGTAAGCATGCCTGCTAAGTGTGACGCCTCTGCTTGCCATTCCTTAGTATGAACGCCAGTCTGGCCGTACGCAAGTAGAGTCGCTGTGCTTCTGCATTACGTGTAACTGTGGTGCGCGCCCAGTCGTCGAGCCTGGACTGGGCACAGGAAATGGCAAGGCACAAAGGGCATGCATGCAGAGTCATAGCTGACATCCAGGCAAACCAATAATCCTGATGCTGTAATCTGTGCGCACGTTCGCATTTGCAGAGTGCGCAGGAGCCCTGTTAGTGAACAAGTACATGTCATGCCTTACATCAGACCGCTTGTGACCACGCTGACAGACCTAGTAAGCACACCTACTTCTTAATTCGTAATGGGCACACACCATATGGAAGGGTTACCTTGCACCGCTCGCTTAGACAGCTGACATGCCCTGGAAATGCAAAGCAGCATGGTGTATGGTTCGATTGTGCTGAGGCCAGACTTTGGCCACACGTGTGTGTGCACACAGAAGGCATGGCAAGCGCCGCCCGACGCCTGGTCGCCACGCATGCGCGCCGAAGGCAACCGAATCTGCTTCGGCCGCAGCCGGGCAGCACAGCGGCGCCGCTGGCTGCGCGCGCGGCTCAGCCGCCGGCGGCGGCCTCGGCGCGCGCGTTGCGCAGCGCGGAGCTGCCCAGCGCGTCCATGATGCGCGCGAGCAGTTTGGGCCGCTGCGAGGCTGCAAACACGATCTCCGAGTGCAGGTAAAGCGGCAGCACCTGCGCGGTGCATGCGCCGTTCGGTCAGCGCCGCGCATGGTCGTGCGACTGCCAGGCACCGCGGCAGCCCGAGCGCCACCACGTGCTATGCAGGGCATGCTGCACATGCGTTGCTCCAGGTGCTGTGAGGCCCTTGCTCTCATGCACATGGCACAGGTCGCCATGGCATGCTCGTCTGTGGCAGGCATGCTTGGAGCCCTCCATGTCTTTACCAACTGCACAGAAGGAAGCGTCAGACGACTGCCAAGTGGCCTGTCTCGGTGACGACTTGGGCGGGATGCACCTCCGCGGCGCTGCCCAGCGCCAGCGGCTGGAACGCGAGCTCGGGCTCCGCAGCGCTGCCCTCCGCGTCGCTGTCCGCCTCGGCCGGCGGCGGCGCGGGCCCGATGGCGAACGCCAGCCCGCTCGCGCGGTGGCGGAAGGTGAAGGCGCCGCCAGCCGCCGGCGTCGCCTCCATCCCGGCCAGCATGTCCAGCGCCTGTGCATGGCAAATCCCACTAGGGCCGCATACCCTACAACAAGATGGGGTTGGGGTAGGGTCGGATACAATTACCTGGTCGATGGGCATTGGCTTGACCTGTCCTTGCTTTAGCAGTTCACTCTGAGGTGATAATGCACGGATTTGGTGCATTCAGTATGTGCATCTGTCCACTCCTCTGTCTCAGGCTCTGCCAGCTCTTCAGAGTGACCGCTGGAGGTGGGGCCGGGGGCAGAACATGCAGGCGGCCCAGTCTGCCCGCCATGCAAAGCGTACTGGCTAGTAAGAAAGCAGGCGGGCAGGCAAGCAAGGACACATGAGAGAGGGCAAGCGCTCAAGGATGCCAACCCCAGCAGCAGGTGCGGGCCATGCCTTGCCAGTGCCGTGCGAGAGCGGGTGCGCGTCGCTGGCATCGCTCAGCGACGCGCCCTCTCCGCCGCCGCACGGCTGCCCTGCGGCCCCAGCCGCCTCCCTGCCGGCCGGCGCGCCCTCGCAGCGCCCGGCGCCGGCAGCATAGTGCAGCTCGCGCGCAACGCCCGCGCCTGCGCCCCCGCCTGCGCCATGGCCAGCGCGCAGGTTGTGGTTTGGCAGCGCAGTAAGGACACCTGCACACGTGAGCGCAGGGGTTGCTAATCACACGGTAGTGTGCCGACTGTCACCCTAGCCGGCAGGGAGGATGCTATTAAGTCACCCTCTGAACTCACCCTTTGCTGCCGCTCAAGGCCCACATGCGCAAGCGCACGAAGGGGCAGTGCGCATGCCTGGCTCGTCTGCGTTGGCATGCGGCGGCGGGCACTCCGTGCCCAGCGGCGCGGCCGGCGGCCGCGCAGCGCCCTGCACGCTGGCTGTGCCCTCGCCCCCAGCCTCTGGGGCGGCCCCTGCCGCCGCACATCGTCGGCACATCATGCGCCCGTCTTGCAGCCATGGACAGGACAGGACAGAGGACAGCTGTGCAGGCATAATGCTGTGGCTTGGCGGCTCGATGCTGGCCTCCTCCGCACCCTCTCGGCCTGGGTGCCGCAGGGCTGAGCGCGAGCGCATGCTGGTGAGTGCGCTTTCTTTTTAAATCAACGCCACGGCTGCTGGCGTGGGGATGCGGATCGGCGCACCGCAGGGCTGCAGCAGGGAGCGCCCGGCCGTATACGGCACCAGCGGCTTGGCGCTGGTGTTGCACTGCACGCGCCAGGACTGCGGCGCGTCGCCTGCGGCGGCTTTCAGCGTTAGCCATGCTCCTGCTCAGCATTACCGAGATACGCAGGGGCTGCACATGCGCGCCGTGTGCAACCCACAGCATGCGTACGCACGCGGCACCCGCTGTCAGCCCACCGAGCTCCGCCCCCTGCTACTCCTTTATGCCGTGTTCATGGCATACCCACTCTGTCACCGCCCGGACTCTGTCACCGCATCGTGTGCTTGCTGCGGCACGCCGGTGTGTGGCAGCACGGCGAGGGACAGGCGGGCTGCTCACCAGCCCTTGCGGCTTGGCCAGACGCGCTCCGCGGCCCATTGTAGAGCTCGCTGATGTCCGCGCCCTCTGGGCAGCACGCATGCGCCTCCTGCCGCGGGGAGGGTCCCATGTCAGGGGCGGCCGCAGAAGCTGTACCCGACCTGTGCACAATCCTCGGCAGACCCTGGCTCTGGTAGCAGGTGTGGAGGTCTCTGCCAGATCGTTGCACGGCAGGGCTCTGAGGTTGTTGCATGGCAGGCGAGGCGGTGGGACTGCCGCGGGGACGTTACTATGATTAGAAGCGAGAAGGGGGGCTGCAATATGTGATCGCGATACACCACTGAAGTGTGCGCGCCTGCAGGTGCAGGGGCGCGCGCGCGGCCGAGCGCTGCGCCGGCGCCGCGGCGGGCGGCTGCGAGCGCTCAGGAGTCTGCGCTGCGGCCGACGGCTCTGCGCCGCCGCCAGGCGACGGTGGCGACACCGGCAGCAAAGCCACCTGCGCCGCGCCGGGGCTGCTTGGTGGTGTCCCAGCCCAGGCGCTCTCAGCCCGTGGAACGCCGCGACTGTACAAACACAGACTGATGTGCTCGTCACCTGGCGCAGCAGCGCGCCCGGCAAGCAAACGCGCAATTCACGTCCCTGTGCGTCAACATTGTTGATAAGTACCTGGTGGTCTGCGTGCCAAGGAGCGCGCCTGCACGGCAGCGTCAGCGGTGGGCACCGGCTCGGCCTCCGCGCAGCGCAGCGCGTCCGCCAGGCGCCGGCGCAGCTCGGCCGCCTCGCCCGCCGCCGCCAGCTCGCGCCCCTCCGCCGCGACGGCCGCCTCGCGCAGCGCGGCGTTGTCGTCGGCCAGCCGACGGCGCTCCTCCGCGGCCGCCGCCGCGCCCGAGCTCTGCAGGCAGAAAGCGAGCGTGCTTTTAGGGCGGCGGCCTCCCTCGTGGTCGCTCTCTGCGCCCGCTGGCTTGCACACAGCCTCCCTGCAGGCTGTGCAGCTTCTGTGGAACGACCCAGGCTGGAGAGTGCGGCTGCAAGGAGGTCTGGCGACGGACACGCGCCCAACCCGGAGGACAACCCAGGTCGCGCGTGCCGCAGAATCAAACGGTTTTAAGTAAACAGGCTTTCCACATGAGCGTTTCAGGTACAGCAGGGCTGCACGCCTGTGCGATCGCGGCCTGCCGCCGCGCCTCTGCCTTCCAGTGCTCTGCAAGCTGGTAGGCCGCCACAGTGTGCTCGCGTTCCTGACCACGCGTCCACCGTCAGCAGTGCAGCGCAGCACTGAAGCAGAACATAAGTAAGCAAACTCACTTTGACCAGCTCCAACACCCAGAGCAGGTGCTGCCGTACGCGGGCAAGCAGTCGAGCGACCCCGCTGCGCTCAGCCCATGCAAGCCTCAGTCTCTAGAGGCCTCGCGCCTGCTTGGTCTGCTCGCCCAGCATGGCCTCCACCTCGGAGATGCGCTGCGCCTTGATCGCCTGGTACTTGTCGTGCAGCTGCGCATACTCCTCCTGCCGGCGGCGCGGCCAGCTGCCTTTCCAGCGCTTGTCTGGCTCCAGCATCGGCATTACTGTCAAGAGGAGTGGAAGCACAGATCAGAAACAAAGGTAACTGAACACCAAGTTTCTGCTGGATAGGCACACTGCAAGGCACGCTGCTTTGCGCGGGTGAAAGTGAGCCGGCGCGCCTGCAGCTGGCGCAGCGCGACAGCCGCGGACGCCCCGGCACCAGGGCTGGCCCGCGCGAGCGGCAGCGGCACCAGCAGCGCCTGGGCCAGCGTGGGCGGCGCAGGCGCCAGAGCTGGCGCGGCACGCCCCTCGGCGGGCCCTGGCAGGGCCCCGCATGCAGCAGCCTGTGCAGGCGGGACGGCGTCGGTGGCCGCAGCACGTGGCTGCGCGGCGGCAGCCCCCGCGCCCTCAGCCTGGCCTGCAGAGCCTGCGCCGGAGGCAGGCGCGGGCGGCGCTGCGGCCTCTGCATGGCCGGCGCGCCCGGCGTTTGCCGCAGCGTCGCCGCTGCTGTCTGAAAAGGCTGCAGCTGCGCTGTTTGCCGCTCGCCGCCGCGGCTTCGCAGCCGGGCGCGGCGCGGCGACCCCGCCGCCGTTCATGACGCCAGGCAGCCCCGGCACGGGCTGCGGCGCCTGCTCGGGCGCGCCAGCTTCCTCGCCCTCTGGCTGGCTCACGCGCGCTTTCTTCGCTGCGACAGCGGCCGGCTCGGCGTCTGCTTGCGCGGCCTCGCGCTTGGCCGCAGCGCGCGCCGGGGCCGACTTGCGCGGCCGCGCGCCGGGCTTGGCCGCCGGCGCGCCAGCGCCTGGCTCGGAGGCGCGGCCAGGCGGCTGCTGCGCTGCCGCCGGCGCCGAGGGCAGCACCTCGAGGTCGGCATTGCGGCCGCGCATGGCCTGCTGCGCCTGCTTCTTTGGCCGCGCCCCAGCACCCTGCTTTCCGCCTGCGCGCTGCTCTTCCGCCTCCGGCTGCCCCGGCTCTGCTGCAGCACCACTGTGCGCCGGCGCGCTGGCCCGCTTCTTGCCGGCGGGCTTGGGATCCGGCCTGACATCCGGTGCCTCAGGCAGGCTCTTGCCCTTGCGCTCCGCGGCAGGCCGGGAGTTCTCCTTGCCTGCGACCGCGTCCTGCTTGGCCCGAGCGACGGCCGGGCTGTCGTCGCCGTGCGCGCTCAGCTTAAGCCAGCCCGGCGTCCCGGTGTTAACATCCTTGGCCGTGTAGTCCACGTCCCGCCTGGGGCGCAGGCCGCGACCCTCCATGCCGGGGAGTGCAGCTGTGTGGCTGCTGTGCAGCCCTGAACCAGGGGACCGTTGAAGGGAGCTGTTGTGTTTCAAGTTGTCTGCCAGGTTTGGCTAGGGTTCACCTGGCTTGCAAAAGTCTACCGATCATGGCCTGTCCTTCAGGCTTGGTTTGATCCTAGGACAAGTGTGTACATCGTGAACTCTCAATTGACGCATACGAGTATTGTTCTACCTCTTTGAAGCTCGTGACGGCTTTACGCGCCCGTGTAGCACTTCCAGCAGGAGCAGCGGCTCTCAGCATGGGCATGCTCCTGCTGCAGCGCCTGCATCTGCACAGCCTGGGCTGTGAGACCGCATGGGACGCACACTGCGCTGCCGCACTCCGCTGCGCAGGCCGCGTGCGGCGGCCGGGTGCGCAGCGGCGACGCTGCACGTCCCAGGCCGCTGCCACAGACACAGAGGCAGGGAGCAGGCCAGCAGAGGCGCCTGAGGCCAGCACCAGCGGAGCGGCGGAGCAAGCGCACAGCGGCCCCGCTGTGCAGGCGCGCTCGCTGGAGGCTGCCGTGTCAAGCAGCCTGGGCTTGCCGCTTTGCTGAAGAGCAGGCCGCAGCAGCTGATACGGGAGGCCGGATGAGCAGGCTTTCGACGCGGCGCGCCTCCGCGAGGAGGTGCTGCGGCGCCGCAACTGGGCCATCATCTCGCACCCCGACGCCGGCAAGACCACACTGACCGAGAAGCTGCTGCTGTTTGGCGGCGCCATCCAGGAGGCCGGGGACGTCAAGGCGCGGCGCTCGGCGCGGCAGGCCACCTCCGACGTGCGGCTCACCCCACACCTAAGCCTGCGCCCCCACACACTACTGTATTTCACAGCAAGTCCGGGAGCACTTGTTGGTATATGTGCTTACAGTGTGCGTGTGTGTTCAGCATAGTACTCTGCTCGATGCCTTGGGCGCTCGTGCACCAAGCACCTGGTCGCCGCTGCTGCCCGTCTTTGGCCCCACGAGCCTGCAATTGCTTTACAAAGGGCAATCCGTGTCTGCTGCTGTCTGATGGTGTGTGTCGCTGCGCGGCAGTGGATGGAGATAGAGAAGGAGCGCGGCATCTCCATCAGCAGCACGGCCCTGACCTTCCCCTACAACGGCTTCCAGATGAACCTCCTGGACACGCCTGGGTGAGCCCTCAACCTAATACTTTAACCCTGTTGCTGGAGATGATGCAGCTGGGTGTGACTGCCGGCGCCTCCTGTGTATCAATGCAACCGTTATTATTGAGTGACCCAAAGTACTTGCGCGCAGTGCCTATTGTGTGCATGCATGGTCTGCAGAGTCCGTTGGGCGCAAGAACGCCGAGGCCGCCTCGGACGAGCGTGCTGCGCGCCGCAGGCATCAGGACTTCTCGGAGGACACGTATCGGACGCTCGCGGCCGCGGACAATGCGGTCATGCTCGTCGATGGCGCCAAGGGCCTGGAGCCGCAGACGCGCAAGCTGTTCGAGGTCGTGCGCATGCGGCGCGCGCCCCGGCAACCGGGCGGCAAGCCTGCATGCAAGCCGATCTTGCTGGGAGAGCCAGCGCGAAGCCATGTCCTGTGTGTAGCTGTGTGCCAGAGCGCCTGTGTGCCTGCCACTGCACACTCAGCGTGGGCGCCGGCGATACTGGATGTGGGCTTTCGAAACGCTGCAGGTGTGCCGCATTTCACACTCGGTGCAGGGTCGACAGTGCTGCTCATGCGCGCCATGCATGTAGATGGCCTTGCACGCGGCGGAAGCGGTGCGCCGCTGGCCAGCTCCTCTGCGCGCATGCCGCGGCCGAGGCTGCCGCGCGCGCCGCGCAGGCAGCTGCCCATCTTCACCTTCGTGAACAAGCTGGACCGGCCGGCGCTGGAGCCGCTGGAAATCATGGACCAGCTGGAGCGTGAGTTCGGGCTGCGCTCATACCCCGTCAACTGGCCCATCGGCTCGGGCGACAGGCGCGCGGCACAAACCTCCTGTGAGTTGTCGTCGATAACTTTATAACTTTTAGGACTGTATCGGAATTGTCAGAACTGAGGATGCGCGGCGCCCGGGTGCCAGCACCGCATGGGCAAGCGTGCAAGCCTGGCCCGCCAGGGCGTGTGAGATACCCCGCCTTGCGCCCATGGTGCAGCGCGTGCCTGCGTCGTGTCATATGTCTCCGTTGAAGGGCGGACCAGCGATGCCCTGGACTGCCTCATGGCAGAGGGAGCTTGCTTAGTCAGCGGCGGCCATGCAGCGAGCGCATGCGCAAATACATAAAGCCCTGGCGCAGGTTTGTGGGCGTGTACCACCGGCCGACCAGGCGCGTGCACCTGTTCGAGCGCGAGGCGCGCGCGAGCCGCGCGCGCGGCGGCACGCGCAGCGCCACCTACGCCCTCGACGACCCGGCGCTCGCCACGCTCATCGAGCCGGACCTGTGGACGCAGACGCGGGACGAGATCGAGCTCGTCGAGGAGGTGCGGGCGCGGCGGGCGGGCATTGGCAGTGTACGCTCCAGCACAAAGTAAGTACGCTCAGCACCCACAAAGATAAATGCTGGCATGCAGCCTGAGCGTGTAACATACGCGTCACAGCTCGTCTGTTTCGGCGCCCGCTGCTCGTGTGCATTTTGTGTGCATGGGCGACGAGCTAAGCAAAGGACTGCGTGCGCAGCGGCACGCCAACGCATGTCTAGAAGAAAAATACACAGCGCCCTGCTCTGAGCCAGGGCAGTGCGCGCAGGCTGGCGAGGGGCACGACATGGACGCCGTGCGCAGCGACTCGCTGACGCCCGGCTTGAGGGCGAGCGCAGTACCTTACCCTTAACCTAATCTCATCTAGAGCGGCGCGCGCAGGCGGGCGAGGAGCTGGACATGGACGCCGTGCGCAGCGGCGCGCTGACGCCCATGTTCTTCGGCTCCGCGATGAGCAACTTTGGCGTGCAGCTGTTCCTGGACACCTTCATCGGGCTCGCCTCGCCGCCGGGTGCGGCGTCCCGCCCAGTGCGCGCCAGCGCCGCCGCAGCGCTCGTTGATAGCAGCGCGCGGCCAGGCTTGGCTGTGTTGTGTCGGCCTCCTCGTTCTATAGTGTAGATCGGTTACAGGTCCTTGTTCAGGGATGCCGTGTGTCCGCGGGCTGCCTGGACCCCTGCATGATAGGCGGCGTGGGCGCGGCGCGCAGGGGAGCACAGGACGCGGGCGGACAGCGCGGTGCAGCCGGCCAGCGAGCACTTCAGCGGCCTGGTGTTCAAGCTGCAGGTGGGGCAGCCCACAGGCTGGTGCTTAAAGGGGTTAACATCTCAAAGTGCCCGTTTTTATCATCTTGATGTCCTTGTCTCCAGGGGCGCCGTGCAGGCCAGACCAAGCTGAGCTTTGTGGGTAACGCCCTCGTTTGTGTCAGCTCCTGGCAAATGCAATCGCTTGCGCGTACATGGCCTGCCGCTCTCTCTCCGCGTTGGGCATGCTGCAGCCGCCGCTCCGGGCCTCCCGCTCACCATGCGTCTACTGCGGTGCAGCCTGGGGCTAAGTTTGCACTGGCAGTGCCCGGGGTGCGCACCACCTATTGCAGGGCGCTTGCCCTTGCCTTAACCCAACCCTGGGTGCAGCCTGGGGCTAAGTTTGCACTGGCAGTGCCCAAGGTGCGCACCACCTGCTGCAGGGCGCTTGCCCTCAACCTAACCCAACCCTAGCTGTGCGCCAGGCCAACATGGACGCGCGGCACCGCGACAAGGTCGCCTTCATCCGCGTCTGCTCCGGGCGCTTTGAGAAGGGCATGAAGGTCCGCGTGGCGCGCACCGGTGCGCGCCAGCAACTGGGCTGCCAGCCCGGCCAGTCTGTCCGCAGCGGGCTGGGATGGCCGGGTAGCATGTCAGTGTGCATGGTGCTCACCATGCGCGAGTGACCACCGTGGTCAGGGACTTGCTTACTGAGACGGGAGCACACTCCGGTTGAAGCAGCAGAGCAGGCGGGCCTGTTTTTGGCATATCCGGCCGCCCTCCTGTGAGATGGGCCTGCGGGAGAGAAATGGCGCGGCAATGGCGCACGTGGCCGGTGCAGCAGCCGGCGCACTTGGTGGCAGGCCTTCTGAAGGAGGGCTTGGCTTGCATGCTGCCTTGCAGCGGCCTGGTAGACCTGCATGTGTGCATCCGGTCACCGGCGCGCGGAGCGGCCCCGCGCCAGCGCTCTTGAGCCGCGCGACTGCCACGCGCGCAGGCCGCACAGTCGCGCTGGCGCGGCCGCAGCGCATGTTTGCGCAGGAGCGCGAGACAGTGCTCGATGGCGTCGCTGGCGACGTGATCGGTGCGCGCGCCGTGCTCGTGCGTGACCGGCCAGCTGCTGAAGTTGTCGCTGTGGTAAAAGTTTCCAGCGGTTCAAGCACAGTCGAAAACACTATAGGAGGGGGATCTGGCCACCATGCACACTTCTGGGCCCTTGTGAATGTGAGATGGCGCGGCTCAGGGCGCCGCGCGCGCAGGCCTGAACAACCCGGGCGCGTTTGCGATCGGCGACACGCTGCACACGGGCCCGCCGCTCGCGTTCCCGGCCATCCCCTGCTTCTCGCCGGAGCTGTTCGCGTACCTGCGCTGCACGCCCGGCCAGCGCAAGGCCTTTCTGAAGGGCCTGGAGGGTGCGCCGCGCCCGGCCAAGGCTCCTGAAAGGCCTGGAGGGCGCGCGCCGGCCTTGACTGGGGCGCCCGCTTGCGCCTGCGTGCGCGCGCACGCTCTGCGCCTTGCACCATGCGCGCATGTCCGGCCAGCTGGACAGGCGCACCGCGGTCACCCTCTGGGGTGCTGTCGACGGCGGCGGGTGCCCGCCTTCCCACGCGCATGCTCACTGCCTGGCGCACCATTGCCAAGGGCACCCAGGGCCGCCGCGGGCTCTGCTCCTGTGGATGCATGGCTGGGCATGCATCCACTGCCGCTGGGCATGCGCGGCTCGGGAGGCGCTCTCACCTTACCGCGCGGCCGCGCAGGGCTGCTGGGCGAGGGCGCGGTGCAGGTGCTGCACAGCACCGACGACTTCCGCACGGACCCCATCTTGGCGGCCGTGGGCGCGCTGCAGTTCGAGGTCGTGCAGGCGCGCCCGACCCTGAGCGGCGAGGCGGGGCGCCTTATCATGAGGGGTGAGGGGCTCTGAAGTGTCAAGCGTGCGTGAGTGGGGCGCCGCGGGTGCGGCGCCATGCGAGGGGGGGCGGCAGCGGCCGGCGCTTGCCGTCGGTGCAGCCGCCGCCGATCCCCTGCCCCAGACTCGTGCATGGAAAGCAGGCGAGGTGCAGCCACCGCCGTTCACCAGCCCCAGACTCGGTCATGGAAAGCCGACGAAGCCTGCGCTGGCTGGCCTGGGTGTGAGGACATGCGCTGCGCGGCAGGCGCGCATGAAGAACGAATATGGCGTCGACACGACGCTGGAGGCGCTGCCCTACTCGGTGGCCAGGCGCGCCCGCCGCACCCGGCCTGCCTGCCTTGAGCTGTAGGCCCCCGCGTGGACTGTGTCACAGGTGCCTGCCTGCGTCGCCTGGCAGGCTGTGCTGACACTGCCTGTGACGACCTGTGCAGCTCTGCACGGGTCTGCAGAGTTTTGTCAGCGTGCAGCATGGCAACATGACATGCCTGTGACGGAGAAGCATGCCTGATATGCATCAGTAGGCAGTGGGGTGCCTGCACCATGGAGCCCACGCACCAGGCTGCCATGTCCAAGCCCGCTCCGCAGGTGGCCAGCATGCGGGTGGGAGGGCGTGACCGCGGCCGGCCGCCTGTTCAACGCGCTGGCGACCAAGGACCAGTGGGGTCGCCCGGTCCGGCCCGCATCGCTGGACCCTCGAAGAGGTGTACTTATTATATATCAGGCCAGCATTCGGGTCCCATGAAACAGCGCAGGGCCTCCTGCCCGACAGTGGGGCAGCCTCTCGAAAGCCGTGCATTTGCATGCCTTCCGCCTTGTGGGGCGCTTGCCATACACCAGCCTCCTCCTGGTCAGAATGTCGAGTGCCTGAAGCCGCGCACGCCGCCGCGCAGGTGCTGCTGTTCAGGAACGAGTACGCGCTGTCCAGCCTCGCGCCGGAGGCCGCAGCCGCGCTGGGCGAGCTGGCGCCCTATGCGCTGCCGCCCGACTCCACCAAGTAGCGCCTCTGGGTGCAGTCGCGTCCGGGTGCAGCCGCGTCTGGGGTATGTTTTGGTTACCAGTCCCAAGGCATGTTGGTGCCAGTGTTCTAGCAAGGTGTACCCGGTGTGCGTGCTTGCACGGCATGTGCTTTGGAGGCAAGGAGGCGGCAGCGGTATGCCACCCCTCACGAACTCAAGAGAGTGGGCAGCGCAGCATTGAAACGCATGAAGCGCAGTTGCGCGCACTTTATCACCTAAATGATGGAGCGGTAAGTCTGAGTGCTTTGACTGCGGAGTTGTGGAAGGGAAGGCGCGCATGCGTCACGAAATTATTTAGCTGGCATGCAAGAGCGCTGTGAACTGGTGTTCAACGCAAACATGCATGTAGAGCTGGGGGTGACAGTAACTCTTCACTGGGCCTAGAGTCGGACTGTGTGCTTTGTTATGGAGGAAAACTTGAGCAAACACTACGCACTGAAGTAAAGTGTGCAGTTGCATGCAGTTTTAATTGTATGCAGAGAGCCTTGCCATTGCACCCTGCGTTGCAAGTCGCCCTGTTTGAAAGGGGCGAATTTTTGTCCTCATTGCATCTGCAGCTTGTATAAATATTGAGAATGTGTGGCGGTTTGTTTTTACACAGCATGCACCATCCAAGCATGCGCTGCCTCACAGCCAGCTGCTCGCAGTTGCAGCACAGCACAACGCCTTGCCCAGCTCGCAACCCCAGGCTGCCGGTCCTGCGCCGTGGCATGCCTGCTCATTGCGCCTCAACCAAAGAACGACCCGCCTATGATGTGAGGCGGCGGGGGTCAGCCGGGCTTGCGCTTTGGCGCGCCAAAGAATGAGGCGATGCTGCGCATCCCCGCGCACTCTCGCGCCTGCTGCGCGCGCTTCGCCTCCGTGCGTGCCTCGGCGGCCTGCCACCGTGCGTGCTCCTTTGGGTCCACCTGCGCGGCGCGCGCGGCGGGCTGCTCAGTTCACGTACGAGAACACAGGCGCTCCCTCGCCTCCATGCCAGCATGCTTTGCTCACGCACAGCCCGTCATGTGCAGCTTGTCTGGCTTTACGCTCTTTGCTCTGCTGTGGACGCTGAGCTCCATGCAAATGTTGCAAAAACGCCTTGCAGTGATAGCACTCAGAGTCATTTCAGCCAGAGGTAGCCAAGCTGGTGGGGCACAGGACCTTGAGCCGCTTCTCTGAGCGCTCGCCGGCGCCGTGCAGTGATGGCGCGCCGTTCAGTGGCTGCAATGCCTTGCCCTCATCACCTGTGCAGCGCAAGAAAGGAAGTGAATACCAGACAATAAAGGCGATGTGCTCCAGCTGCGAGCGGCATTCGCACAGTTGTCCACCGTGTCAACCCAGCTGCTTCGTGACACTCCGTGACACTGCGCAAGCCCAGGCCGCCTTGCGAGCGCCTCTAGCACGCCAAGGTGCAGCAGCCGAGCCTGGGTGGTCTGGCCCTGCGTGGCGCGCGCAGGAGTCGGACCGGGACCAGCAACCGCTGGTATTTATCAGAGGCGCGCGCGCTCCTCGACTCGAGCGGGCGCCGGCTGGTGGCCGACAACGGGGCATCCGTTATTTTTGACTCATGCGAGGAAGCACAGGCTGAAATGGAGCTCAAGAGCCGACGTGGCAATGGTGCATGCAGCCGGACTGCTGTGAACCTGGGTCGGCAGGTCCAGGGGCTGCCTGGCGAGAGCCACGCTGCATGCCTGGTGTTTGCGCATGTGGCTCTCTCCCCAGGCAGGCCGCCCTTGGAAGTGCCAATCCCGGCTCCTAGCCATGGCGTCCGGCTGTTGACACCATCGCCACACGGGCTCTTGCGCTCTAATCAGCCAGGGCCTTGCCGCGCAAGTGGAAAGACAGGCTACCACAGCCTCGTCGTTTGCGACCAGCCCGCGCCCGCTCTGAGTCGCGGGGCGCCACGCCCTGGATGGATACCCACGGTTGCTGGCCCCGGATCGGCCTCCTGCACGCACTCGATGAGGCCAGACCACGCCTCATCTCAGGCGGCAGGCCAGGCAGGGGCAGGCACCCCGCAACCCGAATGCGTTGACGGGATGTATTGCACGGCCCCCACGCGAGTTGAGAGAACACCGACTTGCGCACCCCAGTGCTTCTGACAAGCGTGACGCGGCCAGAGCAGGTCACAGGCCTGGCGCGGGCGCGCCGTGCTCCGCCGCGCCGCAGGCGGCCGCCAGGCGCCGCTGCCACGGCGGCGCCAGCCACTCGCCGAGCAGGCCCGCCGCGTAGGCTGCCAGCCCGGCGTCGTCCATGCCGGCGAACGCGCCGCCCGCGCGCCGCAGCGCGCCCGCCGCGGCCGCGACCTTGCAGCGCAGCCAGGCCAGCGCCTGCGCGCACGGGGCGCGGTGCGCGGCCACTCACGCCAGGAAGGGGAGGGGGGGTGTGTCAGCATGCGTGCCAGTCAGCTCGGCGCCGGCGGGTTTACTGGCATATCCGCCCGTATCAAAGCGCAGCCAAGCTGTCTACTCTAGATCAGTGCGGGCACAGCCAAAGCCATGCTCGCGGCGGTAGGGTTGCCCTAACCCTACCCTAACCGGTGGCGCACCCTCGCATCACTCAGGCGGTAGTACGTCTCGCCGCCGGCTTCTCGCGTGTCGCAGACGGCCCCCAGCGCGAAGCGCTTCGCGCAGCCGCCCAGGCCTGCGCCCCCCGCGCCGTCGCCGGGAGCTCCTGCCAGCAGCGGCAGCAGCCGCGCGGCGCCAGGACAGCGCTCGCAATGCAGCGCCTCCTCGGCGCTGCAAAATACGCCTGCTGGCGCGTCCGCTGTCTGCCGCGGCCCCGGGGCAATCCTGAGCAACTTAAGACTGGTGAGCATGGCGGGCTTCGGTGCTGGCGCAGAAGCGGGAGATGCTCGCAGACTGCGGCATCGGTGCGGGCCTGAGCTCCTGTTAAAGTGTGGAGCATGAAGGATATCAGTGCAGACACAGAAGCGGGGAGTGCTTGCAGCTGCGGTGCCAGGCCGCGTCTGGCACTGCTTGACAAATGACGGTGGCAGCCCCTGCATGTAGCCATCAGAGCGCACGGCGCATGCATCGCCAGGCTACAGTACCCCAGAAGCGCCCTGCCGCGTGGCAGCGTGGCCGGGCCTCGCATGCAACCGAAACCGCGGCGCGGCGGGGGCGCACCTGCCGGCGCGCGGCCTCGAGCAGAGGCAGCGCCGGCAGGAGCGGGTCCACGGGCGTGACGAGCGCGAGGCCGCCGCCGGCCAGCGCGCGGCCGCCGGCCAGCCACGCGCCGTGCGGCGGCCGGAACAGGTTGGTCTCGCACAGCCGCCCGGCGCGCAGCAGGAACGGCGCCGGCGCGCCTGCGCGCGGCGGCGCGGGTCGGTCAGCCCGCCGCCGGCTTCCCAATTTACTGAGCACCAGAGGAGCCCGCCCGCCGCCAGCGTAGCTGGCTGCCGCGCTTGTCAGCACATAGCCGCTGCAAAGCGTTTGTTCAGTGTGCTTAGTAGAGACGCAAAGACACTCTGCAGCCGTGCTCCGGTCTGCCGAGCGCGGCTGTCAACGGCGCGCAGGCCGCCGGCTCAGCACCAGCGAGCCTGCTGCCTGTTGCCTTGCAGGCCACTGGCCATCTGGCAACGCTTTGAAGAATAGGAGTCACCTGGCTGCAAGCACAGTAGGGCCGTCTGCCGCGTGACAGCACTTTATGCGGCTGCCGTGTTTCGCGGGGACTTGGCATCTTCAGCACAACAAGTGCTGTCTTCTGCCAAGCGATGGGGGACTTTAAGTCGGGGCAGGGCTGCGGCTGTGGGCGCAGGCGCCGGGCGCAAGCCTGTGCGGGGGTGCAGGAGCTCGAGCGGCTCCGCATCCCAGGACCAGCCTGGTGCACCATTGTCCCCTACACGTGCACAGTACATGAGCTTGGTAATGGCAACGGCTGGGTGGCAACAGAATGCTTGACCTCGCATCATGCATCTTGCAATATTCAGAAAGGTGCCAGCTTCCTCATTTCTCACCACAGTACGCAACCACAACCGTCGTCTGCGTAGTGCTCTGGCCCTTTTGTGCCATAGGCATGCAGAAACAGTTGCAGCTGATGCAGGTGGATTACACAGAGCTGAGCTGACGCCTGCTAGCGAAAGTGCGCTTGAGACACTGGAAGTGGATTGCTCAGAAACGAGGTCGAGCACCCATTCGTCTGTCTCCTATGAAAGTATGCTGCAGGGTCTGCAGGAGGTTTATTCTCAGCAGTGCACATCTTGAGCTTTTGCAGCTTCGACCAGTGTAAGAGTCTCTTAGCCTCGTGGTCAAAGTGTGAGGCTCCAGCACGTGGTGCAGCCTACTGAGCAAGCGCGGACGTGAGGGCGTGGGTGCGGGTAGGGCCTGAAAGCCAGCGGGGAGGATGAGCACTGCAGACCCCGGCGTGACACGGAAGCAGGCACAGGACATCTGCGTGCGCGAGTCGCTGATAGAGGGCGGCAAGGCTGCCGCCTGGGCGGGGGGTATTTCGGGTGCGTGCCCCGGATGGGTGCCCTGGCGCCCATCCAAGCGCTCGCTCGAGCTGGAGGCTGAGTTTGGTTGTCAGCACTACTTTTGGGTGCATGGAGCCGAGGCGTTGCTGCGGGGTCGCTGCAGTCAACGCAAGGCCTGCTCAGAGTCAATGTGAGCATGCTGACAGCCTTTGTGTGGACCGGCAGCCAGCGTCGTGCTCCTGGCCAACCAGTTCATCCCGACCTTCCACAAGGCGCTGGGCGTGAGCGGCAAGACGGCACTGATTGTAAGCGCCCGCCGCTGACGCCCATCCCGTGCACCTGCCTGGTTTCCGTCTCTGGTCCTCTCCTTTCAGGCGTTCCTCTATCCTTTCTCCACCCTTCTCTGGGTTGCTGCCTGTTGGGGGCAGGCCACCTGGCAGGCGTGCCGGGGAGAGGTCGGCATTGGCACCTTTCTTTTATAGCGGGGAGGGGGCAAAAGGTGTGGTCTCGATTAGCAGTGGGGAAGTAGTAAGTGACCAAATGCTTTTTCGGTTTACCAGGCGCGCCCATGGTGCTGCCCGGGAAGCCCCAGAAAGCCCCATGAAAGCTGTGTGCCAGCCGCACTGCGCACCGCAGAGTTGAAGGAGGTTCAGGGGCCGAGAACTAGGTGTGGCAGCATAACGCGTGGACGCGAAGTCAGCTCACCCGTGCCCCTCCGCCCACCGCCCGCCCCGGGGCGCCCCAGGTCACGCCCATCTTCGGCATGTACTTCCTGCAAGCCGAGCTGACGATGCACGAGTGCTCGCGCCGCCGCAAGTGGACGGAGCGGCCCCCGCAGCCGCACCATGCCGCGAGCGGCCACGCGCACCGGCCGCCCCACCCGCACCCGCCGCCCCACCCGCACCCGGCCCCGACCTAAGCCAAGCCCTGCTGGGTAGGCAGCCTGGGCGCGGGGTGGCAGCCCCGGGCGGCGACACTGAGCGGCGAGCGCCCATGCGTACCAACCGCCTGCACCTTGCCCCGAGTTGCGTTGCTGGGCATGGCAGGGTCCTGGGAGAGCTGTGACGGGGCATGTCCCAGCGTGTCCTGGGCGTGTGACATAATGTACTGGGGCCATCTGGGGCAGCTGAGCGTGCGTCTGTTCCAAAAGAGCCTGGCTGATACTCCGCAATGCGCATTGCATCCTTGTCTATGTCTGCTGTGCACTTCGACCAAACAAATACTACTTTACAGGGTGCTAAATTGGTCTGAAGCTTGGGGGAGGTTCTCTGTGATGTAGGCTGGCCTTGGTGGACGGCAGGTAGGAATCCTGGGTTTTCCGGCAGTGAGGCAGGGCATGAGGGCTGCAGCGCCTGAGTTGCAAGTGTTGTTTCATCCACCAGCCGTGTGAGAATGTGCCTGGGTCCTTAGTATCTGCATGCCAGAGGTTTGTGGAGGAGCAGCCAGCCAACATTGCAGCACACATCCTGTGGGCATGATTTGAACGCGCCAGTGCGAGTGCAGCGGCTTGGGGCAGGCGGCTTTGCCGAGCTGCGGCGAAGTAGCGGGGTGTTTGCCCCACAGGTGGGACTGTGGGAGTGGGTGAGCGTTTGGGCCGATTTGGGCTCCTGCATGCAGACGTGCCGGGGATTGCAGCTGCCTGGGCGTGAGGGACTGCGGCGATGCAGCCGTTGCCTGGGCGTGCCTGTCAGGCGTGTGGTCAGCGCATGCGTTCTTGCGGCTTCAGACACTGCCTTATTGCTTGCTTGGCCTTAAAACTTTGTGAGCATGGTGCAAAACGGCAGGCACCCTCATAGCAACCTGATACACCGTCGGCTGCTGGACAGGGCGTTTGACGCCGGCCCGTCTGCAAAGCCTGGCAGAGGACGCGCCCAGCTCACGGCGCAGCCAGCTACCAGTCACAGGCAGCGCCCGTTGGGCGCCCTGCTCACACCAGCCCGTCGCGCTCAAGATGTACGCCAAAACCATCATGTCTGAGTACTGGCCAAGCTGCGCGCGTGCCCCAGACGCACGCCTCTCAGCATGGCAGCGCCTGCCAGGCGCTGGCAGCCTATAGTCTAGGCAGCGCTCTCCTGGCCTGGCTACGCACAGCCCGGCCGAGCCGCGTACGGCGCCACCAGAGCCCACAGCACCAGCGGCATGGTATCGGCGGCCTTCCCCGCGGCGCGCATCCACGCCATTGCCTGCACCTCGGCCGCCGTCTGGGCGGGCGCGTGCGCATGCGCGCACGCCGCAACGCCGCGCCTGTGGCCCGGCTACTCGCGCCTGTCCGCGCGCGAGCGCCTCGCCTGGTGCAACCGCATCGCGTCCGGGCTGCACGTTCGCGGCCCTGTCGTGTAGCGGCGCTGCCGTCATGTCTTACATAAAAGCTTAATTCTAATCCTGTTCCTGATCCAAGGCACGCACGCCTAAGAACGGGAGCACGGCGCCGCAGGCCGTGGTGCTGGTCTGGGCGCAGGCGCCAACACTGCGTGACCCGGCGCTCCTCGCCGACCCGCTCTTCGCGGTGTCAGGTGCCCCGGCGCCCGGCGTGCGCCGGCCTCACGCCCGCTGCCTGTGTCCAGGCGCCCCATGCATGCACGGGCGTCCGCTCGGGGCCAATTGTACACGCTGCAGCCCGGCGGTCGCCCGCGCGCATGCGAGGCGTCCCCACTGCAGTCCCTGGGCTGCCGAGGACCGGGAAACCCTCTGAGCTGAGCAAAGCTAGCTCTACCCCTTGACCCTGAGCACCTTCAGGGTCACAGACCCTGAATGTGCCTGCCGCCAGGCGCGCACTTCTTCTGGGGCAGCGTCATGTACGGCTACCTGCTGTACGACACGGCGTACACGCTCGCGTTCTACGCGGCCGTCGGGTCCCCCAGTGCGCGCGCAGCCTGCATCGCCTCCGCCCACTTGCCCCATGCTTCACCCCATGTATGCCCAAGCCGCACGCTCTGGTCTCTAAACGGAGCTGCTGACGACATCCTGCTCCTGAGCTCCGGGCTGATTCACGATTTGGAGTGTGTGCTTTCGCGCCGCAAGCCTGGGTCAGACCTCCTCGACGGCCACCCCGCCTGTACCCTAGCCTGGACCCGGTGCGCCAGCCGTCCGCCGGGCCGGCCAAGGCGACGTGACATCCTGCCCGCAGGCGTCCTGGTCCGCCGCGGGCCCCGCCGAACCCCAGACCCGGTGCATGAGCCGCCCGCGGGGGCCTGACAGGGCCCGCCGCGCGCCGCTCCCCGCAGGCATCCTGCTCCACCACGCGCTCGGCCTGGCCAGCTGCGCGCTGGGCCTGTACGGCAACCGCATGGCGCTGTTCGGCGCGGCCATCCCGGTGTACTTCGAGGGCACGACGCCGCTGTTGCACGCGCTCGGCTGCCTCCGCGCGGCGCGACTCACGCACACGCGCCTGTTCGCCTGCGCGGGCGCGTGCCCGCGCCCGCGCCGGCCCCGGCTGCACCCGTACCTCTGCAAAGCCTGCTCAGCCGGGCCTGGCATGCGCTGGCGGCGCCAGCCTGGCGCCCTGGGGCAGTCCGGCTCCTTCTGCAGCTGGGCCCCCGCTGTGCAGCCAAGCCTACATGTCGCCAGTGAGCGCGAGCTGCTTGGCCATCTGCGCGCCGCGCCGCGCCGCGCTGGCCGGCCGGCCACAGCGCCGGTGCGCAGCGCGCGCGCCGGCTCAGCGGCAGCAGCGCATGCGCAGGCGTCGCGTTTGCCGCGCAGTTCTTCGTGGCGCGGATCCTGGTGGGCACCTGGTACGGCGTCATCATGCTGCGCGCGGTCCTTGCCCTGGACACGCACCAGGTGGGCCTCGAGCGCCGGCCTGGCCTCGCGGCGCGGGTGTAGGAGGCCTGGACAGCCCAGCGCGATGCTGTGTCGCCTAGATCTGCACCCTGCCAGGCATGACGCCGCGGCAGTGCTGATCAGCGGGGAGCCATCCATGTCAATGAAGGCAACCTTCACAGCGTGGAGCGCGCTCACACCGGCTGCGAGCTGTTCCTGCATGCGATTCACCGTCCAGCATGCGCTGCATGTGGCTGGAGTTGCGCATGCTCTGCACTCTTAGGAACTCACACGGCCCGGCATGCAGGCGTGGGCCTGGGGCGGCGTGACGGTGTATGGAGCCCTGTGCGTCCTCAACGTCTTCTGGTTCAAGCGGGTCCTCGCCATGCTCGCCCGCACGCTGCACAGGGCGCGCGCTGCAGGCGCAAGCCATGTGCCTTTGGAAGGCCCGCCGTCTGGTTCTGGCCCGAGGGTAGACACATGATGCATAACCAGCACATGCGGTGCAATATAGGTGCGCATGTGCTCTAGCCTGTGCGCGCTCCTGAGGGCTTCGTGTGAACGGTTAGCAATACTTGCTGCAAAACAGCAAGCGGTCTGTCCATGTCAGACGGCACGTGCGACAACCGGGCTCTTTGCAGTGCACATGCGCGCATGATCGGCAGAGGACTGGTGCATCAGCAGGCTGGCGGTTCAGGCGGAGGCTGGTGTGTGCACAGACATGCGCTCCTGCAGTCATCCACTGTGCAAGAAGTGATCAAACGTGTATTTAAGAAAGGCTGCCTGCGAGACGCCATGCATGTTCGCACTCCACCAAGGCCAGCCTGCTGCTTGGGGCTGGGCTGGCGGCTGCGGCGCTGGCGAGCGCTGTAAATTAGCATTTTGGGGCTGGGCTGGCGGCTGCGGCGCTGGTGAGCGCTGTAAGTTAGCATCCGAGGTCACGCAGAGCACTGCTATATGCGCGCTGCCAGGTGCAGAGGAGCTCTGGTGAGGAGGGACTCGGGCACAGGTATGCCCTCGTGATATGAGCTCCAGGTTCAGCTGTGAACGTAAAACTATAGGATTGGTGTTTAGGCGCTGGCAGAGTGCCAGGCATTGTCGTAAGCACTCACAGAATTGCACAAGCACTCACAAAATTCTTGGGCCAGAAAGAGCTAGGCACCTGCTGATCCCATGCAACTGCACAAAACACTGTAAAGGCTCTAGAAGCAATGAACACCCAGCGTGGGTAGCCTCCAGTACCTGTGCACGGGGCCGAAGTTGATGCAGGCCCAAATGGTACTCCGACAAGGATATATCTCACCGTGCATCTTGTGGGCAAGCTTAACACTGCGCGCAAATTGGCACATGAAGAAGGACAATCTTACCCCGCTGACTTTTCTACTACACCTCTTCTGATTCATGGGTACTGTTGACATGGTCTTGTTCTCAAGTAGGTATTCCGGACCGCGCGAAGATCTTGTTTCCAAGAAAGTATTCCGAATCGCACGAAGAAAGTACTTGGAAGCGCACGACAGTACATTACAAGCAAGTTCAAGCTCGGAAACACAGCAAAGAATGCAGCCCTACACATCTTCAAGTAATATGCGCTGGCACAACATCTGTGCACCACTCTTGGCTTACATATCTACTGCTTGAGCAACGCACTCGCACAAAAGACTTCTTCATGCCACAGCACTCCCCCTTGCACAGCCTGTGGAATCCTGATGTCTCGCTCGCACTTATCCCGCATTTGCAAAAAAGTCATGCAAGGAATGTATTCCCAGCCCGCTTGACCCTGCCATGGTCGTGCGCAGTCCTAACCGCATACTCATGTGTGGGTGGTTCCTAATGCTTGCAAATGGCGTGGTTCTATTGGTTCCCAGTACCACAGGTTTCCAGAGGCGCACACTCTAGAGGGGCACACGCGAGGGCGATCATGTGGGAGAGGCAGGAGGGGCAGGCAAGCAAGGGCTACTGGTGCGCACGAGGGCCACAAAATAGGGCAGGACACCGCCCAACACTGCGCGCACACCGCCTACAATTGCTGTGCTACTCCCGGATAGGCGCCGACCAGGCGCGCTCTCAAAAAAAAATACGGCGAAGGTGCCCATGGCCACGGGTTGAAGGAGATGAAAATCACGTGCAGTCCCAAAAAAGACAGGCGCACATGACCCAGACGAGCAAAGGCTTCCGGCGCCAGCTCGCATGGGCCACTGCACAGTCTGGAACGCGGGCTGCGCACGAGTCGCATGCGCGACAGCCTCCACTCCTCGGCACAGCTTCGGCTTGAGGCGACGCGACCATCAAATTCTATCACGTTGTGCGTTGGATGGAGCCGTGGTGGTACACCTGTGCCGCGCAACCATCAGCATCGTTTGACAGCAGGTACCAAGATTGAACAGGCCAATGCCGGACACAAGCTGGCACGCTGCATCTCCTTATCCTAACATTTCCTGACATTTCAATCAGCACCCATCACATGCAAATTTGACCTACACTACATTCTCATGCATGCTTGTCGTCAATCCTGACAAACAAGCCATTCTTTTATAACAGGCACATCATGAATAAGGTATAGAGGGATCACACCTAACCGCTGACGCCAGCAGTCGTGCCGCCAACAGACTCGTCCAGCAGCTTGCGGCCGCTGACGCCGGCAGTGCTGTCGCTCACAGACGCGTCGCGCAGCTTGCGGCCGGTCGCAACGCCTGCACCAGCGTTAGAGCTGGTGTCAAAAGACATGGCAGCGTCCAGCAGCTTGCGGGCGCTCACAACACCAACATATGCACCAGAGCTGGTGTCAGACAATGCAGCGTCCAGCAGCTTGCGGCCGCTCACAACTGGCGCACCAGTGCCAGTGCTGGTGTCAGCCACCGAAGCATCGCGCAGCTTGCGGCCGGTCGCAACCCCTGCACCAACGCCGTAATTGGTATCAGACAGCGCAGCGTCCAGCAGCTTGCGGCCGCTTACGACCCCAGCTTGTGGCCGCTTACAACACCAGCGCCAGGACTGGGGTCAGACACCGCCACAGCTATCAGAATGCGGCCGCTCACAACCCCCGCACCAGTGCCAGTGGTAGCGGAGTCGGACACCGAAGCATCGCGCAGCTTGCGGCCGGTCGCAACGCCTGCAACAACGCCAGAGCTGGTGTCAGACACCGCAGGGTCCAGCAGCTTGCGACCGCTCACAGCGCCAATGCCAGCGCCAGAGCTGGGGTCAGACACTGCCGCGGCCAATAAAATGAGCCGCTCACGACCCCCGCACCAGTGCCAGTGGTGGCGGAGTCGGCCACCGAAGCATCGCGCAGCTTGCGGCCGGTCGCAACGCCTGCACCAGCGGCAGAGCTGGTGTCAAGACACCGCAGCATATTGCAGCTTGCATCGTTCACAACGCCAACGCCAACGCCAACACCAAACACCAGAGCTGGTGTCAGACACTGCAGCATCCAGCAGACTGCGACCGCTCACAACCCGCGCACCAGTGCCAGTGCTGGTGTCGGCCACCGAAGCGTCGCGCAGCTTGCGGCCGGTCGCAACGCCTGCACCCACGCCACAGCGGGTGTCAGACACAGCAGCGTCCAGCAGCTTGCAGCCATTCACGACCAGCTCCAGAACCGGTCCAGCAGCTTGCACCCATTCACGACGCCAGCTCCAGAACCGGAGCTAGGGTCAGACACCGCAGCATCCAGCAGACTGCGGCCGCTCACAACCGCGCACCAGTGCCAGTGCTGGTGTCGGCCACCGAAGCGTCGCGCAGCTTGCGGCCGGTCGCAACGCCTGCACCAGCGCCAGAGCTGGTGTCAGACACAGCAGCGTGTAGCAGCTTGCAGCCAATCACAACGCCGGCTCCACGCTGGAGGTGGGGTCAGACACCGCAGCATCCAACAGACTGCGGCCGTTCACAACCCCCGCACCAGTGCCAGTGGTGGCGGAGTCGGACACCGATGCATCGCGCAGCTTGCGGCCGGTCGCAACGCCTGCACCAACGCCATAGCTGGTGTCAGACACCGCAGCATCCAGCAGCTTGCAGCCATTCACGACGCCAGCTCCAGGGCCGGGGCTGGGGTCAGACACCGCAGCATCCAGGCAGACTGCGGCCGCTCACAACCCACGCACCAGTGCCAGTGGTGGCGGAGTCGGCCACCGACGCGTCGCGCAGCTTGCGGCCGGTCGCAACGCCTGCACCCACGCCACAGCGGGTGTCAGACACAGCAGCATCCAGCAGCTTGCAGCCACTCACGACGCCAGCTCCAGGGCCGGGGCTGGGGTCAGACACCGCAGCATCCAGCAGACTGCGGCCGCTCACAACCCACGCACCAGTGCCAGTGGTGGCGGAGTCGGCCACCGACGCGTCGCGCAGCTTGCGGCCGGTCGCAACGCCTGCACCCACGCCACAGCGGGTGTCCGACACAGCAGCATCCACCAGCTTGCAGCCATTCATGACGCCAGCTCCAGGGCCGGAGCTGGGGTCAGACACCGCAACATCCAGCAGACTGCGGCCGCTCACAACCCACGCACCAGTTCCAGTGGTGGCGGAGTCGGCCACCGAAGCGTCGCGCAGCTTGCGGCCGGTTGCAACGCCTGCGCCCACGCCACAGCGGGTGTCAGACATAGCAGCGTCCAGCAGCTTGGAGCCATTCAAGACGCCAGCTCCAGGGCCGGAGCTGGGGTCAGGCACCGCAGCATCCAGCAGACTGCGGCCGCTAACAACTCACGCACCAGTGCCAGTGGTGGCGGAGTCGGCCACCGAAGCGTCGCGCAGCTTGCGGCCGGTCGCAACGCCTGCACCAGTGCCATAGTTGGTGTCAGACACCGCTGCACCCAGAAGCTTGCCGCCATTCACGACGCCAGCTCCAGGGCCGGGGCTGGGGTCAGACACCGCAGCATCCAGCAGACTGCAGCCGCTCACAACCCACGCACCAGTGCCAGTGGTGGCGGAGTCCGCCACCGAAGCATCGCGCAGCTTGCGGCCGGTCGCAACGCCTGCACGCGTGCCGTAGTTGTGTCATACACAGCAGCGTCCAGCAGCTTGCAGCCGTTCACCACGCCAGCTCCAGCGCCGGAGCTGGGGTCAGACACCGCAACGTCCAGCGGCTTGCGGCCGCTCACAAAGCCCGCACCAGGGACAGTGCTGCTGTCGGACACGGACGCGTCCAGCAGCTTGCGGCCGGAGTTCATGTTGGTAGAAGGCGCCATGGCGGTCTGCGAAGACGGGGAGACCATGGGAAGCCCGCCGTTCGACGTGCTGCTAGCCGCAGTTGAGCCCTCCGCGCCCAGGTCGGCCTGGTGCAGGCGGCGGTTGGGGATGTTGAAGCCAACGCCCTCACCGCCCACGACCGCAGCGTCCAGCAGCTTGCGGTTGGGGATGTTGAAGCCGACCCCCTCACCGCCCGTGACGGCAGCGTCCAGCAGCTTGCGGCCGGTTGCAACGCCTGCTCCCAGCGCCAAAGCTGGTGTCACATCACACCAGCGTCCAGCAACTATCAGCCAATTGCAGTGCAAGCGCCAGAGCTGGTGTCAGACACCGCAGCATCCAGCACATTGCGGCCGCTCACAAAGCCCGCACCAGGGACAGTGCTGCTGTCGGACACGGACGCGTCCAGCAGCTTGCGGCCAGAGTTCATGTTGGTGGACGGCGCCATGGCGGTCTGCGAAGACGGGGAGACCATCGGAAGCCCGCCATTCGACGTGCTGCTGGCCGCGGTGGAGCCCTCCGCGCCCAGGTCAGCCTGCTGCAGGCGGCGGTTGGGGATGTTGAAGCCGACGCCCTCGCCGCCCACAACCGCAGCGTCCAGCAGCTTGCGGCCGGTGTTCATGTTGGTGGGCGCCATGGCGGTCCGGGACGACGGGGAGACGATGGGCAGCCCGCCGTTCACCGTACTGCTGGCCGCGGTAGAGCCCTCCGCGC
>JAABUV010000907.1_pt1 | contig 44249 bp, 66 predicted proteins | sample 5559971 | NCBI WGS metagenome assembly JAABUV01 (sample SAMN10711881, study PRJNA513362) | rock metagenome | isolation source: Antarctica rocks | place: Antarctica: Victoria Land, Knobhead nord | collected 2015-12-19 | reverse complement strand
CCCCGCGGAGGGTCTGTCGCTTTCGAAGGTTTGTCTGAGCAGCTCAGGCTCACCTGTTTGAGCTGCGCCGCGCGCTGTGCTGCCTGGCTTGCCGCATGCCAGCTTGGCCAACCCGTGTCGCCGGGCTCGCCGCGCGGCCGCGCCGCCGCGGCGACACACGCGCGGCCCCCAACTGCGAAACGAGGCCCCGCCCGCACGCCTGCAGCCCTGAGCGCGAGCGGCGCCGCGGCGGCGCAGGTGCGCTGGGAGCGGCCGGCGGGCGGCGGGCGGGCGGCGATGGTGGAGGTGGCGGGCAGCGAGGAGGTTCTGGAGGCCGACCTGGTGCTGCTGGCCATGGGCTTCCTGGGCCCGGAGGCCACGCTGGCGGCCGCGGCCGGCCTGGAGCTGGACCCGCGCTCCAACTTCAAGGCGCGCGCGGCCCCGCCCTGAGCGCTCCAGCCCTTTGAGCGCGATGACATCGCCCGCTCCCGCCCCTGTTTCCGCCCGCGCGGCGGGTCGCAAACGGACCTGCCGAGCCAGCAAAGCATGCCCGCGTGCGCGCACATGACGGGAGCTCTGCGTCAGTGGGGTGCGCAGACTCCCTGTGAGCCAGGCTTCGCTACAGACATCGGGTTAAGGCGGCGGCTGACGCGGCGCGCGCGCGCCGCAGGCCGAGTTCGGCGAGTACGCGACGAGCGTGCCGGGCGTGTTTGCGGCCGGCGACTGCCGCCGCGGGCAGAGCCTGGTGGTGTGGGCGATCGCGGAGGGCCGCGGCGCGGCCGCGCAGGTCGACGCGTACCTGGCCGGCCGCCCGGCGGCGCCCAGGAGCAGCGGCGCCGCCGTGCGCGGCGGCTTTGTGGCCGCCGAGGACCACGTGCTGGAGCCCGTGCGCGAGCTGGCCGCCGCGGCGTGAGCTGCGCGCGCGCGCGGCCGCGCGGCGACGTGGTCGCGGCGCTGGTTGGGGGCAGAGCTGGAGGTGTGGCCGTGGGGCTTCAGGGTGGGGCACTGGGGGCGGGCTGTAAGCTCAGGGTAGGACTAGGGCTAGCCTGTTTGCCTTTCTGGTCTGGTGTAGGGGATCGATTGCCAGCTCCACGGGGGCAGCCCTGCTGCCAGAGTGGGTGGCCGTGGCGCAGGTGACTCAGTCTTCCTGGCTTGTCAGGCGTTGCGAAATGAACAGCCGGCGCGCGAGCTGTGGCACCCTTGCCCATGCGGGGGGTGATGGGCCGCTGTGCTGAGGCAGCGTAGCAGAGTTTGTGCGATAAGGGGCTTGCTCCCTCTTGGCCCCGGCTGCGCCACCAAAGGATTTTGGGCACGGCGGGGTGAAGGCTTTGCGCAGCGCGCCTGCAAACGTGCATGGCAGCCTGGCGCCGCGCTGGGGCGGCGCTGACTGGCCCTCACCGCCATGTCCGGGCAGGCGGAGCTGGTGGGGCTGCGTGTGCAGATGTTGCTGCAGGCGCCGGTTCAAACAGGCTCACCAAGGCGGTGCTGGCCACTCAGCAGTGGCGCGCAAGCGCTAAAAGTCAGCCCAGCATTTAGGGAGTATTTTTACGTAGTCAGTGCCGTGGAAGTCTGACCAGCGAACTCGCTGCACGCCCGGTCTACGGCCGGCAGGTGACTAAGCCCGAGGTTGGGCGCCATGTGGTGGGCGCAGAGGGGTTGCATCAGGCCAAGAGACGTTTTGACCTCATTGGCCTTTGACGCTGACTTCCCCTTATGTCTAGATGCTCCCCGCGGCCCGTGCAGGGCCTCGCCCTGCTTTTGTCCTTGCTTGCAGGGCGACTTGTTCCCGGTCAGGTGACCTTGCGACGCAGGCGCCCGGCGCAGGCAGTTTTGCCAGGCGCGGTTGTTGCCGCAGGTGAGTGTTCGCGGCATGTCAGGCGTGTGCGCGGTTTTGCAGGTTGCTGCGGAGGTGGGCGGTTTTGTCGCGCGCCCGCGTCTTGACTGGCAAGTCTTTGTCGCTTGTGCGTATAAGTGTCAGGCGTGTCTGCTTTAGCTTATGCATTGCTGGCTGTACAAGTAGTGTATGCAGCGATCCTCATGTCCACCCTAGTCTATCACATGTGCACACACAACGAACACATTCGCTACTCAAATGCGCGCCTCTGTCATGACGGCGAGCCCCCGGCTACATGGTCATGCTCCAGCCTCCGCCTGCAGCTGCCCCAGCAGCTTGTCGATGCGGAAGCGCATCACGGGCTGCCCCTTGCGCGTGCGCTTGCGCAGCAGCGCGCCCTGCGCGCGCCGCCGCGCCTCCGCCTCCGCAACGCGCGCGCGATGCTCGGCGGCCGCGCGCACCGCGGCCTCGCGCTCCGCCGCCGCCGCCGCCTGGCAGCAGGAGCAACGATTCATGTTCAGGCCAGCCTCTCCTCGTTCGAGTCAGACCTGTGCCTGCGATTGCAGCGGGGGAGACAGGCAACCCCGGATTGAGGCTCTACCCCAGCGCGGGCCTACACAACAGATAAAACATTAATCAGGCTCGTTCCCACTTCAGACTTTGGGTCTCCTCTATCAGGCAGACCCAGGATGCCTAATGACCAGCGCGGGACAGGCGCGCGGATGTGCAGCTACGCTGCCAGGGCAGGTGCTGGAGGATCCAACGCACGGCCTTGCTAAGCCAGCCTGATGTGCTGCCTCTGGCCTCGTGCCAGGACCTGACAAGCGCTCAACAGACTCCGCAACATAAGGGAGGACAGCTCATCGGGCGCGCACCTTCCCGGCCTGCGCCTCCGCCTCGATGCGCTGCAGCCGCGACAGCGGTTTGCGGCGCCGCCCGGCCTTGCCAGCGTCCGCCGCCGCGCCGCCCTTGCCGCCTGCGGCTGCGCCCGGCGGCCCTGCGGCGCGCACGGGCGGCTGCGCCGGCTGCATGGGCAGCCCTGCGCCCGCTCCTCCCTGGCTCCCTCCCTGGAGGCTGGCAGCGGCGCCCGGCGCTTGGACGGGCGCAGGTGGCGGCCTTGCGGCCCCGCTTACGGAACCGGCAGGCGCCGCAGCTGGCCCGCCGTCGGCCGGGCCGGGCGCGGCCCGCTCTGGCTGCCCGCGCTTAGCGCGGCCATCCGGTCGACCGCGCCCTGGCGCCGGGGCGGCGCGCGCCGCAGCGCCAGCCGCTTGTGCGGTCGCGCCAGCGCCCGCCTCAGCAGGCTCTGGCTCCCCGTCAGACATGGACCCCACCATGTCGTCATTGCTGGCGTCGCCGCCGCTGCCGTCGCCGTCCGGGGCCGGCCCCGCCCTGCGCCGTCCCCCAGCGCTCTTGACACGCCTGGCAGTGCGGGTGGTCCACAGGACAGGGCGTTGCCGCCGGGGCTCGCCTGGCGAGCAGTCGGCGCATGTCCGCATCGGGCAGCCTGGCGCCGCGTGCTCCATCACGGGCCCCTGCGCCTGCAGGCTCGGACCGCCTCCGCTTCCCGCCCCGCGCAGGCTCCTCGTCTTCAGGCTCCTCACCGCCCACCTGGTGCAGGTGTCGTGCGTTTGGCGCTCGTGAGCCTATGGAGGTCACTGCAAGCAGTCGCGGGCCTGGCCTGGGCAGAGGCGCGCGCACCTGCTCGGGCGCGCTGGGCGGCTGCAGCTTGCCCTCGCGCAGCAGGCGCTGCTTGAGCCGCCTGAACTTGTTCACCTTCTTTGCGTTGAGCGCAAAGTCGCGCTGCTCGCGCCGCTGCTTGTCGTACGCCGAGGTCTTTGCGCCCGCGAAGCGCGTCAGGCTGAGCGAGGCCTGGCCGACACGCCGCTTCCAGCCCGCTGCCGCGCCCGTCATGGGGCCGGCGACAGCGACTGCGCCGCCAAGTGGCCCTGTATATTACAAGGGAGCTGATCGCACCCGTATCACAGCGATGGCTAGGCCTGCATCCTTGTAAGGCAAGCTTGCTCGAGACGGGGTGGACGGGGTGGAGGGCTGGGTCGTGCTCTGGCCTAGTCAGCTGCAGCAGATGCAGGAGATGGCACACTTATGCACAGATCCCGGCCGAAGGAAGCACACAGTGCATCCAGCTTGCCAAGATGGAGGAGCAGGACAGGTCCAGCAAGCGGCGCAAGCACGAGAAGAGCGCGGACAGTGCTGGCATGGTGGCTGCGGCGCAGGCCTTCTTGACGCGGACGCCGCTGTCCGCGGTGGCCAGGGCGGACCAGAAGCTGACGGTGCTGGAGCATTCCGATACCGTGGCCAGGGCCATGCAGGTGCATGCAGCCGCGTCTGCTGCTCAGACGGCACGCTGCGCTGTGCCTGGACCCAGCACACTGTGCACACACAGCGGAACTCGCGTAGAGATGCGCCGTGACGAGCGCTGCCTCTTTGTCGATCTGTGGCGCTTTGGTTGATTAACCACATCTGCTCTGATCAACCACAGTACCACAACCGTAACCAGCGCTCCCTTTTGCTTGGTATCGACCAAGCGGAAGGGGACCGCGCGGGCAGGAGTTCCACCGGGCGAAGATCCTGAGCGCGCCCGTCGTCATCAGCCCCGACCTGGAGGACCTGGAGGAGGAGACGGTGCCCGAGGAGCGCAACTCCACGCCCACACTGCTGGGCTGGGTCGATATCTCCGACCTGGTGGACGCGCTCATCGCGCGTGCGCGCCCACGCCCGCTGCTCCGGCGTTGCCTCTCTACAGTTTTCACATTTTCCGCCTTTGCGCCTCTTTCTTGGTGCCTTCGTCTTGGTGTCGTCTTCAAGCCTGTGCGCGCACCGCTGGAGGAGCGTGCGCCGCGTCGCAGACCTGCAGAGCAAGGCGCCGGAGGGGCTGCCCACGAAGATGCTGGCCCTGATGAAGCTGATCGAGGCCGAGGGGCCAGTGTTTGCCGCAAAGGAGCTCATCACAGTGACAGGCGCGCCGCTCGCCCGACCTTGGCTTGCGTTACATACCTTGGGCATGTCCCCAGGCGACCCAGCGTCACTGAACGATGCATGATGCGGCCTCAGGCGGCAGCACACATGTAAGCTAATCGAGTGTCCAGGCAAGGGCTGCATGCAGCCTCTCCGGCATGCAGGGCCACATGGAGCTTTACGACCTAACCTAACCTGTGCGCCGCGCCAGGCGGCGAGGACAAGGACCTCATCTTCCAGGCGCACACGGGCACCACGGTGCTGGACACGCTGCGGTGCACGCGCGGCTGCGTGGATGACCTGTCTTATCATGGCCCGCCACTTGCCGCACGCGAGGGAGGCAGGCTCGCGCGTCTCGCGAATCCGGTGCAAGCGCCCTTCACGGATCATGGCCCGCCGCAAGCCGCATGCGAGGCAGGCAGGCTCGCGCGTCCCGCAACAATGGTGCAAGCGCCCCTCCGCGAGGCCGCTGCGATGCCGGTGCAGGGACCACTACCTCAAGGTGGCCGAGGACGGCACGACCAAGGTCGTGCACCGTGTGGCCATCTTCGACACGCACGGCACCATCACGCATGTCATCAGCCAGCTGGATGTCATGCGGTGCGCGGCCCGCGAGCCCCCGGCCGTCGAAGACCACTGACGAATGCGATGATGCCCAGCAAACGGGGAGCGCCTTCCCCGGCATCTGCGCACCACGTGTCGTGAAAAGAGGCGCCCATGCGCCTGCCGCGGATTGTTGCGGCAGCGCGGAGGGTGGGTGTGTGCAAGCCCGTGTCTTCTCTGCTTGGTGACGGCGGCGCTCTGCTGCTGGGCTCTTAACAACGCTAATGCCTCACGCCGTTGTGTGGCTGGGTCGCTCGCGCGGGCTGCAGCGGGGCGTGCAGCAAACCACTCACGGCCGGCGCCGGGCGCGCCGCCAGGTTCCTGCTGGCGCACGCGGAGGAGCTGGGCGGCGTGCTGGACGCGTCGCTGGAAGCCCTCGGCGCGCCCCGCCCTACGCAAGCCTGACGTTTTTAGGGTTTGGGCAGGGGTCGTCCAGTGTTACAGGATGCAGCGGTACGCATGCATGTGCATACGTACATTTGCCGACTGAATGCGGCTGAGCAGGCGCGGCGCGGGGCTGCCGGGGCCGCGCCCGCGCGCGTGCCGGGCCTCACGCCCGGCGCCTGCCGCGCAGGCATGCTGGCCGGCAGGGCGCCCGTCAAGACGGTGAGCGCGCATGAGCCGACGCTGCTGGCGCTGCGGCGCGTGCTGGCGGCCGGCGTCGGCGGCGCGGCCGTCGTGGAGGGCGGCGCCGGCGGCGCCGTCATCGCCAACCTGTCCACCAGCGACCTGCGGTGCGCGGGCCCGGGCAGGTACGCGCGGCAGCGGCAGCGGCGCGCCTGGGCGCCGCTCGCTGGCGCGCCGTGTTGCGCAGCTCACCGCGCGTCGCGCGGCGGACGGCTGTTATACCAGACTAGGGTTGATCTAGGGTTTCCTTAACCATGCAAGCAGCTTACTGCCAGCTTGGTTGTTGGCAGGTCAGTGCAGCCGGGCCACCTGTCGACGCTGGCGCTGCCGGTGGCCGAGTTCCTCGCGCTGCAGGCGAGAGCGCCACCCCCTCCCCCGCCCAGCCGCGCACCCCCTCATTTGACCCGAGCCGCATCGCCTGCCGGCCCGCCACTGCATGTGAACACTGCTCTCCTTCCTGCACACATCGTATCCCGGCGGATCCTGGGGCCGATTGCGCATGGCCCCGCTGCACAGACACACCAGCTGGGCTTTCGGCGCGGGCTGACGCGCGCGCGCGCGCGCGGGCAGCACCACACCGCGTACCAGGGCTACGCGGTGCACAGCGCGGAGGCGGGCGAGCGCCCTTTCTTCGCCGCGCGCTCCTCGTCGTCCTCGGGCAGCCTGGCCGGCGCGTCGCCGCGCGCCGGGCCGCCCGCGGGCGAGCCCGCGGCGCCCGCCCACGGCGGCGCCGCCGGCGCGTCGCCGCGCGCGGCCGCGCCCGCCGCCCGGCAGGACTTCACCGCCTGCCCGCCGCCGCCCGCGCGCGCGCCGGGCGGCGCGCAGAACGGCGGCGCGGCGGCCGGCGCGGCCGACGCGGCCGACGCCGGCGGCACCGGCGAGCCGGGGGCGGCCAGCGCGCGGGAGGCAGAAGCCGGGGGAGCGGGCGCGGGGCCGGACGATGAGGACATCCGGCTGGTCGCGTGCGCGCCGACCGCGACGCTGCGCGAGGTGCGCCCGCCGCCGGCGCGGGCGGACCGGCAGGCTCACGCCGACCGGCCTCCCCTCAGCCGCCGTCGCAAAGCACTCACAGGCGGCCGCCTGCCCAGCGCGGGCGGCCAGCCCCGATATGCGCTGAAAGCGCGCCCTGACTTGCATGGAGGCAGGGGGGGCACGACCAGTCTAACCCTAACCATAACCTATCCTAATCGGTTTTCTAGCACGTCAGGCAATGCGTGCGCCCGGCGCGCAGGTGCTGGAGCTGCTGACGCAGCACGAGGTGCACCGCGTGTACGTGGTCGCACCCGGCGGCCCGCCGCACGCGCAGGCGGCCATCACGCCCACGGACGTCATGCGTCTGCTTGCGGGCGTGTGGTAGACCCCGGCGTTGCCTGACGCCGCCGCCGCTTCGCTGGCGCTCGGGCGGTGCCTGCTGCCGCGGCGCAGGCCTCTGGACCACATGCGCCGCCGGTTCAGGGTCATGTGCACTTGCTCGTCAGATTACAGAGCTCGCCCTGGTCCTTGGCACAGTTGCACTTGTCCTGACGTGCGCACAACTAGTCTGCGTGTGCGGCGCAGCACGGGGCCGAGCACAGGTCATCGTTGCAATAGCTATACATATAATCGTCTGTCGGCCCGTGCCAGCATGGCTGCTGGCGGCACAGTCACGAGGCGTGAACCAAAGCGCGCAGCTTGAGCAGGTGCTGTGCAACGATGCCTGCATGCCTGCAAGCTGCACTGACGCTCCCATGTCTGAGCAGCCCCAGCTGGCCAGAGCAGCCCTAGCTGATGCAGGCTTTCAAACCAACAATCACTTACACACATGCAAAACAAACTGTGCGCCAGCATGCTCACAGGTGCAGCTGCATGCCGGTCGGAACGGCTTTCTGGCAGGCGTGCTGTCTGGCAGGCACGCAAACGTGGTCACCTGCTGAGATGGCACATCCCAGAAACAGCAAAAAACAAACCTCTCAAAAGCTACACAGCATTTGCCAGCGTCATGGGGAAGGCAACAGGTCAGGCTGCTTCAGCACCCAGAAGTCAATGCCGGAAGGCAAAGAAGCCCAACAGCTCCAGCAGCACAGGACCTGACCAGGGCCGGTGAGCAGGCCTGGCCAGGCGCATGCGAGGCGGGTGCCAGCCGGGCGTCACACCATCTTTACGGCCGCGTCGGCCGGCGGCCCCGCCGCAGGCGCGCCGGCCAGGCCGGGCCCCGGCTTGGCCGCCGCGGCACCCGCGCCCGCCGCGCCCTGCGCGGGCGCGGGCGCGGCGGCCGGCCGGAAGCGCATGCCGCTGGCCGCCCACAGCGTCGCGGCCCGCAGGTAGACCGCGAGCGCCACGATGCAGGCCACGAGGACCAGCACGATGACGCCCGTGACGTTGTCCAGCAGCCGCAGGACGCCCAGGACCACCGCGGCCAGCGCAAACGCGAACGACAGCAGCAGCATCGCCTCCATGGTCGCGTGCGACAGCCACATCGTGATGAGCACGTCGTGCGTGGCGGCGACCTCGCACGACGCGTAGCCGGCCGCGCTGCGCTCGTGCAGCAGGCCCAGGTAGCCGAACGCGGCGACGATGCACGTCACGCTGCACAGGAAGCTGAGCGCGCACGTGCCGCGCATCCACGAGTACAGCGCGAAGGACGGGACGGTCGGGTAGCCGATGCGCTCGATCTGGGCGGCATCAAGGTCGCGGAATTGGAAGGGCACAAAGACGGTGGGCAGCGTGGACGTGGTCAGCAGCCCTGCGGCGCGGCGCGCGCTCAGGCGGGCGGCGGCTGCCGCCTCTGTGAAGCCGCCCGGGCCGGCCGCCCGCCGGAGCGGCATGCAGGCCGCCTGCAGGCGGCGCCCGCGGCCTGCCCAGGCCTGCCGGCGCTGCGCAGCAAGCGAGCGCTCGCGCCCTGCCGGCAGTGGGCAGGCAGCGCCGCCTGCAGCTGCCTGCACTGGCAGGAAGGCACCGCTGTCTGAAGGACTGCAGCTACGGCGCTTCTGTGACGTGGAGCTGACGGCCGAGGTGCCGGTGGGGCCGGGCAGGGCCACCGCAGGTGCGGGCCCCACCAGACACAATGATGTAGAGCTTCACGGTCACCCTCAAGCGCTCCCTCCGCTCCGCGTCTGTGAGGCGGTTGTGGAAGTCGGGCAGAGCGCCCGACCGGTGGAACCAGCGCTGCAGGGGCCACGGGTGCACCCCCTGCCAGCGCCGGCACACCAGGTGTCAGCGCCAGCGCCCGTGCCCGTCTTGTGCTGCTGCACTGCGGCGTGCTTCAGCTTGAGCCAGGCCGGCCAGGGCGCGCGAACCATTGTTCCAGTCGGGGAGCTATAGGAGCAGGTCGCGAGCTGCTACAGAGTCTCAGCCGCGAGTGGTTGCAGTGCCTTTGCGCTGGAAGCGCAGCAGAACCTAGCGCATCAGCTGGTGCATGGCACCCAATTGGTTGCACGCATCTGGTGAGGCTTACAGTAGCAACACTGTCACTGTGTTCGATACGCATGATGATGGCGCCCAGACAGTCACTGTCTGGCTTCCCTGACTCGATGCTGAGCACTGGCATGCATCTGTCGGCAGAATTTTTGACTAGTTAGGCTTATTACCCTTGTCTGGGGCATGCCCATGCTGTAATGCCTTGTAATGCACTACTGCACTACACTACTATAGCAGATGACACACCAAAGACAACAGATATGCTCACGGACCCAGCGATCTGCGTTACATGCTATACAAGCCAATGCGCTCAGTTCTGCTCTGCCATAAACATGGCGATACCCATGCAACGCGTCTCCACCACTCCCAAGACCAAACCCCAAAGCAACCAGAACTTTGCAACACAGAGCGCAAAAGCATGCGTGCGCGCAAACGCACACTGTCAAGGCGTGCAGTGTGCGCCAGTGGGCAGGCGAAAACACCTGCGCAGCGCAACACGCTCCGGGCCGTGTTCTACGCCCAAGCCTACTCGGAGCGCGCGGCGTAGCTGTTGAAGTTCTTGTCGCGGCAGTCGATGCCGACCATCGGCTCGCCCAGCCCGCAGCTGACCTCCGCCAGCTTCTTCGGGTCGCTGTAGTGCGTGACGGCCTGCACGATCGCGCGCGCGCGCGCGGCCGGGTCGCCGCTCTTGAAGATGCCGCTGCCGACAAACACGCCGTCCATGCCCATCTGCATCATCAGCGCCGCGTCGGCCGGCGTCGCCACGCCGCCCGCCGCAAAGTTCACGACCGGCAGCCGCCCCAGCGTCTTCGTCTGCGGCCGTACGTGCACACACAGGTTCAGGCGCACACCCATGCACCCAGACTTGCACAACACCCTTCAACATAAGCCTCAGAAGCGTACGCCTACATGCGTTCAAGTCCCCTGCAAGATGCACAGTCTCCTTCTGACATTAAGCCCTTCGCATGGCGCTCTGCCGCACACCCAGGACCTCAGCGCGCATGACACACAACACCCTCGCGCCACTTCAGCACACCGGTGCAGGAACAGCAGGCAGAGGCGCGCAGCAGCAGACCTGTCGCACGAGCTCCACGGGCGCGCGCAGCTCCTTGGCGAAAACGTACACCTCGTCGTCGTCCATGGTCTGCAGCGCGCGGATCGCGCCCTGCACTGCCCGGCAGTGCCGCACCGCCTCCACCACGTTGCCCGTCCCGGCCTCGCCCTGCGCGCAGCCGCCAGGTTTTGAGCGCCGTTACCACGCGCGACGCCGCGGCGCTGCAGCACCCTCGAGGCACCCGGGCGCCAGCAAAAAGCCAGGCCACGCAAAGGCAGCCTCTTCCACACATTGCATCCGGCACGCCCCCTGCTTTATATTTGTACCCACCCTGCTCTTCCGCTGCATACAGCATGCCATGCGGCTTTTGCACAGACCAACCAGCCACACAAGCGTAGCAGGAGGGGCTACACTTGTCTTCCACCTCACTCACCACGGCTGACTACCACACACATATGGAAAACAAGTAGCTAAACGTCTGCCCCAGCTGCAAAATATTCACTACCTCGCATACACTACAGACTACATAAAGTTGAGAGACGCACGCTCACTCGCATAGGGGGCAGGCACAGGTGCGTTCGCAGCAGTTCAGCCGCGTCTCTGGTGCATCCCCCTGCTACTCGTCCCTCTCTCCTCCTGACCATGTCACCAAGAGGGCCGCGCCTTAGTGCGGATCATAGCGGCGCCCTCCGCAATGCGCCGCAGCGCCTCGCCCAGGTCCCGGCACCCGCATACAAAGGGCACCTTGAAGTTGTGCTTGTTGATGTGGTGCACGTCGTCCGCGGGCGTCAGCACCTGCGCGGCACCCACGCGGTCGGCGCTCGCACAAACGTACAGCTCCCTCTCAGGCTTGCCTCGGTCTGTCAGCGGCCGCGGGCTGCGGGCTCGGGCTTCGAGGGTAACAAGCCCTGTACGCGACCATGCACCTCTTCACGGCATCACAGCTTTGTTGCACGGCGACGGCAGCACTCTGACAGCGTGGCTCTGCGAACACGCAGCAGCCCCAAGACATGCTCGAGCGTCCCCAGCGGTCGAGCGCGCACCTCTGACTCGTCCACGTAGTCCACGTCCAGAGCCTCCAGTATCTGGGCCTCCACAAAGTGGCCGATACGCGCCTTGGCCATGACCGGAATCGTCACAGCCTCCTTAATCTCCCTGATGACTGCTGCGTCGCTCATGCGGGCAACGCCGCCGTCCTTCCGGATGTCAGCAGGCACGCGCTCGAGCGCCATGACGGCCACCGCGCCGGCCTCCTCGGCGGTGCGGGCCTCGTCCGCTGTGGTGACGTCCATGATCACGCCCCCCTTGAGCATCTGAGCCAGGCCCACCTGCAACAGCAGTGCAGGCAGCGTCAGAGCCTCAACGAAGCAGCCGGCTCTCTTGAGCCGCCACCGTATCCGGTGCAATGGAAGGTTTGGTGCTTCTTCCACAGGCAACAAGCAACAGCTGCCACACAGCGCCCCAGCGCTGCTGCAAAGCGCCTGCAGCTTTGCTATGCCCGCACAGGCACACACCTTACAGCACGCAGACCCCTGAGTGCCGCACAGGTAGGTCGCACCTTGACAGCAAACGTGCCCTTCTGGGTCTGCGTGGACGCCATTGTGCTCCTGCTTGTTCCTGTACGGCCCTGCGCTAAGAATTTGTGTACGCTGGACCTGTTCTCGGTGCTCTCTGTGTGATTACACAATACGTGGCCCAGCAACTTCATACTGCCCTACCTTGACCCCAGACACCCTAAGCCACCAGAGGAAAGGTGTGGGTAGAGGTGATTCAAGACATGGAGGAGCAGCCTAGTCTACACATGACGCATGCAACGGAAAGTCCCCTGCCCGCTGCAAAAAGGGCCGGCGCCGTACAGTGACAGACTGGACCCAGGCACAAGGGCACTGCTGGAGCTGGCCAGCTGCCTCGGTCAGCGTGGCATAGCAAACTCCCAACCCCACACACACCATGCTCTGCCACCACACTAGCAGAACGCCGCGTCCCTGCCGCACAGCCTGCCCGCCAGCGGCCGCCGGCGCCCCTGCTGCTACAAAATCTGCGAAGCCAGGCCAGGAGCTGCAGCACAGCTCGTGATGAGCAGACGCTGGGCGCAGCCCACCCCCAGCGCCGCCCTCACACCACCTTGGCCTCGTTGTGCAACTTGTCCACCAGCTCCGCGACGGACGCCACACGCACGCCGCCGCGCCGCTTGGGCGGCTCCTCCACACGCAGCACGCGCAGCCGCGCCGCCACGTCCACGCCCAGCGCCTGCGGCCGCGCCGGCCCCAAGCTCACACGTGCGCACTTCGCGTTCGCGCTCGCGCTCCCTTCGTGTGCACGCTCTGCGTTTGCGCACCCTGGCCGATGGCGCGTGGCTGAACCGCAGCCAGCGAGCTTCCAGTTATGCACCAAGCCCCTGACCATGGGGGCCGAGGAGCCAGCATGCATGGCCGCGAGAGGTCTCCAATATGCGCCCCACCAATGGGCTCAATGCGTGAGCGCGCAGCGCCACAGCTGGCCTGCGAGGCCGACGGCCGACATGCTGCGCGGCTGCCCGACAGGGGCAACAGCTGGGCGGACTCTGCATGTCGGCATGCTCCAGTGCGCGGGCAAGGGGATGGTCTCCCGGCAGGGCGCGTGCAGCATCCATCCATCATCCAGTCACATGGAGTCTCCCTGGCACGCCAGGGCTGCGGCTCGCGGGCGCGCGCCTCGGGCGTCAGCTCCTCGATCGGCTTGCGCTTGGCCTTCATGATGTTGGGCAGCGTGGCGTAGCGCGGCTCGTTGAGGCGCAGGTCCGCGGTCACCACGGCCGGCAGCCGCAGCTGCAGCGTTACCAGCCCGCCGTCCACCTGCCGCCCGCAGCACGTGCCCCTGGGCCAACAACATGACGCCTGGCGTCCATGGCGCCGGCTGGCCCTGCATGAGCTGTTGGGGTTAGGTGTAGGGTAGCATGCAGGCACCGCGCGCCTCTCCCCGCTGCCACTGCCGGTGAGTCTGCAGCCCGCCGCCTGCTTGCTGTCCTGGCATCGCCCGGCTCTCCGACCAACTTGGGAAAGGAGACTGGGGGACACACAGTTGCGCTCTGTTGCGGGCGCGTCCGCGGCGCAGACAGCAGGCCCTGCAGTTGCTACCCACCGCGCACGCTGTGCTGGCACTCGCGACCGGAGGCAGCATGCAGAGCGACAACAGGACCTGCAAACTTTGCACCACATGCACGCGCAGGTCCGTTGACCTTTGAGAGGCAGACCACCCAGGCACCCGCCTGGCGGCCCACCTAGGCATGGCCTGGCGGCCCGACGAGGCGGTCAGGGGCGCGGCGCGCCTCGCGCGTCACCGTCACCAGGCCGGCCGCCGGGTCCGGCTCCACCCGGGACGCGAATGTGGCCTGCGGCCAGTCCAGCAGTGCCGCCAGCATCTGGCCTGCGTGCGGCAGCACATGCGCCCTCGGCCGGCTCGCCAGGCTGCATGCAGCCAGCCAGCAGCATGTCCCAGGCGGAGGCCCTCAGGGCACGCCCTTGGCGTGCAGCGTGTCAGCGTGTCTGTGCAGGGGTGCTGGCGGGCGGGCAGCGGGCGGGGGCAGCGCACCCGTGTGGTTGTTGTCCCCGTCGATTGCCTGCTTGCCCAGCAGGCAGAGCGCGGGCTGCTCGCGCCGCGCGAGCGCCGCCAGCAGCTTGGCAACCGCCAGCGGCTCCAGGTTGGCGTCGGTCAGCACATGGATGCCGCGGTCGGCGCCCATCGCCAGCGCGGTGCGCAGCTGGTCCTGCGCGCCCGGCGGCGCTGCTCCAACCACGGGCCCCCTGGGTATCGGCCCCTGTGCGGAGCCGCTCTCCAGGGGACCAGGCCGCGCCTGTGCAGCCTTGACGCCGAGCGTCACGGCCACGACCTCCTCCGCAAGCTTCTTTTCCTTCAACCTCACGGCCTCCTGCAGCACCGAGCAGCAGTGAGCGCGCAGGGAGGCCGCGCAGGCTCACTGTGCACGTCTTTGAAGAGTTCTTAAAAACCGTATTACAGACATAGCCGCACATTAGTGCACACAGCCGGGCCGCGTGCCTCTACAGCAATCTCGCAGAACGGGTTCAGGCTCATCTTCACATTTGCTACATCTATGTCCGACTGCAAGCCAGCATACCGTGAGCTTGCGCGAGAGCAGCCTGCTTGCTGTGCATCTGAGCTCCCGACTCGTACCTTGTCTGCCTTCACTCGTATGCGCGCATTGTAATCCACTACTCGCTTTACTGCTACCATCACGCGCTTCATATTCCTTTGTAAGCTCAGCCTGACATACAGCAACTTTAGGCTCTCGTGTGCAGGTGACAGTGCAGACGCGAGACTTGCACGCACCCCTCAACCACTGTCACACAAGTAACTAAGTCTTAGCAAGTGCACACGCTCAGCAGGTTAGTCTCCTCAATCAACAGAGGCGCAGATAGATGATGGTAAAGCACTGTCAGTGCCCAATGATGACTTAGCACCGATTGTAGGTTGTGGCAGGTTTCTGCCCTGCATCAGGGCGAACACCAGCTCACCCTCAACACACTTGTTACACTACTCTTTGGCACACCACTCACAGCCCATGCCCACCTGACATCATGGCAAGCTCGCCAGGCGTCCTTTACAACCCTCAGTACAATGAAACTGTACGCGCACTCGGCTCTACTGAGCGGCACAAGACAGGCGCGCGTACAGCAATTGCGCCTCACATACACGGCATATGGTACATACCCCCTCCTGGCAAAAGCAGCAGAACCTGCCAACAGCATGCCGACACCGCGGAGACGGAAAATTGCAGGCCCATGAAAAGCGGCCCTGCAAAGAAGTGTGAGCACACATCCCCGGCTGCCTGGCATAGAATGCCAGCCCCGCGCCGCGCTCATCAGCCGGCACAACCCTCACTCTCCACGGCGACCACCGAACAACACACACCACCTGCTCAAGATCCGGGCACGATGGGCCAGCTCCGCCACTCAGTCCCCCGGCCAGACGAGCACGGCCCAGCACATGCGCCGCCTGTCACATGCATCAATGCGGCTGTGGGACCTGGCGCCTCGTCTGGCACTTAGGTGGCAGCGTCCTCGGCCTTAATACCGGCACATGAAGGGTCGGCACATGCGAGCCGCACTCACCGCCTGCTCCGCCACGAGCACGCGCCGGCTCAGCCGCCACGCGCGCTGCAAGTCCAGCCCGCTCAGCTGACCTGGACGGCCGCCAGGCGCAAGCGCCTCCTTCGGCTCGCGTGCGGCGGCGCCCTCGGCCTGCCCCCCTCATTACGGAGGACGGCAGGCACGGGAACGCGCTCGCTCGCACGCTCCATGGCGCACAAGCGCAGGCGCCGCAGGCGCGCGCCAGATCGTGCGCATTAATTCCGGCCCGGTCAGCCGACCTGGGCGGCCATGGGCGTGGGCGCCTCCTCGGCCTCGTGCGCGGCGGCGTCCTCGGCCTTCGCGTCCTCGTCGCCAAGGTCGGCGGGCACGGGCTCGCCCTGGCGCGCCAGCTCGGCCGCGAACTCGCGCCGGTCGTTGAACAGCGTCGCGCCGGCGCCGCCCGTGACGCCCGCCTCGTCCAGCAGAATTGCGCGGAAGGGCAGCTGCGAGTCGGGCGCCTGGCCCGCAGGCGCACATGCAGGCATCAGCCGGCCCGCAAGTTATGTGACCCCTTATCTGAGGTCGACCTGTCAACACTAGTATTGCAACCCTGCAGCCAAGGAGCAGTCATTTGGCACCACCATCCAGGCAGGTCGACACAGGAGCATGATACAGGGGGCCACCGGCATCGAGACACCTGCCGCCAGAGCAAGGCGCACCCCGTGCGAAATGGCAGTGTGTGCCGCAACATGCAGCAGCTGTCCGTCATCAGAGCCCACGCTGCACACTCCAACCGGCAAGCATCAGCAAGGCAACCGGCGCCGTCCCAACACCGCGGCGTGGCCGCGCGCCTCGAACATGACGTCCTGCAGCAGCGCCTCCATCAGCGAGCGCAGCCCGCGCGCGCCGGTGCCGCGCCGGCGCGCCTGGCGCGCGATGGCGCGCACCGCGCCCGGCGTCACGTGCATCCGCGTCCGGCTCTGGCCCAGCAGCGTGCCAAACTGGCGCACGAGCGCGTTGCGCGGCTGCGTCAGCACCTCGCTCAGCTCCGCCTCGGTTAGCGCCTGCGCCGGTCGCTCGCGGCGCCCGTCAGAGCCTGCTCGCCCTGACGCGGGACCGCCGGGCAGACCGATCGCCGGGCAGACGGACCAATGGAATCGGTCGGCTCCCTGTTTTACGCGTTCCTGGAGAGTGGACGGGCAGGTTGTCTGCATCGCCCATGCTCTGCTTAGGTAGCATGTTACTGCGAGCAACTGCAAGCGCTATGCGATATGACAGACTCTTCAAGCGCCACCCAAAGCCTCGCAAGCGCAGCTACTCAGCAGCGGCTTGAAGCGCCACCCAAACTCACGCAGCGCAGCTCCGCGGCAGCGGCTTGACCTTGCGGAGGCTGCAGACCTTGCTCCAAGTTGAGCGCATGTGCCGCCACGGGGGCGCGCCTGCAGGGTGGAGATCACGGGGAAGCGGCCCACAAACTCCGGGATGAGGCCGTAGTTGATGAGGTCGGTCTGCTCCACGCGCAGCAGCGCCGCCGAGCCCGCGCCGCCCAGCATCCCCTCCGCGCCCTTCGCCCTGCAACCGCCGGTGCCCGCCTGTCAGTGCTGCGCATCGACCACCACCACAAGCTCATGCCTGGCCAGCACGGATTTATGTCCTTTCGTCAAAGCTGTCCAAACAACCCTTGCCACAAGTGTCTGAGCATGTGCCGGTGAGGACGCCGTGCGCGCCATAAGCCATAGGTCTGACAAGTATTAATGCTGACAATGCGGTGCATGCTACCACAAGTCACACAGGTTGCTGCTGCTCCAACAAGACATGCAAACCTCTTTGCCACGGGGACAGCACTTCCGAAGCGCTTGCTGCCACCCGGGAGGCAGGCCGCACCGCACGGGGTTTCCGAAACCGATGGACGAGGTTGCCGTGCGCTCGGCCACCTGGCGGTCCAGGTCCACGAACGCGCCGCCGCAGATGAACAAGATATTGCTGGTGTCGATCTGCGGCACGATATCTGATTTAGCAAAATGTACAGCTGCCGAGCTGTTGCTACCGGCTACGACCCTCCTGGGCTTGTAGGTGCATGCCTTATGCGCAGCTGCATAACCCCGTGCGACAGAGCTCAGCACCAGCAGACCCGCTTCTGAGCTCAACACACCGCCATGGTCGCGCCCCGTTCTTCGCACCTCTCAGGCAAGCAAGCGCGGCCTAGCAGCGTCAGGCGCCCGGTGCGCTTTGCATGCATGCAGGCATGCAAAGCGGCGAGGCCGGGCCGCGCCTGCACGAAATCGCCGCGCGGGTTCTTGCGGCCGCCCTTCTCGGGCACGTTCATGACGGTGCCCTCCAGCATCTTCAGCAGCGCCTGCTGCACGCCCTCGCCGCTCACGTCGCGCGTGATGCTAATGTTCTCGCTCTTCTTCACGATCTTGTCCACCTGCGCGGCCGCGTGCGCGGGCCGGCCTGGCGCCTCAGCGCCTGCGCAAGCTGCTGCCGCGTAGCGGCGTCGCAAACATGCATCCCTAATGCTTAATAAACAAGTACGTACCACAAGTGATTGGTCGATACCACTTGAAGCGCTGATGTGCTCGCATGCCAGCCCCACACCACCATAGGCAGGTTCTGATCAGTCTGATATTACAGCTGGACAACGCTGGCGCAGCGCAGCTCAATGCGCCCTGCTGCACAGATGACACACACCCGTCTAGGCCAGGCACAACAGGGTCGCCAGCGCCGGGCAGAAACAGGGGGCGGCATGCCTCGTCGATGTAGATGATGCCGTGCTGCGCAATCTCGACGTTGTAGTTGGCGCTCTGGTAGAGCTTGTGCAGGATGGACTCGACATCGTCGCCCACGTAGCCCGCCTGCGTCAGCGTCGTCGCATCGGCCATGGCGAACGGCACGTTGACCAGCCGCGCCATGGTCTTTGCCAGCAGCGTCTTGCCGGTACCTGCCGCGCATCATTTGCGCGCATTGCAGGCGCATCCGACTGGAGCCGTCCTCACCCTACACAACGCACTCAGCAAGCGCACGGAACGTGTGCCCACGCACACACACTCCGCTATATGCAACCAAGCGCTTCCGGTCAGAGCATACCGGAGATGGGCCTCTCCACCCAGCTGCACGCCCCGCATTTTGCTGCAGCACTGCAGCACTCGCTTGCGTGCGGCCTGCCCAGCCACTAACAATATCTTCCCTTACCCCACCGTCTCTGGCAAGAGGCAACCAGCACGGCGCCTCCCGTAGACCCCAGGACCACCACCATGCACATCTGATGGGCCCGCTGATGGGCCCTCTGAGCAGCACCCAGCACGGCCAGCCGCACCTGTCGGCCCCAGGAGCAGCACGTTGCTCTTCTCCAGCTCCACCTCATTCTCCCGCCCCTCCAGCAGCGTCATCGGCGCGACCGCCGCGCCCAGCGGGCTCGCGCCCGGCGCGCCGTCGCGCGCGGCGGCGTCGCCCGCGTCGCTGTGCTGCAGGCCACCGCTCGGCACGCGCCTGATCGCCACAAGCAGTGAGCCGCGGCACTTGCACATCCACTTATGGCAGTGCATATAGCACACATCCGGGCATCAAGCTCAAGCCCCAACAGACAGCAGCTGCTTGATTACCTGTACGGCTACGTCCTGCAACTCTCCTCAGTGCGTCTGGCATAAATACCGTGGTGCACACAGACGCACAGGCCGTCTCACTGACGAATACCCACGTCGCACTTATCAAGAAATGTGGCTCACAACAGGGCGCCAGAGTGCACTCGGGAGTCTTACCTGTACTCCGGGTCCGGGTGGTAAGGCTGGGTCAGCGGCGGCGGAGACGGCGGCGGGCCCAACGGAGAGCCAGCCCGCCGGCCCCCGCGCTCCAGCAGCGCCCCCGCTGTGGTACCCTGCGAGTCAGCGCGCACGTGTACCCAGCAGGTTTGCTACGCTGCGCTGTCAACCACGTGAGCGCGGTCAGCGCTCAGGCCTGGTACTTTGCGCGCAAGCATGCCAGGTGCCACCTACGGAGAGGTATGTACAAAACGCTCGGCACGCCCACATCGCGGGCGCCCACCTCCAGGCGCTCGGAGAGGCTGCCCTGGCGCTGCGCAGCGGCGCTGGCAGCGGGGCTGGCGGCGGCGGCCTCCGCGGCCTCCTCGCGCTTGCGTCTCTTGCCCTCGTGCGCGATGCGCATGTAGTGGTTGTACACAGCCACAGCCATCGTCTGCGGGGCAGGGTCGCAGCGGGTTGAGGTCGAGCACAGCGGCACTCTGAGAACTGCTTCTCTGTCCACATCGCTTACTCTGCACAGATCAGTGCAGACTTTCCCGCCTTGCTTACCACAGCAGCGTAGCCTGCATTGACTGCAGCTCCAGCAAGCAGGCGAGGACGCAACACGACGCTCACAAAGCAACGCCACTTTCATAAGGCATGTAAGAGTGCCAACAGCAGCAGCCGAAAGACAGACAGCCAGCAAGCCTGCATGTGAAACAGATATGCCTACCTTTTTCGCGGGCAGCTGCCCGATGACGAAGCTATTGAGCGCCTTGACGATCTCGCGCGGCGTCGGCACGCTCGCCGGGTCCCACAGCCGGTAGTTTCCGCTGTGGGGGTTGCCGCCACCATAGTTGGGGGGGATGACAGGCTGCTCCCGAAGATGACCCTGCCGCGCACGCTCCTGTGCACTTGACGGTGCCTGATAATGTGGCAGCAGGGGTCAGCATGCAACTGCCTGTCTGGTACCGACCACTGCTAGACGTGGCAAACATGCAGGCCGTCATAGACAACAGAGCAGCACTTGATCAAAACGGCAAGACGCGGGAGCGCATCTTTGGCTACCCAAGTTGAGATGCTGTACTTCAAGGTTCGTCACAAAGCAAGAGGCACCAGGGAGGAGCTTGCGCTTGCTAGCGCACCCCTCACCATACCTACAAGCACGCGACGTGAGGGGAACAGCCTGCAGCGGGGTGGCAAACCAACCTGCGAGGGCGTGAGGCTGGACGCGTGGCCCTTTGAGCGCTCGGCCGAGTCCTCCTGCATGCGCGTCGCCGCGCGCTGCTGGTGCTGTCGCAGGTATGCCTGCATACCGGGGTACTCGCTGCCCGCCCGCTCGCCGCCGCCAACCGGGGCTCCCGCAGCCCTGGTCTTCTGCACGGCACACACACGTGCACAGTGTTGTCGCCACCCCCGGGAAGCCAGAGGTCGCCGCTGGTGAGCCTGGGCAGCGGCAGGGCCGGCAAGCGCTGCACTGCGGCGCACCTTGCAGCTGGGACACCACAGCGGTTGCTCAAACTCGTGTTGGCCAGAGACCTGGCGCAGGGGTGGCGTGCGCGTCAGTGGCTGGTGGGGGTGGACGCAGCAACGCGGGCCCTGCAGCAGGAGACTCAGTACACGCTGGGGGAGGGAGCCGCGCTCAGGCCTCACCGCTGTGTACAAAATGCCCGGGCTCGTTGCCGGGATGCTAGACAACTCGTGTCTGCAGCCGGGGCAGGCCGACCGAGGGGGCTCTGCTGTGGACGTGGTCCGAACGGACTGCCAGGAGTGGCACGAACGGCAAGAGCCCGGCACCTGCGGAAGGCACGCCACGAAATCAGCAGGGGGCCAGCTCAGACAGGCTCCTTGTCATCTCCTTTCTGCCGCCGCGCTAGAACACTCCCGTGACGAAGTGCGTCGCGTGAGACCGGACAGCGCGCTCCGCAGACAGGCCCAGGCCCCAGCATGGGCGCACATGCGCGTGGCCGGGTGCGAGCTCCCACACGACGCCAGCACGCTGGACCTGGCACTGCCACGCCAGGCGCCTGGCCAGGCCACGCGCGCTCCGCATCGCAGCGCTCAAGCCACGTCGCCCCCCAGTCGCACCCCTTAGCAGCACGCGCTGGCTGCGCAGGCGTGCACGGCCCGGCCGCCTATTCCTACGCACGCACCTCGCAGTGGATCAGAGTTTATGCATGCCTCACTCCCTCTAACGAGCACGCACGAGCCTGTGCCGTAGCAATGCTGCCCGTATACGGGCTAAGTTGCTTGCTGTAGACTCTACAGTGTAGAGCATGGGACACTTGAGACACTAGATGCGACAGGCAGCACCAATGCAGGCCTTGCCGGCTGTGTCAGTGCTTGCAGCTCCCACAATGTGTACAGACAAGCGCTTTGCGCGGCATGCAAGATGCCGCTCTGCGCCAGCACGCTGAGCCCTCTCCTTTGCTGACGTATGGTGTGCAGTTGCGTGCCTGCCTGCACCGCCGCCGCCCCCGGGCCGCGGCAATGCAGCGGCGGGGCGCGCGGGAGCGGCGCCAGCCGGCCCGCCTGACGTATGCCGCTGCGCAGCCGGTCGAAGAGGTTCCTTCCGACTCCAACAATGCCGCCGAGCAGCCCTCCGCCAGCGCTTCCGAGGACCAGGCGGTCGAGGAGCTGGGGCACACCAGCAGCGCCAGCGACAGCGCGGCCGTTGAGGCAGGCGGAGCAGAGGAGCAGGTAGCACAGCCGCCGCCGCCGGCAGGAGCCCCGCAGCAGCGGCCGCGCAAGCGCGCGCGCGTGGCCAGCGCCACGCCCGAGCGCGCGGCGCCGGCGGGCGCACGCGCAGCGCCAGAGCCGCCGGCGCCGGGCCCGCCAGGGCCGCCGGCCGGCGCGGACGCGCCGCAGTCCGGCGTGCGCCAGCCGCGGCGGGCGCACAACCCGGCGGGACGGCCCGCGCCTGCGGCGGCCGGCCCTGCGGTGCCGGGGGCGGTGCTGCGGCCCGTGTCGGCGGCGTGCTGCGCGCCGCCAGGCGTCATTTTCCCGCCCGTCAGGTGGCGCCAGCCCCGGACTGACTGGCCACTCCTCCTGACGTACCCACGCAGCGTCGCAAGTGCACCCTGCTCTGCATAGCAGGTCTGCCGCTCGCTGTGCTGCGCCCAGCGCCCCCGGCCTCCTTGATATTCATTTCACATTTCACGCTGCGGGCTCCCCCCCTGTGTGCCCCTGCTGGATATGTTCAAGTGTCGCTGCTCCCTCGTACGGTGCACACCCCCGTCTCCCCGGTCAAGCACGCGTGAGCATGGGCCCTCGACCGCGCGCGGCTGCGCCCACGGCCGCCGCGCCGCCGCGCCGGCTGACCGCGCGCGCGCGCCGCGCAGTGTGGCGCTCTTCCAGCGCGAGGCTGGCGCCGCGCTGGCGGAGCTCCACGCCCAGCTGGACGCCCTGGACGCCAGCGAGGTGCGCCGGGGTGGCTCGCCAGCCGGCACGCCGCCTGCCCTCTGCTTCAAGCAAGGCGGCATTTCGGTGCACTGCTGCTTATACTGCACCACTGCAGCGAAACCCTATACCCTATCCTGCCGGCAGCAGGAAGGCCTGGACCTGGACGCGAGCGCGCTGCGCCTGCTGAGCCTGGAGGAGGAGCTGGCGGCGCAGCGCCGCGCGGCCGGCAACGGCGCCGCGCGCGCCGCGGGGCCGCACCCCCAGCCGCGTGCTGCCGCGTCCGCCCCGGGCGCGCCCCCGCCTGGAGCGCATGCGGGCTGCGCACCGGGCGGGCAGCCTGCGGCCGCAGGAGCGGCCGCACTCGCGGCAGGGGAGCCAGCCGCGGGCCAGCGCGCCGCGGCGGGCGCCTCCGGCGGAGACAGCGCGGCCGAGCCCGGCGGCGGCGCCGCAGCCGCGGACACGACGCCCGGCGCGGAGGCGGCGCCCCCAGTCCCCGCAGGCGGCCCCGCTGCAGCGCCGGGCGCGCGCGCCGATGCAGACGCCGCCGACATCCGCGCTGCCCCAGCGAGCAGGGACATGGGTGCGGCGCCGGCCGCTGGCGCGGCCGCCGGCTCTTCGGCCGCCGGCACGGCGGCGGCGGCGGCGGCGGGCGCGGGCGCCGCCGCGGGCGCGCCCGCCAGGCGGCGGGGCAAGGCCAAGGCCAAGGCCAAGGCCAAGGCCCCCCCGGAGCCCGCGGCGGCCGTGCGCCGGAAGGCGCCTGCGGCGCTGGCGCGGCTGGGCGCGCCGGACGTGGAGGAGGCTGCCGTGGCGCGCCTGCGCGCCGAGCGGGAGGCGCGGACGATCGCGGCGGCGCGGGTGCGCCCGCCGGGCACCTCCTCACCTCGGCAGGGCTGCTGCGATGCGTGCATGGGGAGCGGGCGCGCATCCAGGGCAGCTGCTTCAATGGGGGCCTACTCGCCGCCTGCACGCGCGCGCCGGCATCCACGAGGCCGCACGTGCGCTCCTCGCAGCACTGCACAAGCACGCAGGCTAATTAGGCAAGACGGGGCTGCGCTCACCCTTCACCCATGCACGCGTCGACATCCCGAGCCGGCGTGGCCTGCCCGACTCTGGCGCACTTGCCCAGGTGGTCACTGTGGGCTGCTGGGCATGCCTCATCTCACCTATACTCTGCTTTGAAAACAGAAGACCTGCAGCCAGTGGGCGCTCCTCCGCCCTTTTGAGGTTGGGGCGCGGCCGGCGCACAGGTGCTGCGCAGCGTGCGCGCGGCGTACGGCCAGCAGGTGCCGAGCGCGTCCAAGAAGTACACGCGCCCGGGCACCAAGGCCAACGTCCTGCTCGCCGTCCACCACGCGGTCGGCGCCGGCAGGTGCTGCCTGAGTGGAAAGGCACTGCATTTGGGCCCTGTGCCTGTGCGCATGGGATGCGTTCGAGAGTGAACTCTGGAGCTGTGCGTGCAACCGGCATATTGCGGCAACAGCGGCACGCAGCTCATTGTTTAGCGGCGCCAGGCTTGGCTCTTGCCTGTGAGTGCATGCTGGGGTGTGCAAATGATTGGCCGCGGGGGTGTATGAAAAAGTAGCGTGCCTGAGCTGATGGACCAGCTGGGGGGTCTTGGCGAGCAGCGGCGCCCCCGGCGACCACGCGCAGCCGCCGCTGCCGGACGCGCGGCCGCGCGGCGGCGCGGGCGGCGCGCCCGACGAGGCGCCGGTGGCCGACGACGAGGTGCTGCTGCTGGTCGGCCTGCGGCGCTACGACGCCGAGTTCGGGCGCAGCGGGCAGCGCATGCAGGCGCGCGCGTGTGCCGTGCTGGGGCGTTGATGGGCTTTTGCTGCTGAGCCGCTTGTGCTGCGCGGCGTGAATAGTGCTGCGCGGCGCATGCTCCATAAGCCCCGAAATTGACAGGCACGGCGATTTCCGCATCGAGAAAGAGCAGGCAAACGTGCCACCGTGAGCGACTGCTTCACGCCGCCGGGTAGTGCTCCGTCTCGCGCGGGCGCGCGAGGCCCCTGCGCACCGCCGCGCCAGGAGTTCTGGGTGCTGGGCAGCCAGCCGCTGGCGGCGCTCCGCGACGCGGTGCGCTGCCCGGCGGATGACAACATGCGCGCCGTGGGCCTGGCCTCACCGGCCGCCTACCTCCACCTGGAAGCCGCCTTCTTCAACGACCTGCGCGACCCCGGCGCGGCCGACCTGTCCGCGCCCGTGCGCGCGTTCTGCGGCGCCATGCGCCTGCGGCCGCCGCCGCCCGCCGCGCCGCGCGCCGAGGCCGCGCTCGACGCGGGTGCGGGCCCGCGCCGGGCTGCAGCACGCAGGGTTCAAGGCCCGGCCGGGGAGGGCTGCGAGCTCATGTCGAGATGGTGGCCTGCAGGTCACGTGCAGTGCAGGCCGCCATGAGCGCACATTTGGTGCCTATCTTGGCTGCGGAGAATACTGCGAGTGGACGCATGCGCACGCTGGGTGAGGCGCGCGTGACCGCGGCCTTCCTGGGCAGGCGATGCGCGCGAGGCCGGCGCTCCGGGGGCCGACGGCGGCGCGGGCGCGGGCGCGCCGGGCACAGGCGCCGCAGCCACCTTCGGCGCCGGCGACATGGCCGCGGCGACGTGGGGGGACCTGGCGCTGCGTATCGGGGCTGGCGCGCGCTACGTGTATTGCCACCAGGGCTGCTGCGAGCACGCGCTGTACATTGCGGACGCGCGGCGCGTTCATGCGGGCGACCCGCGCGCGCGCGCGGCGTACCCGCTGCAGACCTTCCAGGCGCGCGGGGCGGGGCAGGGCGGGGCGGGGTCTGGGGTCAGGCCGGCACGTGTGGGCTGTGTGGTAGCTCGTCATGCAGGCAGGCGGCGCGGGTCAGGCTGAGAGGTGTGCAGCTGTACAGATGACGCGGGGTGCGCTCGCAGCGCAGGTGGTCATGCAAAAGGTCTGTGGGCACAGGCCGCAGCCGAGCAGCAGCCTGTTGCTGCTGTGTGCTGCGAGCATGTCAGCCTGCTCCCCATCCGATCTCCACAAACAGCACCCAGGCAGAGGCAGGGCTCGGAGCCCGGCTCAGGCGGGGAGCGGCACGCGGCGGGCCGGCCGACGGCGCCGCGCGCGCGCAGGCCAAGGCGGTGCAGCGGTGTAAGGGGCTAGCGGCCAAGAGATGGTCGTCCGGTCATGGTGGGTAGGGTAGGGTTAGGGTTAGTGTGAGGGTGAGGTGGGTTAGGCGTAGCTGCGTCTCATCTGACTTCTGCCTGAAAGCTGACGCGCGCGGCAGGCCAAGGCGGTGCGGCGGCACTGCGGCTGCTGCGGGCACAACAACGCGGCGCGCGTGACGTGGGAGGACGCGCTGGCGCCGGCGTCCCCGGCCTTTTGGTGCGCCGAGTGCTACGGCGCGCTGCACTACGACGCCGCGGGCCGGCTGCTCGCGCCGCACCGCGTGTTCCCCTACCACTCCGGCTGACGGGCAGGGGCTGTGCTGTCCTGCCTGGGCGGATGCACCGTGGCATGTGGGGCTGGGCCGCCCCCGCCCTTCTCCCCCCTCCGCACGGCTTGCATCTAGCCCGCCCTCTGCGCTGCAGCCCCAGCGCTTGTGCCGAGCGCCGGGAGGCGTAGCGGCGCGACAGGCCAGGCTCTGCGCCAGCTCAGGCTTGCGGGGCATGGGGTTGGCGCGGGTGTTTGTCCTATTACTGGCCTGTTGTGCAGCATGAAATGCGCTGCTGTGCAAGCACTTGCATGTAAATTTGACGGGTAGATGCTGGCGTACGACTGCTGTTCCTGCATGTATGCGCAGCTCTGACGAGGCATTTAGATCCCTATGCACTTAGGCTGGGGAGATTACACCAGCTGGCTGACAATGTACATGTGGACACATGGAGCAGTGCAAAGTGGTCGCCATGCCTGTTCAGCATGCTGGCACGCCATTCATTGCCTCGCTGCGCAAAGTGACTGGAGTCGCCCCCAACCATGATCCACCATGAAATGCGAGCTGGTAGCTGGTGTGTGGCGCTTGCATTCATATTACCCGTTGCACCGTGCTATGTATCAGTCAGCATCGCGATACTTCACTTCAAAGCAGACACACCTACCCACGAGTTGCGCTTCTTCCCAAGGCTAGAGCCAAGGTCACACTGCGCCCAAATTCCAAGCATCTTAAAATCGAGCAGGCAAGCAAAGCATGGTGCAATGCGAAGCGACAGTGAAAGCGCTGATGGCGACGCGACGCATGCATGGCAGCGTCACGAGAAGGGCATGCAGCCGCTACGGACCTGTGGCAGTCGCTATGGCCCCGAAAAGCGTGTGAAGGAAGCACGCGCACTCACAAGTCGCCTGTGTCGCCTGGCATTGCCTAGAAGGCAGCCAACACAGGGATTCTTGGTGCGCGGCTGCACTAAAAAAAACCATGCCTACCCCGCAAGACACACTCAAATTTATAATTCGGGCCCCCATATACACATGTGTACCAGCAAGCGCTCAGGTGAAATCTAAGCAGCCCGCCCGCCGAAGCATGCGTTTTTTGTCAGCGTGACACGCCACAAATTCTGTACTTGCAGAGCGCGCAGTAAGCTAAAGCCAAGGAAACAGCGGACTGTACAGCCATCAGCGCGTGCTGGGCGCCGTGGGCTTGTAGGTGTCCAGGGTCTTGGATGCGGGAACGAGCACAGTGTCGACCACATGGACGATGGCCTGCAAGCGCACAATGCTACCTGTTAGCCATGGGATTTGACGCCACTTCCAGTGTTGCCAGGGCTATGAGGTGGACGTCAGTTGCTGTCTGTGTCCACCTAGGCAGATCAACCACTCAGGCCGATTAACAAACTGCAAACCACGCGCGTGCTCCAGCTCCATGAGCCCAGCAGCAATGCTGGCACACTGCAATACAGCTGCATGGCCATGAGAGAGCTGCATGGCTGCTGTTTAACGCACTAGCTTGCATGGGATGCAGGACCTGAAGTGCTTCGCAATGCCTGCTTTTGCCTCTTGTGCATGCTGCAGGCAAGGCGCATGCCAGGCGCCGCACCTTGTCCGCCATGATGTTGGCGGATGTGACGGTGGTGTTGCTGGCTGCGCCGTCGATCATGACGCCGTTCATGAGGTGCACCATCAGGCTGGAGCCCTTCAGCATGGTCGGCAGCATCTGCATGTTGGTCAGGTCCGTGGACTGCGCGCCAGCAGCCACACTGGTTGTCCAGAGAGACAGTGCACTCTCTGCACAGTCTCCCATGAAAACAGCGAATGATCATAATGCGTTTGTGAGCTCTTGCAGTACCAACAACACAATGCATTAGCAGGTGTTTTCGGCATCAGCACGCACGCTGCTTCTTTTTGAAGGGGAGCATGCGCCAGGCAAGATAAGTATCTTTAGTTCTTGCACATGCCCGTCGTCTACCTACCTCCACCAGCTCCAACGCTGCTGACCTCCGGTAAGGCATCGGCGCACCTTGGCAGCCACACCAGGCACGACGTGGTACAGAAGCGTGGGCGTCAGGATGTATGACGAGAGAAGCTGCGCCTGCGCGGCCCAAGCACGCGCGTAGTCAGGTCTGCAGCCAGTACAGCCAGCACAGGCAGGGCTGCTGCTCTTAGAATGTAGGCACCAATACTGTGCAGCCTTGCTGCGCCGCTCCCCAACGCAGGCCGTACCTTCGTCATGTTCATTTTCTTCAGAAGTGCGCTAAAGGCGTCATTGGTCGGGGCGAAGACAGTCGCCACCAGGTTGGGATCGTTCAGGGTGCCTGCACACGCAGGCAAGCACGGCCTCAGAGAGAGAGCCTGCAGTGCTCTCCTTTTCAATTTTGCTCAGCAGGACTACTTCCCAACTTCTCTTGGTGGAGAGCACTTGGCCTGCAGGCTGGCAGTTCAGCATAAACTCTCAGCCCTTGATAGACAGGGGGTTCCCCAGGCGCACCAGTGAGGTTAGCCTTGGTCAGCGCCTCCACCAGGATGCTCAGGCTGGGCGTCGCGGCCGCAGTGGCTGTAACAGTCTTGCCGCTCATGCTTGTGGGGCTCATAGCACTGCTCATGCCGCCCATTGGGCTCATGGCAGCACTTGTCATGCTCTGCGTGAGCTGGCGGCCTGCGGACCTCGCCTTTTGTCAAAAGCTGATCTTTGCATGGGCAAGTGCATGAGCAAGTGCAAAGCGCTCGACGTCCTTGCAAACCAGCCCTGTAACACGCAGTCGGCCAGCACGACGCAAACCGCAACAGTGAAGTATTCGCGACCGCATGAAAGGCTTTGCGAAAGTAAAAAATGGTCTAGCTCGAGATGCAGATGCCCAGGCGGCTAGCGCGGTGAGACTATACGTAGAAGGCAATGCGGCAGCGGAGCGTGCCTGACACGGCGGCCGTGAAAGCCATGAGCGCAACCATGGAAAGCATAAAGTTTGCCATGACGTCTCCCTGTGCAGTCTTTACTTTCAGTAGTTTGCTAAGTGCGGGTTTGTAGCAGGCGTTCGTTTGTTTGTGGCAAGTTGTGGCCGGGAACAGAGGCGGGGCCGTGGACGTGGCGGAGTTCATTTGATCGAGAAGTAGGGCTGGAAGTAGGGCAAGGGTCTGCAGTCTCTGGGCAGACAGTTACAATGCTAGCGCCAAGAGATGTGAGGCATGGACTACAGAGGAACACATGCGCCCAGTGGTGAGGTGTTGTAACTCTGGATGCTTGGCATACCTTTCATGAATACGGTGCCAAACGGAGCCACGGTGCGGCTCTGGATATCAGTTTAGAGCCTGGACATCACTTCATGCATGCCATCTGGGCATGACTTCATGCATGCCATGCCGGCACTTTGGCAAGGGCTTGCGTAGGGGTGCCACAGGAGGCGTGCACACACTCGCCCATACCATGGCGAGGGCTTGCATAGTGATGCCACAGGAGGCGTGCACTGGCCCAGTGCTTCCAAGGCATTCGAATAAATTTTTAAAGAACTGAATACTTGCACACTCCAAACGCATGTGTCACCTGCCATGTGTCACCTGTAACGGCTCTCACGAGCGGCCAGGCAGCCTCCATGCATGGAATGCATCAGTCCGCAGTTCACGCCATGTGGTGGTTGGCTATAATGCATGGCCGCGCCATGACGCATCGTCAAGCACTGGTGATTTTGTCAGGCCAGTAAGCATACTATTCTCACGGGGGAACTGTCATCTGGGTGCATGCGATATGTACCCCGGCAATACAGCGCCCGCCGCACAACAACAGCAACCCGAGCAGAGCTGCCTATGCACGGCACTGCGGTTGAGCTGCGACACCATCGCCGGCAACGCAGGTATTTACACATGCTTGATTTACGCGCATGCTGTCTTACCCTGCCCTCTGTGCAATGCGCAGACTGCCTTACAACGCACGGGGTGCCTCGGATGCGCGCTGCCAGGCGGACGCAGGGCAGGCGCCGCACCATGTCAGCCATTATATCAGGCATAGTCACGGTGACGTTGCTCATCATCCTGTCAATCATTACCCCTTTCTTCTTCGAAGTACAGGTGCGTCTCCTTGTTGTAGAGGTCCATGGACTGCGCACCAGGGGCAACGCGGCAGGGGCGAGCGGCTTGACCATACGCGAACGCAGGGCCATGTTGCTGGGGAACCCCACCGCTGACAAGGGTCTGCTCTTTTGGTGCTCGGACGGCACAACGTGCGTGCCCCGCCCGTGCCAAGCGCTGACCGCGGGCGTGCCGCCTGCGGGCGCAGCCCGCCTGGGCATGGAGGACAGCCCGACGCGCCACAGCCACGGCGGATGCAGTCGCCTTCAGGGGCGTGTGCATGCAGTGCGCCATCGGCATCAGAGGTGACGCGCGCGCAGCGGCCGGGCACGCAGGGGCGCTCGAGGAGCAGGTCAGCAGCCTGCGGGGCGTGCCGCAGGCCGGCCACGGCGGCAGGCAGGGTGCGCATCCTCACTTCGTCGCGCCTTTGCCCAGCCTGTCTGCGCCTCGCTGCTTTGTGCAAGCCGCACAGTCCGCGCATCAGCGCGGGGGCCGAGGGTGGTGACGGGAGCGCTGCGCGCACGGCGGCCACTGACGCCGCCCCAGCACCGGGCGCGGCAGGCACCTGGGGGGCGCCCGACGCGGCGAGCGCGCGGCTGCAGGGCGGCCAGGGCGGACACGGCGCCGAGCGGGGTGACCCGGAGCGCCGGCTGCGCGCCGAGGGCGCGCGCCTGGGCGCGCGCTCGCCCGCAACGCGCCGGCCGCCGCCACCGGCGGCCAGCGAGCCGTATGCGGAGCCGCGCGGCGATGCGCCCGGCGGCGCCGCGCCAGGCAGCCCCGCACCCGCGCCAGGGCTGCGCCAGCGGGGCCCGAGCGACGCGGCGGGCGCGGGCGGCGGCGCGGGCGCGGCCCGGGCGGGGCGCTGCCCGCCATCCTGGGCTACGTATGCAAGACCCTGTTTGCGGGGCGGCCGCCGCCGAGCGCGGGCGCCGCGGGGGCCTCGCCTGGCAACGAGGCGGGCGGCGCAGCCTCCCAGGCGGCAGGCGCTGCCGCGGCGCCCCTGCCTGGCTCGCCCCCGGGGCCGGGCCATGCTGAGGGCGGTCGGCAGGCAGGTCAGGGTGCAGGCGACGCCGGGGCTGGGTGGTCGCGCAAGGCGGCGGCGCTCGCAGAGCCGCGGGCGGCCCGCACGGGCAAGCGCTCAAGGTCGCCCGCGGCCCTCGAGGCGTCCGTGTAGCAGACCCCGCGCAGGTAGGTCGAGGCGGGCTCTGCTGCTGCGGCGGCGGTGCATGCAGAGCGCGGTGTGCCGGCGACGGCACGCGGCCGGGGCGGCCCCAGGCGGCCCCGGCTGTGGCACAGCCTCGGCCGGGCTGGAGCGGGGAGGGTGCCGGGTCTGCTGGCAGCGCGGGCCTGGTGCCGGGCGCGGCGGGCGCGAGCGCGGCTCCTTTGTACCCTGCCACATCCCATAGCGTCGTTGCATTCTCTGCTCCTGTCAAGGATGGTTGCTCATGAGTATTGCCTGTGTTGCTCGTGAGTGTTGGGTGCCAGCTCAAGGTCCCAGGCGGCATCCGGCAGACTGCGCGCGCTCTGCAGCTGCAGGCAGCAAGCGCATTCCTGTCTTCTTTGGGTTGTCGGGCGCTGGAGGGCCGCGGTCGTATCTCTTGCGCCGCAGTAGCAGGGCTGTCAATTCTTTGCTTTTGAGGCGCTGAAGCTATTGGACACAACATGGAGCCGTGCGGCGAGACTGCTCGTGCGGGCGCTGGGCACGGTCAGCAGGGGGCCAGCAGCTGGGGTTACAGAAGCCATGCAGGCCGCTAGAATGTGCACACCCGGCCCTGCACTGCGGACAAGGACTGTAAAGCATGCAACCGCGCCCGGCGTGAACACCTTCACAAAATAAACAGGGCCCGGATGGGTCGCTGCGTGCGGCCTGCAACCTTGATACCGTCTGTGCGAGGCGCACATGAACAGCCCGCGCGTTCAGACACAAGCTTCTCAGCGCACAGCGGCTGGGCTGCACGCTGCAACACTCCAGACTAGCACCCGCGCATGCCCTGCTGCCCCGCGCGGGTGTCCCCACAGGGCCGCCAGAGCAGGCTCTGCATGCCCCACACACCCTGCCTCCTGCCTACCCCTCCGGCAGGTGGCGGTTTGGGTCGGCATATATGTCATGTGTGGCATCCAACTGCATGCGCGCCCGCGCCTTGATGGCCCGCCTGCTGTGACCAGCCATCCGTGCGGCCTGAACACCGCCCCGCCGCAGGCCGTGCGGCGACTGGCCGGCGAGCACGCCGGCCTGCCCGGAGCGGCTCTTGAGCATTGCATACAGCGCACGGCTGGTGTACGGCCGCTCACACAAAATGCCATGCGGGCAGGGCTGGAAGAGGCAGCGCGTGACGCGCTGCCCCGCCAGCAGCGACATCTTGACCAGCTGGTGCAGCCACCACGCCCGCTCCATGCACGCCTCGGCGGACCCGACCTGCCACCACCGTGGCGGCGGCTCCGGCCCTCCGTCTTGGCGCGCTGGGGTGCGATGCCCAACAGGGCGCCGCGGCGCAGTCAAAGGTCAGGGAGCAGCTGCCCAAGCGCGCTGCTCCCGTCTCTCAGCATGAGGCCGCCGACCAGCACCGCCCCGGCCTTGGCTCCCCGCAGCAGTCCGCCCGCGTTACGGTGAAGAGCGTGCCATCCCTGGCAGACACTGCTGCGGCCGCAGGGTCGCGCATGTCTGCGGTCGCAGCGGCCAAGCGCCCAAGCACCGCGATCAGCTCGGGGTCAGTGACGGCGTGGCGGACTTGACATGTACCCGAGGCCGTCGACAGCATAAGTGCTGTAGGCGTCCAGCCAGTTGCGCACGCGCTGAGAGGTCGCAGGGTTGCAAAGGTGCGTCAAACCCATGTCCTCTGCCTCCCAAGTCCACGGGTAGCGCCGGCCCAGCAGCGCAAAAGCATGGCAAAGGTAGGCCGCATTGGAGCTGGCAGTCTTGGGCACGCAGCAGCGCACGCTGCCAGTACCCGAGTCCACGCCCAGCCACACAGTGGTTTCCAGGAACATCACCACGTCCACATCCGTGGCGGTATCGCACGTGCACCGACCGGTCTCAGCCGCCCACGCCTGAAAGCGCTGCATGATCGCAATGCTTTTCTGACCACCACGCCCGAGATAATAGGACTGGCCCACCCGGGCGCGGACGGCTGTCCGCCCCTGCTCCACAGGCGTCCCACCAGCCGCTGCGGTGACCGGCGCGGCAGACAACTGAAAGGCGTGCATGTCGTTGCTGACAGCGTTTCTGTAGGCGCGCTCCCAGGCTTCGACCTCTGAGCTGGCAGCGGGGTTGCAGCGTCCCGCGCAGGCATCAGAAGACGCCGCGCGCAGAGACCACGTGTCGTAGCGGCCCGCCCGCGCAAACCACCCCCCGCAGGTGGTCCATCGCCAGCTGCACAGTCTGCCATGCGCAGCAGCGCGCCCCGCTGGCGGACGTGGAGTCCAGGTGCGCTGGCACGAACACCGTCTCCATGAAGATGGTGACGTGCTCCGGCACGCAGTCCCGGCCCGTGCGCTGGCAACACTGCGCCAGCCACGCCTCAAAGGCGGCAGCAAGTGCCTCGTATGCCGCCCGCTCAGCCCGCTCAGCCCTGGCAGGCCTATAACCTAACAGCGCTGTGCGGGCACGCATGGCGGCGAGCCCCTCTGGTGCCTGCGCCCACTCGCTGTGGGTGCCGTCCCCGACGCCCGCGCGCTCCCCGACGCCCGGCAAGGCCCGCAGCGCGTCCAGTAGCCCCTGCTCGCGCGCGGCTTCTTCCATTTCAGCCGTGTCGAGCTCGCCTGCGCCCCGCGGTCGCCCCGCGTCACCACAGGCGCTGCCAGAGCCAAGCATGTACACGCTCCAGACCTGCCGGGCAACTCCCATGCATTGCACAGATAAGCGACCCTGGCAGGCCACTATGTGAACAGCCAAAGCAACCACCTGTTGTGTGTGACTTGCACGCTTTGCAGTACAAAGGCATACAGCACTGCATGTAGCACACTGACCTAGCGGCCGTGTCACGGCGCCGCCAGCGCGCCGCAGCAGGCGCAGCCGCCAAAGCACGGGGAGCTAGCGTGGGATGCGGCCGCGCACTGTAAAGCAATCACAGGCACAGCAAGGTCGGGTTGGGTAAGATGCGCACGCAGGCGTGCTTCCGAGAGCCATGCGGCGGCCTGGTCGTTGACGGTGTCCTGCGGCTGCTCCGCCAGCATGTCGTCTGCCGCATAGCCGGGCGCCTGGGGAGCCTGCACGCAGGGGCGCCCATGTTGACGGCAGCGCATGCGCAAGCAGGTCCGGCGCGGGGTCAGCAGCGACGCCTCAGGCCCCAGGTGCCAAGCCGCAGCCGTCCCCATGCCCGCTGGGTGCGCGAATCACAAGAACATGTGGCAACACCTGGCGGGGCTGGGCATGCGTGCCCAGTGCACGAGCGGCGCACGACAGCCAAGCACATGCCAGCTGGGAGGTCGCAGCAGCCCGGGCACCAAGCCGCGACGCCTGGGGCCGTCTGGCATGCCGAGCTAAGAGCCGGCAGGTATGAGGATGACGAGGTGAAGCAGCAACCAAAAGACCCGCGCATAATAAGTGCTGGCAACCCACCTGCCTCATAAAGCGTACCAACCGAGAAATGCCAGTGTGTGGGATGGCAACTATTATTTCCATCCACAGTCAAGGAGCCAAGCCGCAGCGACCAGGGCCGCTGGGAGCGTGAACCCAAGGGCACGCAGACCACAGCTTTTGAGGCCGGGGCTGCACACCCTGGGGCCAAGTATGTGAGCTGCAGGAGGCCTCGCGCACCTCGGACTGCACTCCAAGCGCGGCGCCGCCGAGAGCCTGCTGCGCCCGCTGGTCGGCGTTCCTGCTGCGCACAGGGCTGTGCGCATCAGCGTCGCATCAGCGCAGCAGCCTTGCAGTGCTGATACGTGCTGATATCCCTGCGTGACATCTAGCAACTGATTACGTAACAGGTGAAGCGCTCACTCGCACTGTTCACAAAAAGGACAATGCATTCAAGGGGTTATGTAAGCAGTCACTTGTAACATACGAAGAGCTCAGGGGCTCAAGGTGGGTTGCAGCCTCTGGGCGTACCGCTCAAGGTCGTCCAGGGCACTGTGTCGTTGCTGGAGGTCTTGTATGGCCTGCCCGACAGAGGGCAGCCATCGCCAGAGCGCGGCCATGGCGATCCTCTAGGCGCGCAACTGCGCTGCCATATACGCGCTAGGCGGCTGCTCGCTCAGGCCCAAAGGCGGTCGCTTGAGGCCAACTGAGCTTCACTTTGCACCCAACACAGGGATGTGCAAGATACAGAGATGTCTTGAAGCAATGAGGCAAGATACAGAGATGTCTTGAAGCAATGAGGCAAGCTGGCCTTAAATACCCTATGGACATCCCTAACCTGGGAGCGTGCGCACTGCGCTGTCTGGGCGCAGGGAGGTGAAAAGGAATTTGTGGCTGCAGCACCTGCGCAAGCTCAGCGCAGACGACGCCGGCGTTAAGGCGGAGCTCTAGAAGGCATAGCTCCCTGCCAAGTGGTCAATGTGCAGGGCAGGCCGCATTCCTGCTCTTCTGTGCCTTCAAGGGCCTTGTGACTGTGGTCCTGTTCCTGGGCGGCACTATGCAGATATCTGCCTTGCATACCTGTTTACTTGCTCACGCACACAAGCGTCGCAGCACCATGCATGTCCACCACCAGCGCCTGCACTGCAACTACACACCCTGCCCATGCGGCTTGCACCCATGCACATGTTGGAAAACAAAAACAAAAAAGTAGCCCATACACCAACTCTCCCAGTACAGCCCAGTCACTGCTATTTTCTGACATTGACATGTTTGAACAGAGACAGAGCCAGAGCGTAGCACGCACCGTCTCACCTGGACACCCCGACCCCGCGTCTCACAAGCGCCCAGCGCGACGGCCCTGCCGCCGCGCGCCCGCCACCGCGAGCGCCGCGCCAGGCACCAGCGCGATGCACACCGTGACGCGAACGGTGCCCGCCGCGGCACCCGCAATCGCCTGCAGACCGCGCGCGCGCCCGCGCCGCCGCGCGCGCATTCGCCGACCTGCGCCATCGTGCACAGGCGCTGAGATTTTGCACAGGCGCCCCAGCCAGCAGCTGCAGACCTGCGTGAGGTGGCCAGGAGGCAGAATGCTTGATGACCACCGTCTCCTGCGTGGCGCCGTTACACCTTATCAATATACACATCATGTGAGATCCCAGAGAGTCCTCCCTGGGCCGCCTCTGCGATGCCTGCCAAGCAGCTGCAGCGGCGGCCGCTGACAGGCCGGCCTGGTAAGCGAGGAGACTGTGCGACCACGCATGTCTTCGGGCGGGTTGCACCTAACAGGCGCCTTCCCCCCAGGGGCACCCAGTCTTCCCTGGGCCGACTCTGCAGGACAGCGCCCGGCAGCACTGCCAGCAGTCCCTGCCAGACAGGCCGGCGACCCAGCAACCCTGTGTGAGTGTACACGGTCGTGGGTCATCTGCGCTCAGCGAGCGCCTTCCCTCAACTACACAGCCCACTCGTCTGCGTATCGCTCGAGAGCATGCCCAGAAGCGGACACGGAGTACAGACAGGTTGATGCCTACGCAGACTTGACAATGCTCGCTACCCCACGCTGGCACGGTAGTCGGGGCAAGGCAAGCTGCAACCAGAGCTGCTGCTGCTGGGCCACCATGTGCAGGCGCGCCATGCGCGCCTCCGCAGCCGCCGCCAGCTCCTCCGTTTTGCACTTGCGTCCTCCGCCCCGCGCGCACGGCCGCTGCCATGGCCGCGCCGCGCGCGCGCATGCGCTGCTTGCGTAGCGGCAACTCTGTTGAAACTCTGATGTGGAAGGTTTGTGTTGTCTTTGGCTGCTCCGAGACAGTACCATATCACAGCTCGCAGCTCGTAAGCACCCGGACTGCTAGGTCCCGGCAGCCATGCGGGTAGCTTGTGCTCCCGCGCACGGACGCACGAGTGCGCACCAGTCCAGAGCCCTCATCTCTATACAGGCTCTTGACCGTCCGCGAGCACACCAGCCGGCCTGCTCCACAGCGGCGGCGGCGGCGGCGGCCGCGACCTGGGCGCCCGCGCGCGCGAATCGGCCTCTGCGCCTTCGTCTTGGCCTGCGCGCTCGCGGACAGCATGTCCCTCAGCCCATAGTTCGTCCTGGTACCTCGCGCGGAGGTCCGCACAGCGCGAGTGATGAAAGGGCTGTGCGCATCGTTCCCTGCATGCACGCTTACGGCGGTCAACCCTTTAGCCCGCACACGCCAAGACCTTGCGCTCAGCAAGGCGCCTCGGGTGTAAAGCCAGCGCGCTGTCTCTGGCTTTTGCGCACACCTGCAAAGTGTATACGCTGGCGGCGCCCCTGAACTGCGCAGGCCAGTGGCGCGGCCCAGAGCTGGAATTGTGCAGAGGCAAGAGAACACCACTGCTGCAGACGCGGCCGGCAACGCTGGGAAATGATACGCGCAACCCCCTGCATTCTCCAGCAACCACCCCACAGCATCGGCCCTGCTTGCCGCACCGCCTTGGCTGCCTGTGCGGCCTCTTTCTCGGGCGTCAGCGCCTCCGGCGCGCCTGCGGCCGCCCAATCGGCGGCGCCCTCGCCGGCCACTGCGCGCGCGCGCCGGGAAGGCGCGTCGCGCACCTTGGCCGCTGGGCCCGGCCGGCGCGAGCGCACATGCGGGCCGCTCACGCGCGTTCGGCGCCGCCGGGCCTGAGCCCGCCGCCAACAGCTCCGCAACCGGTGAGATAGGGTTGCCGGGTTCAACACCTCTGCTTCCTGCACTGGCGTACGCGCGCCGGCAGGCGTTTCCCAATCGTGCCGGCAAGGCAACTTTTCTTCGCAGCCCCCGCAGTTGCATACAACGAATCCGGCCCCATGCCGGGGCAAGCCTGGGCGGTGGAGGCTCCTAGCCGGCGTACGTCGCGCGGTGCGGCGGGGGACCCTCAGGCGTCGCGGGCGGTGTGGCAGCGGGCGTCGCCGCCGTGCGCGCTGGCGCTTGACCTGCAACACTCGCCCGATACGGGCGCTCCGCGCTCGCCTGCCAATGCAGATAGTATGCGCGCTGGGACGGCCTGTGCGGTGGGGCAGCGGCACCGGTAGCGACAGACGTCAGTGAAAGCCTCGCCCAGCGGCGATAAGCAGGGCGATCCCACAGCCTTACGCATTCTCCGCGCGCGTGGACAGCCCCTGCTGATAACTCGTAGCAGACGCACCCATGCACAATCCAGCCGCATACACCCAACCCGCCAGACGTCAACACCCCACAACAAGCATCGTTTAGTCAGGTCAACAAGCATCGCCCATGCCCTTGTGCATAGCAAAATGGGCACAGTCAGCGGCAGACGCAGCAGCACTGCTTTCCAGCGCCTTTGGTGCTGCTGGCGGCGCGTCCGCGGGCGGCGCAGAAGCGCACACGGTCAACAGCGTGCACATGACGTGCTTGGCCTCCATGAAGGTCGGCTGGCGCGCGGGAAGTGCACAGAGCGCAGCTGCGGGTCGGCACGGCATACCACTGGCGCGTCGCCGCCAGAGACGCCCGCAGCGTTGACGCCGGGCGCCTGCACGCGCGCTGGCAAAGTGATGGAGCTGCGGGGTGCTCTGCACCTCACACACCTCAGAAAGCCAAGGCTGTCTCCTGGTTGCAGTGACAGGAAATATTGCACTTAAGTGCTAGGTCGCCTCGGAGAACTGCGACTGGCGCTTCTGCGAAGCACGCGCATGGGCCTGCATCCCTAGTCAAGCTGCGACCTCCTCTGCTTGCTCTAGTTGGCGTGCATACGCGACGGAGTTCAAAGAGGTGGCGGTGTCACGACAAGTGGAAGCTGCTGTATTATTGTATACTGCATATTGCACATGTGCAGACAGGTGAGTTTGAACAGGCTGAACATGTGGGGGACCCTAGGGCATGTAGTACAACCACAATCAGTCCGTCGGCGAGCAGTTGCTGGCGGGCAATCGTCTATGTAAAACATGGCAGCCGCAAAGCCCGCTGCCGCGGTGTTCGGCAGCACCACAACCTGCCACCTGTTCAGGCTTGCAGGGCACTGGTGAGAGCATAGGCCCAAGGAAGCGAAAATCTACAGGTCTGCAAGCAAAGAGGCGGCGCAAGCCCGCACCGGCCTGCGCATGCAGAGAGCGGAGCACACAGAGGGCAGAGCACAATGACATCATGTTGGCTGTGAACTGGAGGAGGTGTTGCTGCACCCACAGGGCACTGACCGTACCAATATGCTGGCCATGAGTTATGAGTTATGCGCGCGCTTGTTGAATCTGTCTGCAGACCTTTCGTGCTAAAGATGCTAAGACACTGTGCAGCTAAGTTGTGCAACAGTGCCAAACACATCTGCGCCGCGGGCGCTGGACATCATACTGGAGCCTAGGCATTACTTCACATTTACCATGCAGGTACATGGCAATGCTTGCGGGCGTAGTGTTGCCGCAGGGGGTGTGTGCATACCAAGGCGGTCCACAGCAGAGATGCTTCACAACACTCAGCACTCATTACAGACTTGAGAAAAAACGTGCCCACTCCAATGCATCTGTCACCTGGCATGTGTCACCTGGCACGGTTCTTGAGAGCTGCCAGGGAGTCTCCATGCCCGGCATGCATCAATCCGCAATTCACGCCACGCAGTGCATATGGATATGGTCATTGGGGACATCAGTAACAGCAGGCTCCCACCAGCCTGCTGGTACGCATGTCAGTGCAGTGCCAAACAACCTACCCGTCAAGCCCGTCCACAATAAAATACTGAACGTGCGTCTCTTATGTACATCGGGCAGGCCCCAGAGCACGTGGTGATAGATCCCAGAAATTCCCAGAATATGACATAGTGAATACACCCCAGCAATTCCCAGAATATGAAGTAATTGGCAGACTCCCGAATACTCATTACCGGGCCCCGGAATACTTATCGCAGGCCCCAGAAAAACGTGTCGACATGCGCCTGGTCAGAAACACAACGGGCAGGCCGCAGAGTAAATGAGTATGAAGAAACCCCACGCAGTGCATCTGCCGTCTAGCGCGAGCTGGGCGCCATCGGCTTGTACATGTCCAGGGTCTTGGAGGACGGCAGGAGCACGGTATTGACCACGTGGACGACCGCCTACGGGCAAGCGATCACCTCTCGCGCGTGAAGGATTGTGTTTTTGTCCATTGCATGGCCGCGCCATGACATGTTGTCATGCACTGGTGGTGTTGTCAGGCCAGGAAGCACGATACTAACGCCATTGCCGGCAACGCCTGTGTTTCCAGATATGTTGATTTGCATGCATGCCGTCTGCCCCTGCCCTCTGTGCAGTGCGCAGACTGCCTCACAACGCACGGTGTGCATCGCATGCACGCTGCGAGGCAGATGCAAGGCAGGCGTCGCACCATGTCAGCCATCATGTCAGGCGTCATCACAGTCGAGTTGCTCATCATCCCGTCGATCATGGGCATCCCGTTCATCATTTTTGAGACCATCAGGTTGGAGCCCTTAAGCATGGTCGGCAGCGTCTCCTTGTTGTAGAGGTCCATCGACTGCACGCCAGGAGCCACACGGCGGGTGAGTGACCGCGCTTCCGCACAGGTCTGTGGCAAGCATTCCTACTGCTGTGATGGCTGAAACCTGAAGCACTGCTGCACACTCGATCGCTTATGTGCAAAGCGGCATGCAAAGCGCAAGGGAGACGCTCTTGCTTGCACACTCTCCCTGTCTGTCCATACTTCAGGTTAGGTCATGGGGGTCCAGCTCTTTCAAACTTTTACTTTTACAATTAGTTGGTTGATATATATATTTGCAAGTAAATTTGAAAATTCACTCTAGTGGCTGGCGCACCTTGGCAACCATGCCCGGCACGACGTGGTACATGAGCGTAGGCTTCAATATGTACGAGCTCAGCAGCTGCGCCTGCACGACCCAACATACATGCATTGGTCAGGTGCCAGGACGGCAGATGCCGAATGCATGCCCAGCACACATGCATTGGTCGAATGCCAGGACGGTAGATGCGCTGCAGCTTTGTACCATGCAGGCACACAACAGCCTGGGCTCCAACCAGCAATGAGCCACACCTGGGTCATGTTCATTGACTTCTCGAGCGCCATGAAGGCGTCGTTGGTGGGCGCGAAGACAGTCCCCTTGAAGTTGGGGTCGTTCAGGGGGCCTGCATGGGCGCACGAGCTCAGCGAGAGGCCTGAAGGCACGCGCGCGCAGCTCAGCAGCCCAGTCGGGGTGGAGAGCGCGCTGGGCAGCTGCATAGGACCTGCAGCCTGCAGTCCGCTGGGCGGTGGTGCAGCACGCCGCTGTAAGACCTGACTCGGGGCGTGCGAGAGCGCACCGGTGAGGTTGGTCGCCGCCAGCGCGGCCACAAGCGTGCTCAGCATGGGGTTGGCCATTGCGGTGGCAGCAACGGTCATCATGCCCATGGGCGCCATCATGGGCGCCATCATCATCGGCGCCTTGTTCATGCTGCCCATGGGAGCCATCATGGGCGCCATCATCATCGGCGCCTTGTTCATGCTGCCCATGCTCATGTTCATCATGCCCGTGGGACTCATGCCGCCGTTCATCATCGGGCTCATGCCACCGTTCATCATCTGCGTGAGCTGGCGGCCTGCGCACACAAAATGAAAGGCTATAAGTGCGCACGCCTTTCAGCGCACCCAGGCTTCAAAGCTTGCTTTAGCCAGCTAGGGCTGCTTAGGCATCGAGTTTCAAGCGAGCAAACAAGCAGTTATCCCATACTGACAGATCAAAGGACATCGGGCACGTCAGGCAAGGCAGCCTTCAGGCATGCTGGGATAGAGCAGGCTACGCCGCGACTGACCCCCTGCTGCGCGACCTCCACCAAAGTGCTCTCAGGCGTGACCAGGTGCGCATACGCAGCACGAGGGCAGGCGACAATTGGTCAGTCAAAGAGTATTTGTTGCTCATCGCCCAGGGCGCCTGAGGCGCACTTTACGCAGAGGCGCTATCCTCGCGGGGGCACCACAGTTGCGCAAAGCCACAGTGAGGACCTAATAGCAGCCCAGCCACAACTTGGTAATCTAAGATATCCGTGACAGGCCTAGCTGCGATGTAGCTGCAATGTAGTGACGGGATTGCGACCCGGCGCCGCACGTGGTGCAAACCAGCATGCATACCTGCACTACTAGCATGCTCCCTTGAGCATGTGCGCGGGCACTCAGCAAGGCCCTGCAAAAATGCTTGCTCACGTGCGATGGCATGAGCATCCAGTATGGCCCAGCAATCCAGCTCAAGCAGTGCATGGCCGTCCTGGGGCAGGGCCTAGCCCAACTTGCGCAGGTACTGCCGCACGCCTCACGCCCACTGGCACTCTCGGCAATGGCGTAATGCATGGCGCCGAGCTGGGCAGCCACGGTGAGAAGAGGCACTGCAGCACGCAGGCTCTAGTCGCAACGCCTGTCGACACACAAACAACCACCACAACCGCAAAGTACCATCTACCCGACAGATATTTTGCAAAAAGAGCACATCATTTCACAGCCAGCGATCTGGCTCGAAACGCCCAGTCCACAGTCACACTCAGCCACGCTGAGGCCGAGCTGAAGGATGGCAACGCGGCGGTGAAGCACACCTGATGCGGCGGCCGTCAGAGCCGCGAGCGCGACGACTGCGAGAGTTACCTTCATCATGATGGCTCTCCCTTGAAGTTGAGTAAGCAGTGATTGGCTGGCGTGAGGCTGCAAAAAGTGTTTGGATAAAAAGTAGTGGCTAGCCGTTGTCGGGAGTCCGTTGCAGGACGTGCCCTCGCTTAGTGGAAGCCGCATAAGAAGCTGAAGGGCGAGGGTAGGGTCACTGTGAGTCACGTCTTTCTTGCCTTTCTCAGGCCAAGCAGTTACACACACCGCTATTGGCGAGCTCGGGGGTGTCTTGCGATGGTGAGGATCACGGAGGACATGGTTCGCAGGGTGCGCCGATCCAGACGGCCTGCGCGGCAACAAAGCGGCGCCTGGCCTACTGCCAGAGCGCGCTTGCTTTACGCCCCGCCTGCGCGCGCAGAGGGCGGAGCACAACGACGGCATGCTGGCCAGCCTGGAGGAGGTGTCGCTGCACCAGCAGGGCATCGAGCGCATAGAGCTGCTGGGCCACGCGTGCCGCGCGCTCAAGATCCTGTACCTCCAGAGCAACGTGATCAGCAGGCTGGAGAACCTGCACCGCCTGAAGGTGGCGCAGATCCGTCTCCTGCGCAACCCCTTGCGCCGCCCGAAGACTCTTTTCCGCAAGGCGTGCTGCGACAACTGCACGATCGGCGCGCTTGTCAATCCTGCGCCGCTGCTGAGCCTCTGCAACCTCTGGGAGAGGCCGGGGCCTGTGTCGCGCTCGCGCCAGCTTGTCAGCAAGCCCGCCGCCGGCCGCAGGCGTTGTGACGCAGTCCTGTGAGCAGCAAAACGGCCGTGGGCGCGTGGAGGGCAAATGAAGCGCCGCCAAGCACCACCAAAGTGAAGACCCACGGCGCGAGCGGTCGCGGCAGGCGCTGGAGTACCTGAACGTGGCGGTGAACAACATCGCGCGCGTGGAGAACCTGCAGGCCTGCGAGGCGCTCGCCAAGCTGGACCTCACCGTCAACTTCGTCGGCCTGGCCGGCCTGCCCAGCGCGGCCAGCCTGGCGGCCAACCCGGCGCTGCGCGAGCTGCACCTGACCGGCAACCCGTGCGCCGACTGGCCGGGCTACCGCACGTTCGTGGTGGCCTCGCTGCCGCAGCTGGCCCGCCTGGCGCGCCCCGCGCGCCGTGCGCGCGCGCCGCTCCCGCCGCGCGGCCCGCTGCGCGCCGCGCGCGTCCCCTGCGCCCGCGCGCACGCGACCCGGCCTGGCCGTGCGCCATGGCGCTGCCGAGCCGCCCCACACTGCCAACCCCTGCATCGGACGGCGGGGAAGCTGCATGGTTTGCCGCCTGGCTGCGGAGGCGCATCGCCACGGTCAAAGCACACAGTCAATCAGCCGCATGTTTGCATGACGGGCAGGCGGTGCGGCCGCTGAGCGCACCCGAAGCTCGGTCGGATGCGGCCCAGAGCGCAATACAACACAGCTACGGCAAATGACAACGACAACCAAGGGGCTGAGCGCGCGCAGGACGGCGAGGAGGTGCGGCCGTCAGAGCGCATCCTGGCCCTGCGCGCGCTGCCGGAGCTGCGCGCGCGGCTGGACGCGGACCTGCGCGCGGCC
>JAABUV010000904.1_pt1 | contig 44332 bp, 34 predicted proteins | sample 5559971 | NCBI WGS metagenome assembly JAABUV01 (sample SAMN10711881, study PRJNA513362) | rock metagenome | isolation source: Antarctica rocks | place: Antarctica: Victoria Land, Knobhead nord | collected 2015-12-19 | reverse complement strand
CTTCTGCGCGTGGGACAGCTCGCTGAGGTCAAGGTCGGCGCTCACCCTGACCTTGAATCAAGCCGCTCGCTGCGCGTCAAGCCCCAGCCCGGTGAGCGAAATAGAGGGCGGGTTGAGCAGTTACCTTAGCTGAGCGTTCCTCAACAACAGTCAACAGGGAACCTTGCCTGTGCACAATATTATTTAGAAATTCTGCCAACTCAGGAACGCCACTGTAAAACAATTTTTGCTGCGCTTCTAAAAACTCGGCAACTTTTGTCAGACCCTCAATTGTTGTTCTAAGCGCTGAAAAAATGTGCCTGTTCTCGTATACCCATGTAAGCGCGACCCAGTCACGCTCTTCCTGGTTACGCTCACGTTGAAGATTTCTATATGTGGATACGCCAAAATGCTCAGGTTTCGCCGCGCATACATGCCCAACTACTCGGAGCCACTTATCTGGAGACCAGATGACTGCACCATCAAGAAACTTTGGGTGGCTACAGCATATAGCGCAAGGAATATTGTCGCGCTTTGGCCGTTGCCGGCGATCTATCCGAAAAGTGCGAACAATTTTATGGCCGCTCTCAGAGAAATTCGGACTATCCCATGACAGACCAGGAATCGTCTCGGGTTGGCCAATCTTGATAGGTTGTACTATCACCTCGTCCTCCGCTGAAGGAGGATAAGAATAAGGACCAGTATAGCGGATAGAAGGAGGCATAGAAGCACCCAACATCGTACTCCATTTGACAGAGCTAAGCCATCGAAACTCTACTTACCATCTTAGTGTTTAATTAGAATCAAGTTAGAACCGATAGAGATGCTTCCATGTTACCTTGCTTTGGAAGCCGGTCCAGGGGCGCTGCCCCTGGCGGGTCCAGGGCAGAGCCCTGGCCTTTCTCGCTCCCTAAACCGGGCAAACCCCCGAGGCGCACTGCAGATGCGCCCAGTCCACCGCCTCGCGCACCGCCCCGTCCCTGATGCCCTCGACGAGGGCGGCGAAGCGCCCCGTGGCGACCTCCTCCTCCGGCAGGTACTCGTAGCCCAGCTCGCTGTCCGGCCGGCTCGGCAGCACCGAGCAGCACCGCACCTGCGGCTGCTCCGTCAGCACGATCCTGCGGAACGCCGCGAGGTCGAAGCGATCGGTGTACACCTTGAGGGTGTAGCTGACCTGGTTGCCCTGCTCCGCCCCGATCCAGTGCCGCTCCAGCAGCCGCAGCCACTGGTACTGCTCCTCCGGGCTGGCCTCCGGCGCCGTGACCAGCCGCTCGCCGAGCCCGAGCCGCAGCGCCAACGGCACGGTCGGGAACCCCACGATCGACATGCCGGGGAACGTGCGCAGCTCGCGCACCGGGTAGCCGCGCGCCTCGTACTCGCCGAGCAGCGGGTCCGACCCCACCGACCAGCCGCCCGTGGCCTGGTCGCGTTGCCCCTTGAACTGCACCCAGCGCAGGTACTGCCGACGCGCCGGCAGGTGCGCGCCCTCGGTCAGCCCGAACAGCTTGGACGTGGTCCCCGCCGGCTTGACCGTGGTGACGGTGACCGGCCGCGCCATGCCCAGCTCCGCGGCGTAGGAATCCGCCTCCTGCTTGGCCGCGTCCGACAGCGCGTGCAGCATCCGCCAGAACGGCGCCGTCCTGTCCTCGTCGAGCAGGTCGTGGAAGTCGTAGCCGAAGCGCATCCACGCCCACTCGTGCAGCCCGGTCGGCCCGATGCCGATGCGGTTGGTGCGCGCGACCTCGGCCGCGTACAGCGCGTCCATGCGGTTCGCCCGCAGCAGGAAGCGCACGCCCAGGCGCACCGACTCCTCGACGCGCGCGTCCCACTCGCGCGCCACGTCCGCGTCCGGCTCTCCCGGCGCGAAGCTGTCCAGCTCCGCCGGGCAGGCGAGCAGCGGCGCGAAATCGCCGATCACGCAGTAGCCGCCGGTGACGTGCAGCGTGATCTCGCCGCACGGGTTGGTCGTCACCGGGAAGCGCGCGGAGGCCGCCCGCGCCGAGGCGTCGGCCATCAGCCCCGCCGCGTGGTCGAGCTGGTAGCGCTGCGAGCGAAAGTCGCGCCCGTCGACATAGACCGGCTTGTCGCGCGCCGAGCCGGTACGGTTGTCCTCGAGCTGGTCGCCGTTGATCAGCCCCGGCTCGCCGTTGACGTAGGCGCAGCGCGTGACCTCGTCGAACACCTGGCGCGCATGGGCCGCCACCGGGTCCGTCGCCACCAGCCGGAACACCGCGTCCTCGCCCGCCGCCGGGTCGGTGCGCCCGACCGCCTCCCAGAACTCGCGGTCCACCATGACGGAGTGGTTCGCGGTCCACAGCCCGCCCTCGGACTTGGAGCGGATGAAGCGCAGCACGCCCTGGTCGCGCCAGCATTTCGTCGCCATGCGCGCCGCCCGACGCGCGCCGCCCACCTGCACCTCGACGGACAGGTGGTGGTCGACCAGCAGCGCCTGCTCCCAGGGCTGGAGGATCTCCGAGTCCGGGTCGCGGTCGCGCGACGGCTCGATGACGTGGCGGCGGATGTTGAGCAGCCCGCGCAGCAGCGAGATCGGCCCGGACGCGGGACGTCCCTGCATCCCCGCGATCGGGCTGCCGGCCGGGCGCACCTGCGACAGGTCGAGCACCAGCACCTGGTCGCGCTCGCGCCGGAACGCCATCGCCTCCAGCAGCTCCACCGCCTTGGCCCAGCCCTCGCGGCTGTCGGCGATGGTATGCACCACAGAGCCCTCCGGCGCGGCGTCCACGCTGGGCAGCAGCTCTGCGGCGAGGAACGCCCGCAGCTTCGCCTCGTCGGCGGCGGTCAGCGTGGCCGCCGTGGTGCCCCAGCCGAGCACGCCCAGCTCGACGCCGAAGCGGCACATCGCCTCCGGGTCGGACGGGTAGTCGCTGTGCCCGGGGTCGAGGTGCAGCAGCAGCGTCGGCGCATGGGTCCAGTCCACGTTGACCAGCTCGTCGTCATACGCCCGCCCCACGCCGGAGCCGTTGAGCAGCAGGTAGAACTCGGCGAACGAGGCGATCGCGGTCGCGCAGTTGGTGAACACCTCCATGTTGCGCCCGGCCTGCCCGGCATCGCCGTGCTGCAGGTGGCGCCCCGACGCCAGCAGCGCGCCGGTGGCGATCGCGTTGCGCAGCCGCGCCTGCTCCGCGTCGCATGCCCACGCCGAGGGTCCCGCCACCATCGCCGGCACCGCCGGCGGCGGCGCGGCCGCCAGGGTGTCCGAGCGCAGCGCCGCCGGCCGCGCCGCCTCGGCGCGCAGCGCGTCGGCGCGCACCAGCGACAGGTTGCCCTCCGCCACCCGGTCCGCGACGCGGCCGAAGCACTCCTGGTCCTCCGGCCGGAACACGGTGCGCCGCCCGACCGCGACCCCCATGCCCTTGTCGAGCAGCCGCGGGGCCAGCGGCGCCTCGCCGAAGCCGCAGGCGCCGTGCGAGTCGCCGATCACGCGGCCCCCGTGCTGGTCCGACGCATAGCCCTGAAACAGTCCGTCCATTCGCGTGCTCCGGCCATCTCGCCACATCCCTAGATATAGGGAGTTTACGATCTGATAACACTACATCTGGCAGGCTCTCGGGGCTGTCAAACCCCAAATCTTGCGTCCCCCGCACGATTGCGCTTGACGAATCGAACGCCTGGGCCGGCACCGCCCTGCCCCGCCGCACCATCCGGCCGGGTCCGCGGCGCCTGTCCCCGCGACGAACGCCAGTGGTTTCAACCGACTCCGCGACTTCGTGGAATCGGGTGGGGAGTCGCTCACAGCCGGGCGCGCCCGGCCGTGCCGCCGCGCGCGCCGCGATGTTCACGGTGGCGGCATCCCTTCGGGACAGCGAGAGTGGCGCCCGGGACACAGGGAGACCCGCCATGCCGATCTACGCCCTGGGCGAGCACACGCCCGAGCTTCCGCCCGCCGGCCGCCACTGGGTCGCGCCCGGCGCCCACGTCATCGGCCAGGTCCGCCTCGGCCTGGACGTCGGCGTCTGGTTCGGCGCGGTGCTGCGCGGCGACAACGCGGCCATCGAGGTCGGCGCGCGCTCCAACATCCAGGAGAACGCGGTGCTGCACGTCGACCCCGGCACGCCGCTCACCGTGGGCGAGGGCGCCACGATCGGCCACGGCGCGATCGTGCATGGCTGCACCCTGGGCGACAACGTGCTGGTCGGCATGGGCGCGGTGGTGATGAACCGCGCGGTGATCGGGTCGGACTGCCTGGTCGGCGCCGCGGCCGTCGTCACGGAAGGCAAGATGTTCGCCCCCGGCTCGCTGATCGTCGGCAGCCCGGCCCGCGCGGTGCGGGCGCTGACGGAGACGGAGATCGCGGGGCTGCGGCGATCGGCGGCGCACTACGTGGAGAACTGGAGGCAGTTCGCCGCGGAGATGAGGGAAGTAGAATAGCAAGCAAGGTTGAGGCTCTGCCTCAAGCTCCGCCAAAGGCTTGCCTTTGGAATCCTTTCCTTAAGTAAAGCCGGTCCAGGGGCGGCTCGCCCCTGGCGGGTCTGGGCGGAGCCCAGCCTTGCTTCCTGCCTGGCCTCAGAGCGCCTGCGTGACCGCCTTGCACTCTGTGTAGTTGTGCAGGACCTCCTCGCCCATCTCGCGGCCCCATCCGGACTGCTTGTAGCCGCCGAACGGCAGGTTCGCGTCGAACACGTTGTGGCAGTTCAGCCAGACCGTCCCGGCCCGGATGCGCCGCGCCATCTTGTGCGCGACGCTGCCGTTGTTGGTCCACACGCTCGACGCCAGCCCGAAGATCGTGTCGTTGGCCTCGTGGGCGATCCGGTCCAGGTCGTCGTCGTCGAAGCGCTGCGCCACCAGCACCGGCCCGAAGATCTCCTCGCGCACCACCTTCATGTCGCGGTTGGTGTCCGCCATCACGGTGGGCTGCACGAAGTAGCCGCCGTTGCTGTTGCTGGGCACGCCGCCGCCGACCAGGATCGAGGCGCCCTCCTTGCGGCCCTCCTCGATGTAGCCGGTGACGCGCTGGTGCTGCCGCTCGGACACCAGCGGGCCCATCTGGGTGGACGGGTCGAGGCCGGCGCCGACCTTGATGCTGCCGGCGATGTCGGTGACGCCCTCAAGCACCTTGTCGAAGATGGTCTTGTGCACGAACAGCCGCGAGCCGGCGCAGCACACCTGGCCCTGGTTGAAGAAGATCGCCGACGCCGCCCCGGGCACCGCCTTGGCCATGTCGGCGTCGGGGAACACGATGGTCGGCGACTTGCCGCCCAGCTCCAGGCTGACCTTCTTCAGGTTGCCGGTGGCCGCGCGCGCGATCTGCTTGCCCACGTCGGTCGAGCCGGTGAAGGCGATCTTGTCCACGTCCGGGTGCTCGGACAGCGCGGCACCCGCGGTCGGGCCGTAGCCCGCCATGATGTTGAGCACGCCCGGCGGGAACTCCGCCTCCAGCACCAGCTCGGCCAGGCGCAGCGCGGTGAGCGGGGTCTGCTCGGCCGCCTTGAGCACCACGGTGCAGCCGGTGGCGATCGCCGGCGCGATCTTCCACGCCGCCATCAGCAGCGGGAAGTTCCACGGGATGATCTGCCCGACCACGCCGACCGGCTCGCGCAGGGTGTAGGACAGGTAGTCGCCCGGCAGCGACAGCGGCAGCGTCGAGCCGCGGATCTTGGTCGCCCAGCCCGCCATGTAGCGGAACATGTCGATCGCCAGCGCCACGTCGGCGGCGCGCGCCACCGTCACCGGCTTGCCGTTGTCGAGGCTCTCCAGCTCGGCGAACTCGTCGGCGTCGCGCTCCAGGAGATCGGCGAGCCGCCACAGGAGCTGCCCGCGCTTGCTGTGCGTCACGCTCGCCCAGGACCCGTCGTCGAAGGTGCGGCGGGCGGCAGCCACGGCGCGGTTGACGTCGGCGCGGTCGGCCTCTGCCACGCTCATCACGATCTGCCCGGTGGCAGGATTGTAGACCGGGATGGTTTTGCCCGACTCCGCGTCGCAGAGCCGGCCGTCGATCAGCATTTTGCCCCCGCGCGACAGGAAGGCCTGCGCGGCGCTCCCGAGGCGGGAGTCCTGTGCAATCACGTCCATGGTACACTCTTCCCTGTTGTGACGGCCCGACTTGACGCGGGCTCGTGACGGGGCGGTGACGTTCCGCCTGCGCGACTGTTGCGCAACGACGACCTGCGGGCCAGCGCAATCGATCATGCAGGAAGGTTCACATCGGGCCGTGGCGCGCGTCGCCAACCCACGCGTCGCGAACCTGTGCGTCGCCGGCCGGTGCGGCGCCAGGGCCGCAGTGCCGGGCCGACTTCGACGCAGGCCGCCTGTCAGGCGTGCGCAAGGGTCGCACAACACACGCGCGGTGCTACATGGACCCCGGCACAACATTCGGCCGCAGCACCTGCCCCACCTCGCCGTCCAGCCCTTGATGTTTTCGCAAGCATTGCCGCGCTACACTGACGGCACCCTTTGGGGTTCGCGACACTGGAGCATGACGTGACAGAAACCAGCGCGCTGCTGACTTGGTTCGGGACCCTGCTGTATTTCGACACCGCGCAGCAGGTGCTGCGGCACGGGCCACCCGCCACCTCGCCGCGCAACGTGGTGCTGCGTGACGGCGCGACGCGCATCGAGATCCTGCGGGCGGACGGCGACGCCGGCCACGCGCCCGCCGCCCAGCCGGGCGGGATCGGCTCGGACCCGGACGACCTCGCCGTGGTCGCGGAGCCAGGCCGCCGCAGCGTCGGCGTCCACCTCGCCGGCGCCTACCTGAGCATCCTGCCGGGCGGATCGACCGACGGCGCCGCGGTCATCGACACCTGGGAGCAGCTCCTGCCGCTGCGCGCCCACCAGCTCGACCTGGTGCTCGACCTGCTCGGCTCCGGCTGGTTCATGCCGCGCGGCGCCTCCCTGACCCCGCGCTGGGCGATCGAACCGCAGCCGGGCTTCCGCCTCCGCGTCGGCCCGATCGAGCTCGACCTCGCCGGCCCGGTGTTCCCCCTGGTGCCGCAGACCACCGGCACCGCCGGCGGCCGCACCGTGCTGCGCACCCTGGACGTGCTCTACGACGGCTGGAAGATCGAGCGGCTGGAGCGGTTCTCCCCCCTGATCTACTTCACCATCTTCCGCGACGCCTTCTTCCTCGAATCGATGCAGCTCACCGTGGAGTCGCTGGAGCGGGTCGGCCGCTACACCGGCGACTACCTGATCATCTCCGACGCTCCCGAGGCGCAGTGCCGCCGCTACTTTTCCGGCATCAGCCCGGAGCGCGTCCACTACAGCCACGACCCGGCGCCGGCCCTGGCCGACATCGCGGCCGCGCGGCGGCTGTTCGACCCCGCGATCGTCGGCCGCTTCCAGCCGGTGCTCTACCTCGACGCCGACATCATCGCCGACGCGCCCGTCGAGCCGATGCTGCGCGACATCATGCACAGCGACGAGGTCTTCTTCTCCACAGAGTTCATCGGCGCCAACCTGCACGAGGCCAACCAGGGCGCCACCAACTGGTTCGGCCGCTTCCTCGCTGACGGCGACCTCAACTGGGACCCCAGGCTCACGCGCTGCATCAACTCCGGCATGATCGCCGCCCGCCACTCCGACCTGATGACCGCCCCGTTCGCCACCGTCAGCGCGAGCTGGCAGGCCTGGCGCGAGCACAACGGCACCGACCACCACACCTACCTCGACCAGCCGTTCATCAACTACGTGCTGCAGAAGACGCGCGCGGCCAACGTCACCACGCTCGACCACTACGCCCGCTGCGTGCATGGCGGCAGCCCCAGGCCCTCGGACCCGAGGCGCGGCTTCGTGCACTTCAACAGCGGGGTCGGCCACAACAAGTACGACCGGATGCGCGCCTACCTGGAAGAGCTGCTGACCGAGCAGAGCGAGGCGTAGGCTCCCGCCTGGAGCGGCAAGGCCGGGCTCTGCCCGGACCCGCCAGGGGCGAGCCGCCCCTGGACCGGCACCCGTTGAGGCACGTCACGCGACATCGTGCCGCCGGCCCCGACAAGACGTTTCCAAAGGGCTCGCCCTTTGGCGGGGTCCAGGGGCAGAGCCCCTGGCCTTCCTTCCTCGTCTAGGCTGTCTGCAGCTCGCGCGGCGTCGTTTCCGCGGCGAGCAGCCCGTCGACCACCAGCCCGCCGACCGCGTTCTGCCACAGCCACAGCCCGTTCTGCTGCCCGACGAAGCTCGCCTCCCCGCCCAGCTCGCCGCGCGGCTGGAACCCGGCCGCCAGCCCGATCGCATACAGCCCCGCCAGCGGCCGGCGCCCGGCGTCCATCACCCGGCAGCCCTCGTCCACCAGCGGCGGCAGCCCGTCGCCGTGCGCGTGCAGTGCGATGTCCAGCCCATCGCGGTCCAGCACCGGCAGCGCGTGCGGCCGGTAGCCCAGCGCCGCCACGATCACATGCGCGCCGTCCAGCAGGGCGCGCGCCTCCGGGTCGGCGCCGTCGCGCAGCCGCTGCAGCCGCAGCCTCGGCTCCGGCGCACGCCCGCCGATGCCGCGCGCCCGCATCACCAGCTCGCGCGAGTCGAAGCGCAGCCCGGCGAAGCGGAACACCCGCCCGCTCACCGGGCAGATGTCGTCCGGCCCGAACTCCAGGTAGCCGTCCGCCTCCGCCTCAGCCGGGGTGACGTAGAACACCCGCAGCTCGCGGCGGTGCAGGATGGTGATGGCACCCTCGCCCAGATGCGAGCGCGGCAGCCGGTACAGCAGCGCGTGGGCCGCGGACACCGCGCTGGTCGAGCCGCCCACCACCACGATGCGCGGCTCGGCGACGTCCTCCAGCACGTCGGCGATGTGCTCCAGTCCAGGCATCGTCAGCGCGTCGCCGGACTGCACCAGCGTGGCGTCGTAGCGCGGCGACAACGGCTCGCCCGCGACCGGCTCCGTGGTCAGGCGCGCCGCCGGCTGGTGGCCGCCGGTGGCCAGCACCACGCTGCGCGCCAGGATCTCGCGCACCGGCCCGCCCGGCTGCACCTCGCCCGGCCTCGCCTGCACCCGCACCGACCAGGTGCCGTCGGCGCGCTGCTGCACGGACAGCGCCTCGTGCCCGGTGAGCACCTCGCCGCCCGAGTCGCGGATCATGTCGGCGATCGCCTCGCCGATCAGGTCCATCAGCGCGCCGACCATGCGCAACGGGATCGCCTGGCCGCGCATCGCCCGGATCTCGCGCACCACCGGCAGGTCGCGCAGCGCCGCGAAGCGCGTGTGCGGGTCGCCGTCGATGCAGCTTATGAAGGTCTCCGCCGCGCTGTCGGAATTGATCGCGTAGCGCCCGATGGTGCCCGCGCCGAGCCGGTCGCCCCGCTCCACCACGGTCACGCCCTGCTCCAGCAACGCGTCGAACCGCCCGGCCTGCAGCGCCGAGATCAGCGGCGACAACCCGCCGGGACCGCCACCCACGAACACCATGTTGCGCATCATCGCCTCGCCTGCCCTGTCGGTTGCGGCCCGCGCGCCGCCGGAATTCGTCTCGCGCGCCCTATCCGCGGGCAGGGCGCCCTCGTTTCCAGCTATGAACCGGAAACTTTAACACTTCACATAGAGAGTGCGGGCAGAATGTCGCCTGACGCACGTGCGCGGGCCAACGCGGCCGCCCGCCCCGAACGCTCCGCCGCGACACCGAGGAGATGCCCATGACCACCATGCTGGAGCTCACACGGCACCGCAGCCCGAGTCCGCTCTACGATGCCCTGGCCGGCGGCTACGACGCGTCCTACGCCGTGCCCGGCCACCGCAAGGCCTATGACGTGCTGGCGTGGGAGCGCGTGCTCGCCCTCCTGCCGCCCGCGCCCGCCACGGTCATCGACGCCGGCTGCGGCACCGGGCGCTGGGTCGAGAAGTTCCTCGACCTCGGCCACCGCGTGGTGGGGATCGAGCAGGCGCCCGGGATGCGCGAGGTGATCGCCTCGCGCAACCTGGGCGAGGCCTTCACCCTGGTGGCGGAGAGCATGGAGACCGCGCGGATCGCGCCCGCCAGCGCCGACCTGGTGGTGGCGATGGGCTCGACGCAGTTCACCTCGAACCCCGCCGCCACGATCCGCCGCTTCGCGGAGTGGGTGCGCCCGGGCGGGCACGTCTGCGTCTACGTGGACTCCCGCCTGGCGCTGGTGCTGGAGCTGCTGCGCCTCGACCGCCGCGAGGAGGCGCTGCTCCGCCTGCGCGCCGGGCGCGGCGTCTGGACCGTGGACGGCGTGGCGGCCGACGTGCACCTGTACGACCACGCGGAGCTGCGCCGCGACTTCCTCGCCGCGGGGCTGGAGGCGGTGTCGGGCCATGGCCTGCTGGTCAACGCGTCGACGATCGGCAGCGCCGGCTGCACGAAGGCGATGCAGGAGGACGAGGCCGGCTTCCTGGCGATGGAGCGCGTGCTGTCCGACGACCCGCTGATGATCGACGCCGGCAAGCACCTGTTCATGTCGGGGCGGCGGCCCCGCTAGGGCCGCCGCCCGGGAACGCCAAGCCAGAAGCAGGCAAGGCTGGGCGCTGCCCAGACCCGCCAGGGGGGAGGCCCCCCCTGGACCGGCTTTCTTAAGTAAGGGATTCCAAAAGCGAGCCTTTGGCGAAGTTTGAGGCAGAGCCTCAACCTTGCTTGCTTCGCCAGGCAGGGGCCAGCCCCGCGTGCCGGCCCCGTCCACGGCTAGTCTCCCGCGCTGAGCGCCGCGACGGTGGCAAGCATGTCGGCCGCGACCCAGGTCGGCGGCGCCAGCGGCGCCAGCTCGCGCAGCAGCGTGCAGATCAGCCTGACGTGCTCGCAGGTCAGGGCGTCCGACATCGGCAGCGCCACGATGCGCGAGGCGATGCGCTCGGTGACCCGCAGGTCGCCCGCCACGCAGGTGTCGCGGAAGTACGGCTGCTCGACCAGGTGCGGCGAGAAGTAGGTCGCCGCTCCGACCCCGTGATGGCGCAGCTCGTCGAGGAACCCCGCCCGGGTGCCGGGATAGGAAGCGGGGACCAGCATCGGCATGAACTGGTGGGCGTGGCGTCGGCCCACCATCTTCTGCAGCGTCCAGCCCGGCAGCGCACGCGCGTACTGCTCCGCCAGCGCGATGCGGTGCTCCACCACGGAGGGGAACTCCGCGAGCTTGGCCAGCGCCTGCAGCGCAGTGACCTCGCCGAGCTTCGAGTTCAGCCCCGGCAGCCGCGCCACCCTGGGCTCGGTGAAGCCGAAATTGCCCATGGCGCGGATCGCCGCCAGCGCGTCGGGGTCGGCGTTGTAGATCACCCCGCCCTCGGCCACCGCGAACGTCTTGGTGGCGTGCATCGAGAACACCACGGAGTGCCGCGACCCCGTGCCGAAGCCCCGCCCCAGCACATCCAGCGAGCCCAGCGACGAGGCGGCGTCCACCACGACGGCGATGCCCTGCTCCTCGCTGATGCGATCGTATCGCTCCATGTCGAGGCAGTTGCCGAAGGTGGCGTAGGGCACGATGACCGCGATCTGTCCGGCGTACTGCTCGAGCAGCGCGTCCTCGGCCTCCCGGCAGGGCAGCCAGGTGTCCGGGTCGATGTCGCACAGCAGCGGCGTCAGGCCGCACCAGATCGCGGCGTGCGCGGTGGCGGCGAAGGTGAACGAGGGCATCAGCGCGTAGCGCCGGCGCCCCGCCTCGGCCCGGCCGCGCGCCGACCGGTCCGCCATGGCGTCCACGCCATGGCGGATCGCCAGCATCAGGCCGATCGTGGCGTTGCACACGGTGACGCACCCGCCGACGCCGTCGAACAGCGCGTCGGTCAGGCCACGCTCGAAGCGCGTGTTGACCGGCCCATAGTTGGAGAACACCCCGCTGTCCTCGATCTGAGCCAGCTCCGCGCCAAGCTGGCTCAGGCGGCTGGGATTGGGCTGCAGGAACGGGATCTTCATGGCTCTTCCTGGGGTAGGGCATCGCAGGTTGCAGACAATTTCCACGCTGGATCGTCTCATCCCGCGAGAATTTGCCATTATTATCGTTTTTTCAGCTGTCCGGCAACAAGAAACTCCGGAAACAGCCCATTCGCGTCGCCACTGTATCTTTTCCACGACAAAAGGCAGGTTGCGAGCGACGCCGGGCGGGCATCCTTCGAGACGTTATCCGGCCATGCCTGCAACCGTGTCATCGGCCGCGTGCGCCACCACGCTCTTCGTCGCATCGGCGTCACCCCCACCCGCCCGCGCGGGGCCTTGCCGTGAATATCGGGATGCTCGACCCGCATTGCCCCACTACGACAGGCACGTTGCCGCAGATGCGGGCAGCGCCATCCGCACCCGATCACTGTCCCGGCACCGTCAGGAGCCCGTCTCCCTGCGCCCCGGGAACCAAGCCCCGCGCGCCGCCTTGCCCGGGCATCGGCCTTCGCACGCCCGGCCGCCGGCGCGGTCCGAGGCCCAGCCCCGCAAGGCCGGGCCTCGACGCCGCTGCCTGTCGGCAGCAGGCGCTCAGTTCGGGTGGAACACCACCTTGACGCAGTTGTCCTTCTTGTCGCGGAAGGTCTTGTACAGCTCCGGCCCGTCCTCCAGCTTCGTGGAGCGGTGCGTGATCAGGAACGTCGGGTCGATGGTCCCGTCCTGGATCAGCTTGGCGAGCGGCTCCAGGTAGCGCTTCACGTGGGTCTGCCCGCTCTTGAACGTCAGGCCCTTCTGCACGACGGCGCCCATGTTGACCGGGATCGGCCCGGCATAGACGCCCGGGATCGACACGATGCCGCACGGCCGCACCGCCTGGATCATCTGCTCCAGCGCATAGGGCCGCTGGGTGCTGGTCAGCTTCTCCTGGATCGCGCTGACCACGCCGAACATGCCGTGCCCGGCGTCCGCCTCCATGCCGACGCAGTCGACCACGCAGTCCGGGCCCTGGCCGGCGCTGATCTCCTTCAGCCGCTCCATCACGTCCTCCTTGGCGAAGTCTATGACGTCGGTCGCCCCCGCCTGGCGCGCCAGGGCGATCCGCTCCGGCACCGTGTCGATGGCGATGATCCGCCCCGCGCCCTTGATCACCGCCGACCTGATCGCGAACAGCCCCACCGGGCCTGCGCCCCAGATCGCCACGATCTCGCCGCCCTGCAGCTCGCAGTGGTCGATCGCCTGCCACCCCGTCGGCAGGATGTCGGTGAGGAACAGGGCGTGCTCGTCGTCCATGCCCTCGGGCACCAGCATCGGCGCCACGTCGGCCATCGGCACGCGCACGTACTCGGCCTGCCCGCCCGCGTAGCCGCCGGCGATGTGGGAGAAGCCGAACAGCCCCGCCGTCGGGTAGCCGAACACCTTGGCCGCCATCTCGCCGTTGCGGTTGGAGCGCAGGCAGCACGACCAGTTGCCGAGCTTGCACATGCGGCACTCGCCGCAGTTGATGTTGAACGGCACGACCACACGGTCGCCCTTCTTGAACGTGCTGATCGCCGATCCCGTGTCCACGACCTCGCCCATGAACTCGTGGCCGAGGATGTCGCCGCTCTCCATCGTCGGCATCTGCCCGTCCATCAGGTGCAGGTCCGAGCCGCAGATCGCGCACGCCGTCACCTTGAGGATGATGTCGCGCGCGTCCTCGATCGTGGGGTCGGGCACGGTGTCGCAGCGGATGTCGCCCCGGCCGTGCCAGCAAAGTGCCTTCATGTCGCAATCCCCTTCTGGGTTGGTTCAGCTAAAAAGAAGAGAAGAAAGGCCAGGGCTCCGCCCTGGACCCGCTGGGGGCAGCGCCCCCAGACCCGCATCCGAAAGACTCTTCCAGGATGCCGGTCCAGGGCGGCTCGCCCTGGCGGGTCCCCGCTTTCAGGCATGGGGCAGAGCCCTGGCCTTGCTTCCTCTCAGGCCCGCTTCGTCGTCACCACGTCGAGCCTGTCGATCTGCGCCGGCCTCGCCAGCACCGCGTTCGACCGCCGCATCAGCAGCGCCGCCCCCTTGCCCGCCAAGTGCGCCCGCCGCGCCGCCTCGTCCGGGAACGTCTCGAAGATCTCGTACACCGACCGGCTGAGCTGCGCCCCGACCCACGGCCGGGTGCCCGGCTCGCGCTCCACCTCGGCACGGACGGCGCGCACCAGCGCCTCCAGCTCCCGCTCCTTGCCCCGCCTCGCCTCCAGCCGGATATGCAGCGCCTTCTCGCCCGAGCCCCCGCGCCGCCCGCCGACCCGCGCCGGGCGGTGCGAGCCGGAGAACAGCGTGCGGTAGAACGCCAGCCCCAGCCCGACCGCGCCCGCCGCCGCCAGCACCGGGTGCATTGCCGCCCCGGTCGCCAGGCTCGTGCCCATCACGTGCCCCTCGTAGTTGCCGCGCTCCTCCAGCGCCTCGGTCGCGTGGTCCAGGCCGTTCTCCGCCGGCCCGCGCCGCGGCGCCCGCCCGCTCGGCGTGCCCGGGATCACCACCGCCTCCATCACCCTGTCCATCAGCCCCGGCGCCAGCCGCCCCAGCATCGCCATCACCTGCCCGCCGCCGCCGGCGAAGATCTCCCGCCTCGGGTTGGCCGCGCAGAACAGGATCGCCTTCGCCACCACCTCCGGCGCATAGACCGGCGGCACGTGGTGCGGCTCGGAGCCCAGCTCGTTGCGGGCGTTGGTGGTGAATGGCGTGTCGATCTGCCCCGGCTTGACCAGGCTGACGGAGATTGGCGCGCCTTCGTCCTCCATCTCCATGCGCAGCGCGTCGGTGAACCCCTTGATGGCGTGCTTGGACGCGGAGTAGATCCCCTGCAGCGGCACCGCGCGCTCGCTCACCTCGCTGCCCAGGTTGACGATCGCCCCGCCGCGCGGCCGCAGGTGCGCAGCCGCGACCCGCGAGCCGTGCACCAGGCCCCAGAAGTTGGTCTCGAACACGTGGCGCATCGCGTCGAGGTCGCCGGTCGCGACCCTGCCGTACATCCCGACGCCCGCGTTGTTCACCCAGGTGTCGAAGCCGCCGCACTCGGCCACCGTCCGGTCGGCGACCGCCTGCACGTCCGCCTCCACCCCGACGTCGCAGACCACGGCGATGGCCCGTCCGCCGCCGCGGTTGATCTCCGCGGCGAGCTGCTCCAGCGCGTCGCCAGCACCACCCGCGCGCCCTGCGCCGCCGCCATCCGCGCCGTCGCCAGCCCGATGCCCGAGGTGGCGCCGGTGATCACCACGGTCTGCTGCGCCAGCGGCTTGAGCTTCGGCGTGTCGGCCATCGAACGGCTCCCTGCGATCGGACGCGACCTCGCACGGGCCGCCACGTGACGGCGACGCAACGCCACGCCGGCGCCCGCGGATTTCCCGCCACCGCGACACGCGCCGCACGGGGGCACTGACGACGGGCAGAATCGTGGGTAAACCGCAAAAATCTGGCCTGCACACAAACCTGTCATATCGGCAGCCGGAACCGCAGGCAGGAAGCCTGGGCTCTCCCTCCGCTGCCATTCCAACGATCCAAGCGGATTGTCGGAACCTTTGGCAGCTACGCCCAGCCCCGCCAGGGGGAAGCCCCCCTGGACCGGCTTCTTTAAGTATTGGATTCCAAAGGCGAGCCTTTGGCGGAGTTTGAGGCAGAGCCTCAACCTTGCTGACCTGCTGCCCCCTGCGCAGCCACGCCGGATCGGCTAGTCTCCCCGCCATGACCGCGCGCCCCGCCCGTCCCCCCGTCCCGGACGCCACCCGTGCCGGATGGGCCGCCCCATTGTGGCAGGTGATGGCCGGTCTCGACGACGGCGTGGTGCTGATCGCGCGCGGCGGCGCCCTTCTGTCGGCCAACGCGGCGGCGCTGGCGATGCACGGCGTGCACGACGCCGCCGGGCTGGGCCGCACCCTGGACGAGTATCGGGCGCGGTTCCCGATGCGCGCCCTGCGTCAGCCCGCGGCCGGCCAGGCGCCCGGCGAGCGGCTGGCGCGCGGCGAGGCGTTCGGCCACCTCACCGTCACCGTGGAGCGGCCCCGCGACGCCCCGCGCTGGACCTGGCGCATCCACGCCCTGGCGCTCGCCCATCCCGGCGCGCCGGCACCCCGCGACGACGACCCTCCCCTGAGGAACGGTGCCCCGCCCGAGCGCCTGGCCCCCGAGTGTTCGGCCCCCGAGTGCCTGGCGCTGGTGCTGCGCGACCTCACCGAGGAGGTCGACGCGGAGGAGCGCTTCGAGGACACCTTTGCCGCCAACCCGGCGCCGGCGGTGATCTGCCGCCTGTCCGACCTGCGCTACGTCAAGGTCAACGCCGGCTTCCTGGCGATGTCCGGCCACGCCCGCGACGCGGTGCTCGGCCGCACGACCTACGAGCTGGACGTGCTGGAGGGCGCCGCCCACCGCGACGCCGCTATCGAACACCTGCGCGCGGGTAAAACCATTCGCCAGCAGGAGGCGTGCCTGCGCACCGGCGACGGCAGCCGCAAGCTGGTGATCGTGGCCGGCCACCCGATCACGGTGGGAGAGGTCGCCTGCATGTTGTTCACCTTCGTCGACCTCGACCCGCGCCACCGCGCCGAGATGGCGCTGCGCCAGAGCGAGGAGCGCTTCGCGTGCGCGTTCCACCTGGCGCCGGCGCCGATGCTGGTGGTGGCGCTGGACGGGCTGCGCGTGCTCAGCGTCAACGACGCGTTCTGCGCCACGACCGGCTGGACGCCGGAGCAGTGCCGCGGCCGCAGCACCGCGGAGCTGCGCCTGTGGGGCGGCGGCGAGGCGCAGCGCAGCGTCGAGCGCCAGGCCCGCGAGGTCGGCACGCTGCGCGGCGTCGACGTGGCGCTCAGGGCGAAGGGCGGCGAGGAGCACGCCCACCTGCTCTCGGCCGACACCGTGGCCATCGGCGGCGAGCGCTGCGTGCTGTGCGTGATGCAGGACATCGCCGAGCGCCGCCGCACCGAGACCGAGCTGATGGAGGCGATCGAGGCGGTGATGCGCGACGGCTCCTGGCTCGGCCAGAAGATCGTCGAGAAGATGGCCCGCCTCACCGCGCCCGGCCGCGAGGGCGACACCGGCGCGGAGCCCTGCGACCTCTCCGCGCGCGAGCGCGAGGTGATCGGGCTGATGGCGCGCGGCCTGGACGACGCCGCGATCGCCGCGTCCCTGCGCATCGCGCGCAACACGGTGCGCAACCACGTCTCCAAGCTGTACCGCAAGATCGGCGTGCGGCGCCGCGGCGCCGCCGTGGTCTGGGCGCGCGAGCGCGGCCTCGCCTCGCCCCACCCCGCCGCCCATGCCTCCAGGAGCGGCGCCTCCGACGCGGCGCGCGGCCGGCCGCGCGGACCGCCCGCCGAGTAGTGCGAACCTCACGCCGCACTGGTGCAAAAGTATTGGAACACCGGTTTATTTGACGGCGCGTCCGGTTTTTATCAGATATTGCGCAACGCCTGGTGCCCGCCGGCGTAGTCCCGCCATCTGCCCGTCCCTGCGCAGGCAGGGCGCGCGAGGCGGGAGCCACCGGGGTCGCGGTGTCCAGGCACCACGCGCCCGGACTGGACCTCCGCCCCGGGCACGAGGCGACGGCAACGACGCCGGCGCGGGTGCGTTTGCGCAGCGTGGTCCCAGCCGGGGCCGCGACGACGACCCCGCCGGGACGCAGGTCCCGCGGCACGACCCAACCCGGGGCGGCACGCCGTGTGCCGCTCCGAACCAGAATCCGGAGACACCATGAAACCCGCAGCACACGGCCTCGCCGCAGCCGCCCTCTCCGCCGCGCTCGCCTTCGCGCCTGGCCTTGCCCTCGCACAGACCACCTCCACCCAGAACACCACCGGCATGGGCACGACCGGTACCGGCATGGGCAGCACCGGCGCGGCTCCCGGCATGGGCACGGCTCCCGGCCTGGGCACGGCCGCGACCCCCGGCATGGGCACCAACCGCACCACCGGCATGGCGGCGCCCTCCGGCCAGGGCACCGCGTCGGGCATGGTCCCGGGCACCCGGTCCGGCACCGCCGCCGCCTCCGGCAACGACAACCAGGCCGTCGTCACCACCCCGGCGAACGCCACGACGCCCGCGCACGGCGCCAACTCCTTCACCCGCGGCGAGGTCCGCCGCCGTCTCGAGGCCCGCGGCTTCACCCAGGTGTCCGGCCTGAAGAAGGACACCAACGGCGTGTGGCGCGGCCAGGCCACGCACGAGGGCGCCGCCACCGCGGTGTGGCTGGACTACAAGGGCAACGCCGGCGCCGGCGCCGCGCAGTAGTCAGGCCGCGCCCGCCCCGGCGTCACGGGCGGGCGCCCCACCCGAGCAACCGAGTATCAGGAGCAATCCAATGGCCATGCGGACCGTCACCCACCTCTACAACAGCTACGACGACGCCGTGAGCGTGGTGCGCGCCCTCGAGGCGAACGGCATCGCCCACGACCGGATCAGCCTCGTCGCCAACAGCCAGTCCTCCGGCGCCACCGCCGGCACGACGGGCACCCGCCTCGGCACCGGCGACCCCGACAGCGTGGCGCCGACCACCGACGAGGGCGCGGGCACCGCGACCGGGGCCAGCCTCGGCACCGTGCTCGGCGGCGGCGCCGGCCTGCTCGCCGGCATCGGCGCGCTCGCCATCCCCGGCGTCGGCCCCGTGGTCGCCGCCGGCTGGCTGGTCGCGACCCTGACCGGCGCGGGCGTCGGCGCGGGTGCGGGCGGCCTGCTCGGCATGCTCACCGGCGCGGGCGTCCATGAGAACGACGCCCATGTCTACTCCGAGGGCGTGCGCCGCGGCGGCACCCTGGTCAGCGTCCAGGCCGACGACGCCGACGCCGCCCAGATCGAGTCCGTGATGAACGGCCAGGGCAGCGTGAACACGAACTCGCTGCGCGCCTCCTACCAGGCCGAGGGCTGGGACAAGCACGACACCTCCGCCCCCGCCATGACCGAGTCCGAGATCGCCGCCTCGCGCGAGCGTTACCGCACCCTCTGATCCGGCCCACCGGCGGCGGGCACTCTCCCGCCGCCGCGCTCCCGCACCGCGCCCGTCTCCCCGGCGCCGCACTCCGCGCGGCAAGGACCCGCTCGCCTGTCCCAGGCCCCTGAAACACCAGCCCGCATGGCGATCGCCATCGAGGCGCGCCCCCGGAGACCACCATGTCCATCATCGCCTGGATCATCCTGGGACTCATCGCCGGCTTCGTCGGCAGCAAGATCGTCAACCGCTCCGGCCAGGGCCTGGTCCTCGACATCGTGCTCGGCGTGGTCGGCGCCGTGGTCGGCGGCTTCATCTTCAACCTGGTCGGCGCGGTCGGAGTCACGGGCCTCAACATCTACAGCCTCGTGGTCGCGGTGATCGGCGCGATCGTGGTCCTGGTGATCTACCACGCGGTCGCCGGCCGCCGCGCCCTCTGACGCACGGCCAGCCAGGCAGGCAAGGTTGAGGCTCTGCCTCAAACTCCGCCAAAGGCTCGCCTTTGGAATCCATTCCTTAAGAGGAGCCGGTCCAGGGGGAGCTTCCCCCCGGGCAGGTCTGGGGCAGAGCCCAGCCTTCCTGCTTCCCCCCGCCGCAGGCCGCACACCCCATAGGCCCGGCTTCCTGCCGCGCCCGGGCCGTATCTCGGCCCGCGCGGCGGCCCGGTGCCTCGCCTTCGACGCGCCCGCCCGTTCTGCCGGACGGCGGGGGCGCTTCGGCCAATGCCAGGCCTCCGCAGCCGCACCTCGGCTGCGGACGGCCTGGCAAAGGCGTTGCGGCCCGCCGCATCTGCCTTGCCGCGGGCCGCGGGCCGCCTCAGTCGTGCTTGCGGTGGCCGCGCCCGTCCTGCGTCTTGGTCAGCTCGGCGTTGCGCTGCGCCGCCTCCTTCTCCGCCTTGCCCACGGTGGCGCTGCTGGTGCCCGCCGCCTCGTTGCCGTCGGCGGCGGCGCGCGACGCCGCCGGCATCGGCTCTCCCTTCTTGTGCAGCGGCGCCGGCGCCGGCCCGCCCTCCGGCACGAAGTCCTCGCCGTGCGCGCCCCCGGCCTTGGCGGTGCCGGCCGCCTGCACCTCGTCGGCCTTCTGCGCCTTGGCCGAGCGGGCGTGGCTGGTGTTGTGGCCGCCGTCGTTTGGATCTCTGCTCATCACGATGTCCCTGTCCTGGCACGGCGCCGCGGCACCCCTGGGCACCCGTAACCGCGCCGGCACCGCACAGTTGCCGCAGGTAGCAAGCAAGGCTGGGCTCTGCCCAGACCCGCCAGGGGCGAGCCGCCCCTGGACCGGCTTTACTTAAGGAAGGGATTCCAAAGGCCTGCCTTTGGCGGAGTTTGAGGCGGAGCCTCAACCTTCCTTATCTTGCCGCCCCAGCCCCTCAGCGCCTGCTGAGCCGCACCGTCAAGCCGCCTGCCAGCCCCACTGCCGCGCACAGCGCCCCCGCCGCCCCGAGCGCGGTGCCCACCGAGCTGGCCTGGGCGATCAGCCCGAACATCGGCGGCCCGCCGAGCACCCCTGCGTATCCCAGGATCGAGGCGACGCCCACCGCCGCCGCCGTCCCGCCGCCGGGCGCCGCCCCGCCCTGGTTCCCGGCCAGGCCGAACAGCACCGGCACCACGTTGGCCACCCCCGCGCCCGCCAGCGCGAACCCCACCAGCGACAGCCACAGCGGCGCCGCCCACAGCAGCAGCGCGAACCCCGCCGTGGCGCCCAGCGCCGCGCGCAGCACCCAGCCGTCGCCGAGCCGCGCCCTGACCCGGTCGCCGCCGAAGCGCAGCACCATCATGGTGATCGAGAACGCGCTGAACCCCGCCGCCGCCGACGCCACCGGCAGGTGGCGCACGTCGCGCAGGTACACCGCGCCCCAGTCCAGCACCGCCCCCTCCACCGCGAACGACAGCGACATCATCGCCCCCGTCAGCAGCAGCCCCGGCCTGGCCCACAGCCGCGCCCCGCCCCGCCCCGGCTCGCCTCGCACGGACCCGCCGCCACCCGGCAACACGCCCTCGTGCGCCGCCGCCTCGGCTGTCCCGCCCGGCGGCCGGCGCAGCATCGCGCCCGCGCCCAGCAGCGCGGTCCCGCACGCCCCGGCCACCAGCGCGACCTGCACCGGGGGCGACGCCACGCCGAGCAGCGCCGCCCCGCCCGCAGAGCCGCAGAACGACCCCAGGCTCCACATCCCGTGCACCGAGGACAGCACCGGCCGGCCGGCGCGCTGCTCGACCCGCACCGCCTCGGCGTTCATCGCCACGTCCACGGTGCCGAACCCCGCGCCGAACCCCAGCAGGCACAGGCACAGCGCCCACAGCGTCGGCGCCGCCACCGCGCCCGCCAGCGCCAGGCAGGTCGCCGCCGCGCCGGCCTGGATCACCTGCCCGGTGCCGAAGCGTGCGATCAGCCGCGCCGACAGCGGCATCGCCAGCAGCGCGCCCGCCGCACCGCACAGCAGCACGCCGCCCAGCACCGCCGCGGACAGCGACAGACGCTCGCGCAGCGGCGCGACCTCGGTCGCCCAGACGCCGAGCAGGGCGCCGTTGAGCAGGAACACCAGGGTGGTCGCGACCCTGGCGCGACGGGCTTCGTTCGACATGAGGCAGGAAGTGCGGGACAGAGCGGCAGGAAGCAAGGTTGAGGCTCCGCCTCAAACTCCGCCAAAGGCTCGCCTTTGGAAACCACAACCTCAGGCCGGCGGTACCCCGCCCCGCGACGTGCCGCCACGTGTGCCGGTCCAGGGCGGCTCCCCCTGGCGGGTCCCCGCTTTCAAGACACGGGGCAGAGCCCTGGCCTTGCCTTTGCTCAGGCCGCCGCCGCGAACCACGCCATGGCCAGCCTGCGGTCCACCTTGTCGTTGTCGTTGCGCGGCATCGCGTCGATCACCCGGATCTGCTCCGGCACCGCGTGCGCCTCGACCCGCTCCAGCAGCGCATGGCGCAGCGCCACCAGGTCCGGCTCCGCGACCCCGCTCCGCTCCACCACCGCCGCCAGCGCCTCGCCGTGCTTGAACACGCACACCACCGGCCACCCCGAGCGCGCGAACGCGTCCGCGACCTCGTCCAGCTCCACGCGGTAGCCGTGCACCTTGACCTGGAAGTCCACCCGCTCGCGGAAGAACACCTGCCCGCCGCGCCGCTCCGCCCAGTCTCCGGTGTGGTACCCCAGCTCTCCGCCCGCCACCGGCCGGAACGCCTCCGCCGTGCGCTCCGGGTCGCCGAAATACCCCTGCGCGAGCTGCGGCCCGGTGATGACGATCTCGCCCTCGTCGGCGTGCGGACCGCCCACCAAGTGCAGCGCCATGCCGGGGATCGCGGCCCCGATCGCCACCGTCGCCCCGCACGCGCCGGCGTAGTCCCCGCGCCGCAGCTCCACCGAGGTCATCGACACCGTGGCCTCGGTCGGCCCGTAGGTGTTCTGCACCACCACGTCCGGGCAGGCCGCGAACATCGCCTCCACCTGCGCCGGCCGCAGCGCCTCGCCGCACACCACCACCCGGCGCAGCGAGCCGAGACGACGCGCCGTCGCCTCCCGCGCGCGCATCATCAGGCTGATCACGCTGGGCACGAACACCGCCACGGTAATTTGCTCGCGCTCGATCAGCCGCGCCGGCATCAACCGGTCGCCCTGCCCGGTCACCGGATGCAGGCTCGCCCCGAAGCACAGCGCCCCGTAGATGTCCATCACGCTGAGGTCGAACGCGATGTTGGGGAACTGCGACACCCGGTCGTGCGGCCCGAACCCCACCGACTCCCCCAGCCACGCGACGTAGTGGTTCAGCGCCGCGCGCCCGACCATCACCCCCTTCGGCGTGCCCGTCGAACCGGAGGTGAAGATCGTGTACGCCTGCGCGTGCCGCCGCCCGCTGCCCTCGAACGGGGGCAGCGGCGCCAGCCGCTCCGGGTCGATGCGCGCGGCCCCGTCCACCGCCAGCGCCGCGGTGATCTCCGGGCCCCCCACGATGAAGTCCGGCCGCAGCAGCTCCGCCACCCGCCTGAGCTTGGCCATGGGAGCCGCGACGTTGAGCGGCGTGTAGTGCCCGCCTGCCAGCCCCGCCGCCAGCATCGCGGCATAGGCGTCCGCTCCCTGCGGCAGCGCCACCAGCACGCACGGCGCCGCCACCGTCGCGAACTGCGCCGCCAGCAGCCGCACCCGGCGCTCCAGCACAGCGTAGCTCAGCGTCGCCCCGGGCGTGACCACCGCGGGGTGCGCCGGCTGCATCCGCGCCGCCAGCAGGAAGCGGTCCACGACGTCGGCGACGTCCGCGCGCGCCGACGCGCCCGCCGCGCCAGGCAGGCCCGCGTCGAGGCCGAGGATGGGGCTGGTAATGGCGTTCATCGTCGCTCGCTCCGGAACAGGGCCTCTCCCTTCTACCTCGAAACGTCTCAAAAATCAAGAATTGTTCGCAATTTTGATCAGCCTGAGAGACACGTTCCGCTTCCGTGGCACCCTCTTGCCGCCTGCGCCGCACTGGCGCAATCCCCTGCGGCACGCGGGTGCGTGCACCTGCGCCCTCGCCAAACCGCCGCACCACAGGGCGGTTCCGTGAAACCGGGCTGGAATGCGAGGCGAATGGCACGATCTGCACCCGGGTCCTGCCCCCGCGCGGCGCAGGCAGGCGAATGCGGAGAGTGCGTGACAATGACGGCGGCCCCGACTCTGCACAACCCGGCACCACCGCAGCACGCGCCCGCCCCGGCCTGCCCCGCCCCGGCCCGCCCCGGCCCGGCCATCCACGGCACGCCCATCCCAGCCCCGCCGGCCTCGCCTCGCCCGCCCCAGGGCGCGCGTTTCCTCACCGGCTCCATCACCCGCCACGTCGCGGTGATGTCGGCGACCGGCGCCGTCGGCCTGGTCGCCGTGTTCGTGGTCGACCTGCTCAACCTGTTCTACATCTCGCTGCTCGGCGACCCGGGCCTGACCGCCGCCGTCGGCTTCACCGGCGCGGTCGGCTACTTCCAGATCTCGGTCGCCATCGGCATGACCATCGGCCTCGGCGCCGTGGTCTCGCGCCGCATCGGCGCGGGCGCGCACAGCGAGGCCCGCCGCATCGCCAGCGCCTCGCTCGTGGTGATGGCCGCGGCCATGCTCGCCCTCGGCCTCGCCACGGTGGCCGGCCTCGGCCCGATCCTCGACGCCCTCGGCGCGCACGGCGAGGCGCACCGCCAGGCCTGGCGCTACCTCGCCATCGCCAGCCCGTTCCTGCCGCTCGTGGCGCTCGGCATGGCCTGCTCCGCGCTGCTGCGCTCCGTCGGCGACGCGCGGCGCTCCATGACCATCGCGCTCGCCGGCGCCGGCGTCGCCGCCGTCCTCGACCCGGTGCTGATCTTCGCCCTGCACCTCGGCCTCGCGGGCGCTGCGGTCAGCGCCGTGGCCTCGCGCGCAGCCATGGCGGCGCTCGGCCTGCGCGCGGTGCGCCGCCACGGCCTGCTGCAGCGCCCGGACTGGCCCAGCGTCGCCGCCGACGCCCGCGAGGTCGCCCGCGTCGCCACGCCGGCCACGCTGACCAACCTCGCGACCCCGGTGGGCAGCGCCTACACCACCCACGCCATGGCCGGCTTCGGGCTGGCCGCCGTCGCCGGCCAGGCCACGGTGGACCGCATCATCCCGGTCGCCTTCGGCTTCGTGTTCGCGCTCACCGGCGCCGTCGGCCCGATCCTGTCGCAGAACCTCGGTGCCGGGCAGCTCGCCCGCGTGCGACAGACGCTGCGCAGCTCGCTCGCCCTGGTGGCCGGCTGCGTGCTGGGGATGTGGGTGCTGCTGGCGCTGCTGCAGGGGCCGCTGGTCGCCCTGTTCTCCGCCACCGGCGCGCAGGCCGAGCTGATCCGCCTGTTCTGCCGCTGGACCGCGCCGGGATTCGTGTTCGTGGGGGCGCTGTTCGTGGCCAACGCCGCGTTCAACAATCTGGGCAGGCCGGTCCTGGCGACCGCGTTCAACTGGGGCCGCGCCACGCTGGGCACCATCCCGTTCGTGACCTTCGGCCTGCGCTACGGCCCGGCCGGCGTGCTGCTCGGGCAGGCGGCCGGCGGCGTGGTGTTCGGCCTGCTCGCCCTGGCCGCGGCCTTCGCGGTCGCCGGCCGCCTGCGCGCGCCGGGCTCGGCCCCGGGCAACTCGCCCACGGTGCCGGGCAGCACCGCGAAGGCGGCGCTGGCGGAGATGGCGCAGCCGGTGGACGGCAGGTAGGCGAGAAAGGTTGAGGCCCCGCCTTCAAGCATGGGCCTCAAACTCCGCCAAAGGGCGAGCCCTTCGGAAACATTTACTTAAGTGAAGCCGGTCCAGGGGAGGCTTCCCTCCTGGCGGGTCTGGGCGGAGCTGCCCAAAGGTTCCGACGGCCCTCTCGGGCCGTTGGAATGGGCAGCGGAGGGAGAGCCCAGCCTTGCTTGCCTCGGCCCTGGCGGCGGCATCGCTGCCGCCGCCTCGCCGCGTGTCAGGTCACGCTGATCTGCGACGCCGTGACGCTGGCCCCGAACACGTTGATCGTGGTCCCGTCGCTCAGGTGCAGTATGGTGCCGAACGAGCCCTTGGTCGCCGTGGACAACGCGGCGCTGGCGTCGGCCGCGGTAAACCCGCCGGTGAGGTCGAGGCTGTCGCCCGCCTTGAGCCCGATGACGCCGGCGGTGCCGCCGAGGCCCTTGGTAAACGCGTAGGTGTCGGTGCCGCTGCCGCCGAAGACCGTGGCCGCCCCGCCGCCGAGGTTGACCCGCTCCGCGCCCGGCCCCTCGACGACCAGCGCCGAGGCGGTGCCGGTATTGTAGGTGTCGCCGCCGTTGGCGCCGCCGAACGCCACGTCGTTGTTGGTCATGGTGAACGTGTTCGAGCCGCTGCCGCCGACCAGGGTGTCGCTGCCGGCGGTCGAGCCGGTGAAGCTGTTGGTGGCGGTGCCGCCGTACATGATCGCGCCGGGTCCGGCGCCGCCCAGCAGCGTGGTGTTGCCGGTGCCGGCCACCAGCACGGAGTTGCCGGTGCCGCCGCCGGTCAGCATGGCGGGCCCGCTGTTGCCGTACAGGATGTCGTTGCCGGTGCCGCCGCCCGCCGTGTAGCTGCCGGTGCCGGCGATGAAGATCAGGGTGCCGGCGCCCCCGTCCACCGTGGCCGAGGAGCCGGAGGCGTATACGATGTCGGTGCCCGCGCCGGCCAGAACCGTGTCGGTGCCCAGGCTGTTGACTAGGTTGGTGCCGGTGGCGCTCACCGTGATCGTGTTCGACGCCGACGCCGTGGACGTCAGCGTCGTGGCGCCGGAGGCCCCCATCGAGGTGGTGACCCCGCCCGATGCGCCGGCCATCGTCGTCGTGCCGCCGCCCGAGCCGCCCGTCATCGTGGACGTGCCCCCGCCGGAGCCGCCGGTCACGGTGCTGGTGGCGGTGGCGCTGACGCCCGCGTAGGTGCCCACGGCGCTGGCGGTGGTGGTGCCGGTGCTCGTGGTGGTGCCGACCACGTTGGAGATGTGCACCACCAGCGGCCCGTCGCCGAAGTCGGTGACGTCGAGGCTGCTGATGTTGGCGTAGGTCCCGATCGCCGACGCGCCCTTGGTCGGGTCGTACACCAGCACGCTGCTCTCGACCTGGCCGAAGCCGAGCGAGGCCGCGCCGTGGCCCACGGTGCCGTTCGCGGAGTCGACGTTGTCCCACCACACGATGTTGTCGCCGCCGCCGGTGGCTGCGAACACCGCGACGTTGGTGGCGACCTGCGTCATCGCCGCGTAGGTGCCGACGGTCAGGCTCAGCGTGGTCGCGGCGGTGGCGGTCGTGGCGGGGGCGGTCGGCGTGACCAGGATCTTCTCGAGGTTGTTCAGCGCGGTGCCGGCCGCGGTGAGCGTGCCGTTGGCGTCGAACAGGCTGATCGCGGTGGCGGTGGTCGAGGTCGTGGTGCCCGTGTTCGTGCCGGTCGCACTCGTGCCGGCGGCCGATGCCGCCAGCGACGACAGGAAGGTGGTGGTCACTGCGGCGGTGGTCGCGGTCGGCGTGCCGGAGACCGACGTGGTGCCGGCGACGGAGGCGCGGGTGTCGAGCAGCAGGTCCAGCAGCCCGCCCGCCGTGGACGCGCCGGCTTGGCTGACCACCGCGGTCAGCGAGCCGGCGAGGTTGTAGCCCTGCGCGATCGTGGCCGCGCTCTGGTTCGCGCTCGCGAGCGCCGCCTTGTCCGGCTCGCCCACCGGCGCGCTTCCGAGGTTGAGGTTGAGCGCGCTCGCGTAGGAGCCGACGGCGTTGCTCGACGCCAGGGTGCTGGTCGTGCTGTACGGCAGCACGACGACCCCGGCGATCGCGGTGGCGCTGTTGCCCGTGCTGTAGGGGCCGGTGGCCGGGTTGGTGGCGCTGCGCGCGGTCGCCGCCTGGAACAGCTCCACCGTGGCGTAGTCGCCGCCGGCGACGCCCACTGCCGTGCCGCCGGCGGCGGCGGCGGTATCGGTCGTGTTGCCGATGATCGTGTAGGTGTAGGCGGCGACGGAGGCGGCGGTGGTCAGGTCCGGCCCCTCCACCGCGATCACGGAATGCGACGCCGTCGCGGTGCCCGAGCCGGCGGTGGTCAGCGTCGTGGCGTTGATCGCGTCGGCGTAGCCCATGAAGTTCGCGATCGTCTGCCCCGGCGCCAGCACCAGGTCGAACTTGATGCCCCCGGCCGCGAGCGAGGCCAGCGCGCTCTCCTGCGCGGCGGTGGTCACCGTGGTGCGCACGTCGATCAGGCCCAGCTCGGTGAGCTGCGTGCCCGTGACCGTGCCGGCCACCGTGGCGACGTTGACGCCGAGCCCGGCCGCAAAGGCGGTGGCCGCCTGCACCGTGTAGGTCCCCGGGACGGAGAGCTGCATGGTCGCGGTGCCGGTGCTGGTCGAACTGGTAGAGCCGCTCATGGCATTCCTCGTGTTGGCCCGGTCAGGCCCGCGGCGCTCCGCCGCGTGGCAGCCGGGATGTTGCAACCGGACCCGGCCCGCCTCGCGGCGTCCGCCCCGTCGATCCGCCCGGCGTCGCGTCGACGCCGCCACGCACGGAACCCGCCCGGGCCACGAAACTGCCCCCGGCGCGAGACCCTCGCCCGTCCCTCGCTGATACCGGTGTTCGACGCACAACACAACCTGCACATGTGACAGGGACGCAGGCACAACCTTTCATTACGACCGCCCCTGTCCGTCCAGGCGACGCGGCCACCCGGCGCGGCCGCCCGACGCGACCACAAAGCGTGTCGCAGCCCGGCACGACCCCCGGCGCCATGCCCTCCAGCCCGCCACCATCGCTGCCCTGCCGCGTTGACCGTGCGCGCATCCCGCGCGCCGGCCCGCCCGCGCGCCCACAGGAGCTTTCCCCATGGAACACCGTCGCCTCGGCGGCTCAGGCTTCAGCGTCCCCGTGCTCAGCCTCGGCACCGGCACCTTCGGCGGCCGCGGCGAGTTCTTCGGCGCCTGGGGCAGCACCGACGCCGCGGAGGCCACCCGCCTCGTCGACGTCTGCCTGGAGCACGGCCTCACCCTGTTCGACAGCGCCGACATCTACTCCGGGGGCGCCGCCGAGGAGATCCTCGGCGCCGCCATCCGCGGCCGCCGCAACGACGTGCTGATCTCGACCAAGGCCACCTTCCGCGCGGGCTCCGACCCCAACGCCGTCGGCGCCTCGCGCTTCCACCTGATCCGCGCCTGCGAGGCCGCGCTGAAGCGCCTCGGCACCGACCACATCGACGTGTTCCAGCTCCACGGCTTCGACGCGCTGACGCCGCCCGAGGAGACCCTTGGCGCGCTCGACGACCTCGTGCGCGCGGGCAAGATCCGCTACGTCGGCTGCTCGAACTTCTCCGGCTGGCACCTGATGAAGTCGCTCGCCGTCTCCGAGCGCTACAACCTGCCGCGCTACGTCGCCCACCAGGCCTACTACTCCCTGATCGGCCGCGAGTACGAGTGGGAGCTGATGCCGCTCGCCCTGGACCAGAAGGTCGGCGCCGTGGTGTGGAGCCCGCTCGGCTGGGGCCGCCTCACGGGGAAGATCGGCCGCAACCGGCCGCCCGCCCCCGGCTCGCGCCTGCACAGCCCCACGGGGGCCGAGGGCGGCCCGAAGATCGCCGACGAGGCGCTGTACCGCGTCACCGACGCGCTCGACGCGGTCGCGGAGCAGACGGGCAGGAGCGTCACCCAGGTCGCCCTGAACTGGCTGCTCGGCCGCCCCAGCGTCGCCACCCTCATCGTCGGCGCCCGCAACGAGGAGCAGCTCCGCCAGAACCTCGGCGCCGTCGGCTGGACGCTCTCCGCCGAGCAGGTCGCGACGCTGGACGCGGCCAGCGCCACCATGCCGGTCTACCCTTACTGGCACCAGAGCGGCTTCGCGGAACGCAACCCGCCGCCGGTGTAGGAAGGAAGGCGGGTGGAGTGGAAGGCTTAGCAAGGAAGGTTGAGGCTCTGCCTCAAACTCCGCCAAAGGCTCGCCTTTGGAATCCAATACTTAAGCAACGGGATCAAAGGGTCCTCGGACCCTTTGCGGGTCCGGGCAGAGCCCGGCCTTGCTTGCTTCGAGGCCATGAGCTTGGCTGGGGCGGGAGGATTCGAACCTCCGAGTGGCGGAATCAAAGTCCGCTGCCTTACCGCTTGGCGACGCCCCACCGGCGCCCCTGCTGAATAGGTCCCCCCGCCGCCGCCATCAAGGCCCGCCGGCGCGCAGCCTGCGCCGCCCGAGCCATTCCGCCGCCCCCAGGCCTGCCAGCGCGAGGCCGACCGACACCAGCGACAGCCGCGCCGCCGTCGCCTCGCCGCCCGGGCTCTGCAGCGCCGCGTAGATCGCCAGCGGCAGCGTGCGCGTCTGCCCGGGGATGTCGGCCGCGAACGTGATCACCGCCCCGAACTCGCCCAGCGCCGTCGCGTACGCCAGCGCCACCCCCGTCAGCACCCCCGGCAGCGCCAGCGGCACCGTGATCGTGCAGAACCGGTCCCATCGCCCCGCCCCCAGCGTGCGCGCCGCCTGCTCCAGCCCCGGGTCCACCGCGTCCAGCGACAGCCGGATCGCGCGCACCATCACCGGGAACACCATCACCGCGCACGCCAGGCTGGCGCCGGCCGTGGTGAAGGCGAGCCTGACCCCGAACCACGCCAGCAGCCAGTGCCCGACCGCGCCGCGCACCCCGAACACCAGCAGCAGCAGCCACCCCGTCACCACCGGCGGCAGCACCAGCGGCAGGTGCAGCACCAGCTCCGCCGCGACGCGCCCCGGGAACCGCCGCCGCATCGCCGCCGCCACCAGCACCGCAACCGGCAGCCCGAGCCCCACCGCGCGCGCCGCCACCCCCAGCGTCAGGCGTACGGCCTGCCACTCGTCGGGAGTCAGCAAGGCTGGGCGCTGCCCAGACCCGCCAGGGGGGAAGCCCCCCCTGGACCGGCTTCACTTAAGTATTGGATTCCAAAGGCGAGCCTTTGGCGGAGTTTGAGGCAGAGCCTCAACCTTGCTTCCTGCCTCAAGGCACCGCCCCCCCTGTCCCCCGCCGAGCATAACGCCGCGCCGCGGTTCCCGGCCAGCGACACGCCCCGGGCCGCCCCCGCACACGGACGTGTCAGGCCCGGGTGCCTGTGGGCGCTTGAATTCCCTCGCCGGATCGGTGTCCAAAGCCGCCACCCCGGGCGCCGCGCGACCCGGCCCTGTTCTGGAAGCGTGCCCGCATGGACCTGCTGATCACCGGCGCGAACGGGTTCCTCGGCGCGCAGGTGGCGACGCAGTGGCTGGCGCGAGACCCGGGCGCGCGGGTGGCCTGCCTGGTGCGCGGCGCGGACGAGGCGGCGGCGCGGGCGCGTCTGCAGGCGGCGCTGCGCGGCGCGGTGCGCGACCAGGCGATGGCGGTCGACGCGGACGCGCTGCTGTCGCGGGCGGAGGCGGTGCGCGGCGACATGGACGACCCGGCGTGGATCGGCCGCGCGCAGGCGTGGCTGCGCGGGCCGGCGGCGCTGTTCCACTGCGCGGCGAACCTGTCCTTCCGCGAGGCCGACCGGGCCGCGGTGTGGCGGACCAACGTGGAGGGGACGCGGGCGCTGGTGGCCGCGCTGCCGCGGATGCCGGGCGTGGTGGCGTTCAACCACGTCAGCACCGCCTACGTGGCGGGAGACCGGCAGGGCCTGATCCTGGAGGACGAACTCGCGCGGCCGGCGCGGTTCAACAATCCCTACGAGGAGAGCAAGTGGGTCGCGGAGGCACTGGTGCGCGAGGGCTGCGCGGCGGCGGGGGTGGCGTGGCGTGTGCTGCGCCCGAGCATCGTGATCGCGCACTCTGCGACGCACCGGATGGCGTCGCAGTCCGGGTTCTACCAGGTGGCGGACACGCTGCTGCGCTTCGGGCGCAGCGCGCGGGGGCAGGCGGCGGGCCGGGTGCTGCTGCCGGTGCCGGCGGGCACGACGCTGGACCTGATCCCGGTCGACGTGGCGGTCGGCGAGATGCTGGCGCTGGCGGGCCTGGGCGAGGCGAGCCGCGACCGCAATTTCCACGTCACGGCCGCGGTGCCGTTGGGGCTGGGCGAGGTGCTGCGCGCGCTCACGCCGCTGAGCGGGGTGGAGATCGGGGTGATGGGGGAGGACGGCGCCGGCGGGGAGCCGGGGGCGCTGGCGCGGCTCGTGATGCACAGGCTGCGGCACTACATGCCGTACTTCTCTTACGTGCGGCGCTTCGACCGCAGCAACGCGGCGGCTGCGGGGGGAGAGGCGTTCCGGCTGGACGTGGCGGGGCTCGGGGGGTTCGTGCGCTCGTTCGTGGCGCAGCAGGAGGGCGGGGCGGCGACCTGACGCCGGGGGGCTGGGAGTGGCCGGGCAAGCAGGCAAGGTTGAGGCTCTGCCTCAAACTCCGCCAAAGGCTCGCCTTTGGAATCCACTACTTAAAGGAAGCCAGTCCAGGGCGGCTCACCCTGGCGGGTCCCCGTCTTTAAGGCATAGGGCAGAGCCCTGGCCTTGCTTGCTGACAGGCCGATGTCAGAGCCCGTTCCTAGTCGTGTGCCGCGGCGGTGGCCACGCCGGCCGCGATCAGGACGCCCCCGCTCGCGCGTCTGGCCCAGCGGCCGGCCCCGGACCGCCTGAGGAGGGACGAGGCCCCGGCGGCGCCGACGGCGTAGATCGCGTCGGTGCAGCCGACCACGGCGCCGAAGGTCGGCACGAGGATCGCCGCCTGTGTCGCATAGCTGCCTCCCGCGTCGATGAACTGGGGGGCGAAGGCGACGAAGAACACGATGGTCTTGGGGTGGAAGATGCCGACCGCGACGTTGCCTGTGAACGCCACGCGCGGCGAGACCGGGACTGGCGATGAGCCACCCTGCCGTAGGGAGCCACGTCCTGCGAGGGTGATCGCGCCCAGCCCGATCAGATACAGCGCGCCCAGCCATTTCGGCACCGAAAAGGCCAGCGCCGAGGCGGCGAGCAACGCGCCGACCCCGGCCAGGGACAGGCTCATGGCGACGACGTTGCCGACGGCCATGCCCGCGACCGAGGCCAGCGCCGTCCGGCGGCCGGAGCCGATCGCGTAGCCGACGATGCTCATCACGCCGGGCCCTGGGATGACGCCCATGACGAGCGACGCCGCGGCGAAGCCGATCCAGAGGTGTGCGTCCACGTCGATCTCCCGAACCCAGGCCTCCATAGGCCAGGGCCGATCTGCTGAAGCAATGGATTCCAAAGGCGAGCCTTTGGCGGAGTTTGAGGCAGAGCCTCAACCTTGCTTGCTCCACCTGCGTGACGTTCGCGTGAGGCCGGCGGCGTTCCTGTCCTGCACGTGCCGGGCCCGGGCGATCACACTCAGTTTCGCCACAGTTTCGTCCATTCTTCCGGCCCGGCAGACAGGGCGGGTTCGATGCGCGAGGGCAGGCCGGGTGCAACCATGACGAGGATCGGGTCCGGCCAGGGCCTTGCCGCGGGCAGGCCCGGCGCGGGACCCACGGGGCGGGCCAGGTGGGCGGAGGGTGCCGCGCGGCTGGACGCCACCAGCCCGCTGGCGCTGGGCAGCCACCTGGTCGGGCTGGCGCGCGACGCGGACCAGGCTGGGCTGACGGGGCTGGCGGAGCAGTTGCTTGCGCTGGCCTGCGCGGTGCTGGACCACCCGCCGGTGGCCTACGCATAGGGCAGGAAGCAAGGCTGGGCGCTCCCTCCGCTGCCCATTACCTACGACCCAAGCGGGTCGTCGGAACCTTTGGGCAGCTCCGCCCAGACCCGCCAGGGGGGGAGGCCCCCCTGGACCGGCTTTCTTAAGTAATGGATTCTAAAGGCCTGCCTTTGGCGGAGTTTGAGGCAGAGCCTCAACCTTGCTTGCTTGCTCCCCCCTGACAGCCCCGGCCCGATCGCCTACAACCGCCGCGTGGACCACTCGAGCGCCCTGGGCGTGCAGGCCGCCGCCGAACTGAGCGTGGTGGTGCCCTGCTACAACGAGGCGGCCAACGTGGCGCCGATGGCGCGGCGCCTGGCGGCGGCGCTGCCCGGCGTGCGCTGGGAGGCGATCTTCGTCGACGACGACAGCCCCGACGGCACCGCCGCCCGGGTGCGCGAGGTCGCCCGCGCCGACCCGCGCGTGCGCTGCCTCCGGCGCATCGGGCGGCGCGGCTTGTCCAGCGCGGTGATCGAGGGGGCGATGGCGTCCTCGGCCGAGTACGTCGCGGTGATCGACGGCGACCTGCAGCACGACGAGACCCGCCTGCGCGAGATGCTCGACGCCCTGCGCGGCGGCGCCGACCTGGTGGTGGGCAGCCGCCACGTCGCGGGCGGCGACAGCGCGGGCCTGGACGGGCGCTGGCGGCACAGGATCTCCGGCCTGGGCATCCGGACGGCGCAGGCGGTGCTGCCGGTGCGGCTGTCGGACCCGATGAGCGGCTTCTTCATGGTGCGCCGCGACGTGTTCGAGCGCGCCGCCCCCCGGCTCACCGGCGCCGGGTTCAAGATCCTGGTCGACCTGGTGCTGTCCTCGCGCGAGCCGCTGCGCATCCGCGAGGTCGCGGTGCGGTTCGCGCCGCGCGTGGCCGGCGACAGCAAGCTCGACGTCGTGGTGCTGCTCCAGTTCGCCGGCCTGCTGTTCGACAAGGCGAGCCGGGGCGTGGTGCCGCTGCGCTTCGTCTCGTTCGCGCTCGTGGGCCTGATCGGGGTGGGCGTCCACCTCGCGGTGCTGGACGCGGGGCGCGCGGCGGGGATGGCGTTCGGCCCCGCGCAGGCGGTGGCGACGCTGGTGGCGATGCTGGCGAACTTCCAGCTCAACAACGTGGTGACGTACCGGGGCGTGCGGCTGCGCGGGCGGGCGCTGTGGCGCGGGCTGGCGCTGTTCGTCGCGGTGTGCAGCCTGGGCGCGGTCGCGAACGTGGGGATCGCGCGGATGCTGTACGCGGCGCGGGGCGGCTGGACGCCGTCGGCGGTGCTGGGGGCGGCGGTGGGCGTGGTGTGGAACTACGCGATCTCGGCGACCCTGGTCTGGCGGCGAAGGTAGGGAAGGAAGGCCAGGGGCGCTGCCCCCACGCTTGAAAGTGGGGACCCCGCCAAAGGCTCGCCTTTGGAAACCAATACTTAAGTAGATCGGTGTCCAGAGGCCTTGGCCTTTGGCGGGTCCGGGCAGAGCCCGGCCTTGCTTCCTTCTCAGGCCTGGGCTGGCGTGGCGATCCGCGCCAGTTCCAGCGAGTTCAGCACGTCGGCCCCCGACACCGTGCCGCGGCGCAGGCCGCCGTCCGCGCCGCCGGTGACGCCGTAGGCCGCGAGCTGCGCCGGCGACCACGCCCTGGCGGAGGACACCGGCGCGGACGCGACCGCGCCGGCCGCCGCGGGCTGGGCGGCCTCCGGGGCAGGCGGGGCCGCGGCGGCGAGCGCCGCGTGCGCGGGGGTGGCGTGGCCGATGCCCAGCTCCGCGAGGAGGCGGTCGCCGAGCTTCTCCGGGTCGATGCCGACGAGGCGCTCGATCAGCGTCGTGCCGAGGTTCATGGCGATGCCGACCGGGCCGCCGGTCAGGCCGCTCACCACCAGGCCGCCGGCGAAGCGCGCGGCCTCGGGGATCGTGTCGCCGGTCACGGCCCGGTAGATCGTGCCGACCACCGGCACATACTGCAGGGGGTTCAGCTCGGACAGCAGCACGTGGAACGGCGAGGGCGCGGGCGGCGCGGCGGACGGGGCAGCAGACAAGGACGGCGCGGCCGCGGGAAGGGCCGCCGCAGGGGGCGCGGGCTGGGGGCGGCTGGCGGAGATCGAGAGGCTGGCGTCGACCATGGCGGCGTCCGGTGCTTCGGTTCGCCGCAGGCACTGCAATCGGGATGCCAGGCGGGGCGGAGGAAGCAAGGTTGAGGCTCTGCCTCAAACTCCGCCAAAGGCAGGCCTTTGGAATCCATTACTTAAGTAAGGCCGGTCCAGGGGCGGCTCGCCCCTGGCGGGTCTGGGCGTAGCTGCCAAAGGTTCCGACGATCCGCTTGGATCGTTGGAATGGCAGCGGAAGGAGAGCCCAGCCTTGCTTCCTGCCGGCCGTCGTCAGCGAGCCGGGCCGGCAAGCTGGCGGGCGTAGAGGATGTCCAGCGCGGTGACGCCGGCCACGACCGGCACGGCCATCGCCGCACGGCCGCGGTGGCCGGGGCTGGCGACGAGCGGCGCCGCCAGCGTGGCCAGGTCGAGCGCGTCACCGGCGATGCGCGCCTGCACCCAGGGCGCCGGGTCCGCGCCAAGCAGGAGGCCGACACCGGCCGCGACCTCGCGCACGCCGTAGCCGGCCAGCAGCGCCGGGCGGCGCCCCAGCCCGAGCGAGCGCGACAGGGTGCGCGGCAGCACCAGCTCGGTGAGCCCGAGCGCGATGCTGAACCAGCCGAGGCCGCGGGCCAGCGCAAGGCCCTGGCGGGGAGCGGGCGGGACCGGGCGGGGGATCGTGTCGAGTGCCGTGGTCACGGGGCGGCTCCTGTGGCGTGCGGCGCCGGGCGCGGCGGCTGAAGTGTCAGGCGTCCGGGAAGGGAAAGTTGCAGGCCAGGGCACGCGGGCTTGCTCGCGAGGGGAACGCTGGACCTGCGGCCGGCGGCCGGACAGTGTCGCCGGACTACGGCAGGACGGGAGGGCGATGTGTCGGCAGCGGTCGTGATCCTGTGCGGGTTCGGTGCCCTGTGGGCGATCGGGGGCCTGACCGCGCTGGGCGCACCGGCCTGGGCGTGGGTTGTGCCCGTCGGGCTCGGCGCGGGCATCGCGGCGTGGTGCCTGCGGGCGGTGCGCACGCTGCCGGCGCGCTCCCTGGCGGAGCGGAGGCGGATCGCGCGACTCGTGGGTATTTGGAGCGCGGCCGAGGGCGTGCTGATCGTCGCGGTGGACAACGTGCTGGCGGACACGGGCCAGGTGCATGACGTGCTCTCGGCGACGGCGGTGATCGTCGGACTGCATTTCCTGCCGCTGGCGCGCGGCATCCCGCAGCCGGTGTGCTCCGCGACGGGAGCGGCGCTGGTGGTCCTGGGGATCGCGGGGCTGGCGCTGGCCGACCCGTATGCCTGGGCGCTCGCAGGTTTCGGAAGCGCGCTGGTGCTCTGGCTGGCGAGCGTCGGTATCAGCGTGCCGCGCCGTGGCCGCAGTGCCATGGCCCAGTGACGTGAGGAGCCTGGCATCCTTGGCGTGGACAAGGCAGCAGGCGGGGCTGGGCTCTGCCCAAACCCGCCAGGGGGGAGCCCCCCTGGACCGGCTTTACTTGAGGAATGGGCTCCAAAGGCGAGCCTTTGGCGGATGAGGCAGAGCCTCAGCCTTGCTTGCCTCAGCGCACGCAGAACCCCCGCCGCCCGGAGGACTCCGACGCCTGCGCCGCCGGAGCGGCCAGCGCGGCGCCCTCGCCCCACAGCTCGGCGCGGTAGCGCTCGAAGCAGGCGAGGCCCGCCTCCAGCCGCATCAGCGCGCCCTCCGCGATGGCCGGCGCCACGGCCGGGTTCTCCGCGACGAGCGGGTGGATGGCCTCGGCGTTCCAGGCCTCGGAGTGCTTGATGTCGAGCACTGCGTGCAGGTCGAAGTAGTGACGGTCCTGCGGCGGAATGCCGAGACGCTTCATGCCGCGCGCCACCAGGATGGCGCGCGAGGGGGCGGTCTGCTCGATCACGCCGAGCGCGCCGATGGAGTGGTAGGCGTAGCGCCGGTTGCAGGCGAGGCCGGCCATGACGTTGGCCAGCGCCAGGGACTCCGGCACCGTGGTGGCCAGCGTGGGCTGCAGGCCGAGGCGGTCGGCGATCACCTCCAGCATCGGGCCGTGCATGCCCTTGGGGTTGCCGCGGCCCATCTCGTCCCAGTAGTTGCGCGCGACCTCCAGCTTGGCCTGCTGCGACAGCTTGACCTGGGTGAGCGCCGCGAGGTCGTCGAAGCCGGCCTCGCCCGCGACCTCCTGGGTGAGGAACCAGCGCATCTCGTCGAGGCTGGCCTCGTCGGCGAGCCAGGTGAACAGCGCGTCGCCCTGGCCCGGCCCGGTGCGCTCCAGCTCCTGGAACCAGGCGACGAAGCCGTCCGCGTCGCGCGGAGCCGCCGCGGCGCGCCCGGCGACGGCGCCGCGGCGCTGCTCCAGCCACTCGCCCTCCTCGCGCAGACGCTCCGCCTGGGTGGCGATGTCCTCGCGCCAGGTGGCGGTCGGCAGGGCCGGGTTGAATCGGGTCGCGTTGAACAGCGCGAGGCGCTGCTGCAGGCCGGGCTCCGGCGAGGCGCCAGGCTGGGGTGAAGTACCGAGCTGGGGTGAATTACCAGGCTGGGGTGAAGTACCAGGCTGGGGCAGAGTGCCGGGCTGCGGTGTCGGGACGTCAGCGGCGAGATAGCCGTCGGGCATGGTCAGGTTCCGTTCCTTGTGGCCGTGAGCACCACGGCTGCGATTCGGTCCGCCGCGCCGTAGGGGTCGTGCTCCAGCTCCTCGCCGAACACGTCCGGATCCATCTCGCGGTACGACCATTCAACGTCGTCGTGCGCCTGGAGTTGGGTCGTTGCGGCGTCGTGGAAGGGGTCGCGCCCGCTCACGATCGCGACACCCGTGTAGAGCAGCAGCGTGCCACCCGGGGCGAGGCGGAGGGGCGCCTCGGCGACGATGCGCAGCGACAGGCCGGCGCCAAGCGGGCCGCCGCCGTGGCGGTAGGCGCGCTCGGACGGGTCGGCGAGGTAGGGCGGGTTGGCGCACGCGAGGTCGAACTCCCCCTCGATGCCGGCGAGCAGGTCGCTGTGCACGGCTCGCACGGCCACACCGGCGAGCGCCGCGTTGACGCGGGTGAGCAGCAGGGCCGCGGGGTTGATGTCGGCGGCCCAGACTTCGGCGTCGGGCCGGGCGCGGGCGACCAGGATGGCGCCGGCGCCGCTGCCGCTGCCGATGTCCACGCCGCGGCGCACCGGCGCGGCGCGGCCAGCGAGCCAGGCGTCGAGGGCGGCGGCGTAGCGGTACGTGTCGGGGCCGAAGAACACGGAGTCCGCGTCGCCGGTGGGATAGGCGGAGTGCACGAGCAGCAGGCCGTGCAGGCTCGACAGGCGCACAGTGGAACGCCAGGCGGGGGCGTCGCCGGGGCCAGCGTCCGGGTCGCCGCACGCCGCCAGCACCCCGGCGTCGCGCATGGCGGCCATCAGCGCGTCGGGCAGCAGGCCGTCGCGGAACGGCCGGCTCCAGCCGAACACGTCGCGCAAGTCGCGTGCCCAGCGGTTGGGCGGGCGCGCGTTGACCCGGGCGTGGGTGGCCGGGGTGGGCGTGACGAAGCCGTAGCCGCCGTCGCGCAGCAGCGTCGCCAGATGGAGCAGGGCGGCCTCGTTCACGGTGCGCTCCGGCGAGTGGGGGCAGGCGGGACGGTGTCGGACGCGACGGGCGCGAACGCGGCGGGCACAGCGGCGTCGCGGCGCAGCAGGAAGGCCGCGGCGTCCCACAGGGCGAAGGGCCGCTCGCCGGCGGTCTCCACCGCGAAGCCGTGGCGATCGGCGAGCGCCGACAGCTCCGCGACGTCCTGGGCGACGGGCCGGCCGAACGACAGGTTCAGGATCGCGAGCCGCCCGCCCGGGCGCAGGATGCGGGCGGCGCCGCGGACGTGGGCGGCGAGCGCGTCCGGCCCGACCTGCACCAGGTAGGGCATGCTGTCCACGGCGAGCACCAGGTCGAAGGCGTGCGCCGGCAGGGCGTCGAGGTCGGTGCCGGGCGTGGCCTCGATGCGGATCGCGGGCCAGGCGGCGCAGCGGCGGCGCGCCTCGGCCACCATGCCCGCGGAGACGTCGAGCCCGAGCACCGAGCGGCAGCGCGGCGCCAAGGCGATCGCCAGGCGCCCGATGCCGCAGCCGAGGTCGAGCACGTCGGCGCCCAAAGCGGGGGCGCCCGCGGGGGCGTCCGAAGCGGGGGTGTCGGCTGGGGGCACCGCGGGCAGGGGCGCGCCGCCACCGCCATCCGCGGGGCCGATGCAGCCGTGGCGGTGCAGCCAGTCCATGATCTCGGCGGTGGCCTGCGCGAGGATCGCGGGGTCGCCGAGCGAGTACAGCGCGACGCTGGCCTCGGGGGAGAACGCCACCGCGCTGTCGAAGAACGCGGCGACGGCGGCGGCTGACGGGGCCGCCTGCACCGCTTCGGACGGGGCGGTCTCGGACGGCCCGGCGACAGCGCCCGGGGCGGCACGGGCAGCGGCGTGGGGGGCGGCGATCGCGGCGTGGTTGCCGCCGTGGCGGCCGACCTCGCCGGCGAGCTGCGCCAGCATCGCGCCGCGGCCGTGCAGCAGGCCGGACAGCGCCTCCCAGCGCGGGTGCGGCGCCGGCGGGCGCCTCGCCTCGACCTGCGCCGCGATCGCGTCGGCGTCCGCGCCGCCCAGCAGCAGGCGGCACAGCGCCACCTGCGGGGAGATGCGCCCGGCCAGGCACAGCCCGACCGCGTCCTGGGGATCGAGGGCGGAACCAGGGTCGGGGTTCGCGGCGGCGTGCGGAGTCGGGGCGGTCATGCCCCATGCCCCGGGGCGGCGGCGGCCGTGGCGGGCAGCCAGCCGAGGGCGGCCAGGCGCTCGCCCTCGCCGGCGGCGAAGCGGTCGCCGATGTCGCCGCGCCAGCGCAGTTCGGGGATCACCACGTTGCGCGCCCTCGCCCGTGCCGCCTCCTGCGCCGCGGCCACCGTCGCGCCGGTGCCGGTGACGATCATCGCGTGTCCGGATCGTCTGTGTACCCGCAATTGCCCCTCCCCGTCCCGCCGCATGTCGACGAAATGGTGGTGCGCAAGTTCCGCGCCCGCGGGCTGGTGGTGGAAGAACGGGTCGCGGTGGAAGAACACCGGCGGGTCGTCCTCGGGCGCCGTCGCCGACGCCACGCCCGGGAACGGCGGCACGGTCAGCACGATCGCCACCGACCAGCCGGGATGCGTCGGGATCGTGGCCGCACCCGTCGAAGCGGCGGCGGGCAGGCCCGCCATGCGCGCCAGCAGGTCGCCCCAGCCGGCGGACTGCAGCGCCGCCAGCACCGCGAAGCCCGGGTTGCCGATGCGGCAGGTGAACTCCAGCGGCCAGGCGCCCTGCCCGTTGACGATCAGGTTGAGGTTGACGTAGCCGACGTGCCCGGCCGCGCGGAACGCCGGCGCCATGCGGTCAAGCGTGTGCGCGAACAGCGGCTCCGCGTGCTCGAAGCTGGCCAGCGTGCCCATCTCGCCGGTCATCTCGCCCAGCTCGCCCGGGAAGAACCGCTTGTGCTCGAAGTCGATGCAGGCGGGGCGCAGGAACGCCCGGCCGTCGAAATACGCGCCCACGCCGACCTCCACGCCGTCGAGCCTGGGCATCAGCAGCACCCGGCCCGACGCCGCGCGGCGGAGCTGGAACGCGAGGTCGGCGCCCTCCGCGTGCTCGCCCACGAAGGTCGGGTGCGCGCCGTCGTCGTGCTTGAGCACGTAGCGGCCGGGGTGCGCGTCGAGCCAGCGCAACGCGGCCTCGGGGGTGTCGAAGGCGCGGCTTTCCGCGATCGGCAGGCCGGCGTCGCGCAGCGTGGCCTGGCCGAAGTCGCGATCGTTCTCCAGGCGGTCGCCGTACGCGCTGCCGCCGACCACGCGGTAGCCGTCGCGGCGCAGCGCGTCCTGCGCCGCGCCCTGCCGCACGCCCTCGACCAGGACCACGCCGTCGCGGCCCACCCACTCCAGCCCCGCCCGCCAGTCCTCGATCGGGTCGAGCAGGCCGCCGAACGCGCGCAGCGCCGGGGGGTCGCTCGCGAACACGCGGACGTCGTGGCCCTCGCGGTGCAAGGCGAGGTGGATGTCGCCCAGGTAGAGGCGCTGGCTGAGGCCGAGGATGCGCACGAAGGCTCCGGTCCGGTGGCCGGGGGGTTCTATCGCGGCATCGGGGCGATGTCATGGCAGGCAAGGCAGCAAGCAAGGCTGGGCTCTGCCCAGACCCGCCAGGGGGGAAAGCCCCCCCTGGACCGGCCTTACTTAAGGAATGGATTCCAAAGGCCTGCCTTTGGCGGAGTTTGAGGCAGAGCCTCAACCTTGCTTCCTCAGCGCAGCTCAACCCGCACCCTGCGCCCCGCCGCCCTGCGCCACCCCCACGCCGCCGCGCCCGCCCCGAGCCCGGCCGCGGTCAACGCGCGCGCCACGCCGAAGTCCAGGCTCTGCGTCGCCCACAGCGCCACCCCCAGGCCGAACAGCAGCGCCAGCCAGGTCCAGGACCGCGCCGCACGGCCCGCCTCGCCAGGGGCCGCAGCCCCGCGGCCGAGCGCGGCGCCGAGCCCGGCCCGGCCCGCGGGCCGCACGCCCGAGAGGGTCCACGACGCCTGCGCCACCTGGCCGAGCGCGGCGGCGATCTGCGCGTCGCACCACGCCTCGTCGCGGCCGGCCTCCGCCGCGCGGCCTGGCGGGCGGTCGGCCTCGGCGGGGAAGCCGCGCGGGCGGAGCTGCATCCGGCCCAGGGTCGCCGAGGCCTCGCGCAACAGGACCAGCGCGGCGTCGCGGAGCTGCCGCGCCGGGTCCGGGCGGGCAGGCTCGGCCTGCGCGGGCGCGACGCGCGCATACGCGGTGCGCGTCGCGTCGACACGCGCGCTGGCGGGACGCGCGGAGTTGGGGCGCGCGGAGTCGGGACGCGCGGAGTCGGGGCGGGCAGGGTCGTGCGTCCCGGGCAACGGGCGTGGCGCGTCCCCGGATGTCCGGGCGGCCGGGTCGCGGGCGATCGGGGTGCCGGGATCGGGCGCGTCAAGGCGGCTTGGCATGAGCGCGGCTGCGTCCGCTCCGCCGTCGGCGCCGGGCAGCACCGTGGCAAGGAACGCCGCAGCGCGGCCGGGGGCGGCGGGTGCAACGCCGGGGAGCGCGGGATCGGGGCGCACGGTGGCGGCGGGCCGCGCGTCCGGGCGCACGTCCTGGAACGGCGCGTCCTTGCCGCCTGCATCCGGGGCGGGCGCATCCCGGGCGGGTGCGTCCTGGGCGCGGGCGTCGGGCGAGCCGGCCTGCGCGGGCGCCAGGGTCGCGAGCACGCGCAGCGCCGCGGCCGCGCCGAGCTGCACCGGCGTCGGGGCGTCCGGCGTCGGCAGCAGGGCCTGCACGCCCGCGCCGAGCGTGCGGGCGCTGCTGCCGATCTCGCCGGCCAGCGCGCCCAGCACCAGCGGCGCCGGGGCGCGGCCCGGCACGGAGATCCGCTCGAACTCGCCGAGCAGGGCGCCGAGCTGGCGCATCACCAGCGCGGGCACGTCCAGCGCCTGCCGCAGCCGGGCGGCGGGCGAGAGCGAGACCAGGTCCACCGCGTCGCCGGCCCGGCCAAAGGGCAGCGTGGTCGCCGGCCCGGCCGCACGGGCCGCAGCCGGCGCGGCCGGGGCCGCCGCCGCGGCGCCTGGCACGGCCAGGACCGGCATGGGGCACCTTCTGCGCGAGAGGAGCACCATCCTGGCCGCACGGCCTTGCCGAAGCGTTAACGGGATGGGGGAAGCGAGAAAGGTTGAGGCTCTGCCTCAAACTCCGCCAAAGGCTCGCCTTTGGAATCCATTACTTAAGGTGAGCCGGTCCAGGGGGGCTCCCCCTGGCGGGTCCAGGGCAGAGCCCTGGCCTTGCTTTGGCCTCACCCCCGCAGCCCGTCCCTCACCCCGTCGCCGAGCCCCGCCCGCTCGATCACCTCGCACAGCCTGCGCATCCTGCGCCGCTCGTCGTAGAGCTGGTCCAGCAGCCCGAGCACCACCTCCATCGCCCGCTCGTCCACCTCCATCGCCCGGCGCAGCTCTACGATCAGCCGCACCCGCGCCACGTCCACCTCCGCGAACACCGCCTCGCCCGCCACCCGCCCCGGCCTGACCCACTCCAGCGCCACCCAGCGCTCCAGCTCCTCCGGCGCCACCCCGTCGACCCGCGCGCACACCATCAGCAGCGTGATCATGCGCTGCCCTCCCCACCCGCATCGCCCGCCGCCCGCGGGTCGAACCCCGGCTGCTCCCACCCGCGCAGGAACTCCTCCAGCCGCGCGTCCACCGGCCCCAGCACCAGCCGCACCGTCACCAGGCAGTCGCCCGCGGGCTTGCCCCCCCCCCCCCCCCCCCCCCGCCCGCGCAGCCGCAGCACCGCGCCCACCTCCGAGCGCGCCGGGATCGCCATGCTCACCGTGCCCGCCGGCGTCGGCACCGCGACCTTGGCGCCCAGCACCGCCTCGCGCACCGACACGGCAAGCTCGACCCGCACGTCGCGCCCGTCACGCCGGAACACCGGATGCGCCGCCACCGACACCTCGATCATCGCGTCGCCGTCCTCGGCCCCGCCCACCCCCGCGCCACCCTGCCCGCGCAGCCGCAGCACCTGCCCGTCCTCCAGCCCCGCCGGAATGCCCACGTCGAGGAACTTGCCCCCAGGCAGCGTCAGCCGCTTCGTCGCCCCGCGCACCGCTTCGAGGAACGTCACGTCCAGCCGGTACTGCCGGTCCTCGCCCCGCACCCGCATCGGCGCGCCGCCGCCGGCCCCGCCAGCGCCCCGGTTGAAGAACGCCCCCAGGATGTCGCCCAGCTCGTCGTCCGACACGGACTCGGCACCCGCCCCGCGCCCGGCGCCGCGCGACGCATACCGCGCCGCCCCCGTGCCGTCCGCGAAGCCGCGATAGAACGAGCGCTCCCCACCCGGCGGCGGCCTCGCCTTCGGGTTGCCGCCGCCGTCGATCTCGCCCCTGTCGTACTGCGCGCGCCGCTCCGGGTCGCCCAGCACCTCGTTGGCCGCGCTCAGTGCCTTGAACCGCGCCTCCGCGTCCTTGTCGCCGGGATGCAGGTCGGGGTGGCTCTGCTTCGCCGCCGCCCGGAACGCGCGCCGCACGTCCTCGGCGCTCGCGTCGCGCGCCACGCCCAGCAGTCGGTAGGGATCGTCGTCGGCCATGCCGCCTGCCACGCGCCAGCACCGCCAGAGTTGCCTGGAGCAAGGCAGGCCAGGTTGAGTTCTCCGGCGCTGTCACACTGGCCTCATGGGCCTCCATCCTTCCGGAGCGGCGCCTCGTGCCTTGGACAAGACATCGGGGGCGAATGGTGGCGGCCCGGGGTTTGCTCCGGCGTTCGTCTCGTGCCTCTGCGCCGCCGGGCAAGACCTGGCGATGGAAGCGGGCACGATCCCCGGGTGGATCGAGCAGCTACACCTGCGTGTAGGCCTCCGGGTGGCGCTGTGCGGTCACGGCATGGCGTGTGGCGGGGCGGTGTCGTCGCGCTGCGGCATTGCGTGCGGCAGCACGGTGCGCACGATGGACTGGTCGAGCGCCTCGTAGGCGGCGTAGTCGATGGTGGCGTACAGCTCGGCGCGGGTCTGCATGGGGTCGAGGTGGTTGTGGGTGCCGCCGTCGCTCT